>Ga0115570_10000054_pt1 | contig 84482 bp, 90 predicted proteins | sample COGITO_mtgs_1205_3_FD_87294 | JGI IMG/M metagenome (GOLD analysis project Ga0115570, IMG submission 87294) | Pelagic marine microbial communities from North Sea - COGITO_mtgs_120524 | ecosystem: Environmental > Aquatic > Marine > Epipelagic | place: Germany:Helgoland, sampling site Kabeltonne... | reverse complement strand
TGCCAAATATTCCGGTTTTTTACCGTGTTATTTTCAGTGCTGAGAGCAGCTTCCCAAAAGGTATGCCTGAAGGTATTTCGGTAGTGGGTTCGCTTAGTCATGATTTAAAACCAATACAATCTGAACCGAAGCATATAGAACAAACGCAGCAAGCGTGGGATAAGTTACTGCGCGTTGCCCGAAAAAATGGCCGCTTAGCCGAAGTTGGAGAGGAAATCTAAATGTCTGATAAACCGCTAGTCGTTGCCATTTCATCTCGGGCTTTATTTGACTTAGATGAAAGTCATCGCATTTATGAACAAGAGGGCACTCAAGCGTATTGTGAATACCAAGTTGAACATGAAGACACGCCGCTTGAGCCGGGCGGGGCATTCACGTTAGTACGCAAATTGCTCGCGCTGAATGAAGGCAGTATCGATAAAAAACCCAATGTTGAGATTATTTTATTATCTCGTAATAGTTCTGATACCGGCTTAAGGGTATTCAACTCAATACAACATCATGGCTTAGCGATTAGCCGCGCCGTTTTTACATCCGGTAGTAGCCCTTACCGTTATGTCGCGCCCTTTGGCGCTAATTTGTTTTTATCGACCAGCCCAGAAGATGTACGAAAGGCCTTGAGCGAAGGCGTCGCTGCAGCGACGATATTACCCTCTAAAGCAAATCACATGACGAAAGGCGATAAGCCGCAATTACGCATTGCTTTCGATGGCGACGCCGTCTTATTTTCGGACGAATCAGAGCGGGTTTATAAAGAGCACGGTCTACAAGCCTTCACCGAGAATGAACAGCAAACCGCAAAAGATCCACTGAGTGGCGGACCTTTCAAAGAATTTTTAAAAGCGCTTAACTATTTGCAAACGCAATTTCCAGATAATGATTCACCTTTAAGAACCGCGTTAGTGACGGCACGTTCAGCACCTGCACACGAACGGGTAATTAGAACATTGCGAGCTTGGGGCATTCGGATTGATGAAGCGATATTTTTAGGCGGCATGGACAAGGGCCCGTTTTTAAAGTCATTCGGTGCCGACATCTTTTTTGATGATCAACAAGGCCATTGTGATTCTGCACGACAGCATGTGGCAACAGGCCATGTACCACATGGTATTGCGAACGAAACTGCAGAATAGTCAACGCCAAGCAAGATAGTTATAAGTTAGATATCAAAGACTTCGGCCAGCGGACGAAAGTCAAAGCTTGTTTTTAAGCTTTGAAGGCTAGTTTTCTCACCGAGACCCGTTTATAATAGCCGATTTTCTTCGGGCAGTAGCCTGGAAACGATTATGCGAGAGTGGCGGAATTGGTAGACGCGCTAGATTTAGGTTCTAGTGGGGTAACCTGTGAGAGTTCGAGTCTCTCCTCTCGTACCATTTCGAAATGAAGGCGATGAATGCATCGCCTCTGTTTCAACTCCCATACTGAGGTTAAGAATGCAAGTTACTGTAGAAAATGTCAGCGAACTTGGTCGCCGGATGACGGTGACAGTTGAAGATGCCAATATTGAGCAAGCTGTAAATACCCATTTAAATGCGATTCGTCCTACTGTGAAAGCCGCTGGCTTCCGTCCTGGCAAAGTGCCCATGAAAATGGTCGCAGAAATGCATGGTGACGCAGCACGTCGTGAAACAGTTGATGGTGTTATTCAAAGCAGTATGCAAGAAGCCTTCACACAAGAAAAAATCAACCCTGCAAGTCGTCCTGCAATTGAAGACATGAAAGAAGAGGGCGAATCTTTCACTTATGTCTTGAGCTATGAAGTATTTCCAGGTATCAAGGAAGTGAAGCTTAAAGGCGCAAAAATTGACAAAGTGACAGCAGCTGTAGAAGACGCTGACGTTGATAACATGTTAGAAACATTACGTGAGCAACGTGCAACGTGGGAACCGTTGAAGCGTGGCGTAAAAGATGAAGAACAAATCACCGTTGATTTCGTTGGCACAATTGATGGCGAAGCCTTTCAAGGCGGCACAGGTACAGATGTTGCAATCGTCATCGGGTCTGGCAGCATGCTACCAGGCTTTGAAGAACAACTTTTAGGTAAGAAAGCGGAACAAGGAACAACCGTTACCGTAACGTTCCCTGATGATTATCAAGCTCAAGAGTTAGCCGGTAAAGAAGCTGAATTTGCCGTAACAGTTAAATCAGTAGCTAAGAAAAAGCTACCTAAACTCGATAAAGAATTTGCAGCTTTATGTGGTGTCAAAGCAGGTATGGCAGCATTGAAGAAAGAAGTCCGTGCCAATATGGAACGTGAACTTGAAAATGCCTTAAAGCAAAAAAACAAAAAAACCGTGATGGATATGTTGACTGATAAAAATGAAGTCAACTTGCCAGAAGCACCAGTCGAACGCGAAGCAGAGCATCTCATGGAGCAGGCTAAAAATAACCTGAAACAGCAAGGTGTTAATATCGAAGGAATTCCGTTTACGACTGATGGCTTCATGGATTCTGCAAAACAACGTGTTGCATTGAGCTTATTAATTGGTAAGATTATCAGTGATAATGAAATTCAAGCGGATGAAGAACGCGTAAAAGCCGTCATTAACTTAATGGCGAGCAGCTACGAAGATCCAGAAGACGTTGTGAAGTATTATATGAATGATCCACAAAAGCTATCTGAAGTCCAAATGATGGTGGTTGAAGATATGGTTGTTGAATACGTACTTGAACAAGTTAAAATTGAAGAAACAACTTCAAGCTTTAGCGATGTCATGAACTCCAACAACGCTGCTTAAACCATCTCGATACGAGACAGACGATAGCCCGCGCTCATTTGATTGGGCGCGGGCTATTTTGTTTTATAACTGACAGAAATGGAAAACTATGAATAACATGATCTTTAATCAGTCGATGCCAAATATAGACAATGCACTCGTACCGATGGTAGTCGAGCAAACCTCAAGAGGTGAGCGCTCATATGATATTTATTCTCGCCTCTTAAAAGAGCGTGTGATTTTTTTAGTGGGTCAAGTCGAAGATCATATGGCGAACTTAGTCGTCGCCCAGTTATTATTTCTTGAATCAGAGAACCCAGATAAAGACATTCATCTTTATATTAATTCACCCGGTGGTGCTGTCACGGCAGGCATGGCAATTTATGACACCATGCAATTTATTAAACCGAATGTCAGTACTTTATGTATTGGACAAGCGGCGAGTATGGGTGCTGTTCTATTAGCGGCTGGCGAGCCAGGTAAACGTCACTGCCTACCCAATTCACGCATCATGGTGCATCAACCATTGGGTGGTTTTCAAGGGCAGGCATCGGACATCGAAATCCATGCCCAAGAAATATTGTCGATTCGTGAGCGCTTAAATGGCATTTTGGCTAAACATACAGGCCAAGAAAGAGAACAAATTCAAAAAGATACTGATCGCGATAACTTTATGAATGGTGAACAAGCCCAAGAATATGGTTTAATTGATACAGTATTAAGTAATCGTCCTGAAGAAAAGTCATAATCGGGACGATACACAGAGTGAAGCGAGGGATGTTTGAAAATGAGTGAAGACAATAACAACGACGATAAACTACTGTACTGCTCTTTTTGCGGCAAAAGCCAGCATGAAGTTAAAAAACTGATTGCCGGCCCCTCAGTGTTTGTTTGTGATGAATGCGTCGATTTATGTAACGATATTATTCGTGAAGAGTTGTTAGAAGTCACATCTAAGCAAGAACAAGAACAGGAACATTTACCCACGCCCCGTGAAATTAATGAAGCGCTAGATAATTATGTGATTGGGCAAGAAAAAGCCAAACGCGTGTTATCCGTTGCTGTTTATAACCATTACAAACGACTTCGTTTTGGTGCTAAGAAAACAGATGACGTTGAGTTATCAAAAAGTAATATCTTAGTTATCGGCCCAACAGGTAGTGGTAAAACATTATTAGCTGAAACCTTAGCGCGGCAACTCAATGTACCCTTTACTATGGCTGATGCAACAACCCTAACCGAAGCAGGCTACGTCGGTGAAGATGTTGAGAACATCATTCAAAAACTGTTGCAGAAATGTGATTATGATGTTGAGAAAGCGGAAACAGGTATCGTTTACATTGATGAAATAGATAAAATTTCACGTAAATCAGATAACCCGTCTATTACGCGTGATGTCTCTGGTGAAGGTGTTCAACAAGCTTTATTGAAATTGATCGAAGGTACAACTGCATCAATTCCGCCACAAGGGGGTAGAAAGCACCCACAACAAGAGTTCTTACAAGTTGATACCAGTAAGATCCTGTTCATTTGTGGTGGTGCGTTTTCAGGCTTAGACAAAGTCATTCGTAACCGATCCCATAAGGGTGGTATCGGTTTTTCTGCTGAAGTACAAAGTATTGATACCGATAGCGATGCATCCGAGATGTTAGAAACAGTTGAACCGGAAGATTTAATCCAGTACGGATTGATTCCTGAGTTTGTCGGTCGGCTCCCGGTCGTTGCGACTTTATCGGAACTAGACGAAGACGCGCTTGTCCGAATTTTAACCGAACCAAAGAATTCATTAACCAAACAATATCAAAAAATGTTTGAAATGGAAGAGGCGACGATTGAATTTAGAGAAGATGCACTTCGCGCCATTGCTAAAAAAGCGATGGAGCGTAAAACAGGTGCACGTGGCCTAAGATCCATTATTGAAAATGTGCTACTTGATACGATGTTTGATTTACCGTCAACAGAGAACGTATTAAAAGTGGTCATTGATGAAAATGTAGTGAATGGCGAAAATGCCCCGATCTTAATTTATCAAGACCAAACTACAGACTTAGCAGCGAGTGATAATAGCTAAACGTCACATAAGTTCTAACGGGCTTTAATTATCACTTAAACCGACATTTTTTAATGTCGAATTGCTTGAATATTTCTAATGTGTCTCCATATAGTGATATATGAAGAAATAGGATGCTGATTAAAGCAACCCATCAAGCTGCAGAGGTCTAAAAAGATGGATAAAAAAACAAAAGCAACAGAACCAACAGAACCAAGCCCATTAATCGAAATGCCCGTTTTACCATTAAGGGATGTTGTTGTTTATCCGTATATGGTGATTCCACTTTTTGTTGGTCGCGAACGTTCGATCAAGTCACTTGAAGTCGCAACAGACGAAAACAAACAAGTGTTATTGGTTGCCCAAAAAGACTCTACAGAAGAACAGCCTGATGCCAGAAATTTGTATGAAATTGGGACATTAGCCAATATCCTACAATTGCTAAAACTGCCTGATGGCACCGTTAAAGTACTTGTCGAAGGGATATCACGTGCCAAAGTGGCTCGCTTTGATAATGAAGGCGACTACTTAAAAGCCGACGCTGTTGAATTAGTAACGGAAGAGCCTGAAGAACGTGAAGCAGACGTATTGATGCGCTCACTGCTGAGTCAGTTTGAGCAATACGTCAAATTAAACAAAAAAATCCCACCAGAAGTCATTGCCTCTTTATCAGGCATCGATGAAGCCAGTCGCATGGCGGATACCATCGCCGCACATATGACATTGAAGTTAGAAAACAAGCAACACTTGCTTGAAATAGCTGATCTCAATGAGCGTATAGAAAATCTCATGGTATTTCTTGAGTCAGAAATTGACATCCAACATATTGAAAAACGAATTCGCAGCCGTGTTAAAAAGCAAATGGAAAAAAGCCAGCGCGAATACTATTTGAACGAGCAAATGAAAGCGGTTCAAAAAGAGTTAGGTGAATATGACGACAGTGTTAATGAGATTGAAGAAATGACAGACCGTATTGCCAAAGCGGCTATGCCGGCTGAAGCTAATACCAAAGCAGAATCAGAGCTTAAAAAGCTTAAAATGATGTCAGCAATGTCAGCCGAAGCGACGGTTGTGAGAAACTATATTGAATGGTTAACAGACCTGCCTTGGAAAAAGCGTTCTCGCGTTCATCAAAATTTGGACAAAGCAGAGCAAGTGCTTGATGAAGATCATTATGGTCTGGATAAAGTTAAAGAACGTATTCTAGAATATTTAGCCGTACAACAACGGGTCAAAAAAGCCAAAGGCCCGATTTTATGTTTAGTCGGTCCTCCGGGCGTTGGTAAAACCTCGGTTGCTCAATCGATTGCACGTGCAACTAATCGCAAATACACGCGCATGGCATTAGGCGGCGTTCGTGATGAAGCAGAAATTCGAGGTCATCGTAGAACATATATTGGTTCGATGCCCGGGAAAGTGATTCAAAACATCACCAAAACGGGTGTTAAAAACCCACTGTTTTTGTTCGATGAAATCGATAAAATGGCACAAGATTTCCGTGGCGATCCCGCTTCAGCCTTACTAGAAGTATTAGATCCTGAGCAAAATGCCCATTTTGTTGATCATTACATGGAAGTCGATTATGACTTAAGTGATGTCATGTTCGTCTGTACGGCAAACTCATTAAATATACCAGACGCACTACGCGATAGAATGGAAATCATCAATTTATCAGGTTATACCGAAGATGAAAAATTCAATATTGCGATAAAGTATTTAGTGCCGAAAGCAATGAAAGATAACGGATTAAAAGCAGATGAAGTCACGCTAGAAGACGATGCTCTATTAGACATGATTCGTCGTTATACCCGTGAAGCCGGTGTCAGGCATTTACAACGTGAGATTTCTAAGGTTTTCAGAAAAGTAGTCAAAGAAATTTTGCAAAGTAAAACCGTCAAAGCTGTCACTGTAACGAAAGATAATTTAGAAGACTATCTCGGTGTTTATCGTTATCAATATGGCATGGCCGAAGAGATTGACCAAGTCGGCCAAGTCATTGGTTTAGCATGGACCGAAGTGGGCGGTGAATTGCTCACAATAGAAACAGCAATAATGCCAGGTAAAGGCAAATCAACCTATACCGGTAAACTCGGTGATGTCATGCAAGAATCAATTCAAGCCGCGACAACAGTGGTGCGCTCAAGGTCAAGAGACTGGGCAATCGATCCTGATGTAATGCAAAAGCATGATGTCCATTTCCACGTCCCCGAAGGCGCTACACCCAAAGATGGCCCAAGTGCAGGTATTGGCATGTGTACTGCTTTAGTGTCTGCTGTCACCGGTATTCCAGTCAGAGCGAATGTGGCAATGACGGGTGAAATTACCTTGCGTGGGGAAGTGTTACCGATAGGCGGGTTAAAAGAAAAACTATTAGCAGCATTACGAGGCGGTATCGATACCGTGTTGATACCCAAAGATAATGTGAAAGACCTGAAAGATATTCCAGACAATATCAAAGAAGGCTTAACCATTATCCCTGTTCATTGGATATCCGAAGTATTAGAGCAGGCATTACAAACCATGCCAAAACCGATAGAAGGTAAGGCGGGCAGTGAAGCATTGCTCGCTAAGGAGCAAACCAGCTATCATGGCGTAGGTTCAGAAAACCGGCACTAACCACTCAAAAAGGCAAGTAGGATAAAAATGGCTGATATGACAAAACAACGATTAATCGGAGCATTGCTTGTATTATCAGTCATCCTTATTGCCGCATTGATGCTAGTCAAAAATGCTAATAATAATATCGAACAAACAACAGAGGTTGCATTGCCGGAATTTGAATACTCTATTCAAACAACTGACAGCGAAATCATTGATGGGCAACAAGAAGCTTTAATTGACCCACATGGCTTAGGACAAGATGTCACTGCTGCCATTGAAGACCATAGCGTCAGAGAAGCGATAACCGCTGCAGTCCCGGAAGTTGTCAAAGAGACTAAAGCGATTGCCAACCAACCAGTGCTGGTGAAAGAGAGCAAGGTAGATGTCAAACAACCAGCACCTGCCAAGCTGCCAGAAACTAAGCTAGCCATTGTTTCAAAACCAAAACCGGTTGTCGTGAAACCTAAATCCACTATCAAAAAACCAGAACCAAAGCAAAAGGCAGCGCAAACAGCTGTACCTCAAACTCAGGTGAGAACCCTTGGGCCGCAGTGGACGATCCAACTGGCGAGTTTTGGGGTGAAGGACAATGCCACAGCGCTTCAAAAGAAAATAAAAAAATTAGGCTACCGAGCTACTATACAAGGTACTGAAAATAGCCAAGGTAAGATGATTTATCGCGTCAGAATTGGACCTGAGTCTAGCCGTCAGAGCGTCGATGCTATTGTTAGTAAAGTAAAACAACACCTTCAGCTAACCCCTCAAGTCATTAAATTACAATAACTGGAGAAAAGGACTGCTTTATCACGGTTGATTCTGGTAAAATCTTCCCCTTTAACAGCAACAGGTAACCATTGCAGCCACTATGTTATGGATTGATTATGTCATTATTGGCATCATTGCATTATCAGCGATAATCAGTGTTGTCCGGGGCTTCGTTAAAGAAGTCCTTTCCTTAGCCGCATGGGTATTGGCTTTCTGGGTAGCGTTAACATTTTCTCCCCAACTTTCAGTTTTATTATCCGACTATATCGCAACGCCATCCGTTAGTTTATTCGCGGCTTTTGCTGCCTTATTCATTGTGACGCTTATTACAAGTGCATTAGTCAATCATTTGATTGCCGCCATTGTAGAAAAGACAGGCTTAAGTGGCACCGATCGGATGTTAGGTGTTATTTTTGGTTTATTACGAGGTGCAGCTATTGTGATGTTGCTCGTCTTATTGGCTGCGGCAACACCGATGCCAAATGATGCCTGGTGGCAAGATTCAGTATTAATCGAACATTTTGAAAAACTTGCCATTTGGGCTAGACAGTTTTTACCTGTCGGCTTAGCGCAATATGTTAATTTATAGTTAGGGTAATAGATATGTGCGGAATCATCGGCATTGTTGGACATTCCAAAGTAAATCAAGCCCTTTACGACGGCTTAACGGTGCTACAACACCGAGGCCAAGATGCGGCAGGCATTGTGACCTGTGACGATGATGGAAAGTTTTATTTACGTAAAGCCAATGGCTTAGTGAAAGATGTTTTTCATACCCGTCATATGCTTAACCTGAATGGTAATATGGGCATTGGCCATATTCGTTACCCAACAGCAGGTTGCTCGACCTTAGCCGAAGCACAACCATTTTATGTGAACTCACCTTTTGGCATCACATTAGCGCATAACGGTAACTTGACGAATACCAAGGTCTTGAAGGATGAATTGTTTAAAGCAGATCGCCGCCATCTAAACACCGACTCTGATTCTGAAGTATTGTTAAATATACTGGCGCATGAGTTGCAAAAAGAATGTGATTTAAAGCCAACAGCACAAAATATTTTTAACACGGTATCGAAAGTGCATCAACGCTGTAAAGGCGCATATGCAACAGTCGCTATGATTGCTGGCGTGGGCGTATTAGCTTTTCGCGATCCGCATGGTATACGTCCTGTTGTGATTGGCAAAAGTGAGACTGAGGATGGTAAAACGAATTACATTATTGCCTCTGAAAGTGTGGCAGTAGACACACTAGATTATGAGTTAATTAGAGATATTGAACCCGGCGAATGTGTGTTTATTGATAAGCAGGGGAATTTTCACTCACAACAGTGTGCGGAGCCAATGACGATGGCACCCTGCATTTTTGAATATGTCTATTTTGCCCGACCTGATTCGATTATCGATGGGATTTCGGTCCATCGCAGCCGCAGCCGGATGGGTACGAAGCTCGCAGAAAAAATACTGAGAGAAAACCCGAATCATGATATTGATGTCATTATTCCTATACCTGATACCAGTCGTAGTGCGGCATTACAATTATCGTACGATTTAGGGGTCAAATATCAAGAAGGTTTTATAAAAAACCGCTACATTGGCCGGACTTTTATTATGCCGGGGCAAACAGAGCGTAAAAAGTCAGTTCGCCAAAAGCTCAATGCCATTGATATTGAGTTTAAAGACAAAACTGTCTTATTAGTCGATGATTCAATTGTCAGGGGAACGACCTCACAACAAATTGTCCAAATGGCGCGTGATGCGGGCGCACGCAAAGTCTATTTTGCTTCTGCAGCGCCGCCGGTTCGTTATCCGAATGTGTATGGTATCGATATGCCATCACCAGAAGAATTTGTCGCCCACGACCGCAATGTTAAACAAATTTCTGACGAACTGGGTGTGGACTGGCTAATTTATCAAGATCTAGATGATTTAATTGATGCGGTGAATGATCAAAAAAACATTGAGTCATTTGATAGCTCATGCTTTGATGGCCAATATATCACTGGTGATATCGATGCCTCTTATCTCTACTATATTGATGCATTGCGCAATGATAATTCAAAACGATTGGCAGAAGAAAATAGTGCCGTTATCGAGCTGCATAACAACGCTTAAATCACTTTCAAGCTGATTCTACCGTGATAATTAGCGATAACAAGCCATCAGGCTTAATAAATCAGTTAGTTTGCTTTGCGATTTAACGCATTTTCTTATATAATTCCGTCGATTATGCATCAGAAATTACCAAATGAGATTGATCCTATACGTTTAGCCCAAAACGGGTTGAAATTAAATGGTGAACTCTTGATAAAAGATATGCCGAGATTATGCGAAAGCCTAGTCACTAATGAAGGCAGTGTCGACGTCGATTTAGCATTTGATATGGATGAAATTAACACACCTTATATGCAAGGTAAGTTAACGACAAATGTTTCAATGCAATGTGAAAGATGTATGTCACCGATGATCGTTTCATTATCGGTGGATTGTTTATTGGCAATGGTAATAAGCGAGCTAAAAGTCGCCGCGTTGGCTGAGCAGTACGAGCCTTGGCTACTTGAAAACAATGATCCTGTGTCATTGAATGCGGTGATAGAAGATGAATTGATTTTGGCTCTGCCAATAGTGCCACGCCATACAGAAGCCTGCATACCAAATGAAGTTTGGTCTTCAGGTGAGGACAGTGATGCTGAAGAGGATGATAAACCCGTATCACCTTTCGCAGTGTTGACGCAGTTAAAAGACAAGCAGTAAGACAGTATAAGACTGGTTAAAACAATTATATTTTTAGTGTTAGGAGTTCAACATGGCAGTTCAAAAGAGTAAAAAAAGTACATCACGTCGCGGCATGCGTCGTTCACATGATGCGTTAACGGCGACAACATTGTCGGTTGATGCAACGTCTGGTGAATTACACCAGCGTCATAATGTTTCAGCCGACGGTTACTACCGTGGCCGTAAAGTTGTTGCTGATAAGAGTGATGAAGGCTAAATTCGATTGAGTCATACGATTTCAATTGATGCAATGGGCGGAGATCATGGCCCAGATGTTATTATTCCAGCGGCCGTCAGTGCGCTAGAGCGCCATCCTAATGTCAAACTCATCTTAGTAGGTGATAAGGATGTACTTGAGACTAAGCTAAAAGCGCATCAACTTGAAAATGAAACAAGGTTGCAGATTCACCACGCTTCTCAACAAGTGGCAATGGACGAATCGCCTGCACTAGCACTACGGGGCAAAAAAGACTCGTCGATGCGTGTTGCAATCAACATGGTTAAAGACGGCACAGCATCAGCTTGTGTGAGTGCAGGTAACACCGGTGCCTTAATGGCGACGGCCAAGTTTGTACTTAAAACACTGCCAGGTATTGAGCGACCTGCCATCGTATCAGCATTACCGACAATGAAAGGTCATACCTATGTCTTGGATTTAGGCGCTAATGTTGATTCAAGTGCAGAACAGTTGGTGCAATTTGCCATCATGGGCTCAGTATTGGCAGAGTCAATAGACGGCCGTGACAAACCAACCATTGGTTTACTCAATATTGGCTCTGAAGAAATGAAGGGCAATGAGCGCGTAAAAGAAGCTGCCACGATATTGAATAAAACAGGCCTTAATTATGTTGGTTTTGTAGAAGGAGATGGTTTATATCGCGGTGAAGTCGATGTGGTCGTTTGTGATGGTTTTGTTGGCAATGTCGCGCTCAAAGCCAGTGAAGGTGTGGTGCATATGATGCGTCATTACCTACGCCAATCATTTACCCGGAATATCTTCACAAAAGTAGTGGGATTGATTGCCTCACCTATATTAAAGCACTTCAGTAATCAATTAGATCCCCGGGCTTATAATGGCGCTAACTTTATTGGTTTGAATGGTATCGTGATTAAAAGTCACGGTGGTGCTGACGAAGTTGGGTTTGCCAATGCGGTTCATATTGCAATTGTCGAAGCTGAACTGGACGTCCCTAAAAATATTAGCCAACATTTAGACGTTATTTTGCAAGGACAAGCTGCGTGATCTATTCCCGAATTGCTGGTACAGGCAGTTACTTACCTGAAAAAGTTTTAAGTAACCATGATCTTGAACAAATGGTTGAAACCAATGATCAATGGATTCAAGATCGGACTGGGATAAAAAAACGCCATATTGTGGCAGATGATGAAGCGACGACCAATCTCGCCTTTAATGCAGCCCAAAAAGCCATTGAAGCCGCGGGTATCAAGAATGATGATATTGATTTGATTATTATTGCCACGACAACCCCAACACGTATCTTCCCAAGCACAGCCTCCCTGGTACAAGAGAAACTAGGTATTAACGGTTGTCCGGCATTTGATATCCAAGCCGTTTGCACTGGGTTTATTTATGCTTTAACAGTGGCCGATAAATTCATCAAATCAGGCAGCGTTAAGAATGCCTTAATCATCGGCGCCGAATCCTTATCACGCATTGTTGATTGGACTGATAGAAATACCTGCGTATTGTTTGGAGATGGCGCTGGAGCGGTTGTATTACAAGCGTCAGAAGAAACAGGCGTCCTCTCTACGCATATACACTCTGATGGCCAATATAACGCCTTACTTTCAGTACCGACAGGCCCGGGTTCTGTTGAGAATGCTGACGCCAAACCTTTCATCGAAATGCAAGGTAATGACGTCTTTAAGATTGCTGTTAAAACACTCAGCAGCATCGCTGATGAGACGCTGGCTGCCAATAATATGGCCAAAAGTGATATTGATTGGCTTATTCCGCATCAAGCCAATATTCGCATTATCAAAGCAACAGCCAAAAAATTAAGTCTGCCGATGGACCGTGTTGTCGTTACAGTCGATGAGCATGGCAATACGTCTGCAGCATCCATTCCACTCGCATTAGATACCGCGGTCAGAGACGGCCGAATTCAGCGCGGTGAGACATTATTATTAGAAGCTTTTGGTGGCGGTTTTACCTGGGGCTCGGCGTTGTTAAATTTTTAAAGAGATTATAAATACGTGAGTTTAGCTTTTGTATTTCCGGGTCAAGGTTCCCAATCTATCGGCATGCTAGATCAGTTAGCCACTGAATATCCACTCGTTCAAGAGACTTTTGCTGAAGCATCAGAAGTCCTTGGCTATGATTTATGGGATTTAGTGACGTCAGGTCCAGAAGCCGCTTTGAACCAAACAGAGCGAACACAGCCTGCGATGTTAGCAGCTGGCATTGCCGTTTGGCGTGTCTGGCAATCCCTCACTAATATTCAACCCGATTATTTGGCGGGCCATAGCTTAGGTGAATACTCTGCACTCGTTGCTTCCGGAGCACTCAGCTTTGCCAATGCCATAAAACTAGTCGAATTACGCGGTCAGTATATGCAACAAGCTGTGCCTGAAGGCCAAGGTGCTATGGCTGCCATTTTAGGCTTGGATGATGACGCCGTAAAAATGATTTGTGAGCAAGCAGCTGGCGATGAAGTCGTTGAAGCAGTTAACTTTAATTCACCGGGTCAAGTGGTTATCGCAGGCAATGTGGCTGCCGTTACAAAAGCAACAGTATTGGCTAAAGAGCAGGGCGCTAAACGTGCCTTAATGCTACCAGTGAGTGTCCCGTCACATTGCGCCTTAATGAAGCCAGCAGCCGATATGCTGAGTGAAGCTTTAGCGGATATGCCTGTGAATGAAACTAGAATGCCAGTCATCCATAATGTCAGTGTCACACCCGCACAAGATGAAGCAGGCATCAAAACGAGTTTGGCGCAACAATTATATAATCCAGTCCGCTGGGTTGAAACCGTACAATGGCTATCCAATCAAGGCGTTGATAAAGTTGTTGAGTGTGGCCCAGGTAAAGTATTAGCTGGCCTAACAAAGCGTATTGATAAAACAGTCACTGGCTTGCCAGTATTTGACCAAAGTTCACTTGAGAAAGCAGTACAAGCATTAGGAGAACAAGCATGAGTTTAGAAGGTAAAGTCGCTTTAGTGACAGGTGCAACACGAGGCATTGGCCGTGCCATTGCATTACGTTTAGGAAAACAAGGTGCAACAGTTGTGGGTACTGCGACATCAGAAGGCGGTGCTCAAACCATTACTGATTTTTTAAAAGCCGAAGGTATTCAAGGTACTGGCATGGTCTTAAATGTCACCGATGCTGAATCAATCGAAGCTGTGGTGTCTGAAACAGAGTCTACTTTCAGCGCGCCAGCTATCTTAGTGAATAATGCGGGTATTACCCGTGATAATTTGCTAATGAGAATGAAAGATGATGAATGGGATGACATTATCGATACCAATTTAACACCGATCTTCAAGCTATCAAAACGCTGCATACGTGCGATGACCAAGGCAAGAGCAGGACGTATTATCACGATTACGTCAGTTGTCGGTGTAATGGGTAATGCAGGACAAACCAATTATGCCGCCGCGAAAGCAGGGGTCATTGGTTTTAGTAAATCACTGGCAAGAGAAGTCGGCCCACGTGGTATTACAGTCAATACTGTTTCCCCAGGATTTATTAATACCGATATGACCAGTGGCTTGGCTGACGCACATAAAAAAGCTTTATTGGAACAAGTGCCTGTTAAACGACTCGGCTTACCAGAAGAAATTGCTGGCGCTGTAAGCTATTTAGCCAGTGATGATGCAGCCTATGTGACTGGAGAAACGATCCATGTCAATGGCGGCATGTATATGAATTAATTGGTTAATTTGAGACAATATTAACCAACGACGATTTTAAATAGGCCTTGAAAACCAAATTGGCTTGTTTATACCGTGCTTGCAATATAAAATGCGTGCAGATTTAAGTATTTAACCACCAAAGGAAACATACGTTATGAGTGATATCGAAGCCCGAGTAAAAGACATTGTTGTTGAACAATTGGGTGTCAACGCAGATGAAGTAAGAACAGATGCTTCATTTATCGATGATCTGGGTGCTGATTCATTAGATACAGTCGAATTGGTTATGGCACTTGAAGAAGAATTCGAATGTGAAATTCCAGACGAAGAAGCTGAGAAAATCACAACAGTAAAAGAAGCGGTAGCCTACGTTAATTCTGTTCAGTCTTAATTTAGCTTTAAGCAAAACTTATAGCCGCCTAGTATGGTCACATACTAGGCGGCTATCTTGTTTATAATATTTTAGATTTTTACGAAAGGAAATCCTGATGTCAAAACGACGTGTTGTGATAACAGGTCTAGGCGCACTGACGCCTGTTGGCTTAAATGTAAATGAAACTTGGGGCAATATTCTTGCGGGTAAGAGTGGTGTTGCACCGCTGACCTCGTTTGATGTTTCTGATTTTTCAGCACGCTTTGGGGCTAGCATTAAAGACTTTGACATTAACAGCATCATCCCTCGTAAAGATGCTAAAAAAATGGATACGTTTATCCATTATGGTATCGCAGCGAGTAAAGAAGCTATTGAAGATTCAGGTCTTGAAATTACCGATGAAAACGCTGAACGTATAGGTGTAGCCATTGGCTCAGGTATTGGCGGTTTACCAGGAATAGAAGCTGGTTATGATAGCTACTTAAACGGTGGTCCACGAAAAATTTCTCCTTTCTTTGTACCAAGTAATATCATTAATATGATTTCAGGTAATCTTTCTATTATGTATGGCATGAAAGGACCTAATACAGCGATTGTGACAGCCTGTTCAAGTGGTACCCATAACATTTCATCGGCAGGTCGCATGATTCAGTATGATGATGCGGATGTCATGATTGCCGGTGGCGCTGAGATGTCGACATCAAAAACGGGCCTAGGGGGCTTTGCAGCGGCACGCGCCTTATCGACACGTAACGATGACCCAGAAGCAGCCAGTCGTCCATGGGATAAAGACCGTGATGGTTTTGTTTTGGGCGATGGTGCCGGTATTGTTGTTTTAGAAGAATATGAACACGCCGTCAAACGCGGTGCAAAAATTTATGCCGAACTTGCGGGTTCAGGTATGAGTTCTGATGCCTATCACATGACAATGCCTTCGAAGGGCGGGGAAGGCGCGGCGCGTTGCATGGTCAATGCCATGAACGATGCAGGCTTAAACCCAGAACAGATTGATTATATCAATGCTCATGGCACCTCGACACCAGCGGGTGATGAAGCTGAAACCCAAGCGGTTAAAACAGCATTAGGCAATGCAGCCCAATCTGTCGCGGTGAGTTCAACTAAGTCAATGATTGGCCATCTCCTCGGTGCAGCCGGCGGTGTTGAGGCAGTATTCAGTGCTTTGGCTATTCGAGATCAAGTAGCCCCTCCGACGATTAACCTCGATAATCCTGATCCAGCGTGTGATTTGGATTATGTGCCACATACGGCAAGGCAGATGAAAATTGATGTTGCGATGTCAAACTCATTTGGCTTTGGCGGTACCAATGGTACCTTGATTTTCAAAAAACTGTAAAACGTTGTTCTAATGGTTTTAATCAACGGTAAAGCCAACGATAAAATCAGTATTTTAGATCGAGGTTTGCAATATGGTGATGGTGTCTTTGAAACCATTGCCTATCGCAACGGCAAAGCAGAGTTTTTAGAGCAACATTTGACACGACTGTTTAATAGCTGCGATCTATTAGCAATTAATTTCAAACAGCAAAATGAATTGCGGGCCGAAGTTGACCTTATTTTCCAAAGCTTACAACAAGAACAAGCCGTGATTAAAATAACTGTAACGCGAGGCGAAGGTGGAAGAGGTTATTTCTCTGACAATAGTGCATTACCGACCCGCATTATTTCATCACATCCACATCCTGATATTCCTGAACATTATCAAACTGATGGTGTCAGGCTGCGTTTTTGCGAACAAACCTTATCAATCAATAGCCGTCTAGCAGGGATTAAGCACCTTAATCGTCTTGAGCAAGTCTTAGCACGTAATGAATGGGATGATATCGATATCCCTGAAGGCATTATGTCCGATGAGGAAGGTAACGTGATTGAAGGGACAATGAGCAACATCTTTATCGTTGAATCGGACAATTTATATACACCAGTCGTTACGAGAGCAGGTATTGCAGGTGTGATGCGAGCGCAAGTAATCCAAATCGCGACAAGAAGTGGCATATCAGTGCAGGAGCGCGAGATTACAAAAAAAGCACTTTCTGAAGCCGATGAAGTATTTGTGTGTAACAGTGTGATTGGTATTTGGCCAGTATCGGCTATCTCGAATAAGTTATACCCTGTTGGCTTTATCACCCAATTTCTTCTAAAAGCATTATCCGAGTGTGAAAAATAATAATGCGGCTAATATTGAAACTAATCTTGCCCATGATATTGATAGTGATCGGTGTTTTCACCTTCAATGAATATCAACGCTTTTTGACAACACCGATTAATGTTGAGCAACCAAACAAGACTTTTACCATTAAGTCGGGTACAAATCTGCAACAAGTGGGTCGTCAATTGGGTGAACAAGGCATTAGCCCTTTTCCTGCAGAATATTTGTATTGGTATGGCCGCTACCAACAATCGGCTCATCGGATCAAAGCGGGAGAATATAAGCTAACACCCGAACAGACATTACCTGAACTATTAACGCTTTTTATTAAGGGCGATGTTGTTCAACATAGCTTTACGATTATTGAAGGCATGACCAGTCAGCAATTAATAACGGCCATCGCATCGGATGACCGGTTTGTTAAAACGCTCGACAGCTATGATTTAAAAGCTATTATGCAATTATTTGGTGACAATGAACGTCATGGCGAAGGTGAATTTGCGCCGGAAACCTATTATTTTTCTGCCGACACAACCGATAAAGCGATTTTGATACGCGCTTATCAGTTAATGCAAAATACGCTAGCAGAAGCATGGGATAACAAAGCTGATAACTTACCTTATAAAACGCCTTATGAAGCCTTAATTATGGCGTCGATAATTGAAAAAGAAAGCGGGGTAGCAGAAGAACGTCCTGAAATTGCAGGGGTTTTTATACGTCGATTACAAAAAGGCATGAGACTTCAAGCCGATCCGACAGTCATTTATGGCATGGGTGTCAAATATAAAGGTAATATCAGACGTAACGATCTTAGAAGAGATACCGTTTACAATACCTATACGCGATATGGCCTGCCACCCAGCCCAATCGCATTACCAAGCAAAGCAGCCATTAATGCGGCATTGAATCCAGCTGCGGGAACGAGCTTATATTTTGTCGCGACAGGACATGAAGGGCGGCATGTGTTTTCAAATACTTTGGTCGAACATAATAAGGCCGTAAGACAATATCAGTTGAAGAAGCGATGACCGGAAAATTTATTAGTATTGAAGGGGTAGAAGGGGCAGGCAAGTCGACGCAGGTCAGCTTCATCCAACAGCACTTGCTTGAACAAGGCAAAACCGTCATCGTCACTCGGGAACCTGGTGGCACTGAATTGAGTGAGCAAATTCGTGGCTTATTGTTGACACCAGCACAACCAGCCATGGCAGTAGAAACAGAGTTGTTATTGATGTTTGCCGCCCGTGCGGAACATATTAAACAAGTTATTGAACCCGCCTTGGAAAGGGGCGATTGGGTATTATGTGATCGCTTCGTTGATGCCACATTTGCTTATCAAGGTGGTGGCAGAGGGGTCAGCCAGCAACGTATCAAAATGCTCGCTGACTGGACACTACAAGGCTTAATGCCAGAACTGACGCTATTGTTTGATTTACCTGTTGAAATAGGCTTAAAACGTGTCATTCAGAGAAACGAAGCCATCGACCGTTTTGAACAAGAGAAGGTCACTTTCTTTGAAAAAATCAGAGAAAGCTATCTACACAGTGCGATTGCAGAACCAGATCGGGTCAAAGTTGTCGATGCCAGTTTATCAATCGATAATATTCAACAACAGCTCATTAAATTATTAAGCCCGTTATTATAAACATGCTATATCCTTGGCAAAGTGCATCTTGGCAACGTTTTACACAGCAATATCAACAACAACGTGTACCGCATGCGGTTATTTTGACTGGGGTATCGGGACTGGGCCAATCAGCACTGGCAGAACAAATGGCAATGTTAGTCTTATGTGAAGTACAAGATGCAACAGCGCCTTGTGGCCAATGTCATAGTTGCCAATTATTTCTGGTAGGAAATCATCCTGATCACACGCTAATTTCACCCGAAGAAACAGGCAATCAGATAAAAATAGAACAAATTCGCGAGCTCAAGCATAAGCAAATATTGACAGCTAATGTCTCGCAATGGAAAACAGCAATATTGACGCCGGCAGAATCGATGAATATTAACGCCAGTAATAGTTTATTAAAGCTATTGGAAGAGCCGCAGCAAAATACCTTCCTCATTTTAATTACGGCCGAGACAGCGCATTTACCCATTACGATTTTGAGTCGTTGTCAAAAAGTCCCGCTAACATTACCATCTTCAGGGACGGCAATAGCCTGGATACAAGACCAAGGTAACTTTGAAAAAATTGAGATAACTAGAGCCCTAACGATGGCGAAGTCGGCGCCATTAGCGGCATTATCATTATTATCTGACGGTAGCTTAGATTACTTAGAGCAGGTGTCACGAGACTTCACGACATTGTTGCAACATAAAGCTAACCCAGTACAACTGGCACAGCAGTGGCAAGAGTACGACCTAAAATTAATCTTGGATTATTTACGACTCAGATTGAAAGAGCGTATAGTCGATAATACAAAACATCAAAATCTAAGAAGCAATCGTCAGAATTGGCAGATTTACGATTGCATCATCAAAACAATAAAGTTATTATCTTCATCAAATAATATTAACAAGGTATTGTTAATAGAGCAGTTTATGGTTTCGGTAATGGATTATCCAACATCACAAAATACAGTACTGAACCAATAGCGTTAAAGGCCCGAAGAGACTATGGCGATGAATCCCCGAAAAGGCATCTTGTCACTAAAAATATCAGACGATAATTTGTTATACCGTGCCTATATGCCATTTTTGAAAAATGGTGGTCTGTTTATACCTACGAATAAGATTTACCAACTCGGCGAAGAGGTTTTTATTTTACTGACCTTGATGACTGAGGCTGACAAAATTCCTGTTGCGGGCAGCATTGCATGGATTACCCCCAGAGGTGCTCAAAACAATCAAGCAGCCGGTATTGGTGTCCACTTTAGTGATATGGATGGCGCTGCCAGTGCTGTTAGAAATAAAATAGAAAACTATCTCGCGGAAAAGCTTAATTCTGATAGGCCGACGCACACAATGTAAGCACAGTGTGTTTTCATACTCCCATTACCATTAGGACATAATGCCATGCTGATCGACTCTCATTGCCACCTCAATTTGCTGGCAGAGGAAGAGGGTGGTATTAGTGCAGCTATCGATAACGCCAAAGCCAATTTGGTTGATCACATTTTATGTATTTCGATAGACAAAGCCAGCTGTCACGATATTTTATCGTTAGTCGATAACAATGCGTATCTATCTGCAAGCGTTGGTATTCATCCGAATATCGATCAAAATGAAAATTTCACAACGGATGAACTGATTGCCTTAGCCGACACGGAAAAAGTCATCGCCATTGGTGAGACCGGACTTGATTATTTTCGAAGTGAAGGCGAGTTAGGCTGGCAACGTGATCGTTTCCGTACCCATATTGAAGCGGCAAAACACCTTAAAAAACCGTTGATTATTCATACCCGTGAAGCACGCGACGATACCATGACCATTTTGGAAGATGAGCAGGCAAAAGAAGCCGGCGGCATCATTCATTGTTTTACGGAAGATTGGGATACAGCCAAAAGGGCGTTAGACATCGGCTTTTATATTTCATTATCGGGTATTGTCACATTCAAAAGCGCAAAAACATTACAAGATGTCGCTAAAAAGTTGCCACTAGATCGTATCTTAATTGAAACAGATGCGCCTTATTTAGCACCAGTACCCCATCGGGGTAAGACCAATCAACCTGCTTTTGTAAAGCATGTTGCTGAGTTTTTAGCAGCGTTACGAGGCGATACAGTTGACAATATCACCGCTGCAACATCAGCCAATTTTCATCGCTTGTTCCCAACGGTTCAATAGTGCTTGAGATGCTAAGGCTAGCAAGGGTGTCGGTATTTTTGAAGGGTTGGGTTGTAGCCTACTGTCTTTTACTCTGTCTAGCGGCATGCTCTGAACCACAAAATATACATTAAGCCCTTTATAACAAAATTCCGTTATTTTAGCTTTTGGCGATAGCCTGACGTATGGGTCAGGTGCGAATAGTGAAACGCAAAGCTATCCTGCCATACTAGGAAAACTAACAGGCAGAACCGTGATTAATGCCGGTATTCCGGGTGAAATCAGTGAAGAAGGCTTAGCCCGGTTACTGATACTATTAACTGAATGCAAACCAGATTTGGTCGTGTTATGTCACGGCGGAAATGACATTCTTCGCCGCTTGGATAAAACCAAATTGGCAGATCATCTAGAGCAGATGGTGGGACTGATTAAGGACAGCGGTGCTGATGTTATCATTGTTGGTGTACCAACATTTAAACTTGGTTTCTCAGTACCCGATTTATATCCGAAATTAGCAGAAAAACATCAGCTAGCAAATGATATGACCTTCCTGGCGGAGTTAGGAAGCGAGCCAAGTTTAAAGTCTGATCATATTCATCCCAATGCGACAGGTTAGCGTCTTTTTGGGGAGCGTATCTTTAAGCTATTGCAAGCCGCTGGGGCAATAGAGCTTATTTAGCCTGGTAGGCATCAAATAATAGTTCTAAGTCATATTCGCATCCACCACAGCCCGAATAAGCCCCTGTCTTCCGCGATACGGTATCTAAGTCACAGCCTTCTTCGATCAGTTCAATGATTTTACGTTTTGTCGTACCACTACAAATACAGACGGCTTCATCCAGTTCAAAGCCCGTCTCATCGGTGTTATCACTCATAAATAAAAATGTTAATTAGAAAGCAGAGACAGAGATAATACCTGAAATTAAAGCCGGATCGAATGCCTGATATAAAGTTTCGCCTTGAAATAAGGCAATTGACATAAACTAGAATGCAAATAACATAAAAAGAATGAGGCTAGATGTTATGTTCTGTCATTCATCCTTTTAGAAATTTATTGTCATTGAGCCTGTCAGAGAGGAGAGGCAAGCTGAATAAAGAATAAGGCAAAACAAACAAAACAAACAAAACAAACAAAACAAAGCAAACATTATGAAACAATTGCTCATCTTTTTATTGATTGCTGGCCATATCATCGTGAACGGTGTAGCCGCCGCTGTGCATATGACAGGAGACCATGATGACGGTTCACATATGCATCTTGAGCTTCAATTATCAGATGCAACGCTATATCAATTCAAACACGTACAAATAGGGCGTCACTTCGAGTTAAAACAGCTGTTTCATCAATTGACTATTCACCGCCGGTGCCACCCCTTCTATCGTGCTTTAATTCAAAACGAGTTAGCAGTTCTTAAGTTAGAAGATGAAAATCTACGTGAATTAGCTAGGCATGTGACTGAGAAGTTGAGAAATAGCACTACGGTAGATTGGCAGCATCGAGACAGTGTACGGGCAAAACTAAGGAACTTGGTAAGACGAGCACTACGTCGCTGGAAACACCCACCAGATAGAGCATAAGAAGCCATCGACTTATTTTTGAAACAAGCTGAGGCATTGTCGGAAAGTTGGGCATCAATAAATTGAAAAGCAGTCTTACATGATTAAAATATTCAAATTTTAATTTCAGTAGGATAAATCTATTCAGATTTTGAAATCTGAACATTTCTACACAAATCCCATAATACGTGTCGGATAGTTTCAGCTTATCTGTCGTGAATCTCATAATATGTGGCGCGTCTCGCAAATATTGCCCTCGCGGTGAAAACCTCCCAAATATAGCTTCGCATAATGTATATTATGTTAAATAGGGTATCATCTTAAATCTTAGAGTTATGGATGGGTATGGGTTAGCTTACTGATGTTCAAACAATGACAAAATTTAAACTTAGCATCGTTTGGTGCATAGACCTCATTACATTTAAATTTGAGTTATGCCGGCAATGATTAATGATTATTACGCGTGAATTGATTAATAGTGCCTAATAAGTCCCCAGGCAATGGAAACACAATGGTTGATGACTTATCTCCAGCAATATCGGTGAGCGTCTGTAAATAACGCAATTGTATTGCTTCAGGTTGTTCTGCTAATACTTTTGCTGCCGCTAACAATTTTTCTGAGGCTTGTAACTCTCCCTCAGCATGAATGACCTTGGCACGCCTTTCACGTTCGGCTTCCGCTTGTTTTGCAATGGCACGAATCATACTTTCATCGATATCGACATGTTTAATTTCAACATTAGCAACTTTGATACCCCAAGCATCTGTCTGAGAATCAAGTAATGTTTGAATATCAACATTGAGCTTGTCGCGCTCAGCCAACATTTCATCAAGCTCATGTTGACCCAATACTGAACGTAAGGTCGTTTGTGACAATTGGCTAATGGCGTCATAAAAGTGTTCTACCTGAATAATCGCCTTTTCTGGGTCAATCACTCTGAAATAAACCACAGCATTAACCTTAACTGAAACGTTGTCTTTTGAAATGACATCCTGTGTTGGGACATCCATTACAATCGTCCGTAAGTCCACACGAACCATTTGTTGAATAAACGGAATGATAATGATGAATCCTGGCCCTTTCACACCATAAAATCGACCTAATAGGAAAACAACGCCGCGCTCATATTCACGCAGGATTCTAATGGCACTGATAATTAAAGCCAATACAGTTAAGGCTAAAACGGATAAAAAAGTCATGGTCATGAGAATTTCTCCTTAGTGATGTGGGATTATCGTTAATATCAACCCATCTCTGGATTGAACTGAGGCTCCGTCACCCTTTTTCATAGGTCTTGATGCGAGTGCATGCCAGACTTCACTATGAACAAGCACCCTGCCCCGTTGCTCAAAATCTTCCAGTGCTACACAATGCGCACCGATCATTTGTTCTTGACCAGAAACAATAGGATGACGTCTCGCTTTGAAGACTAAACCTAAGGCCATAATAAAAAAGGCGGAAGTGGTTACTGTAAAACCAGCAATAACACCGAGATCAATACCATAACCAGGTATATCAGTATCAATTAAAATGATAGAACCAGATGCAAATGCAACGATACCGCCGAGCCCTAACACGCCAAAACTTGGTTGAAAGGCTTCGGCCGTCATCAAAGAAATACCTAAAATAACTAAAGAAAGGCCAGCATAGTTAATGGGTAACACTTGAAAAGAAAATAAGGCTAGTAACAGACTAATAGCCCCCACTGTTCCAGGTACAACGGCTCCAGGGCTTGAAAACTCGAAAATAATCCCATAAATACCGATAAGCATTAAGACATAGGCAACATTAGGATTAGTAATGGTATCTAATAGTTTGTTCCGCCAATCTGGCAGTATTTCACTGATAGTGAGATCTTGGGTTGTGAGAGTTTTCTCTTCTCCTAAGATCTTGATTTTTCTATTGTCTAATTGTCTGAACAAATCAGTTCGACTGATCGCAACGATATCAATGACATTTTTTTCAAGCGCTTCTTCAGCAGGCAAGCTGGCTGCTGCCCAAACAGCTTGTTCAGCCCATTGTGCATTTCGGTTTCTCAATACAGCTAAGCTTTTAATATAAGCCACAGCATCATTGATTATTTTTTTAGACATTGGATCTTGGGCTTGATTAGAAAGGTTTTTATTATCTGTTTCATTTTCCTTTTGCAACGGTGGTTTCTCTTTAGGTAAAGTGGGTGCTGAAGGTATCATTTGTACAGGTGTAGCTGCACCAAGGTTGGTGCCAGGTGTCATGGCGGCAACATGACTAGCATATAAAATATAAGTTCCAGCACTAGCTGCGCGTGCGCCACCCGGTGAAACATAAGTCACAACAGGAATTGGAGAAGCTAATATTTTTTTAATGATGCTTCGCATAGATAAGTCCAAACCACCCGGTGTATCCATTCTCAAAAGGATAAATTCGGTATTGGCCTGGTTTGCTTTATCAAAGGCCCGTTCAACATAATCTGCCGTGGCAGGACCAATAACACCATTAATATCTAGCACAAAGGCTTGTCGTGTTGGCACAGCCTGACTTTGCGGTATAACTGCTGCTATCACTAAACTACATAGCACTAATACGGTGAGTAACTTCATAATCACTTCAAATGCATCCTTAGCTATTTATAAGTTATACCTGTTTGAGTTATCCATTAGACAAAACAATGAGGATTTTGTTCGATTCCTATGGCGATGGAATGCAGACTTAACGGCATTTTTTTCAGCGTCATAAGAAACACTGTCCTTAATTCCATGGTTATAGATAATGAATGGGTTTGGAGTAGTCATATTTTAGTACGGAACCCTGAATTTTATATATCTTGCAATACGTTATAAATATGGGCTACTCTTGATTTTAAACATTAATTGATTAAGGAAATGAAACATGGCATGGCGTGAAGGTGAAGACGAGCGAGTATACTCAAATGATGAAGTCGACGCCTTTTTAAAGGCTGAACTCCCCCACTGGTATTTAGAAAACGGTTGGATACGCCGTAAATATAAAACAAGCGGTTGGAAAGCAACATTGATGGTTGTCAACACGGTTGGACACTTAGCTGAGGCGGGTTTTCATCATCCTGATATGAGCATGTCGTATGCTTTTGCAATCGTTAAGTTAATGAACCATGCTGCAAAAGGAATCACAGATAAAGATTTTGAGTTAGCAAAAAAAATAGAAGACGTCATCATGTGGCAGCCAGGCTTAGAAGATAGTGCTTTGGTTGGTACACCCGATGATCAACGCTTTAAATATATTAAGTACGATAAATAACGACAACTGCTGGCTAATCAGGAGAAGGTTATGAACGAAGACAACTTAAATATACAGATTAGGCAATACCTTAAAAAGGTCGGCATCTCATCACAAAGAATCATTGAGCAGACAATACACAAAGCCATTGAATCTGGCGAATTGAATGGGTCAGAAGTATTATATATTAAAATGACTTTGTTTATTGCCAGTTTGAATATTAGCCAGAAGATCGATGGGAAAATAAACCTTGAAAGCTGAGTGTTATAAGGAAAAGTATGGCAATTGAACTTGATGAATCAGTCAATGTCTTTGGTGAACCATTATTGCCATGTGGTGAAGTTCCTATTACGGGTTTCTTCCGAGATGGCTGCTGTAACACTAATGATGACGATATCGGTTCACATACGATATGTATAGAAGTTAGTATCGCTTTTCTCGAATATTCACGTTTTAAAGGTAATGATCTCAGTACACCTGTCCCAGAATTTGGCTTTCCGGGATTGAAACAAGGTGATCGCTGGTGTTTATGTGCACAACGCTGGCTAGAGGCCTACCATCACAAAATGGCACCCAGGGTACATCTAACGCGGACACATAAAAAAGCCCTCGACATCGTACCGATCGAGCTGTTAAAAGAATTTGCCATTGATTTAAACTAAACGCGTATCATAGCCAGCTGATAAATCACTAGGACCAACTAATGAAAGTATGCGGTGTAGAACTCAAGGGTAATGATGTTGTTATTTGCCTGATGTCATTAGAGGATGGTTTATATACTTTAAACGAATGCCGCGTGAAAAAACTGTCAATTAGTGATGCAAAAGATCAACAATCATTACAAAAACTCCAATTTGATTTTGCCAAATTAATCGCCGATTATCAGGTTGAAAAAGTGGCTATTAAAGAACGCTTAACACGCGGGAAATTTGCCGGTGGTGCCGTTAGTTTTAAATTAGAAGCGGCGATTCAGTTGATTGACGATTTGAATGTGACTTTATTAGCCTCATCAAAAATTAAAGAGATTATTAAAAGCAGTCATACAACGATGAATTTTAAAGACACGGGTTTAAAGCAGTTTCAAGAACAAGCTTTTATGACAGCATTTGCGTATTTGGATAGCCAGTAAAAGCCTAAGCACTGGTTTCACGCGCTTTAAAAAAACGTTCAACATCGGTTTTGTCCTGCGTAATAGGCATCGGCGGTAAACTCCTTAAAAAATGTTTACCATATGGCTTCGTCAAAAAACGCGGATCGCACAAAACCAACACACCATAATCTGATTGATCGCGAATTAAGCGGCCAATGCCCTGTTTAAGTTGAATCACGGCACTTGGAATCTGAATCGATGAAAAGGGGCTACCGCCCCGCTGCTTCAAATGCTCGATTTTTGCTTGTAAAATGGGATCATCAGGTGCTGAAAAAGGAATTTTATCGATTAACACACAGGATAACGCTTCTCCTCGCACATCGACCCCTTCCCAAAAGCTATTAGTACCTAATAAAACCGCATTACCATGCTCGCGAAACTCGCTTAGTAAACTCGATTTTGAACCCCGACCTTGTACCATTAACGGGTAATCAATATCAGTTAGTGCATCGGCAACTTTATTCAACGCCCGATAGCTGGTAAACAGCAAGAATGTCCGCCCTCGACTATACGCAATCATATCTTTGCTGATTTGGATAATATGGTCTAAATAACTGTCATGACTCGGATCAACAGGAATCTTTGGCATATAGAGTAAGCTTTGTTTTTCAAAGTCAAAAGGACTTGGCCAAACAACATTATCGGCTTCAGAAATCCCTAATTGATGACTGAAATTATTGAATTTGCCCGCAACAGTTAACGTGGCCGACGTGAAGATCCAAGATTGTGGCTTTTGCTCAATCCACTGCTGAAAATGATCGCTAATATTATGTGGCGTCGCATGCAGCGTCATGCCATTTTGACGAATATCAGTCCACAAAACCAACTCGGCATCATCTTGCTGCTGCTCAAAGAAATGTAAGGTCTCTAAAAGCGCCTTGCCACGGCTATGGCATTGCTCAAGGCCTTTCCCGCGCTCTGCTGCAAGACTTAATTGCTCCGCCAAGTCTTCCATCGCTTCGATCAAGTCGGTCAACTTATTTTCAACGCCCATTCTTTCTAGAATGGTCATCCAAGGTGTGCGTTGTTCCTTATTACCCAAGCTTAATCGAAATGCCCGCAGTGTGGATTCTGTTTTGTCAGCATGATCTTGCAGCGATGACATATCAGCGGCATCTTGTGCCATTTCCCTAACAGTGTCCCGACATAATTCTTGAATTTGATGGCTACTAATACGGTCGCCTAAAAACTGCGTCGCAATATCGGGTAACTGGTGGGCTTCGTCAATAATATAGGCATCAGCATTTGGTAATACTTCACCTTGGCTAGCATATTTCAAAGCCATATCGGACATTAATAAATGGTGATTGATCACAACAATATCCGCTTCTTGGGCTTTTTTACGGGCTTCATTGATAAAGCATTCCGCTGAATTAGGACAATCTGAGCCCAAACAATTATCAATGGTTGAGGTCACTTTTGGCCATAATGGCGAGCCCTCTTCTAATAAATCATCTTCATTGAGATCACCAGACCGTATTTCACCCGACCATAACATCAGATCATCTAAAGTGTCGGAATGAGGCATCATCAAGGGATCGTGTTGTGCTTGATGGAGCCGATAGTGACATAAATAATTACTCCGTCCTTTTAGCAAAGCGGCTTGAAAAGGCATGGCCAATGCTTTTCGCAAAGTGGGTATGTCTTTCTTAAACAATTGGTCTTGTAAATTCTTTGTACCGGTCGAAATGATGACTTTCTGACCAGATAAAATAGCAGGTACGAGATAAGCAAAGGTTTTGCCAGTGCCGGTACCCGCCTCAGCAATTAACACGGTACTGTTCGTCAAGGCTTCAGCAATTGTACTGGCCATTTCCTGCTGCTGGAGACGGGGTGAATATCCCTTAATATGTTGTGATAATAAGCCACCATCACCAAACGCCAAACTAATTTCTTCTTGCATATAACTTATAAACCAAATCTAACATTAAAGAGCCAAATAGCCACCGAAGTCAAAACAAAGAATACCCCAAGTGATTTCAACGAACGCCAGCGATATTGCCGAATTAATACCGCTTCTGGTTCAGAAGATAAAATATAAACTTGATCGGACACATCGCTACTCATCATCACATTTAACTGTTCTTCACTTGCCTTGAGTCCCTGCTCACAACTGACGTCACTTTCTGCTGCCAAACGGGCTCTTTCCCACTCATCAGGATCTAGTTGATTATTACGATTCTGATCAAAGCGGTGCAATAACAAGCCAGGCTCTTGCTTCCATTGTCTTAAAAGATGTGCAACTTGTTGGCGTGTTTGCTGTTGTTCTATATCCGCAACTGTTTTAAAAAAACCGATTGCGTATAGTGGATTGCCAACGCGAATAAGCTGCTCACTATAACGCCTATGAGGGTTAACATGGCGTTTATGCCACATTTTACTATGACTAAAAACAACATCTGCATCATCAGGATCAATGACACAGTGGCCAGTTTCATCTTTTAATAAAAATAACTCTTCACTTTTTCCTTGCTCAACAATCTGCCAAGCGCTATTGAAATGCCCTTCCGTGCGTGAAGTATCTGCCTTTTCTTCAATGATATAGCTGTACCAAACGCAGGTTTTACCTGTCAAAGGAGACACAATAATAGGCCCATCCATGAGTTTGGCAATACCAGATAGCTCAACATAACCTTGCGCCGCACTGCGAATTTTTGCTGTCGGCACGTTCTCAATTAACCGAGCATATTGAAACCAGCGAAATAAACGATAAAAGGCATTCAAGCTAAAGCCGGTTAAAAACGCCATTAATTCCCAAAAGAACCAAATAGGTAGTTTTAATATATTACCGGTTAACGCGGTAATAACATCATTGAACATCAATTAGTCATCGAATAATTGCTTAATATTAACGTCGGTCAATTCGTGATCTGCAAACTCTAATAAACTATGTGCTTTTAAGTTGAAAAAGCGTGCGATGATGAGATCAGGGAATTGCTCGATTCTGACATTATTGACATTGACACTTTCGTTATAAAACTCACGGCGATCTGCAATTGCATTTTCTAAGCCTGTGATACGGGCTTGTAGATGTTGAAATGTGGTATCGGCTTTAAGACCAGGATAAGCTTCTGCAACGGCAAATAAACGACCTAAACCTAAGCGCAGAGCACCTTCTGCCTGCCCCAAAGTCGGAATATCATTTTGCTGTTGTGCTTGAGCCACTGAGTTTCGAGCAGCCATTACTTTTTCAAGCGTTTCCTGTTCGAACTGCATATATTGCTTACACGTTTCAACCAGTTTTGGCAGCTCATCATGACGTTGTTTTAACAAGACATCAATATTTGCCCAAGCCTTGCTAATATTGTGTTTTAAAGAGACGAGGTTATTATGAAGAACGATAATATAAACGACCAATGTCGCCAAAATACCCCAACCAATAAAGTCACCTACTACCATTTCATGCACCCTTTATTCGACATCATTATGATTATTCCAAACATCAGCAACTTCGCCTTCTTGTTCGGTCCAAACTAATGCACTAATAATCTTAAACTGGGCTACTGAAATGGCCCCAGGTTTTTTATTTTTACTCTCGGCCTTAGCTTCTAATGCAGCACTAATAGCATCAGCCGTTGCCTCATACATCTAAATAGGAAGGTAATCGTCATCAAATAACACCATCACAACCCGATCCCAACGGCCATCTGGCTTAAGTTGGCCGAGTCGTGAGCTGGAATGGCTGTCTTCAAAAATACCCCGGCCTTTAATCAACACTTTCAAACCATCACGGTCAGCAGCCAATCGCGTCATAGCCCATGGTTAATTCATCGCTCAAGGTCAGATTCAATGCTTTTGCCACATCAGAGCGGGCAATTTCACCGGTGACAGGTAAGGTGTTTCCAGTTGTCTGACGATAACGCGCGGCGAGCTGACGCGTTTGTTGCATCAACAAATCAATAGAATAAAGATCCTGTTCATTTTTATGCGGAGTTTCAGCCATTCAACCTTGTTCTCTTCATCACGGTGTTTATAGTCCTAAAAATAATGGCCTCAAAGGCATTTAGCAAGTTTTCAAACAAAAAAACGGCCTATATAGCGAACTATATAGGCCGTTTTCTACATTAAGTCTTTGCTGACTTATTTAGCCAATGCTTTTTCATAATACTTATGGACCAACTTATCTTGGTTTTCTAATAAGTAATCAATGCTTGGCTCAAAGTTCATCGCTTTTTCAAGCGCTTTACGTGTCGCTTCACGATGGATATTGAATAAGGCTTCATGATCTAAATCTTCAACAGAGGTGATTTGAGGATTCAACCAAACAGAAACAATGATACCTAACTCATTGGCTCTTTCTTTAGGAATAGTGCCGTTACGAACTGCATCTAAAACGCCGTTTGCAATCGCGCCTTGGACTGTACCCATTAAGATAGTCGTGTAAGCGTTACTTTTAACAGTGACCTTACTGACCATTAAGGTCGCAGGACGCACCATGACATCAGTATTCATCAGCGCTAAAACACGTGAATGACCTTTTACTTGGTCACCCATTAGATTAGCAAAAGCAGAACCAAAAGGACCGTCTAATTCACCAATCATGACTTCAGGTTCAGCAGCCGTAAATGGAGGACCACCGGCTAATAAACACTCACCCGTTCGCATTACAATTTTTTCACTCATGGATTGACACCCCTTGTAGATTAATAAAAGTCATCAAACACACAGAACATGACAAAACAAAGGTGTTTGATAAGGTACGGCAATTATCCTTGTCTCAATAGATTGTCGCAAGTAACATTACTTTATAGTTACATCGAACAAGGTTAAGATAAAAGACAATTTATTATTTTGAGCCACGTCATGCCAGAACTAGAGTCCCATTATATCCGTATCGGCGGTGAACCTGCGGTTCGGCATCTTGCTAAAACTTTTTATCAGATTATGTCTGAAACAGTCCAAACCAAACGGGTTCGCGACATGCATCCGGTTGATATCGCCAGCAGCGAAGAAAAACTCTACCTTTTTTTAACCGGCTGGTTAGGTGGACCTGATCTTTATATTGAGAAATATGGTCACCCAAGATTACGCCAGCGACACATGCCGTTTTCTATTGGTATCGAAGAACGCGATCAATGGTTATACTGCATGGCGCATGCGCTCGCCACATTAGAGTTAGATGAGTTATTGGCAGAGCAATTAATGGTGTCATTTGTCAAAACGGCTGATTTTATGCGAAATCGGGAAGAAACTGAAGCGACACCTACCTAAAAGGCGAAACGACCATGAATATTGGTGCATTGATTATTGGTGATGAATTACTGTCAGGTAAGCGACAAGACCAGCATTTCCAGTACTTACAGTCAGTTTTAGCTCAGCGTGGTTTAGAGCTGAGTTGGACGATTATTGTCGGCGACGAAGCCGAACAATTAGAACGTTTTTTAAGCTTCACACTGGCTACTACAGATCTGGTCTTCAGTTTTGGTGGTATTGGTGCCACACCAGACGATAGAACAAGACAAACGGTCGCCAGAGTCGCCAATGTTGATTTACTCCCCCATCCCCACGCAGTAGCTGAGATCGAGGGACAGTACGGCCAAGAAGCCTACCCAAACCGTATCTTAATGGGACATCTGCCTGTGGGAAGCCGAATTATCCCGAATACAATCAACCGGGTGCCTGGTTTTTCATTTGATGACCACCACTTTATGCCAGGTTTTCCAGAAATGTCATGGCCAATGATTGAATGGGTGCTAGATAATCTTTATCCGGGGCTCAAAGACTTATCTCCTCAAGATGAGCAAATTATTTATGTAACGCATGGTCGAGAATCAGACTTATTACCCGTGATGATAAAAATTGTTGAAAATTACCCGACATTGCGTTTTTCTAGCTTGCCACACCTAGGTGAAGTGCCCCATATTGAATTGAGCTTGCGTGGTCACACAGACCAAATTGATCAAGCCATGGGCTTACTAAAATCAGCAATTGAGAAAGCCAACCTGACGTGGTCACATCAGCTAGATAAGGTGTAAAACCAAATTGGTAATGTCACCAGGCTGAGCAGCGTCGTGACAGTCACTGCCGAGGCATAAAGCTCAGTATCCAGCTGATAACGCTCACTAATGACGACACCAAACACCATCGTTGGCATGGAAGCAACAATCACCACTTGTTGCATTAAATTAGCTGATAGCCCGAGTAAATGGCTGGCCGAGAGCACTACTAAGGGCACCAAGATTAATGAAGTGACAATCACCGGCAATAGCAAAGGCATCAGCCGATAATGCAAACTTTGCCAACGAATACTCATACCGAGTACGATTAACATTAACGGCACGACGCCACCGGCTAACGTGACTAATGCTGTATGGATAAAATCCGGTTGAACAAAACCACTGACGTTAAATGCTACCCCAAGAGCCACTGCCCATAACGGCGCCACTTTCAAGAGTTCTTTCAATGGGTGTAAATCCGTTTTGTTATCGCCAAAGTGACGTGCAATTAACATCCCTAAAGACAGTAAAATCGGCGTGCAAGCAAACAAGTCATATTGTAAAACGGTTGCACGCGTCGCCGGTCCCATCACTTGATCTAAAACCGGTAGACCCAAATAAGTGGCATTAGGAAAAGCCGACGCGAGTAATAAAACGCCTTTTTGTTTCGGTGAACAATCTAGATAACGCAAGAAAAACCAAACAATGGCTAAGCCACTGGCAACACCGCAAGCGGCTAATAATGAAATAAACAAAGAAGACTGATTTAACGGCGCTCGCCAGATCACATCCAACACCAATGCGGGCAATAAGATATAAAACACCAAGTCTGTTAACGCTCGGCGATGTGCCAATGGCGACAGGTGGCTTGGTGCATATTTTTGCCAAGCGCTGCCACAGGCAATCAGCAAAGACATTTGGAGTAAAGCAGTGAGCATTAACAAATCATCACACAGAAGAAATACTGATCCTACCAATATCACCACAAGAAACATAATGTTATTTGAGGTTAAATTGGCCATAGTGTGATTTGTTTAAAGGTTTAACTTAACCTAATTAAGATACGATAATCAGGCATTTTCTTGTCGTTGATTTTACTAAACCGGTCATTGTCTATAAATACCAAAGGCAAGATACCAAGGAATGATACTAAGGAATGAACCATGTCACTGTCTAAACAATTATTACTGTTATTGAGCTTAATATTTTTTATCGTATTCTCGGCCAGTCTGATATTGAGCATTAACAATATCAAAAGCTATTTAGAAGTCGAATCACAAGTCCACGTCAAAGATACCGCGACCTCATTAGGACTTTCTCTTAGCCCGTATATGGAAAATGAACAAGATCCTATCCTTGAAACGATGATGACTGCTATTTTCGATACCGGTTATTACCGAGAAATGCGCTTAGTGAATATTGATAATCAAGAACTGGTTAAATTGACTAATTCTCAAATCGTGCCTGGTGTGCCAGCTTGGTTTATTGAGTTAGTACCAATGCAAGGTGCAACGGCGGTCTCTGAAATCAGCTCAGGCTGGCAGATGAGTGGCAAAATGTATGTGACATCTAATCCAGCATATGGCTACTTAAAGTTATATCAACAAGCCCAATCAACCTCAATCGGATATGGCCTTATATTCCTTGCAGCCATGCTCTTACTGATCACCGTTTTATGCTACACCCTACGGCCCTTAGATGATATTGCCCAACAAGCTGAACAGATTTCAGCGGGCCATTTCACCACAATCACCAAATTACCATGGACCCGTGAGATTAAACATGTTGCTTTATCCATGAACAGCATGTCCGACAAAATCGGCCATATGATTAGCCGTCTTAATCGACGTCTAGAGATAGTCAGTGAAAGCCTGAAACAAGATCCCTTAACGAAATTGCTCAATCAGGCGACTTTTCAAGTCAATTTAAAACAAGCCTTATCGGATTATGAAGGCGAAGGTTATGCGGCCTTAATTAAGTTTGATGATATAGGCTTCCTAAGTAAAGACAAAGGTAATGAGGCTGTTAATAACTCATTGCTTGAGTTTGCCGCGATTCTAAGATCAGCAGAACAGTTCAGTACAACGGCCTATCGACTTCAAGGGTCAGAGTTTGCCTTATTATTTCCGGGCTTTAATCAAAATGAAATGTTACGGCTGATTAAGCAACTTAAAAATGATATTGCTATTTTAGGTAAGCCATATCAACAAGAAGACTTGATTCACATCGGTGTTATTCATTACGAACGTAGCAGTGATTTCGATAAACTTTATCCCGGTATGGTCGAAGCTTATGAACATGCTAAAAACATTGGCAATAACGCCTATTACATCAAAGATGATCTTGCTAGTCCAATGAGTGATATGGAATGGAAAATACTGATCAGCAGCGCCATTGATAATAATCTTCCCACGCCAGAAATCACCTTCACCGCAGAGGCGCATGATTACAAACAAACACCCCCTCAAAAAGTCATGGAAGAAGTCTTTACCGCGATTAGCGATAATGATGGCAGCCTGTTATCGATCGGGACCTTCTTTTCGATGGCACAAGAGTTTCAGCTCGTTGAAGCGTTAGATCAAGCCATTGTCAATAAAGTCATTTCCTTAATGGAAGAAACGGCCAAAACTAATCCTGTGACGATTAACTTAACAATAGGTTCAATCAGCTCACATGCCCTTTAACCTGTTGTTAAAAGAACGATTAACGAAAACAAAAATTGATTTAAAACTCCTTAGTTTCAGTGTCACCGCCTATTCTGTCACCAAAAATATTGCTGCTTTTTCCAGTTTTGCTCATTTTGTCAATTCATTGGGAGCAACGGTTCTATTAAAACGTTATTCTCCAGATATTATTGATATTGAACAACTCAAGTCGCTTAATATTAACTATCTTCGATTAGCGCGTGATCTCACAACAAATATTGCGGATGATCCGAATAAAACACAATTCTTAGATCTCATCAGTGAAGTCGTGAGCTTGCTAGATATCAAAGTATTAGCCGAAGGGGTCAAGTCGTATGCCGACCTCGATATTGTTAAAGCCAAATCAATCTACGGTACTAGCCTCTAACCGAGCAACACGATGTTGTTTAGCACAAAAACAAAACGATTGGGCTGCATAATGCTCATCGGCTTTGCTTTGTCTTGGTCAGCACATTCTGAACATGACATGACAGAACAGTAGCTCAATACGATCGAACAAAAATACAATAAATTTGCACGGCAACGCGTTATCGACTGGCAACAGGTCATTCAAGATAATCAGGACTTACCTGAGCAAGAGAAATTAAATCGCGTTAACGCCTTCTTTAATGCCAATGTGCAATTCATAAACGACTAGGCACTGTGGGAGCAAAAACTATTGGGCAACACCGATAGAAACCCTCTCTATTGGCGGCGGCGATTGTGAAGATTACGCCATTGCCAAATATTTCACCTTAAAGCAATTAGGCGTGGATGAAAGCAAGCTCAGGCTGACCTATGTTAAAGCTATCGAATTGAACCGATCCCATATGATACTGACCTATTTTGAAAATAAACGTGCTGTGCCATTGGTCTTGGATAACTTAATAAATAATATTAAGTATTCATCATAAATAACTGATTTAATAATAGTTTATAATTTTAATTTCTCAGGGTTATGGCTAGCTAAGCCCAAAGAAAACCAACGCGTCTCTGACGCAGCACACTTAAGCTTATGGCAAAACTTATTGCTTAGAATTCGATATGGTCATTAAACCTAAGACAATCGTTAGCTTCTTTTAGCCACCATACCGCGATCAATAAATTTTTCTGCAATACTTTCGTGGACCGATAATAAAGCAGGAATTACTAACAACACTAACACAGTAGCAAACATCAAACCGAATGAGATCGACACTGCCATCGGAATCAAAAACTGTGCTTGTCGTGATGTTTCAAAGAGCAGCGGCGTTAAGCCACCAATCGTGGTTAATGACGTTAATAAAACGGCTCGTAAGCGATGGGTAGCTGCAGTAATAATGGCTTCCGTCGTCTCAACCCCCTTCTCACGCTGCTGCTTAAAGAAAGTGACTAAAATAATCGAGTCATTGACCACAATGCCAGACAAACCAAAAATACCGAACAGCGACAAGATGGTCAGATCTATGCCCATTGCAGCATGACCAAATAAAGCGCCAATTAAACCAAATGGAATCGCCGCCATCACTACTAACGGCCAACCATAAGATGAAAAGACCCAAGCTAAAATGAGATAAATTAAAATCAAGGCTAACATCAAGCCTTGCTTCATTTCACTAATGGTCTCTGCCTGATCTTCAGCCCTACCTTCGAATCCGGCTTTGACGCCATAACGTTGTGATAATTCGGGTAATAAACTGGTTTTCAAACCTGCAATGATTTCATTGGCATTATTCAATTTGGCATCAACATTAGCCGTAATATGAATTGCGAGTTGACTGTTAGTATGACGCAGTACATCAAAGCCACGTCGTGCTTTAAATTCCACTACAGAAGAGAGTGGCACACTCCCTCCTTGTGGCAGTCGAATCATAAAGTTTTCAAGTGTCGATAAGGTATTACGCTCACTATCTGGCAATATGACACGGACTTCAACTTCATCATCACCATCTTGAAAAATTTGGACCAAACGACCATCAAATGCAGCCCGTAATTGGCGACCGACGTTGTTCACAGTCAAGCCTAATACCTCGCCTTGACCTTTTATTTCATAAATGAGCTGCTCTTGTCCATAAGGCATATCATCCTCAATGGCATTGATGCCAGGCAATTGTTTCAAGGCCTGAACAACGTCTTGTCCTGCCTGCTTCAAAATATCTGCTGATGCACCCGTTAAGCGAATATCAATATCATTACCTGGCGGGCCAGTACGAGATTCAGATAAAGTAAATGTTTCTATCCCAGCGGGTAAGACAATTCGCTGTCGCCATTCACGCATAAAGGTTTTATTTCTGACCTCACGGGCATCAGGCGATATCATTTCAACTTGAATAGAACCAAAGCGCTCAGCGGTTTGAGAAGACGCACGTCCTGCCGTACTGGCACTGCCTAAGCGCGTGACATCTAAAACAATCAAATCACCACCTAAGGCTTGTTCAGTTTCATCTAAAGTCCGATTCAGTTCATCTAAAAACTCAGCGACAACATGAGAAGGTGTTCCGGCCGTGAAACGTGCATTAGCAAACACTTTGACTCCTTCTGGAGAAGGGAAAAAGGTAAATAAGATTCGATTACCGGCTAATAAACCAAAGCAGATAATCAATAAACCTAATGTGGCAGTAATGGTAATGCCGCGATATTGAATTGCTTTTGTCACCAACGGTCTAAACAATTCGTCGCGTAAATAATTAAACTTAGCATCCAACCATTGACGACGTGGTGGCGGTTCTTGATGATGAATTTTTTGAAAAGCGTGGCGTAAATGGCCTGGCAGGATTAAAAAACTTTCAAATAAAGAAGCAATGATCACACATACAACTACAAATGGTATATCAAACAATATATTACCAATTGTTCCTCCAATCAACATTAATGGCAAAAAGGAGGAGATGGTTGTTAACGATGAAGCAATAACCGGGGCTAACATCCTTCTTGCCCCCCCTTCTGCAGCCATCAGGGAGCCTTCGCCACTTTGATAGTGCGCTAAACCGTCTTCACCAACGACAATAGCATCATCGACAATAATCCCCAATGCCATGATCAGGCCAAACAGACTGATCATATTGATTGTGCCACCGAATAAGTACATCACAAACAACGTGGCCATAAAGGAAACAGGGATCCCCACTGCAACCCAAATTGCGACGCGCCCATGTAGGAACAAAAACAAAATACCGATTACTAAGACTAAGCCGCCAATTCCGTTGGTTAGCAATAAGTTCATACGCTCAGCGATCAATTCCCAACTGGCGTCATACACTTTTAAACTAACCCCTCTGGGCAAATTTGGCACAGTTTCTTCAACCCATTGTTCTAAAATCTCGGCAGATTTTAATGAATCCGCACTTTCGGTCCTTTGTAAACGGATTTCAACAGCTGGCTTATCTTCAAAAAATAAACTGACTTGATTACGCATTGGCCGGCGTTCAATCGTTGCCACATCGTCTAAAAGCACGAGACGACCAGAGTAATCTGTTTTTAAGGGTAGCTGACCAAAGGCTTCGGCATCACGGCGTTGGTCAAGGCTTCGTAACAATCGTGCAGTGTCGGCATTGCCGACTTCACCTGCCGGTAAATCACGGCTTAACTCAGCAATCCGATCACCGACATCATTGAGGTCTAAACCGAGGGATTCTAGTTTTCGAGTTGATAATTGGATTGCCATTTCTTCTTCGGGTAGCCCTGTAATCGTCACCCTAGAAATACCGCGATCTAATAGTTCATGTTCCGCTTCATGAACAAAATAGCGTAATTCGTCTAGTTCGCCGTCGGTTGTAATCAATAGACGGGCGATGGGTTCATAAGCCGTGACCAAGCTAATTTTTGGAATTTCTGAGTCGCTAGGGAGGTTTCGTAATTGAGAGACTTCTTCCTTAACTTGGTCTAAGGCTGCGCCCATCTCGGTACCTTCTTCAAACTCTAAGGCAACGACAGCGCTACCAAATGAGGATGTTGAAGTCATTTTTTTCACGAAATCAATCGTGCGTAATTCTTGTTCAAGCCTTGATGAAATCGCATCTTCAACATCTTCAGAACTGGCACCACGCCATTCAACACGAACGGTAATAGTATCTAAGACAAAGTTAGGAAAAAATTGAGTGTTTAGCCGGGTTAAAGACGCTAGCCCGGCAAGGATCAAGATCAGCATTAACAGATTAGCAGCAACCTTATGCTGGGCAAATAAGCCAATAAAATCGGACTTATGAGTCGTCATTCAAAGTCTCCACGCGTAACCCTGTAATAGCATTGGGCAATTGTGTACTAATAACGCGATCACCGGCTTTTAAATCATTACTGCGAATTAATAATTGCGTTTGACCATCACTGTTCTCATATTCACCGATCCGTGAAATTTTCATCGCTTCTAAATAACCTTCTTCAATACGATAAACCCGGTTCAAGCCATATAGGGCGTTAAAAGGCATCACAATCACATTTTCTTGTGAGCCTAAAGAAAGTGATAGTTCAAGAAAGGTGCCCAGTGCTAATGTGTGATTATCTGCCGCTAAGCCAAATAGACCATCCACACCGCCACTGTCTTGTCGCGCTTCACCCGATAAACGGGTCAATTCAAAGGTGAGAACTTTATCGTCTAACGTGGCTAATGCCGTCAGGTTTTGGCCCTTAGTCAAATTATCGCGGACCTGTTTAAGGTAACGACCAGGAATTTGCGCTCGCACTTCTAAATGTTCAAGATCATAAACCGTTAACAAATTATCACCCACCCTGACGCGATCACCCAAAGAAGCATTTAAGGTAGCGATACGACCATTAAAAGGCGCTTTAATAAAAGTACGGTCAACATCTAATTGCGCTTGATCTAGTAGCGCTTTAGCACGGGACTGCCTTGCCTTTAATCCTGCCATCCGAGCAGGATGCTCAGAAATGTCATACTGTAACCGTTTAAAAGTGACAATTTGTCTTTGTTGATTAGAGACCGCTTCATCTAATGAAGAACGCGTCACCAAACGAGAGGCATCAAGCTTTTTTGCCCGGGTGACGGCTTTTTCGGCTAAGGTTAATAAAGACTTCTCATTAGCCAATAGCCCTTTATCACGTCGTTGCCGCGCTAGTTCGCTAGAGATCAGCGCATTGATTTCTGCCAAGTCGGCCTCGCGTTGATTCAGTAATAAATCAGCGTCGCTATTATCTAAAGTAATTAACACATCACCTTTAGAAACAATCGCACCTTCCAAAATGTTTATTTGAGTTACATCTGCCGTTAATGCAGCATTGAGTGAGGCGCGACGTGGTGTTTCGACACGGCCATAAATCGTAATCTCAGGGGAAATTTGTTCAAACTGAACCAGTACCGTATTCACGCGCCATACTTTTTCAGCTTGTTGCAGACTTTTCTTCTCTGGCTTAGAAGCACTCAGCGCCATATAAATTGCAATCGAAATGAATAGGATTATAAGCGGTAATAAAACACGTTTTAACAAATGTTTCTCCTAAAAGCTAAAAGACAAAGAAGTCCAAACAGGCTAAATTCTACTGTAATTAACGCCTCACGGCGTGGTTATTACACAATTTTACAGTTGATTACTTGAACAAATCACCCATTGAGACTATATGATGTTTCACCTTGCAACGTTTTCGCCAAAGCAATACGTTGGGCAACGTCTTTGGGTAATTCTGTCATTGTCTCGATCTGATTTAGCCGTGTTAACAAACCGCATTGATTCGCTATTTGAATACTCAGGCCAGGTCTCGCATTCATTTCTAGCATCAAAGGCCCATGATGCTGATCTAAAATAATATCGACACCGATGTAGCCTAAGCCAACCAAGTCATAACATTGAGCAGTCAAATCTAGAATCAAATCCCAATTAGGAATTTGAACATCAGTGATGGAAAACCCAGTGTCAGGGTGTTGCGTGATAAATTGCTCATGCATCACGCCACCGAGCGTTTTACCTGTTTTTAAATCGATGCCAACGCCGATAGCGCCCTGATGTAAGTTCGCTTTGCCATCAGACTCATGCGTTGGTAAACGCAGCATAGACATTACTGGCACACCTTTGAGCACAATCGTTCTAATGTCCGGCACACCCTGATAACTAATATCAGCAAAAACGGGGTCAAACCGCACCCGTTGCTCAACAAGTGCGACATCGGGCAGACCGCCCAGACTATACATACCGCTTAAGATATTGGAAATATGGTGAACAAGGCCATCCTGAGATAGTATTTGACCGCTACTTTTACGGAAACCATGTTGCGATGTACCGGTTATGACTAAAATGCCTTCACCGCCACTACCATGTGCAGGCTTAATGACAAAGTCACCATAGTCTTCGAGTTGCTTAACCAAAGGCGGAATATCTTTTTCTATTTTGACAATACCGTATAGTTTAGGCACAGCCAAACCTGCTTGTTCTGCAAGTCGCTTAGTTTGAACCTTGTCATCAACAAGGGGGTATTTAGAGCGCGAATTGTATTTAGCAATGAAATCGCCATTGCGTTTATTCATGCCTAAAATTCCTAGCTTTTCTAAACGGCGCCAAGGTAATTTAGCATCAAAATCCATGGCTATTTTTAACCATTTAGCTTTCTGCTTTTGCAGTATTGACCCAATGTCTTGTTTGTTAGTAGTCATTTTAGGATGACCTACCGCAATGTTTCACGAAACCGCCAAAGCTCAGTCAAACGGTAGCCTGTATATCGACCTAACAGTAACGTCAGCGCTAAAAAAACCAACAACAATTCTGGAAATACGAAAATCATATGGTTTAACAAGTCATTACTCATCACCAAAAAGCCAATAGCGGCGACGAATAAACTCCCGACACCTTGTGTAATGGCTTCGGAGGGCCCTTTTTCTTCCCAGATCAAGGACATTCTCTCTATCGTCATGGCCAAAATGACCATTGGGAACAGCGCAATAGATAGGCCATGGCTAAACCCTAGTTTATGGCTGAAGATCGTCATCATGGTCATCAGAATAATCACAATAATAAGCACGGCCGCGAGCCTAGGCACCAATAAAAGCTGCAAATATTCAAGGTAAAAACGGATTGCCAAGCCCAAGGCTACGATAAGGCTAAACAACACAATACCCCAGATTAACTCGGTTTCTCGAAATGCCAATGCAATCAAAATAGGCATGAAAGTACCAAAGGTTTTAATCCCAATAATATTACGTAGCAACACAATCAGGAAGGCGCCAAGTGGGACCATCAGCAGGATACGATAAACGTTTTGAGTCTCGATCGGCAGACTGTAAAGTGAAAATTCCATGACATGGGAATCCAGCTTTCTGGCACGTTGTTCAGCTAAATAGATGGGTTCTTGCGTATGGCGACTGATTGAAAAATCAAGCTCTGCTTGCTTGCCCCCACGCATTTCAAGTAAAGGTTGATCACCGACCTTCCAGATTAGCACATTCTCTGGTAACTTTGAAACGCCATTACCGGGATCAAAGGACAGCCATTGCCCGCCGTCATGCACTTGTAACCATGGTTCAAGTTTGCCATGCCGCAGGCCATCACGGAGCAACAATACATGAGCAATTCTAGAGGGAATGCGAGCACCTGCGAGCACTGCTCTTAGCATGTCCACACGGGCTTTATCTGTCTTGATATTACTTAATAAAACTTGTACATTTTCATCAGGTTCATCAGCATTAAATCGCAATAACAACTCGCGCGTGAACGTTTTAATATCCGCTGATTTTTGGCGAACCTCGCTTAATAAAGCCTCAACGATTGTGGCTGTGGCTTCTGAGTAGCCAGGTACGTCAGGAAAATAAACATCCTGTCCATGTTGACTCGTTATATTAGGCTTAAGCGATGAGATTTGATTATCATCTCGTGCTAAGTGCAGTTGATAATATAGGACTTGCTCACCACTGGCGCGTCGAACAGCCCATTCGGCAATCTTATTATCGTCAGCAGTTTCAAAGGCCAAACCATATTTACCAGAAACATAGTTTTCATCGGCAATGACAAAGCCTTCTGGCTGGTTAGGCAAAGCAAAACGTATCTTAACTGGGCCTTCTTTAGGTTGGAATGCCACACGTGCTTCGACACTCCACACTTCAACTTCCTCACTGGGAAAGAGTGGTAGGCCGAGCGTATTGGCTTTATAGAACATCAGGCTAAATGCAAATAATAGCAAAGCCAGCGCTAAAAACTTGACGTGCAAGTCTTTCAAATTATTGTTCCCTGTTTGTTACAACATTCTTTTCAAGAAGACGCTTACATTGTGGTAAATCGATCGGCAAAGTAAATGTCGTTGACGCATCCACAATGATACCCTGCTTTAAGACTCTTCTACCAAGCAATACCGGATAATTAAAGCCACTCCGGTCAACCAAACTAAATTCACCATGATAAAGATGGCCATTTAAACAAAAACGCATTGCAACTACAGGCCTGACGGCAGCGCCGCGGTGATGTGACTTTATTTTAACATCTCGCCTGACCGGCAACTCAATCGATTTAGTCGTAAGGTCTTTTTTCTTATCTTCGGTTTTAAATCGGACCCAAGCTTGCCCATTACGTTTAAAACGCTGAATATCAACAGCATGAAGGGAGGACGTTTTCGCCCCCGTATCGAATTTGGCTCTGAGTTTTATTTGCCATGGTTCTAACACGACAGATTCCAACCAACCACTTGTGATCTGTTTATCTTTGTTGTGTTCTATTGCCGGTTTGGCAACATTACTACCCACAGGCAACATGAGAGAAAAGGTAAGTAAGAACAGGCAAACAGACCTAATATGCATTATTTAACCTTAATCAATGTTGATAATGATGTTTATGGTTCGGTCACAATAGCAACACGAACCGCATCTAATACTAACTGACCTGATGATAAAGCCTCAGCTAAAACAAGCTGAGTTTCATTCAAGTGCGCTAATTCCTCTGGCCGAATCGCCTTATTAACCTCAGCTAATCGTTGCAATCGTTCATGCTCTGGTAGCATTGCCACTTGCATCTCTGCAACCGCCGAATCGATAATATTTTTTTGCTGTGCTTTAGCAAGTTTTTTTGTAGTTATAACCAAATGATTAATCATCGGCCGAGCTTGTTTAACTAGCTCTTGCTTGGTGATTCTAGGAATTCGACCGACATATTGGTTAAATGTTTCCTCATCGAGGAGAGTATTAAAATTTCGCCCTTGCTCATCAGTGACAACACGCAGATATGAATGCGATAAAAAGCGGCCGACTTGTAATGATTTAGGTGCTGGTACACTAATTTTGAAAATCGCTTCAAGCAATAAAGTCCCTGCAGGTAAACGATCGTACTCAAGCGTACAAAACGCAGTATTACCAAAATCACTGCGTGTAATCATGTCTAAACTACCCAATACCATTGGGTGTTCCCAGCTCAAAAAAGCCATATCTTCGCGATGTAAGGCACGGTGACGTTTATAGGTTGCTGTCATGCCATCTTCTGGCAAACTTGGAAAATGACTTTCCAGCATTTCAGTACCATGACTCAAGATCACACTATCGGCACTATGTGTTTGCTGTTCAACACCATACTCATCAAACACTTTATCCATAAACTGGGCTAACTCGAGACTTTGACTACCATCTTCTAAATCAGCGATGAGTTCATTTGCCACGGGGAGTTTACAAGAATTAAGTTCTAATAATCGGTTCCGTCCTTGTTCTAAAGAAGACATAGCCTTCGCAACCAAGGTTTGCGTATGGGTGATGAGCGCAGTCAGTAACGTGTCATCATGGGCATCTTTTAAACACCGTTGTAATGCTGCCGAAACAGCTTGATAAATACTGCCCCCAGCAGGGAAAACGCGTTCAAAGGCATTTAAACCTTCGTGATACCAACGCAGTAAAACTTCTTGCGCCGAGTTTTCATAATAGGGCACATGCAGCTGGACATCTTGTTGCTGGCCAATACGATCTAAACGGCCAATGCGTTGCTCTAATAAGTCTGGGTTAAGCGGTAAATCGAATAACACCAAATGATGAGAGAACTGAAAGTTGCGGCCTTCGCTGCCGATTTCAGAACACACCATAACTTGTGCGCCTTCTTCATCATCTGCAAAATACGCCGCAGCACGATCACGGTTAATCAAGGATAAACCTTCATGAAAAACACTACTGCGTTTCCCATGCTGCAATCGTAAGTATTGTTCTAAATCTTGTGCTGTCTCAGCCTGTGCACAAATAACCAACACCTTTTCTTGGCGATGCTCAGCTAACCAATCAACTAGCCAAGTAACCCGAGTATCATGACTTAACCAATCCTCACCTAGTAAACGCTCAGCTTGTAATAAAGCCAAAGGTTCACCATTTGAGGCTTGGTCATTGTAGACATCGGAGGCGGTTAAAGCATGACGATGTAAATGTCTTTCAGGGAAACCAGTTACCACATCACGGGTATTTCGAAACAACAGCCGGCCCGTGCCGTGCAGATCTAATAAAGCGTCGATAACCCGTTGCTTTTCAGCGTCAAAGTCTTCGGCAGACTGTAATGCTTTTGCAGTATCAGTACCCAAGTACGCATCAAGATCAGTGGCAAAATCAGTTAAATCATCACCAGACTCATAAGCCAATAAAGCCGTCACTAAAGCACTGACCGGTTGATAAGTCGCTTCTTGGGCTTTAAATTCGGCTAAGTCATAGTAGCGTTCACGATCGAGTAACCGTAAACGGGCAAAGTGACTTTCAACGCCCAATTGCTCAGGTGTTGCCGTCAACAACAATAGTCCAGCGACTTCACGCGCTAACCCTTCGATACAGCGGTATTCGGCACTGACTTCTTGCTCAGACCACTGCAGGTGATGGGCTTCATCAACAATCATTAAATCCCAATCGGCTGCACAGGCTTGGCGATAAATATCAGGATTATCTTGATCAGCCAACATCGATAGCTGACACAATACCAACTGAGCACTTTCAAATGGATTACCCTCTTCTGCCTCAGTAATGGCATCAAAACGCTCGTAGTCCATAATGGTGAAGTGCAGATTAAAGCGGCGTAATAACTCAACCAACCATTGATGAACGAGACTATCAGGCACAATGACTAAAATGCGTTGTGCTCGGCCCGTTAGGAGCTGCTGATGTGCAATCAGGCCAGCTTCAATCGTTTTACCAAGGCCGACTTCATCAGCCAATAATACACGCGGTGCAAAGCGTTGAGCTACTTGATGGGCAATATAAATTTGATGGGGTAATAGTTGAACTCGTGGTCCCATCAAACCAAACACGGAAGACTGTTCTAATCGATGTTGATGAGCCAACGCTTCAGTACGTAATTCAAACTGACGGTTTTTATCGACTTGCCCAGCAAACAAGCGATCTTGTGGCTGACTGAACTGAACATGGCTACTTAAATCAAGTTCATGAACACTGATTTCTTTACCTGCGTCATCAGACCCATGGTAGATAATGCAACCATTCAAATCATGCTGCGCCGTGATGGTGAAATTGACAGCTTCTTCTGTCTTAACAGTATCGCCAACAGGATAAATAACACGGCTCAAAGGGGCATTATCAGCAGCATAAGTCCGCTCTTCACTCGCAGCCGGAAAACTAATCACAACACGGCGACCAATGTTTTCCTTAACAATTCCTAAACCTAATTCTGCTTCGCTATTACTAATCCAGCGTTGCCCAACGGCAAATGTTGACTCTGACAAATCACTACCTCAAAACTAACTGATTTTACGAGCACGAATACTGCGCCCTTTTACTTTACCTTGTGCCAAATAATTCATGGCTTGTCGTAATGCTGTGCGTTCAATCGCCACATAACTCGACATATCAAAAATATCTATCTTACCAATCTGAGAGCCTATTAAGCCGGCCTCGCCAGTGAGTGCACCCAAAATATCACCCGGTCTGAGTTTATCTTTACGACCAGAATCAAGTTGCACTGTTATCATTTGTGACTGCAACGAATACCCCGGGTCACGATCTAATGATTCAGGCACATCAATAATGCTGGGCTTTTTCTGATAAACGCCAATGGCTTTAACGCGAACTTGTTCAGCCTCAGTAAATAAGCTTAATGCAATACCCTTCTCACCGGCACGTCCTGTTCGGCCAATGCGATGGACATAAATGTCAGGGTCACGTGGCAGTTCATAATTAATGACTGCTGCTAATGCTTTTATATCCAAACCTCGAGCGGCGACATCAGTGGCAACCAAGACCGAACAACTATTATTAGCAAACCTAACCAACACTTGATCGCGTTCACGTTGATCTAAATCACCATGGATCGCCAATGCGTCTATCTGATGGTCACGTAACCAAACAGCCACTTCATCACATTGTTTTTTAGTATGACAAAACACGACGGTTGAGTCAGGTTGATAATGTTCGAATAAGGCTAATAAACTGTTATTACGCTCTGGTCTTTTAACTTCATAAAACAACTGTTCAATCACACTGGTCTGATGGTCAGACTCGACTGTCACCATTAACGGTTTTTTCTGAAAACGACGACTGATTTGCTGGATTGTATCGGGGTATGTTGCTGAAAAAAGTAAGGTCTGACGTGATGAGGGGGTTTGGTCAATAATCTCTTGCATCGCATCAATAAAGCCCATATCCAACATCCGATCGGCTTCATCCAATACCAGTGTTGTTAAGCCTTCAAGCTTTAATGTCGATCTACGTAAATGATCTTGAATCCGTCCGGGCGTACCGACAACAATGTGAGCCCCATGTTCTAAGGAGCCGGTTTGTGGGCCTAACGGTTTACCACCAGACAATAAAACCAATTTAATATTTGAGGTAGCACGGGCTAAACGGCGAATTTCTTTGCCGACTTGATCTGCCAACTCACGTGTTGGGCAAATGACCAAAGCTTGCACACCAAAGAAACGTGGATTGATTTTATTCAGTAAACCCAAACCAAACGCCGCGGTCTTACCACTGCCGGTTTTTGCCTTAGCAATCACATCTTTGCCTTGCAATATATCTGGCAAACTTTGCGCCTGAATTGGTGTCATCTTGTGATAACCCAATGACGTTAAATTAGCCAGTTGCGCTTTAGAAAGTGAAAGAGAAGAAAAAGAGGCTTGTGCCATGAAGAAAAGTCGCGGTAAAAAAAGACATGATCATACCAGAGCAAGCAATATAACGATGAAAAGAATCAACGGCTACTGCTAAATCAATCTATCACGGAAAAATCTAAATTTGGACTTATTGTCATAAAGGCGCTAAAAACTGGTTTTATAAAGGAAGCCCAGCTTCTTTCCATTCATTTAAGCCGCCTTTTAAGATATAAATCTGCGGTACGCCTTCGCTTTCAAGGTGCTGTACAACCGGCATTGGAATCAACCCCTTCATTGGGATCAGAATAACCGGTTTTGTGTTATCGGTTAACGCGGCAACAGAGCCATTAATAAAGGTCACCCCCGGCATATTGATGGCACCAGGAATATGGCCTTTTTCAAAAGTGGTCTTTTCTGCCAGATCAATTATGATGGCGTGTTGCTGTTCGAGCAATTCAACTGCCTCTACTGCCTTAATCTCAATGGTTTCACCACCAAAAGCTTTGCCTACTTTTTTAGCAGAAAGTACAATAATGACGCCAATTAAAATGAGTGCTAGAAACCAGTACTCAGTCATTAACCTGATAAAATTTTCCATACCCAACCTTTAACAGTGAATGCTTGCCTCCGATTTAAAAGGGTCAAGCCAAATTAATACTGTCAGTAAACACCACTTTCCTTCAGGCATCAAGCGCATAGCCTATTTAAATTGGTTTAATGCGCTTCGCCTCCATGCGCCGCATAAAATATTTTTCCAGCTCAACTAAGAACAGCACTGAAGAGGAAACGAGTAAAATACGGGCCCAGGTTATTGGTTCAATGGCCGCTGTGCCGAATAATGACTGCATCGGTCCGAGATAGGTGAAAGCGAGTTGAAAAACGAACAATATCATAATGGCGATTAACACATATCGATTGCCGATTAAACCATGCCACTTAAGGACTGAATCTTTGATATAGCGTGAATTAAACAAGTAAAACATTTCAAACATAACTAAGGTATTGACTGCCACTGTCCGGGCATATTCAATAGACATTCCGCGCCCTATTTCCCAAAGGAAAAGACCAAATGTCCCCCCCATTAAAATCAAAGAAACAAATAGAATTCGCCAAATTAGATGCGGTGTTAACATCGGCTCCTGTGCATTACGCGGATCTCGTCGCATGACATTCTGTTCTGGCGGTTCAAAAGCGAGTGACAACGCCAAAGTGACCGCTGTTACCATATTGACCCAGAGAATCTGCACCGGCGTTAACGGTAATTGGTGAAACCCAAACAAAATAGCAGCAAGGATAATGAGTGCCTCACCGCCATTCGTCGGCAGAATAAACAAGATGGCTTTTTTAAGGTTGTCATAAACCGTACGGCCTTCTTCAACCGCATAAGAAAGAGAGGCAAAATTATCATCAGCCAGCACCATTTCAGATGCTTCCTTGGCGACTTCAGTGCCGTTATAACCCATTGCCGTACCAATGTCAGCGCGTTTTAAAGCCGGCGCATCATTCACCCCATCCCCCGTCATAGCAACAATTAAATGCTGTTCTTGCATTAACTTAACTAACCTTAGTTTATGTTCAGGATTGACCCGCGCATATACATCTACACCTATGACACGTTGTCGCAGTTCATCATCATCCATTAAATCTAAGGCTTGTCCGGTCAGTACATCCTCAACATTAGTCAATTTAAGTTGTTGAGCAATAGCACAGGCGGTGGCGGCATGATCCCCGGTAATCATCTTGACCTTAACCCCAGCAGCATGACATTTCTCGATAGCTTCAATCGCTTCTTCACGAGGGGGGTCAATCAGGCCAAATATGCCGAGCAGTGTCAGTCCTTCCCCAACATCAGTAAATGTCAGCTCCGTTTGTTCGAAACTGACGGGCTTGGCAGCAATTGCCAATATTCGCTGCCCTTGCTGTGCCATGTCATCGATACGGTTTAGCCAATAATCTTTATCTATGCCTTGCTCACCGTGCACTGTTTTTTGATAGCAACACAGTTCCAATAGTCGTTCAGGTGCGCCTTTAATAAAAATAAAGGCATTGCCACTATGACTGTGATGAAGCGTTGCCATAAAACGATGTTCTGATTCAAAAGGAATAAGGTCAGTACGTGGGTATTGTTTTGCCTCATTATCATTATCTAGTCCTGCCTTTAAACCAGATACTAATAAAGCAGCCTCCATTGGATCACCATGAATAAGCCAGTCTGGTTCTTGATATTCTAATGACGCATCATTACATAACACTGACGCCCTTACGGCCGCCAATAACAGTGGTTTCTCATCAGTCGGCACTAGATTGCCCGAAAAGGTTATTGCACCATCAGCGTTATAGCCGGTACCGCTGAGTTCAAATAGTTGACTGGCAGTCGAAATCGTCCGAACCGTCATTTCATTGCGCGTTAAGGTGCCGGTTTTATCAGAACAAATAACATTCACCGCCCCTAAGGTTTCGACGGCAGGCAATCGGCGAATAATGGCATTACGTCGTGCCATCCGTTGTACACCGATAGCCAAGGTGATGGTCATGATGGCCGGTAAACCTTCTGGAATCGCAGCAACGGCAAGACTGACAGCAGCTAAAAACATATCAGCAAAGGTATAATCCCGAATGAATGCGCCAAAGAAAAAGGTGATGACAGCAAGACCTAGAATGGCGAATGTCAGCCAACGGCCAAATTGGTCTATTTGGCGTAGTAACGGTGTTGTGATTGATTCCACCTCTGAGACCAATGTACTAATCCGGCCAATCTCAGATTGCACGCCCGTGGCTATCACCACGCCAGCGCCTTGACCATGGGAAACCAGCGTGCCTGAATAAGCAATACAGCGACGGTCACCGATGACTGAATCGAGTGCAACAGGCTCAGTGATCTTTTCAACCGGAATTGATTCACCTGTTAGCACCGCCTCCTGGATCTGTAACCCCTTCAAGCTAAACAAGCGCAGATCAGCGGGCACTTTATCGCCGGGTCTTAATAGAACAACATCGCCGGGGACCAGTTGTTGAGCAGCAATAGACATTTTCTTACCTTCACGTAACACCGTGGCATTGGGGGGAAGCATTTGTCTAATTGCCCGCAAAGCATTTTCTGCTTTGCCTTCTTGCACGAAACCAATAACAGCATTAATAACCACCACACCAAGAATCACACAGGCATCGACCCAATGTCCTAAAATGGCCGTAACAGCAACAGCAGCAATCAACACATAAATAAGCACATTGTGAAAATGATAAAGGAATCGCGACAGCCAGCTACGCACTTCAGCTTCAGGAAGTTGATTTGGCCCATATTGCACACGATTTTGAATAACCGCTCGCTCGGTTAGCCCATCAGGTGATGACTTGAGATACTCAAAGACGACTTCAGCTGTTTCGGTGTGCCAGTTCTGCGACGTTGTTGCAGTAGCTTCTTCTAATGGCGCATTACAACTTTTAAATTGGCGTCTGATGACTAAACCAATAATCATCACGATAATCAGCAGTGCCAGCCAGCCGAGATGAGTATTGTTAAATATCCATGTCAATTGTTCATTCATCTGGACACCTTTCGTGAGGTGAAAACGAATCGGTTACAAATATCACGTGAGGAATATCTAGGCAGATGTTGGGTAAATCATGATGTACGACCAACGCCTAAAAATAGCGATATCTGTAATCAATATTGACCCATTATACACGTGTCACTTTATTGACAATAAAGCGCAATGATACTATACCAGACAAACCCTCAATGATAATCAATATATTAAATCAAGTCATAACCTTATAAACTAATGCCATGTCTAATCAACTTCAAACCCTTCGTAACAATGCAATGGCAGAGTTTGAAATTAAAAAATCACGCTTTATTGGTGCTATTTACCCTTGTAAGACTCAACAACAGGCAGTTGAACAATTAAACAAATTGGCCAGCCAACATGCCGGTGCGAACCATTTGGCCTTTGCTTGGCGCATAAGGCAGGACGATGGCTTTATCAATGAACGGTGCCATGATGCTGGCGAACCTTCTGGCACAGCAGGCAGACCAATCTTAGCCCCCCTTGAAGGTGAGAATCTAATCAATGTTGTGGTGGGTGTCATTCGTTATTTCGGTGGCGTTAAGCTGGGAACAGGCGGATTAACAAGAGCCTATGGCAATGCCGCTAAAATGGCGATTGAACAAGCTGGGTTTCAATCTTGGGTGGAAATGACAGAGTTTGAAATGGAGGTTGAATATAGTGAATTACAAAGCTTGAAATATCAGCTTAAAAAATGTAATGGGCAATTGATTAATCAGGACTTTAGTGAGCGAGTGACAGTAAAGGTGTTGTTACCGTTATCAGAAAAAAAGGGATTAGTTCAGAAGTTCAAAACCTATTGAATAAACTCGAAGGCAAAACCAGTCTCATCTAAACGAACGATTTTGGCATCGAGAATCGGGGCATCTCCAAACTCAAGTGTTTGAATTTTAACGAAATCGTCAAGCGCTACGATGCTCGTATTGGGACAAAATAAATACAGTCCTGATTCTGAAAAGTCTCGCATTTCAAACGTATAAACGGTGGCATCTGCATGCAATTGAATATTAGCCTGATGTTTTACCCGCTCATGACGACGTTGATTAGCTGATTTCATTAGTCCTCCCTCCCTCTATATCTTTCACTGCTGATCACCCATCATAAGTGTAAGAAAATAGAAAGTGTTAAATCTTAAAGATAAATATGTGGATTATACCACAAAGAATTGATTTTAAAGGGGAATTTGGGTTGTTAGCAGGCCAATTAAGCCGCCAAACACACCACCCCAAACGACTAGCCAACCTAAATGTTGACGAATCATTGTTTGAATAATGTCCTTCACCATCTGTGGTGTCAACTCATCCAAGCGTGCATTTACAACATGCTCAACTTGCTGAAAGATGTCTTGACTAACAGGAGAGCTAGTTAACTTTGCTTTGACACTTTGCTGAAATGACGGGCTATGCGCGATGTCATTTAACGCAGTTTTCATTTTAATAATAAAAGGATCTTTAAGCGGCGACACGGCAGCCTCACCACCTGCCATGGCAAGCATGCCACCAAATGATGAGCCCATAATGGTTTCAACAAGCCCATCAAACGCAGGCGTTAAATCAGTGTCATCAATGACTTGCGTAAAGTCAAGCAGATGATGTTCATCTTCCGTCACCATGTCAGCAAAGAAGCGATCTAAGTTTTCTTGACTAAAAAACTGCTCCATCACCAAACCATGAATACCCGCTTTGAATTCTTCAAAACGGGCAACCACTACACCTGAACCATACAGTCCCGGCACTTTTTCAAATAGCATATGAATCGCAAGCCAATTCGTCACGCCACCGGCCAAAGCAAACATCCCAACGGCTAATAGAATCTCTTTAACTTGTCCTACCGACGCCATAGCTGCCGCGATAAAACCGGCAGCAATGACATTAGTAATAAGGCTTTTATTCATCAGTCCATTTCGTTAATGCAGCAATGACCGATTTGGCTTGGTCTTTACTCGAAATATTGAATTTAGAGCGTTGGCTATATTCACCATTACGTTTTTGATAACGGCGGATCGTGTACTTTTCAGGTCCAAACTCGCCTGTTTTACGATCTAGATCTTGGTAACGGTACATTAATGTTGCCCATGCGCCTTTTGTTAAGACAACCTTATCCAATTCCTTAACCGTCATTTCCTCGCCTTCCATGTACTCGACCGTTAATTCGTCTACTGTTTCAGCCATGTTAAATAACTACCTTAAATTGAATCATTATAAAATTGTATCATCACCTGACACAGCATATGGGCATCTCGACTACCCGCGTGTTCTCTAATTGAATGCATTGCATAACTGGGTAAACCCACATCTAATGTCTTAACGCCAATACCACCGGCTGTGATCGGCCCAATTGTACTACCACAACCCATATCACTGCGAACAACAAAATCTTGTACCGCCACATCAACGCGTGCACATAGCTGACGAAAATAAGCACTCGTTTCACTGTTGGTGGCATAACGCTGGTTTGCATTTGTTTTAATGACAGGACCGGCATTGAGTTTTGGACCATGTTCGGCATCATGTTTATCAGCATAGTTTGGATGAATCGCATGGGCATTATCAACAGAGATCAACAACGAGTTTTGTATCATTCGATGATAATTTTCATGACCGTCACACAATCGCAGTAAAACAGATTCTAAAAACGGCCCCTGTGCACCTGAGGTCGATAAACTGCCTACTTCTTCATGATCACTACAAATCAACAACGATGGCTGCTGGTCATTACTTGCTAAAAGTGATTCTAACCCAACAAAACAACTCAATAAATTATCCAACCGTGCACTGCTGATAAAATCACTGTTTAAACCCGTGATAGCAGCCCCTTGCGTATCATAAAGGCTGATTTCATAATCTAATACATCAGCAACACCACACTCTGGTGATTCACTTAATAATTGTTGTTTTAACAGTGTTCTAAAATTAAACACCTTATCATCACCCTGCATCAAAATTGGCGGTAGGTGTTGTTGTGCGTTGACAGTGCGGTTTTTATTCGCCTCAGGATCTAAATGAACCGCCAAACTAGGAATCATTGCAATCGCTTTTTCAAAATTGACCAAGTCATGCTTTAAGGCATGGTTAGTATCAACATAGCTCACCCGGCCCGCCATGGATAAATCACGGTCAAACCACGGATTAAGCAGTGCACCGCCGTAGACTTCAACCCCTAATTGACATAACCCTTGTGTGAGTTTTTCAGGTTGCGGTTTTACATGCAGACAAGGACTATCGGTATGCGCGCCCATGAGTTTAAAACCGACTTCGGCTAAATCAACATCAGGTAAAACAAAGGCAATCAAGGAGGAATCATTCCGTGTCACATAGTAATGTCCCGGTGCTAAGCCAGCCCAACTAGACCCTTCATCAAGACCAATATAGCCATCAACATCAAGTTTAGTTTTCATTGACTTCACTGCATGAAAAGGCGTTGGTGAAGCATCTAAAAAGGCACAAAGACGCTGATTAAAAGTCTTCAAAGTTGTATCAGTCATCAAAGTCACCGCCCTATCTTCATTTTAAACAAGCGCCAATAATACCGAAATCGTGATGATGATAGGCATTTTATTCATCAACATCAGTGGTTTTCTTACGCCTTATTGTCCGTGCTATGCCACCGTGAATCCGGCATCGGTCAGCTAAACAGCCTCGATCCCAACCCTCAGGTGGTCTTATCGCCACTGAATTTTTACACCGTTTGCCATTATTCAATGACGCACCACAATCGGGTCGGTAACGCTTTATTTTCTCCCAGCCTTCTAATGTTTGTGTTGCACGGCGAATCATTTTTGCTTGCTTCGGTGTCGGAGATATCGTATCAATAGGCGTGGTTTTTTGATCGGTATTACGCCACCAATAGCGCGGCACAGGCAGCGGTAAACCAAAACGCCGTGCAAGGTCATCTGGTTTACGAAACACTTCTAACCGCAATAATGCAATGGCCGCCTTTTCTAAACTGGCCGTGAAAATTTTGCTTTCTTCAGGCTTCATAACCTAACGAACAGCGTCTTCAAGCGCATCACGCAACAACACAATTTGATCTCTTAAGTCACCCAGCTCAGCTTCTGGCTTTGCAATATCACGAACAGAAATTCCTGCTTTGATGACACTCTGCGGGTCACCTGAGATTAATGGATGCCAAACTGGTAATGGCTCACCTTCAGCAATGAGTCGATAAGCACAGCTAGGCGGTAGCCATTCGAAATATTGCGCTTGTTCAACACTGAGTTGGACACAGTTAGGCATTCGCTGTTCACGATTGGCATAATCAGTACAGCGACATTGCGCAATATCCAGTAATTCACACGCTGCTCGGGTATAAAATAAGTCACCACTGTCAGCATCTTCTAGTTTATGTAAACAGCAACGGCCACAGCCATCGCATAAACTTTCCCACTCTTCATGGCTCATTTTACTGAGCCGTTTTGTTTCCCAGAAAGGAGGAGATGTTTTATTCTGTTCAGTCATGACAGCTTCATCAGATTTATCAAAAATTATCCTGCCCTTTATTCAACAATACCGTGGCCAACGTCTTCTTTTAGCCGGCGAACTGGCTAATAAGACGCTACATAAGGTGCAAGATACCAGATCCCATACTTTGGCAACACCATTCACCTTAGCGCAACTGACCACACTACCTCCAATCGATATCGCCATTATCAGTGATGTCGTTGAAAGCTTGACTAAAGTCGATGCTACACAGTGGCTTGCCGCATTACGTAACCAACATGCTCAGCACCTATTACTGATTGTTGAACAGCGGAATGTCAATACAAACTGGCAACTCGCCGATTATCTGGCGCTGGGTTTTAAAAAACGCGGGGAGTTTGACTGTTATGCACTCTATAGCTATGCCATAGAAGATTATCAGTTCAAGAAAGAATGGCTAAACAGCCGTTACTGGGCTAACCCCGATAACTTTGATAAATATCGCTGGTAATTCAAACCGGGCGACACTTTTGGTTCAATCATTAGGCTATACTTTCAATAACTTAAAAAACCGATAGTCCTATCTCAATAGGTTACTGTCACGCCAACGTCATATAACCCATGAATAATAAACCTAATGACAACCGACATTAAAACAATAGACCTAGATAACCCTGACCTATATCTAAACCGAGATTTAAGCTTGCTTGAATTTAATTGGCGGGTATTACAGCAAGCACTTGATCCGTCTGCCCCATTACTCGAACGACTCAACTATCTATGTATCTCAAGTACTAACTTAGACGAGTTTTTTGAAGTCCGCGTGGCCGGTTTAATTCAACAAATTGAAATCAGTGATTTATATATAGAAGCCGACCAAGTTACCCCACAAGAAGCCTTAAAGCTCATTAAATCGCGTGCCCATGAAATTGTTGAAGAACAATATCAAGTATTAAACGATGTATTGCTACCCGAACTACAGCAAGAAGGTATTCAAGTGTTATCGCGTGCCAATTGGACACCCGAACAGACAAAATGGCTTCGGACTTATTTCCTAGAAGAAATTGCCCCGATCCTAAGCCCAATGGGCCTTGATTCAGCCCACCCCTTTCCGAGGCTACTCAATAAAAGTTTAAACTTTATTGTTTCCCTAATTGGTAAAGACGCCTTTGGCCGCAATCGCGGCTTCGCCATTCTACAAGCACCTCGTGCATTGCCCAGAATCATTGAGCTCCCTCCAGAAGGTGATAAAGCGCAAACACACCGGTTTGTATTTTTATCATCGATTATTCATGCTTTTGCAGAAGACTTGTTTTATGGCATGAAAGTCAAAGGTTGCTATCAATTTCGCGTCACCCGAAACAGTGACTTGGCCATCGACACTGAAGAAACCAGCGATTTGCTCTCCGCCATTGCTGATGAATTAACCCACCGTAACTATGGTGATGAAGTCCGTCTTGAAATTGCGCACAATTGTCCAGAAGGCATGGTCGACTTCCTGCGTATTCAATGTGGCATGGAAGAAGATAACGTCTATCTGGTCAATGGACCCGTTAACCTAAGCCGTATGCAAGCCATCTATAGTTTGATTGATCGTCCTGAACTCAAGTTTAAGCCTTTCACCCAAGGCTTTCCGAGCGTACTTTCAAGAAAATCAGACATTTTTGCAGTATTACGCAAACAAGATGTCTTACTCCATCACCCTTATCATTCCTTTAGTCCTGTGATTGATTTATTAAAACAAGCGGCCACTGATCCAACTGTCTTAGCGATCAAACAAACGCTGTATCGAACCGGCGCAAAATCTCCCATTGTCGATGCATTGGTTGTTGCATCAAAAGCGGGCAAAGAAGTCACTGTTGTCATTGAGTTGCGAGCACGATTTGATGAGGCCGAAAACGTCGCATTGGCCTCCAGGTTACAACAATCAGCAGTCCATGTGGTTTACGGGATTGTCGGCTATAAAACCCATGCCAAGATGCTGCTTATCTTGCGGCGTGAAAATAATAAGCTAAGACAATATGCTCATCTCGGAACAGGCAATTATCACCGTAGTACCTCGCGTATCTATACCGATTACGGCTTCCTAACCTCTGATAAGCAAATCACCGAGGATGTCAGTCACCTTTTTGTTCAGCTCACCAGTTTAGGGAAAGTCCCGAAAACTAATAAATTATTACACGCACCTTTTACACTGATGGATGGTTTACTAAGTCGTGTCGATAGAGAAATCTCGAATGCACAAGCCGGCAAGCCGGCTCGCATCATTATCAAAGTCAATTCACTGGTTGAGCCGACGATGATCAGTGCGTTCTATCGCGCCTCAATGGCAGGTGTGAAAATTGATCTCATCATCCGCGGTATTTGTTGTCTCAAACCTGGGATTGAAGGCTTGTCCGAAAATATTCGCGTACGGAGTATTGTCGGCCGCTTCTTAGAACACACTCGCATATACTATTTCGAAAACGACGGTGAGCCAGAGGTCTGGGCTGCCAGTGCAGATCTGATGAAACGTAATTTATTACGCCGTGTCGAAGCGTGCTTTCCAGTTCAGTCAAAACAACTTCGCCAGCAAATCATCGACGATTTAAATATTTACTTAGCCGATAATGTCCAGGCATGGCATTTAGCACCCGATGGCCGCTATCAGCGGGTAGAACAAGATGACAATACAGAAGTCGTTTGTGCTCAATCAACCCTGTTAGAACAAATGGCCAAAACCTATTAGCCATGTGATTAACGTTATGACGCTTTATTAATCAGCCAACAAGCATGAATTTTTGCATTACGTTTAAAATCTAACGGCAGCGTTTCATGACGAATATCTTTAAGCTCCAATGCAGACAAAGCAGTCGCATCCATTTTGAAGTCACGGCGATTAGTGGAAAAAATCAACTGACCATCCTCTGTTAACAAAGCGGCTGCCATTTGAATCAACGCCACATGATCACGTTGAATATCAAAAACACCTTCCATTCGACTTGAATTAGAGAACGTTGGTGGATCTAAAAATATCAAGCCATAACGTTGCTTTTCTTGTTGTGCCGCTTGCAACCATTCAAGACAGTTCGCTCGGATATAACGGTGTGCATCACCTTTAAATCCATTGAGCGCCATATTGTCTTCTGCCCAATTTAAATAAGTGTTCGACATATCCAGCGTCGCCGTCGTTTTTGCGCCGCCTCTCGCCGCATAAACACTAGCTGAACCGGTATAAGCAAACAGATTTAAGAAATCGCGGCCAGCCGCTAAACTTGCGACTTTTTGGCGTGTAATACGATGATCGATGAATAAGCCCGTATCCAAATAATCGGTCAAATTAACCAAAAACTGCAAACCAGACTCGGTCACTTTAAAGCGCTGCTTTTGAGCGCCTTGTGCTTCATATTGCTGATGGCCACGTTGTTTTTGACGTAACTTGAGCACCACTTTTGGCGCTGGAATATCAAGCAGCAATGGCAATACATGCATCACACCTTTCAATCGTTGAATCGCTTTCTCTGGGTCAATTTGTTTAGGCGGTGCATACTCTTGCACATGTACAGCGTCGCCATAGAGATCAATCGCGACCGCATAATCAGGCAAATCAGCATCGTAGACACGATAACAGTCAATGTCATTTTTCTTTGCCCATTTTGCCATATGCTTCAGGTTTTTCTTGAAGCGGTTAGCAAACATCTCGCAATGCTCTGATACTTGATAGTCCGGGTCGAGAATAATCGCTTGGGCAGGTGCCTCAGCCTCAACAGGCACCGACATCTTTGCTTTGTTAGAAACAGCCCTCACAGCACGATAATGAATAACCTGACATGGAATTGGCCCGTTATCAAAAGGAAAACGTTCAAATTCTGTTAAGCCCGTAAACTTAGCCAATTCAGCATTATCCGTAATCAACGTCGTTCGCCATCCTGGCAAGCTATCACTGATGATATTTCCCAAACTTTCATATAGGTAATGTAATTCACTGACTTGACCGATTCTTGTCCCATAAGGCGGGTTACAGACCATCAAACCCTGAGAAGATAATTGTTTTGATTGCGCAGGCCAATCAAGTAAATCACGTTGCTCTACTTGAATTCTATCGCCAAGGCCCGCTTCAGCAATATTGTCTTTAGCCGCCTTAACTGATGACGCATCCGTATCGCCACCCATAATAAAAGGTAGGCGCGACAAACCACTTTGGCGACGGCGTTCCGCTTCAGCCTTTAGTTGCTTCCAAACGGTTTTATCATGCTGTTTCCAGTATAAAAAACCAAAATAATCTCGTTGCAGCCCCGGCGCAATATCCGCCGCCATCGTGGCTGCTTCAATCAAAAATGTACCTGAGCCACACATAGGATCAATCAAACTCCAGCCTTGTTTAGCCAAATTAGCCCAATCTGCTGTCATGAGAATGGCTGCGGCCAAATGCTCCTTTAACGGCGCAGCCGTCGTAGTCACCCGATAACCCCTTTTATGAAGACTCTCACCAGATAAATCAATACTCACCGTCGCTTGGTTATGCTTTACGTAGACATTGATTCTTAAGTCTGGCTGATGTAAATCAACTGAGGGCCGTTCACCCGTTTGTTCACGAAAACGGTCAACAACACCATCTTTGACCCGCTGAGCACCATATTGCGTGTGATGAATTTTAGAACGGAAACTATTAAAATCAACGGCTAAAGTACTGCCTTCCCCATCAATGTGATCTTCCCATGGCAAGTCATGAATACCGGCATAGAGTTCATCCGTCGTCTTTGCCGAAAATTGGGCAATAGGCATCAGGACACGGATAGCAACGCGCGACCATAGGCAAACGCGATAAGCTTGTTCCAAACTACCGGTAAAACGAATATTACCCTGCTCTTGCTTGGTATCGGAAATACCCATCGCAGTCACTTCTTTTGCCAGTAACGGCAACATCCCGCGAGCGGCAGTAATCGTAAACTTATGTGGGGTCATAGTTGCATCCTGTATAATCGATATATTTTAATACAGGTACGCGCTTCGATGGCAGTTAACGATAAGCAAAAACGCTATTTACGGGGTCTAGCACATCCCTTGAAACCCGTTGTAATGTTGGGTAATAAGGGTTTAACAGACACAGTACAAGCCGAAATAGACAATGCCTTAAGTCACCATGAATTGATCAAAGTCAAAGTCAGTGGCGCAGAAAAAGCGGAACGACTGGTCATTTTGAATACCATTGCTGACAACAATAATGCTGACCTCGTGATGACGGCCGGTCATATTGCTGCCTTTTATCGTCCAGCTAAAGAACCCACGATTAAACTTCCTCGATAAACACAGGCCTTTGTGTTCACGCTAAACTATCTTTTAGAATGGCAAATCGCTGAAATCGGGGAACTAACTTAATGACAACACCGTCAATAATGATAAATTGTGTGATATCTAAATCCTTATTTAGGAGAGACAAATGAAGTTAGCGCTACTATTGGCTGGTTCAATAATAACAAATAGTGCAATAGCCTATGATCAGGCAGATATGGATAAGCTGATAAATACGCACCAATGTAATCATTGTGACCTCAGCAATGCAGACTTAAGTAAGCAAAACTTCAATCACGCTGACTTCAGTAGTACCAATTTAACCAATGCTAACCTTAACCAGTCATCATTAAGGGGCGCATGGTTAGCCCATACGAAATTAAACAATGCCAATCTAGAAAATGCTGTCCTAAGACGCTCGATTTTAGATTATGCCCAATTACAAAACGTTAATTTGCGTCATGCTGATTTACGGAAAGTGCAAATGATTTTTACTGATTTTACCAATGCCGACCTCACCGGTGCGAACATACAAGGCGCACATCAAAGTGGCACTATATTTTGTAACACCACCATGCCCGACGGTGCTATAAACAATATAAATTGTTAAGTCAGCCTTTACCTTGAAATAACAGGCCCACTTTGAAACAACAAAGGCCCCTACGCGACAACAAATGATTTAAAATAAAGTGTCAGCCAACCTTTTCCTTTCTGCATTCATCTAGACATCACAGTGAAAAATAAGCTCAACCAACTACAGCAGTCGATCAGCAATGCCATGCTCATTGACCAGCACCCACTGCGTCGCAGATTAGCCGGCTTGCGAAAGCAGCAAGATCTCGCGCTAAACGCCAGCCAGCTCAGCCAGTTCGAAAGTAAACTCACAGCCTCCATAACGCGACGTGAGCTGCGTCAACAGCAATTACCTAAACCAGAGTTCAACCAAGACTTACCGGTGACCGAGCGGCGAGCAGAAATTGCCGACGCCATTCAAAATAACCAAGTTATTATTCTTAGCGGCGAAACGGGATCAGGTAAAACAACACAAATCCCTAAAATTTGCTTAGAACTTGGTCGTGGCGTCCAAGGATTGATTGGCCATACCCAACCGCGACGTATTGCTGCCCGAACGGTGGCAACGCGACTCGCTGAAGAATTAAAAAGCCAGCTCGGAGACGTTGTCGGCTATAAAGTCCGCTTTCATGACCAAGTTAAAGCGGATAAAAGCTACATAAAACTGATGACCGATGGCATTTTATTAGCTGAAACCCAAAATGATAAGTTTTTAAATCAATACGACACCATCATCATCGATGAAGCCCATGAACGCAGTCTAAACATCGACTTCTTACTCGGCTATCTCAGACAATTACTACCTAAGCGCCCCGATCTTAAAGTGATCATCACCTCGGCCACTATTGATACCGGACGATTTTCACAACATTTCGACAAAGCGCCTGTCATTGAAGTCACCGGCAGAACATATCCCGTCGAGATTCGTTATCGCCCGCAGATGGAGGATGATGAAGAGCAGCGCGATTACGACATGGTCCGGGGAATTATCGAAGCCACAGATGAGTTATGCCGAGAAGGTCAAGGTGACATTCTGGTTTTCTTATCTGGGGAGCGCGATATCAAAGAAGTATCCGAAGCCCTCAGAAAACACAATCCCGAGCAAACAGAAGTATTACCACTCTTTGCCAGACAATCTGCTGCAGAGCAAAACCGTGTTTTCAAAACAGGTGGTCACCGACGTATTGTCCTATCTACCAATGTGGCCGAAACCTCATTGACTGTCCCCGGTATTCGGTATGTCATCGATCCCGGCTTCGCTCGAATTAGTCGCTACAGTGTGCGTAACAAAGTCCAACGGCTACCCATAGAAAAAATATCACAATCTAGTGCAAACCAACGTTCAGGACGTTGTGGTCGTGTTGCGGCAGGCGTCGCCATTCGACTTTATGATGAAACTGATTTCAATAGCCGCACACACTTCACTGATCCTGAAATACTCAGAACTAATCTCGCCTCCGTTATCTTGCAAATGGCCTCACTTAGATTAGGTGATCCGGCACAATTTCCTTTTATCAACCCGCCGCCACAAAAAGTGATCAATGACGGTTTCCGTTTGCTTGAAGAACTGGGGGCCGTCACCAATCAACAACGTTTAACAGAACTTGGACAACAATTAGCCAAACTACCGATTGACCCTAGAATCGCCCGAATGATTCTCGCGGCCGATAAATTAGGCTGCCTGACAGAAGTATTGGTTATTGCCAGTGCTTTAAGTATTCAAGACCCACGTGAAAGACCAATGGATAAACAACAAGCGGCAGATCAAGCACATAGTCAATTTAAAGATGACCGGTCCGACTTTTTGGCCTACTTAAAACTCTGGGCGCTGTACCACGACAAGAAAAAACACTTAAGTCAAAATAAGTTACGTAAATACTGCAAAGAGAACTTTTTGTCCTTTATGCGTTTAAGAGAGTGGCAGGACATTCACCAACAACTGCATGTTCAGATCACACAAATGGGCTTTAAACCCAACTCACAAGTCGCTGATTACCCAGCAATACACCAAGCCTTATTATCGGGTTTATTAAGTAATATTGCCGTCAAAACCGATAAAGCAGAATATACCGGCGCCCGAAATTTAAAATTACATATTTTTCCCGGCTCTGCACTTCATAAAAAAGGCCCTAAATGGATAATGGCCGCTGAACTGGTAGAAACAGGTCGGCTCTATGCCCGTATTGTCGCCAAGATAGAACCTGAATGGATTGAAGAAATTGCGGGCGACTTAGTTCGAAGACAATATGCCGACCCACACTGGGAAAAGAAGCCAGCTCAGGTTGTTGCCTTCGAACAAGTGTCACTCTATGGCTTGCCCATTGTGGCCCGCCGTCGTCGTCATTTTGGTCCAATCGACCCTGTCATGTCACATGAGTTTTTTATTCGAGATGCCTTAGTCCAGGGTGATTGGCATTGCCGCGCCCCCTTTTTCAAACATAATTTTGAGCTGATACAAAGTATCGAGTTACTCGAACAAAAATCCCGTCGGCGAGATGTACTGGTTGATGACGACGTCTTATTCGATTTTTATCAACAAAAAATACCTGAGCATATTGTCAATGGTGCCGGCTTTGAAAACTGGCGGAAGAAAATTGAACAAACAGAGCCAAAGCACCTCTTTTTAAGCCGTGACATCTTAATGCAGCATCAAGCGGAACATATCACCGCAGACAGTTTCCCAGATCAACTCTTAGTGAATCGCGTGGCACTTGACCTGGAATACCATTTTGAACCGGGACAACAACAAGACGGTATTACTCAAACGATTCCGCTGTCATTACTCAATCAAACAAATCCTGAACGTTATGATTGGCTCGTACCAGGTTTATTAAGAGAAAAAGTCATTTTCTTAATCAAGAGCTTACCGAAGTCACAACGTCGTCATTTTATTCCTGTGCCTAATTATGCCGATAACTGTCTAAAAGCCATGTCACCTGAGGATGGTGACTTATTAGCCGTACTATCAAAACAATTATTACAGTTATCCGGGGTTGAAATTCCGCAATCAGACTGGCAAACAACTACACTCCCAAACCACTTGCAGATGAATTTTAAGCTGGTTGATGAAACTGGAAAAGCACTTGATGAAAGTCGAGACCTGGCCGAATTAAAACAACAATGGGCACAACAAGCGGCCGCCAGTTTCCAAGCCATTCCAGATAGTGAATATGAGCAACAAGGACTAAGTAGTTGGTCATTTGGTGAATTAGCAGAACACATCACATTAGAACAAAATCAATTAGAAATGACCGCTTACCCGGCATTAATTGATCAAGGAACACATGTCGACTTAACGTTATTGGATACGGCCAAGCAAGCAGCGCATCAAACCCATCTCGGTTTAAGACGCTTTTTCATGTTAGCCCAGGCCGATAACATCAAATATATCAACAAACACTTACCGAATATACAGCAAATGTGTTTGCATTATATCAGTGTGCCAACAAGTCCATTCAAATATGCAGATACAACCTCTAACGCAAAAAAAACACCTTGTGAACAATTAAAATCGGACCTTATTCATCTGGCTTTTGATCAATGTTTCATCCTAGGTCAAGACCGTATTAGCAATCAAACAGAATTTGAGCAGCGCCTCGAGCAACAGAGTGGCCAATTAATTGAAACAGCTAATAAGCTCGCCCAATTATTGGCAAAACCCTTAGCCGAATACCATGCCGTCGCCAAACGTTTATCGGCTAATTTACCGTTAACGGCACTCAATGCTATTAAAGATATTAAGTCACAACTCAACTATTTGGTTTATCAGGGCTTTGCACATCACACGCCTGAAGAAACGCTAAGGCGTCTACCCGCCTATTTTCAGGCGATTGGTCAGCGGTTAGATAAACTGACAAGTGATCCGATGCGTGATAAACAATGGATGATCGAAGTCCAGCCACATTGGCAACGTTATTTAAGCTATGTCGACAAAGACAGTACAGCCGCCCTCGCCCATTATCGCTGGATGATAGAAGAATTTAGAATCTCATTATTCGCACAAGGTATAAAAACCGCCTACCCTATTTCAGCTAAGCGGCTTGAGAAACAATGGACGCAGTGTCACTAGCCACAGCTTGTGCTAACGTCCAAGGGACAGGCGCGCCATTCCAATAACCTTGTGCATAATCAACATCAATTTCACCTACCTTATCAAAAATAGCATCATTCTCAACAAACTCGGCAATCGTTTTAACCCCCATCACATGACCGACACTATTAATAGATCGGATCATTTCAAGCTTGACGGGATCATCTAAACAACTTTTAACAAACATGCCATCAATTTTTAAGAAAGCGATTGGCATCTGTTGTAAATAAGTATAAGAAGACAAATCACTGCCAAAGTCATCAAGTGCGAATAAGCACCCCATCGCCCGTAATTCGTTAATAAACCGCAACGCTGATGACATATTTAAAATAGCGGCCGTTTCAGTAATCTCAAAACAGATATAGGCATCATGTTGGCATAAGTCATATTGCCCGACCATCTCGATAATCGACTCATAAAAATGCTTGTCGCCCACGGAGTGCCCAGACAAATTAACGCCATAAACACCTTTAATATCATACCCTAATTCAATGGCCTGTTTGAGTGTCGACAATACATGATCGACTACCCACAAATCGATTGCCGCCGCTAAATTATAATGTTCCGCCCCAGGAAAAAAGAAGCCGGGGGGGATCTTGCCATCCTCACCTCGCATACGAATCAACAACTCATAATGCGGTAAAATATCGGTACCTGCGATATGGACTATCTCTTGGCTGTAAAGTAAAAATTGCTTGTCAGTTAATGCCCGTTGAATTCTCGAAACCCAAGACATTTCACCTGTTCGTTGAGAGATAGACTCATCATCCAAATAATAAAAATTCCAACGGTCTCGTCCGGCCTCTTTGGCTGCATAACATGCACTATAAGCCTGCTTTAAGACCTCAGTTAGGGTATTGCTATGATCAAACGTTACTAAGCCGATACTCGCCGTCGTATTAATCAACTGGCCTTCATAGTCAAAATTGAAGTTACGTAAGCGATTTAACAATAAATTCACTTGCTTTTAGCGGCATCGATGGAACAATCAAGTATTAACAAGGTAAACTCGTCACCACCAATTCGCGACAACATATCTGACTTACGCAGACTCTGCTTAAAAATGTCCGCTAACTCACGAAGTAAAGTATCACCAACCGTATGACCAAATGTATCGTTGACCATTTTAAATTGATCTAAATCGATATAACATTAAGACATGTTGAACGTCTGATTCCTCATCAGCTAAAAATAAACGCTGCATTTTACTTTCAAAGGCATAACGGTTGTTTAAGCGAGTAACAACATCGTGGTTTGCCTGATAACTAAGTTTTTTCGTTAAACGATATTCTTCCGTCACATCTTGAGCATGCACAATCGCATAAGCGAATTCATCATCTTTATCGGCTACTACTGACACAGTTTCTTGTACCCAGATATCGACGTGATCAATGCGAACGTAACCTTTTCTAACATGATATTGCTGTTTTTTACCTGAGATCAAGTTAGCAAAGAAACTTTGAGTGGCCTTTTTTTCATTCGCATAGGATAAATTTAACGAGCCCAAACTCGTCAACTGCTGCTCGGTATAGCCGAGTAAGAGGCAGGCCTCATGGTTGACTTTGAAAATCTGTAAGTCCTTATCGACTAACATCATAGTGACGCCAGCCTTATTAAGGGCACTACCGATAGTTTCTCACTATCATTTAGCTTAACCAGTAAATGTTCAAGCTCTTGATTATGTTCGGTCAAGCTATCGACTAAGCCAACATTATGTCGTTTTAAATTTAAACCATCGATAAAAATCGTATTAACGCGGCGAATTAAAACAATCGCGATTATCAGATAAATCAATACCAATAAGGCAGGTATCGGCATTGATGCGAGAATAAGAATCGCAAACAGCAGCAATAAAGAAGGCAAGATATAGGCCTAGTAGTTCAACAAGCTACCAACATTAGCGACAATTGCACCGGCAGTGGCACCAGCAATGACAAAAGGAATCATAAACTGGGCAGTCAAAGACAGGTCAGTGACGAGTAGCAAACTTAAACCACCAAACTCCAATCCAGTGGCAAAACTCCCTAACCCAAATCGAGCTTCGTACTGCTTTGATTTTTTCGAAGACAACACATCACGATGATGAGACAAATCAGATTTAGTCCATTGCACAGCAAATAGACCACCCACCGCAGCCAACAATTGTTAACCCACGAAGATTAATAAGTAATGCAGCGGCACTTCAGACCATAAAGCCAGGGAAATCAACAGGCTGACACCTGAACTTGTGAGAATACCTGTCGGTGACTGAACCGATAACATCTTAAGCTGTGAAAGATGAAGACTATCTTGATCTAATAATGATTGCGTTATATGTCACCCAACAAGATCTTTAATAGAGGCTAAATAGCCAGAACACCCCTCTAGCTTAGGCCAGAATAGAAGTGCTGTATACGACGACCATCACAAAAAAACAATAGCTTATTCAGAGTAGATTCAGCTTTATCGAGATAAACTCTGTAATAATTCTGAAGCAAAGGGATACCACAATGCTTTATTAGATCCTCAAACTCATTTTAATAAGTATAGGCATATTGTCTTCAACAACAGTTTATGCCCAGCAAAGTTATCATAACGCTGTCCATCAAAAAAGTTTATATATCACTGATATCGAACCACTTCATAATTCGGCAAATGGCCAGCATTGCCTGACATCAAACACACAAGCATCACAAGCTGAAACTGAAAAATATGCAGCAACTGTTGCCGGTGCAGTCATCGGCGGCCTTGTTGGTAATCAGTTGGTGATCGAAAAGGCAAAACATTGATGACCATTGCTGGCACTATTTTAGGTGGTGTTACCGCCTATCATTACAATCAGAATGACCATAACAGCGTCCAAGATAGTCAACGTTGCCAACCACAAAAACCAGCCAAGCATTATCTCGTTTCATATCATTATCAAGGACAGGAATATCAGACTGTTTTAAACTACCGCCCTGAAAAATCAATTCCTATACCATTGCATCACCAAATCAATAAAGGCTATTTTTAACCCAAGGAAACAGGAAGAATCGAAATTTTTAGAGTAATAGACTTGCCGAAACAAGGTGAATAGTTTCTAATTGGTCTATATCTAGTCGCCCACGGAGCATTAAACAATGCAAAACCAGAAAAAAATGTCACACCTTTCAGCTCTCAGCTTTGCCGCTTTTTTGACGATTGCAGCTATGCCAAGCCATGCTGATGCACCCTACACCGTGACAAATGATGGTAAAGCATTAGACTCAAACAGCTATCAAGGCTATACCGTGTTTCGTCAATGGTGTGCGCGTTGCCATGGTACTTTCGGCCAAGGCAGCCCAAAGGCACCTAATCTCGCTGAAAGCTTAGCGACATTGTCTCATCAAGAATATACCAAGACTGTGACATCGGGCCAAGTTAGCCCTGCTAGAAAAGTAACAAAAAGTGGCCGCATGCCAGCTTGGAAGCGTAACGGGGCTGTTATGAAAAATGTCGATAACATTTATAGTTACCTAAAAGCCAGAGCGGATGGGGCTATTGGCACCGTTAGCCCGCAGTTAGCCCAATAGCAATGAACCCTCTCCGAACTATTATCTTCAGCCTGGCACTTGCCATTGGCAGTCTAGCCTATGCTGGAGATGTCGTGTCAGGGGGTTCTCTACCATTAACGAAAGCCTCAGCCGCAAAGCAGGCCCAAATCCAATCAGGTGGTAAAGTATTATCTGTTGACTCAAAACAAGAAGGTGGAAAACAACTTTTTAAAGTAAAAGTCCTTCACGACGACGGTAAAATAAAAGTCTATCAACTGGATGCCGAAACCGGACTAGAAGTAAACTAACCTTATGCGTATTTTATTTATTGAAGACGAAGCACAATTGCGCGAACAGACAAAAGCAGCCTTACATCAGCAAAATTTAACAGTCGACACCGCCGCAGATGGTAAAGAAGGACTTTATTTAGGCCTAGAGTATCCTTATGATGTTGCAGTGATAGATTTGGGACTTCCCCTGATCCAGGGAATAGACGTTATTAAGCAACTCCGCGCTAATGATATCGCCTTTCCCATTCTTATTTTAACGGCGCGTGGCCTCTGGCAAGACAAGGTCGAAGGGCTTGATGCTGGGGCTGATGACTATTTAGTCAAACCGTTTCATTTTGAAGAGCTCTCTGCCCGCATTCATGCCCTAGCACGACGTGCTTCTGGCTGGTCAAATCCAATTCTATCTTGCGGTTGCATCACCCTTAACCCTTCAAGCCAGATCGTCACAAATGATGACATTAAGGTAGAGCTCACCGCCTACGAATATCGGCTACTTCACTTCCTGATGCTACATGCCGGTGAAGTCGTCTCGAAAACCAAGCTAACCGACCATATCTACGAACAAGACCATGACCGTGATAGTAATGTCATCGAAGTCTTCGTGAAGCGTCTAAGAGCAAAGTTAGACCCCTATAAGCAATTGAGCCCAATTGAAACGCTGCGTGGCCGAGGTTACAGACTCAATTTATCGCGACAAAGTGAAAGCACTCTCTCTTAGCAAACGACTGTTACTGGCAGTCAGTATCATTCTGACTATATTTCTTGGCTTCACCGCCTTTAGTCTCAACAATGCTTTTAAAGCAAGCTATGATGTCACCCAGCACAAACAACTGAAAAATCATATCTACATGCTATTAACCGCTGCCGAATTTACTGAATCTGGCACCATCAATATGCCATCAAGTTTAGCCGAGCCAGCCTTCAGCACGCCTAACTCTGGGCTCTATGCCCAAATCGTTAAAGAAAATAGCACCGTTTGGTACTCAGACTCATTATTAGGCAGAACACTGGCCTTACCCAATATTCAAAGACAACAAGAATTATTCTCAACGATAGAGTCGGGTTCAGATAAATTATTAAACTTGGCCTACAGTGTTGTCTGGGAAAATAGTAAAGGGCAACAATATGACTTCACACTCCATGTTTCACAAGATTTAAAGGCCACGCAACAAGCTAACCATGAATTTCGCTTAAATCTCTGGTACTGGCTAGGCGGCACTGGTCTCGGGCTCTTACTGATTCAAATTCTCATATTACGTTTGAGTCTCAGGCCATTATCAGTTGTGGCCGATGACTTACAAGCGATAGAAAATGGCGCTGAAAACCGTCTCTCGCAAAATTACCCTAAAGAGCTAAATCAACTGACCCATAATATCAACACTCTACTCGACCAAGAACAGAGCCGCAAACAACGTTATAAAAATGCCTTAGCAGACCTTGCACATAGCCTTAAAACCCCGTTAGCAGTGCTGCAAAATGAGCTCGATACTAAACGCGGCAATGTACTCCATTACCGTGAAACTGATAAACAATTAGAGCAAATTATCAAATCTATGGACTACCAACTTCAACGTGCTGCGACAGAAGGTAGAACAACACTCCAAGGCCCTGTCGCGATTAGCCAATTGATTAACAAAATTGCCGCCTCATTAGACAAAGTCTACGAAAATAAACAAGTGCAATATCAAAGTGAGCTCGACATAACACTAACGCTCAGCGCTGATGAAGGTGACATGTACGAACTATTTGGCAACGTGTTAGAGAATGCCTATAAATACTGTACAAATAGAGTCAGTGTCAGCATCAAGACCGATGAAGATCATATTACTTTCTATATTGATAACGATGGTGCTGGCATACCACAGGCCGCACAAGCCGATATTTTAAAGCGTGGTAAAAGAATGGATACCCAAACAGAAGGACAAGGTTTAGGGCTCGCCATTGCCAGTGATATTGTTGATGCTTATCAAGGCGAGATTAGACTAGGAAAAAGTCAACGGGGTGGCGCCTGTTTTATTATTACGTTACCTAAACGGTAAATAATGGCCTTATTTACTTTGGCATTGTTGCAGATATTTAAATAACAAACGCGAAGACTTCGGCGCTTTGTTTTGGCTTGCTTCTTTGGCGGAATTTCTCACTAACTGACGAACGTACTGACCATCAAACTCGTCAAATAGCTGATGCAGTAATGTCATGATTTGAGCATCACCCGCCAACAAATCATCACGCCATTGCTCTAACTGATGGAATTGTTTTACGTCACCATGGTGAACTTGCTTAAGTTTCGCTACATTCTTAGCAATCACAGCATGCTCTTCATCCGCGATCAAACGGCCAATAAAGCCAACTTCACGTTTTAAAGCACCATGTGTCATAGATTGTGCCTTCACGACCGAGTCATAGACGCGCTCGGGTAAATCAAGTTTCTCTATATCTTTCAAAGGCAAAGCAATCAAAGCTTGACCTAGTACTTTTAACTCACGTAATTTACGCTTGATTTGAGATTTACTTTTCTCGTCATCAAATTCATCTTTACCATCAAATTCAGTCATAGTCTCGTTACAGTCTCATCATTTCTCGCAGCTATTCTACGTTATTTCATCTGGCAAAAACGCTGCCAATCTTCAAATCGATCAACATCCCATTGCATTGGTATCGTAGAAAAAGGCAATCCTACCCGGTTTAACCTATCCACAGTTGCTTGAAAAACCAGATTTGTGCCCCAGACCATGTCCGTAAACAACGCTGGCTGAGATGCTTTACAGCCAATCATGACATAGCCACCGTCTTCCGCCGGTGCTAAAACGACATCTTGATCAGAGTTCAAATCCGATAAAGCCTGAATCAAATCCGCTTCAGATAAAGAAGGACAATCAGAGCCAACTAAAAACACCTGTTCAAACGCATCCAAACTCGTTTGAATAGCCTGATCCATCTTAACGCCTAAGTCACCCTCACACTGAGAGTATAAAGACACCCCATATTGAGCAGCACAACGCTGAAAAAAAGCATGATCTGTATCAGGGCTACACCATAAATGGACAGGACAGAGTGTTGAAGAAGATAACCACGTTAATAAGCGTTCAGTTAGCGTGATATGTGCTTGTGCCGCTTCCGATGCGCTCAGTGCAGGCATCAACCGCGTTTTAACCTCCCCGACAATGGGCGCTTTGCAAAACACCACAATACAGGCATCAGGATACCGGTAAGTCATACCCGTGATTTAAACGGCATTAACAACAATTTTTTTAACGTCACAGTCGGACTGTACCGATACTGAGATAAGCCGATCTCCATATCGTCATGACCCAATGCCGGTTCTGCAGTATAAGTACCGAATACGCGATCCCAAACACTAATCGAAAAACCAAAATTACTATCGGTCTCACGCCGGTCAATTGAATGATGAATACGATGCATATCGGGCGTCACAAACAGCCAACGTAATCGTCGATCGCAGCTCACTGGAATCGCAATGTTACTGTGATTGAATAACGCGCTGGTGCTTAATATCAATTCAAAAATCAGCACAGCGGCTACCGGCGCACCCAAGAAGATGACGATAATCATCTTATAGATTAAAGACAATATAATTTCTACGGGGTGAAAACGGACAGCCGTTGTCACATCGAAATCCAAATCAGTATGGTGAATCTTATGCAAACGCCATAACAATGGCCAGCGATGTAATAACAAATGCTGACCATAGACGGCTAAGTCAAATAACACCAAAGCCAGTACAACAGATAACCATACTGGCAGGTTGGTCACATTCAGCAGACCAAACTGCATTTCTGCTGCTAATAGGGCCGAAAAATAAGCAATGCCACCAATACTAAATCGTAATAGCAATGTTGTGATCATCGACAAACCGATATTAATGGGCCAACGTTGCCAACGCGAATAACGCAGAGGCCGTCGAGGTGCATATATTTCCCAGATGATCATCAGGATCAACATCCCGACAAACACACCTAACCGTATTACCGTATCCAAAATTGACCTCGCCGATAAAGCTGCTGTAAATACTGAGGTTCAACACCCAAAAAATACTGAAGACGACACCACCACATTAATAACACCGTCTTAATAACACCAAACCAAATCCAGCGTCTTGCAGAAGTCTCTACCTGACTACGAATACGATACGGTGGCGTGATTTCTTTCAATGTTTTAGACAAAGCAATATCTTCCATCAAAGCAATATTGGGATACTGCCCTAACTCGACAAACAAAGATTTATTAACAAATAGTGCCTGATCTCCCGTCACAATATGGGTCAAAGATGAGCGACAATTCATCAATCTCGCAATCAGCGGTAACAAACAATGATTGCCCACTAAACGCACATCAAACCGGCCCCATTGATAACCGCTCTCAATCGCTATATGAATTTGTTCCAAAGCATCATCAGGTAAAAAGGTATCCGCATGCAAAAACAATAAAATGTCAGACTGAGCAACATCAGCACCGGCATTCATTTGTATTGCTCGGCCAGATTCAGATGCGATCAAACGATCAACATAAGGGCCAGCAATGGTCACAGTGTCATCATCACTGCCACCATCAACTAACACTAACTCGCATTGAGAACGAAGTGGTTGCAGGCGAGACAAGAAAAAACGAATGCCTTTCGCCTCGTTTAAACAAGGAATGACGATACTAATTGACATGACAAGCTAACAACACGCCACATCAGAAGCATTGCCACCTTGATGTGTCGCCCCTTTTGTCTCCGAAGCAGGACGTAATGTACCGGCAGGTGCACACCAATTAACCGCAGGTTTTAATATTGCTGGTGCAATGCCAATAAAGTCATCTTTATAAACCCCATTGGTTAATAAATCATAACTCCGTGCACAAGTCGCAATACGATGACCGCGAGGATAAACATGGCCTTCATCATCGTACACTTCTGAATAAGGCCCACGATAGATCACGGCATGCCCTACATCGAAACAAGGCTCAGCCATCGGCTTTATCGCTATAATCGTCACTGACCGAAACTCAGTGCCTTCAATCACCTGCCAAGGCTCTGCTTCCCATTTATCGTAAGCAACAGCCACAAACCCAGCCGCAACAAAAGCATCTAACATTGCTTGTTCTTGCAAGGCACCAGAAATACAGCCGCTCCATAACGTTGAATCCGCCTTTAAATGGTCTGGTACTAATTCATCACTGATAATATCTGAAATCGCCACCCGTCCACCAGGTTTTGTCACCCGAAAGATCTCTTCAACCATCTTTGTTTTATCACTGTCTTTCACCAGATTAAGCACGCAATTTGACACCACTAAATCAATCGAATCGTCTTTAATCAATGGGTTTGTTTGAGTCTGCGTTTGTTGCCATGTTTGCAAACGTAATAACGCCTCAGCATCTGAAACCGGTGTGGTAGCAAGTTGCTCGTCAACGGCTGCTAAATCAAGCGTTAAATCTTCAATTAACCCTTTCACAAACGCAACTCGATCACTGCCTAGCTTTTCCGCCATTTCAGGTTGATATTTACGTGCTAATGCCAACATATCATCATTCATGTCGACGCCAATCACGCGGCCATGTTCACCGACTAATTGTGCTGCCATATAACAAATCTTACCCGAGCCAGAGCCTAAATCCAGTACAGCATCGCCTTCACGAACATAGCGAGAAGGGTCGCCACAACCATAGTCTTTTTCAATGATTTCTTGCGGTAACAAAGCTAATAACGACGCATCATAATCAACAGGGCAACACAAATCAGCCTGACGCGACTCAGCACCTTCTGAATACCGATCTAATACACTATGTTCAAGAGCCATCACTTATTCCTAAATTAAAAAGTCTTACGTCAACGCGCCGCCACAACTACTACCTTGACCGGCAGTACAACCATAACAGTGCTGACGGGTCGCAATGGTTTGCCCTTCAAGTGTCTTAGCCGTCAACTTACTAATATGCACGACGCCTTGGTCAGCCAAGGGTAAATCAAGCATTTGATTAAAGTCACAATCATAAACATAACCCTGCCAATCAACACTGATGATTTGGCGGCACATAACATCATCTAATGTACTTGCATTATAACTCGCTACTAATAAACCCATATACTCATCGAATAAGCCTTTACTCATCAAAGTACTACCAAAGCGCTGTATTGGCATATTGGCAATGGTATAAAGCTGATTAAACACCACGTCAAATTCTGTTGATAAATGTGTTTTATAACTCAACTCAAGTGCCTGTTGCTCAGGAGGAAGATTGATGCCCTGAGGGTTAAACACCAAATCGAGCACCAAATCACTTTTTTCAACGCCATAACCTAAATCATTCAATTGCTTTAAGCCGGCCAAGCTTTGTTGAAATACCCCATTGCCCCGTTGCTTATCGACATTGTCTTCAATATAACAAGGCAAAGACGCCACAACCGTCACTTGGTGCTCAGCCAAAAAAGCCGCCAAGCCTTCATACCCCGGTTCTTCTAATATCACCAGATTACAACGATCAATGATCTTAAGACCTAATTTACGTGCTTCAGCAACACAATAATAAAAATGTGGGTTCATTTCTGGCGCCCCGCCCGTCAAGTCTAATGTCGCCGCACCAGAAGCCACTGTATAGGCCAACATTTGGTCTATCGTGGCTTTAGACATCAACTCAGTCCGCTTAGGTCCAGCATTCACATGACAATGCACACAGCTCAAATTGCACACATAGCCCAAATTCACTTGTACCGTCTGTAGTTTCCCTCTGCTAATGGCAGGAAAATCACTCTGTTGCAGTAAGGGTGCAGAATCTAGCATGACTTAATTACTTATCCTGAAATGACTGTTTGGTCTTGCTCATAAAAACTGGCACCAACATTAACAGTCCCAATAAGCCAAAAGCCAATAATAATTCACTAGACAAAACCTGATCAAGCCGCTCAATCGTCGCTAGAGATTGGCCTAAGTTAGCAAACACAAAACTGCCAGGCAGAATGCCTAAAAAAGTCCCAATGGCATATTGCCGTATTTTGATTGTCGTCATCGCCATCGTTAAATTCACTAACCAAAATGGAAATAACGGTACCAAACGTAAAAACAATAAATAATGTAATGCGTGTTGCTCAAAGGTATCAATGATTTTTTGCGCCGCCGCAACACCTTGCAGTTTCGTCTCAGCCCAATCAGAAAACAAATAACGGGCCAGCCAAAACACCAATACAGCGCCTATCGTTGCGGCGACCACGAGTAATAACCAGCCTAACCACCGGCCGAATACAAATCCCATCAGCAGCGATAAAAAAGCCGCCCCCGGCAAACTGAGCGTCACTGCAGCAATATAAATCACCATGGCAATAAAAATAGATGCCTCAAAATGCTGGTCAACATAACTCAGCATCGACGTCTTATAAGCTTGAAAGCCAGCTAAGGTGAAATACTCAGGCCCGCCAAAAATAAAGAAGCTCGCGATTAAGCTTATAAAAATGACTGACAATAGCCATTTCATCGGCATATTATTCCCCACCCCTCAAACCAAAACACTTTTTCATTAGCTTTAGTTTAAAAGGCGTCAAAGAGGCTTTCAGTCTAATATCCGCTACCCGACGGTTTATCTGAGCCAAACTGGGGTAGAGATGAATCGCTTTACTCAAAGCAGAGACGGACAACCCTGCCGATATCGCCAAACTATATTCAGCAATCAATTCCCCGGCATGTGGCCCAACAATGCAGGCACCTAATATTTTACCGCGCGGTGTCGTAATGATTTTAGCCATCCCCGCCGTATCATCATCAGTAATCGCCCGATCAATCTCAGCAAAAGGAAAACAATACACGGCATGTCTAATACCTTGCATGCGTGATTCCTCTTCCGACAAACCAACACGCGCCAATTCTGGCGACGTAAAAGTACACCACGGAATACCGGTCGTTTGTGCTTTAAATGGTAAATGAAATAAAGTATTACGCAAGACAATGCCCGCTTGGTGTTCAGCCATATGAGTAAAGAGATAAGGCCCCGCCACATCACCACAGGCAAAAATATGTTTATTCGTCGTTCGCAGTCGCTTATCGAGTATCAAACGCCCCGATGCAACATCGACGCCCGCTTGCTCAAGACCTAGATTCTCAATGTTCGCTAAACGACCCGTCGCCATTAATAAATGACTGCCTTCAATCATCTGATGTTGGCCATTATCAAACTGTATTGCCAAGCCAGTGTCGGTCTTAATGATTAACTCAACCTCAACACCCAAATGTAAATCAATGTTCTCTGCTTCAAACTGTGCCTTCACCACTGCCGACATGTCACCATCTTCACGCGCTAGTAAGTCAGAGTGACTGACTATCGAAACCTTCGACCCTAAGCGAACAAAACTTTGTGCCATTTCACAGGCAATTGGGCCACTGCCAATAATAATTAAATGTTTAATCGGATCAGTGACATTAAAAATGGTTTCATTGGTCAGAAAATCAACATTATCCAATCCCGGAATATCTGGCACCGCAGGGCGTGTTCCTGTCGCTACCACAAAGTGATCTGCCGTAATGGTTCTCTCACCAGCGGTTAAGGCATTGTCATCAATAAATTGCGCTTGAGCCAATAACACTTCAACGCCCAATTCACGAAACCGCTCAGGACTATCATTAGGTTCAATCTGTTGAATAACCTGAGCAACGCGCGCCATCACCTTCGCTTGGTCAACAGGCTCAAGGATCGCTGATAACCCGGCATGCGATGCTTGTGTCACGCCATAGGCAACTTGAGCCGAATGAATCAAGGCCTTACTCGGAACACAGCCGGTATAAAGGCAATCCCCACCCAACTTATCACGCTCAATCAGTATCACCTTCGCACCTAATGCCGCAGCACCAGCCGCTGCGACTAAGCCAGCCGCCCCACCACCGATAATGCAGAGATCATATTCTGTTGTTCGTGCCATATTCTCTCTCTTTTAGCTTTGTAATAGTCGTTCTATTATTGGGTATGATAACGCAAATGATGAGGCAAGTAGCTGTGGTGATTTGAAGGAACACGGGTATAAACAACTGAGTATCTAAAAACAATCAAAATATGAGATCATTAAAATAAAGAGGAGCTTAACAGGACATACTTGTTAGATGTAATAGATCAGACTTGAACTGACAAAATATTTGCCCAATAAACAACTCAAAACCACCAACCCATATTTGGCTCAATTGAATATTTTGGTATTATCTGGCTATCAGTTTAGAAAAGGTATTTTATGAAAAATATTATCGTCGCTACATTATTCCTTCTTCTTAGTACCAATGTTTTAGCTTGTTATGACAAAAGTCTAAGTATTAAGGATAATTTTGATAATTGCTTGGTTGAGGCTGAACAAGGAAATGCAGAGACTCAATTCGTCCTTGGGCTTATGTATTACACTGGCAGAGGCGTAGCCCAAGACTATAAAGAAGCTGTCAAGTGGTATACAAAATCTGCTGAACAAGGAATTGCATCAGCTCAATACAACCTTGGGGTTGTGTATGGCAATGGTCGAGGCGTAGCTCAAGACTATAAGAGCGCATACATGTGGTGGGATATACTAGCTTCTAGCGGAGAGTCAGAAGCAGTCAAAAACAGAGACATCTTAGCGAAAGAAATGACGCCTTCCCAAATAGAAAAAGCACAGGATATGGCTCGTGGGTGGATGGCTAAATATCAATAGATTACTTGTACCCTTACTTTTAATATTCACCCTATCAGCTCAAGCAGTAACATTAGAAGGTAAGGTAGTTAAGATAGCTGATGGCGATACGCTTACTATGATAAGTTTTAATAGTTATGCAGGTGATTATACACGGCATAGTGGATTAACCATCAATTTAGGTAACCACCATAATGGCTTAAGTTTAAGCTATAACACCCCTGCCAAACATCACTACAAGCAGAAAACAACCTGCCTTCGGTCATAATAACTATAAAGCGAAACACTATTATCAAAACAACTATCGCTATGCTAAAAAGCATTATAAAAATAAGCATAGCTACTTCGCTAAAAAGCATTACAAAAAACATGCTTCTCCACACTACCAAAACTATAACAAACCCAACAATTATAGACAGGGTATTCAAACCATTACTACCAGCCTAAAAAAAAGGCTACATACACAACATCAAAGAAAGTCTGCATATAATAATCACTACCGTCAATACCAAAAGTCATGTCATCCAGTGAGTAAAACCGTCACTGATCGCCATGGCCGTTATCAAGTTATATTTGTGGCACGATGTGCTACGACAGAGCAGGACGAGGCTATGTTGTCTCAGGCAGCCGATATCACATCAGATAGAAAAGCGGAATGTCTTAGAAATTAAGGTGCTTTCGCAACGAAGGTTGCTCGTAATGGACTCGGGTGGCCTTCAATTGTTTTAGTTCGATCGTCAGAATCTAAGAAATCAGCCAATGATTCAAAGTGCATCCACTCTGTCGCCCTTTGCTCCTCCAGACTCGTCACCGTTTGATCAACACACTTAACGGCTTTAAAACCACAGCGCTGCAGCCACAAACACATCGTCTCAACAGAGGGAATGAACCACACATTACGCATTTTGGCATAACGTGCTTCCGGCATCAGGACTTCGCCCAGCCCACCTTCAATGACCAACGTTTCGAGCACCAATTCACCACTAGATCGTAAACAAGTACGAAGCTCATATAAATGGTCTAAAGGAGAGCGGCGATGATACAACACCCCCATCGAAAACACGGTGTCAAAATACTGTAAGTTCTCAGGCAACTCTTCAATACCAATCGGCAATACATAATGTTGTTGAGACTGAATATAACGCTGCATCACCAAATACTGCATCGCAAATACCCGTGTTGGATCAATGCCAATCACTAATTTTGCCCCAGCCCCCAGCATACGCCAGCCATGGTAACCATTGCCGCCACCCACATCCAAAACAGTTCGGCCATCCAAAGGTTGAATATGTGGTAACACCCGATCCCATTTCCAATCGGATCGCCACTCTGTATCTAGTTCAATCCCTAATAGCTGGTACGGCCCTTTCCGCCACGGATGAAAATGTTGTAGCTGATCAGCCGCGGTATCACGCTCAACTTGTGAAATCGATGTGACATCACCAATTCGAACACCAGAACTTAAATCAATATCATCGACATCTAATACAGGTAAAGCAGCCAATGCCGCCTGCCAAACTGGCATTTTGCCATGAGCATCGCTGGCTAACCGGCTTTCAACAAGAGGTTTTAATTCAGTAGCCCAATCCGGTAACCCCATCGCTGTAAGCTGAGAATAAAATCCATCATAGTGGCTCATTTGATTGCAATCATCGACGCAAAATTAAAACACTGAAACCATACACCGCTAAACGCAAAGCCCGCCGACGATAAACGTTGCTCATGGCTCGCTAAAACCTCAGGCACCAACACATTCTCTAACGCCGAACGTTTCTGACTAATTTCAAGATCACTATAGCCATTCGCCCTTTTAAAATCATGATGCGTGTCGATTAAGAAGTCCGACTGCTGTGGATCAGTAAAAGCCAGTTTTTCCGATAGGAGCAACACCCCACCCGGCTTCAATCCAGCATAAACCCGCTCAATCAATGCTAATCGTTGGTCTAGTGGGATAAACTGCAAAGTAAAATTCATCACCACAACAGAAGCATTTTCAATCGTCATCTCTGCAATATCAGCAAACTGTAAATCAACGGGCACAACAGAATCAGACGTTGCCAAATCTGTCGTCAACAAAGCCTTCGCACGTTCAATCATCTCTGGGGAATTGTCGACAGCAATAATATCGCAGCCAGGCTGATTTATTCGCTGCCGCATCGACAGACTAACCGCACCCAATGAACAGCCTAAATCATAGCAATGCGTATTCGCTTGAGCATACCGGCCAGCCAAAATACCTATATTTGAAATCAACGTGCTATAACCAGGCACCGAACGTTGAATCATATCGGGGAAAACAGACACCACGCGTTCATCAAACTGAAAATCAATGATTTCATCTAATGCCGATGCATAGATATTATCGTGCTGGCTAACCACCTTTTTCAGCCTTTTTCTTCGCCACATTATCACGCAAATAAACCGGCAAAGCCTTATCAGCACTGACTAACTTACCCGCCAATATCTCAATTTCAGCCAACCTAATCACATGACAGGCTTCAGGAAAATAGTCAGCTTCTACACGCACGACCTTATCGCCAAAATTGGCTTTTAACGCTGTCTCGTAAACACGCCATGCCGACCCAACACCGACACATTCGACCTGATTAAAAGGCAAAAACTCGTCAGGGGCACACACGCGCTCTTGATTCAGGAAATTAACCACATGGCCATCGTAGTGATAATGGGCACAATAGATTTCCCCCATCCGCGCATCCATCGCCACCGCGATATACTCAGCGCCGATTTCATTTGCTGCTTTTTGAGCCACTGCGGCCAACGAAGAAATAGCTACAACAGGAATATCTCTCGCAAAAGCGATACCTTGAGCGACACTCGAGCCAACTCGAACCCCCGTAAACGAACCCGGACCACGACCAAATGCCAATACATCAACATCAGAAATTGTCGAGGCTGACTGCTTAAATAAGCAATCCATCATCCCCAACACCAAATCAGAGTGCCCACGCTGTGTTAATTCACTCTGTTCGTAGCGTTTGCCATCATGTAACAACGCGGTTGAACACATTTCAGTACAACTATCTAAAGCAAGAATATTCATTAATGGATTGTCGTCATCTAACTTAAAATTGAATAAGCCCCTATTATAAGCTAATCGATGTTAATCCCGCTTTTCAATTTTCAAACAAGCAAGAAAATATATTTTTATTATTAGATTTCAATAAGATAAAATAACAACCTAAACTACTTTCTTATTCCTTCAGCTGACAAAGTTAAATAAATATTATTAGATTTTTCACCTAAGATACTGACACTGATGCCATAATCAGTCAGCTTAAATTGTGTTTCACCCACAAAACCACGTCGGTAGCCAAACCACGGATCAGCGCCATGACCAACAGGTGTAACTGCAATTTCTAGTGGTTTAGTGATACCTCTAAAAGTAAAGTCACCGATTAGAATAGCTGTGCCATCAGCATTTTGATGAAAAGAGGTGGAGACAAAGGTCGCCTTCGGGAATTTTTTTACATCCAAATAAGCCACATCGCGTAAATGCTTATCGCGTTCGGCATGATTAGTATCAATGCTCGCCGTATCAATCATCACTGACACCTTAGATGCCGCCGGATTAGCTTCGTCATAACTAAACGCACCATCAAAGCGGTTAAATCGACCACTCATCCAACTAAAGCCTAAATGCTGAATACGAAAATCAATAGACGCATGCATACCCTTTATATCGAATTCATATTCCTCGGCCATAGATACCAACGGCGACAACAATAGAAAAAACAAGCAATACCGACTTAACCACATTTTAATATCTCCTTTTACCTAACATTTGACTTAGCACAGCATCTTTATCAAAAAAATGGTGTTTCAGTGCCGCAAAAACATGTAACCCCACTAAAAATATCAATATATAAGCAGCATAACAATGAAACTCACCGAACCATTGCATCGCCATATCATTTAGTTCTACCACAGCAGGTAGGTTAAACCAATCAAACACAGCCAAACCACGCCCTTGACCCGTCACAATAAAATAACCACTCAAAACCAATAAATAGCTCAGTAGTAACAAAGCAACATGCATCATCGTCGACAAACGCGCCTGCCAACTTCCCCGCTTCAACAATGAGACAGCAGGAACACGATAAAATTGCCAAAGGCTTTGACACAACAGCCAAACCAACAACACAACGCCCAGGCCTTTATGCCACCATGGTCCTTGGTAATACCATGGATGATAATAATCTAATCCAACCATCCAAATACCTAAAAAAAACAGTACTAAAACCACCATTCCTACTCCCCAATGGAGTAAAATAGTCAACCAAGGTAAACCGTCTCGAGTCATTTTTTGTCGCATAGTGCCCCGCAGGGTCAATAAAAAAAGAAGTGTTAAAACAGCATGGAATCACGACCTTGTCGCAAAGTCTGCAAAAAGAGAGAGCCTCTTCACACTTTTCACTATAACAAACGATTATTATCTTACCCATAGATAACTCAAATGATAGTTTAGATAGATACTCAAGGTGGAATCATGGTGGCAGA
>Ga0115570_10000050_pt1 | contig 86238 bp, 96 predicted proteins | sample COGITO_mtgs_1205_3_FD_87294 | JGI IMG/M metagenome (GOLD analysis project Ga0115570, IMG submission 87294) | Pelagic marine microbial communities from North Sea - COGITO_mtgs_120524 | ecosystem: Environmental > Aquatic > Marine > Epipelagic | place: Germany:Helgoland, sampling site Kabeltonne... | reverse complement strand
CTTTTTGCTTGTTAGCCTTTTTGCTTGTTAGCCTCTTTGATATTATCTGTGTTTAATGATCTTTTAAGCATAAAGCCAAATATCGTTTAAAATAGTCCTTTATTTTCCAGATTTACTTTCTTCACTATGTCTAATTTTGATACCGAAATCGATACCTCAGGCTTGAACTGCCCACTTCCCTTGCTTAAAACCAAAAAGGCACTCGCTGCAATGAGCGGAGGAGAGCGGTTACGTGTGATTGCAACTGATCGCGGTGCCTTTATCGATATTCCTGTTTATTGTGAAATATCTAGTCATAAGCTGATTGAATCAAGTGAGTCTGATAACAAACTTATCTTTATTTTAGAAAAAGGCAGTGATTAAATACGCGGGACTCACTGTGTTTTAGCGCTGTACAATCTCTTTTATTACCCTTTCAAAACGAGCCAACATGAAAATTCAAAGCCAGATTGCTGATCTTGATACACCGACGGGTGTGATGCGTACTTATATCCATCGCCCTGCTTCTGAAGGCCAGTACCCCACTATTTTGTTTTATTCTGAGATATTTCAACAAACTGGCCCCATTGAACGCGCGGCGAAGCTGATAGCTAGCCATGGCTATGTTGTGTTGGTACCTGAAGTGTTTCACGAACTTAACCCTATTGGGACTATTTTAGGTTATGACGGTGCCGGCCGTGAAAAAGGCAACGCCGATAAACATACCAAAGATGTTCAGGGGTATGATTCTGACAATGCCGCTTTAATCGCCTACTCTCAGCAACAAGATTGGTGTAATGGCCATATTGGTGCAATGGGGTTTTGTATTGGTGGCCATTTGGCTTTTCGTGCTGCATTACAGCCAGAAGTGAAAGGGACAGCATGTTTTTACGCAACCGATTTACATGTTCAAGTGATTCCTAATGTGCCCGGTCAACATAGTATGGAACGCCTAGATGATATTGAAGGCGAGTTGTTGATGATTTGGGGAAAGCAGGATAACCATGTGCCTAAAGCGGGACTTGCTAAGGTTTATACTGAACTCAATGCAACGGATATTGCCTTTACTTGGCATGAATTTAATGCCCAACATGCCTTTATGCGTGATGAAGAAGATGATGGGCGTTATGATGGCCAAACGGCACAATTAGGCTATCAGTTAGCACTGAATTTATTCAGCAGAACATTACGTTAAGGTCATTAGATAAGTGATAACAAGTAAACTGGGCTGGTAATGACACTGAATTATTTGTATTGTTTAACTATGATTAATATGGCCTTAATGCTATTTATTGGTTTTTGTAACGGTTTGTCGTTGCTATGACCTTATTGATTATTTATCTTACGATCGCCATTGGCGTGTCTTTTATATGCTCGATCTTAGAGGCAGTGTTACTGTCTATTACACCGAGTTATGTCGAGAGTATCGCCACCAAAAATCCTGAAAAAGCCCAAGTACTGGTTAGGGTGAAAGAACGGCTTGCTCAGTCTATCTCTAGCATTTTGATTTTAAATACCTTTGCCCACACCATGGGTGCTGCCGATGTTGGCGCCCAAGCCGCCAGTATTTTTAGCGCGCAATGGGAAACTTTGATTGCGGTCTTACTGACTTTGGCCATTCTGTATTTTTCTGAAATTATTCCTAAAACGATCGGCGCACTATTTTGGCGTCAACTTGCTTTGCCAGCGGCACGCATTATTTACTGGCTGATTAAACTGGTTTATCCCTTAATTTGGGTATCCACTTTGATTACCACCCCTTTAAGAGGGAAGGACAGGATGAAATTACACGTGAAGAGATCATCGCCCTCGCCTCACTGAGCCATAAGATGGGCTCACTGGTAAGCCAAGAAAATGATTATTTAGTGAATGTACTTAAGTTACGTGAAACTAAGACTGAACAGATATTAACACCACGTAGCATATTGCATCGCCTCAGTGAGGATCTCACTATCAGCGAAGCACTGGAATTTGAAAAAAACCAGCAATTTAGCCGAATCCCGGTTTATAAAGAAGAACAAGACAATATCACTGGCCTCGTTACCAATCGTACGTTATTAATGGCTGAACGAGAGGTTCATGCTGAAAAGGCTATTCATCATTTTGCTAAGCCCATCACCCGTGTTTCTGAGCAACTCCCTGTTCAACAGTTATTGGATATGTTCATTAAAAAGCGTGAGCATTTATTTCTTGTCGAAGATCAGTATGTGCAGGTTGCAGGTGTTGTGACGCTCGAAGATGCGATTGAAACCATGTTAGGGCGAGAAATTGTTAATGAAACTGACACGGTCAAGGATTTACAGAAATTGGCCAAAACCCAATATCGGGCTCGACTTCGTAAAGATAAAGATTAACGGTTAGCAATCGTATACGCTCATCCACGATGAATAATGCCCATATCAAAAAATCATTACACGCCATTGCCAAACTTGATGACGATGTTGCCCAAGCATTGGACCAGTTTGGTTATCCAGAGCCTCGAATACGGCCTGCTGGTTTTGAGACTTTTCTGAATACTATCGTCTCACAACAAATTTCAACTCAGGCTGCAGCTACTCTCTGGCAGCGTGTCAGTAGTCTAATGACTGATATTGATGCGACATCACTGTTAGCCCTGCCGGACAGCGCTTTACGGGGCGCGGGGTTGTCGCAACGTAAAATGGAATATGCACAAGGATTGGCTAGGGCCATCGCCTCAGATGAGTTCAATCCGGATGCCTTGGATGATTATGGATGATGACACTGCGATTGGCGCGATTACACAAATACGTGGTTTTGGTCGCTGGAGTGCCGAAGTTTATATGATGTTTTCTTTGCAACGGGAAGATATTTTTCCTGCTGATGATCTTATCTTGCTAACGTCTTTGCAAAACCTAAAAACCCTACCTGATAGGCCGACGCCTAAAGTTGCCCGAGACCTTATTCAGCACTGGTCACCTTGGCTCAGCACTGGAAGCTTGTTTTTATGGCATTATCATCACCAATCTAAGCAAGCCGTTTAAACCTTATTCTTGTTAAAACCGCCTGTTCAAGTCATTAGCATATTTCTTTCTTCTGCCGTTAATATCTGACTTCGTCTTCGCACATCCAATGTTCTTTGTTGGCGAGACCGTCTACGATATGCTTGTAGCTGGCTTCTTCGATCGCTTTTACGACGACTAAAAATTCGTCGTTCTTGCTGACGCCTATCTTCTCTTGGCCATGATAGATAAGCTACTTGAACGGCTTCAATCCATTTTGCACTGCCAAAAGGATGTTTAATAACGCGGCGGCGATCGCTACGGCGTTCTGCTACCCGGCCACACTTTTCTCTGGTTCCTCTTGGTTTAAGGTTGTTCATAATCGCACCTACAATTGAACACTATCAATAAGTCATTGACCTGTTCTTCATCAACCAGTTCATTTATATCGAATATGTAGTGTTTCACTATAAATTAATTAACATTAAGCTTAATATTTAAATTACTGAATATATTACAAATAGTGTGATATCTTTATGCTATTCACATATTGTAATACAATTAGACTATGATTTACCTTAATACCCCTTTCTTAGCTTTAGGATGCTCCGATGATCACATGGCAAGCCGGTAAAATCGTTGAAAAGAAACAATGGGCTACTGATTTATATTCGATAAAAATCGATGCCGATCTATTTCCATTTAAAGCGGGTCAGTTTACCAACATCGGTATCGAGCGCGAAGACGGGATGATTTATCGACCCTACTCACTTGTTAACTCACCTGATGATGTCCTATTAGAAGTCCATTTCAACACCGTCAAAGACGGTCGCTTTAGTCCTTTGCTAGCAGAACTGGATGTTAATACCCCTATTTCGGTTGCAAACCGTGCTGGTGGTTTATTAACATTAGATCAAGTGCCGGAAACAAGGACTGAGCTTTGGTTTTGTGCCACCGCCACCGGGATTGGTCCTTTTCTCTCTATTTTGAATACGACTGAACTTTGGCAACGTTTTGACAAAGTTGTTGTGTGCTATGCCACTAAAACGGCGGCTGATATGGCTTATCGTGACGCTCTTAACGCCTTGTTAATTCAGCACCCGACGCAATTCCGTTTTGCGCCGTTTATCACCCGTGAAACTGCTGATGGGGCTATTCATTCGCGGTTTACGACTTATCTTGAATCGGGTGATCTTGAAGATCTTGTTGGCATAGCTTTAGATGTGGATTCGAGTCATATCATGCTATGTGGCAGCTCAGTAATGATAACTGACATGACCCGTTTATTAGAACAAAAAGGGCTTCGTCGTCATTCCCGCCAACAACCCGGTCATATTGCGATTGAAAAGTACTTTTAATGATCTTGTTAATGGTATAAAACACTTCATTTTACCTTTAATGGACGCTGCTATCCTTATCTATTAGAATCATCGCACTATTAACGGCAGCCAGCCGAATAACTAGGCTGCTTAAATCCAAGATAATAATTAACAGTCCTTCTTTCCGAGTGTTTATTCTGATGTATGGGATTGAGGACGACCTCTAGTGCCAAAAGCGTTTAGAACGTCCAAATTAATACAAGCTACTTTTTTAATCTCTTTGCTGACGTCACTGCTCTTCATTTATTTCTCAGAACAAGTTAGTTACCAACAAAGCCGCTTAACCACTAAAAATATTGCTAGTAGCTACGTCAGTTTGATCGAAAATAATATTTCAAATGATGATTATTTATCCTTTATTAAATAACAATTCATCTTTATTTCTAAATCCGACTGTTTTAAGTCATGTCCTTAATTAGATTTACTTTTTTAAACTGGAGCAACCTTGTCAACACATTATAAAAAAACCCATATTGGTCAACACCCTTTAAAGCCCGAGTCATTGATGATGGGCTACGGCTACGACCCTCAGTTATCTGAAGGTTCAATTAAATGCCCTAATTTTCAGACATCAACTTTTGTGTTCAAATCGGCTGAGCAAGGCAAAGATTTTTTCAATGTGGTGTCAGGACGTCGTCCGTTAGAACCCGGTGAACAAGCTGGTCTGGTTTATTCTCGTTTTAATAACCCGACCATTGAAATTGCCGAAAACCGCATTGCCGTTTGGGATCAAGCTGAAGACTGTATTTTGACCGGGAGTGGTATGTCAGCCATTTCAACGACCCTTCTCACCTTCTCTCGACCCGGTGACGTAGTCGTTTATTCTGAGCCCATTTATGGTGGTACGGATACACTAATCAATGTGATCTTAAAGCAAATGGGTATTCAATCCGTTGGCTATCTTTCCAGTGAAGGTTCAGCAGGCCTTGAGCGTGCAATAAAAGATGCCAGTGCCTTAGGTAATATCTCTGTTGTGATGTTAGAGACACCAGACAATCCGACGAATAACATACTTGATATTGCTGCCTGCAAGGCCTTACTAGACAAGTTAACGCAAGACCAAGAGGCTGCACCAGTATTAGCGGTTGATAACACCATGCTCGGCCCTTTGTGGCAACGGCCTTTAGCCCATGGTGCCGATTTATGCCTTTATTCTCTGACTAAATATGTTGGTGGTCATTCTGATCTCATCGGCGGCAGTTGCTCTGGTAGCAAAGCCTTAGTGAGCAAAGTTCGTAAAGTCAGAAATAGTATCGGTACGACAATGGATTCTAATACGGCTTGGCTTATCCTACGCTCGCTAGAAACCTTAAAAATTCGCATGAAAGCTGCCAACGATGGCGCGAGTAAAGTCGTTGATTTCTTATCAAGCCACGATAAAGTCACCCGCATTGACTACCCTGGCCTCTTAAAAACAAACGATCCGCAATATGCTATTTATCAAAAGCAATGCACTGGTGCTGGCTCAACCTTTTCATTCGAAGTCAAAGGCGGCGAAGCTGGCGCATTTGCCGTATTAAACAAGCTGAAATTAGTTAAGCTCGCTGTTAGCTTAGGCGGGACGGAAAGTTTAGCGCAGCACCCTGCTGCCATGACGCATTCAGGCGTGCCAAAAGATCGCCGTGAGTTTATCGGTGTCACTGAAGGTTTAATCCGGATTTCAATTGGAATTGAAGATGCCGACGATATTATTGCTGATTTGGCACAGGCATTAAGTTAACACGATGCCGATTGCTAACGCCCGCCATATTCTACTTAAAACCAAAGAGCAAGCCGATGATCTTAAGCAGCAGTTAGCGAAAGGCGCTGCTTTTGACCGTTTGGCTAAAAAATATTCTTTATGTAAATCGTCGGCGAAGAAAGGCGGCGACTTGGGCGAATTTCCGCCGGGCCGAATGTTAAAAGCATTTGATAATGTCGTATTTAAAAAGCCACTGTTGACGGTACACGGACCGATTAAAACGAAATTTGGTTACCATTTGATTGAAATCATTTATCGTCGCTAGCTGCTTACAATTTAATGCCAAGCCATCAGGCATTTCATTAATAAAGCGATTTTAAAAATCGGCATCAACTTGAAAAGTCATCCGTGTTTTGGTTTTCGGATGTTCTAATTCAAGCATCTCGGCATGCAAATGCAGTCGGTTCGCTTTTTGGCCATAGAGGTCATCTCCTAAAATTGGCATTGATAACCCCATATTATGTGCAGAATGAACGCGAAGTTGATGCGTTCTACCGCTAACGGGATAGAAATAGACCTTTGTTTTTCCTTGAAGATATTCAATAGCTTGCCACTTTGTTTGAGCTGGTTTGCCATAGTCATAGCAAACGAGTTGACGTGGTCTATCCTCTAAGTCGACTCTTAAAGGTAAGTCAACCAGTCCCGTTTTCTGCTTAAGTTCGCCATCTAGTATCGCGACATACCTTTTTTTCACTGTGCGTTGAACAAACTGCTGCTGTAGCTTTTTATGGGCTTGTTTATTCAATGCTATCACCATCAAGCCTGACGTCGACATATCTAGACGATGGACAATTAACGGGCCAGATGCCTCAGGAAAAAGCATTCTAAGGCGGCTAACAACGCAGTCTTGAATTTGCTTACCAGGTACAGATAATAAGCCTGACGGTTTATTAATCACGGCCATCACATCATCTTGATAGACAAACTCCAGCTGCTTATCCCGTCCTGGGTTGTTGAGTAAAGGGTTCGCTTCTACTGTTAACCCTTGCAACATATGCGTTAATATCGGTTTGCATTTACCTTGGCAAGCGCCATAAAACTGGCCATGATGTCTTATCTCTGATTTAGGCGAGGTACCCCACCAAAACTCGGCCATCGCCAATGGCTTCATTTTATGTTGGTAGGCATATTGCAACAGTTTTGGCGCGGCACAATCCCCTGCTCCTGCCGGCGGCCTACCTTGTGTTGTTTGCTCAAATAATGACAGTAAGGAATTTTGTCCGCCTTCGGCATTTAAAAAATGGTATTGCTCAAATAGCTGTTGCTGCAAGCTATTGGATAATGTCTTTCTTTTGTTCTTTAGATCGTCAATTTCATCTGTAATCAGGGATAAAGCTATCTGGCTTTCTTCCACCTTAACGCGCCAACCTTCGGTGAGCGCTTTAAGTTGGTTTTTTTCGGCCACACTTTGTTTGCCTAATTGCGCTAGTAACGTTTGGTATTCATCACCTGACGTGTTTGCCAAGCCTGCTGCACGTTGCGCTTTCCTCACCTTGCGTCCTGCAATAATAGCCTGCCGGCAATGTGCAATCTCGGATTCAGCGAGTTGCTGTTGCTCATTGAGCATTTGTTTCAAAATTGCAATATCAGGGTTTTCCGCCAACTTATGTAATGTTTGATTAATAACATTGATCTCGGCTTGGCCGAGATTGAAGAAGGAAGTCTCGGTATTGAAATCAAACAGTGCTGGCACGAAGTCATTGCTTTCAAACGATAGTTGGCCTGAAAAAGCACTTAAATAACCAAGATCACCTGATTCATCTTTCACAACCAGCACACCAAACATTTTTCCTTCTTGTTCAGCTTGGTTGATATTCGAATTGGTTTTTAACTGTTGTTGAAGCTGCTCGGCTGCCTGTAGGCACACAGTATGTGGCTCATAGTAGAAAGGATAAGTGAAACAATCAGGCAAGCCTGAACCCAATGGCTGCTTTAATGGCGTAAAAAAGGAATTAGTCAAATTGTGCTTCCATTACTCTATGGGTTGCCATCTTATTAAATATTCAGTTCATCGAACTGTTGCTATACCGATGAAGTCAAAGCCGTAACAATTATGATTAGCGTGACTATGAAAATAACAAAAACAGCGACTATTTTACTCTTTTTCTTGAGCTTAATGCCCTTTTATACTGCCAATGCCATTGATTACTCAACAATGGAAATGCCTCAAGTACAAGTGATTAAGCTGATATCGTTCTCTGCTGAGCAGGAAGGTGCTGTTTTTGAAGTTAACGTTTATAACCCGTATGAATACAAACTGCCTGTCAGATAGTTATCTGGCGATATTTTTTTTGAATGAACATCTCGTCTCAAGCCTTGAAGCCAATAACAAAAAGAGTTTAGGCCCGCTGTCCACGCAAACCTTTACTGTCCCTGTCAAAGTGGATGTTGACGCTACACTACAATAACCAACGATATTATGCTCAGTGGCATTGCTGATTATGAATTTAATGGTTATATGATGACACCCGTCGGTGAACTTCCCATTAATGGGTCAGGTCGTTTAACGGCCGATCAAATTTTAACCTTGTTACAAGCCGTAATCTTTTCGCAAAGCCAACAACTAACAGATTCTGCTCAATAGATCGTTTAATCGATATTTCACGCTGTTAATGTGACGCATTAAAAAATATAATATCTTCCATGTTTTCTGCAACGCTAATCTATTTTTTTGCTATCTCACTTTTGACCTTTCTGATTTATGCTTTTGATAAAGCAGCATCACGTAAAAGGCACCGGCGAATCAGTGAAAGAACCTTGCACTTACTGTCGTTCGTCGGCGGTTGGGTTGGTGCATTGTTGGCGCAGCAGCTACTGAGACATAAAACAGTTAAACAGCCTTTTAAGCAGATTTTTTGGTGTACGGTTGCTTTGAATATCAGCTTCGTGGCTGTTGTAGTGTTTAGAATAGCTAGATATCAAGCTTGCTGACTCCATGACTTTTAAAATCCCCTGTAATTCTTATTCATAGCGTGGCTATAATTCCCTACAATTTAATAATCAACACAAAACTGTGAATTATTCAGCTTATCAATGTATTGGCGATCCAAACATTAAATTTCGGCAATGATTTACGATGTACTTTAAATCAAAATAAACGCCTGTTTGATATCTCGAGAAGTACTCTTTAATTTTTTTTGCTTTTAGTATTGACATAACAAATGAGAATCATTATTATTCATATTAACGTTACTTCACAGAGCCAGTATTATGATCGTTTGTATTTGTAATAATGTTAATTCTTCGACTATCAAAGCCACCGTCAAACGTGGTGCTTGTTCAGTTGATGATGTGAAAGAAACAACTGGTGCTGCATCATGTTGTGGTAAGTGCCAATTCAAGGTTAATGCCCTTGTACAAGATACGTTATCTGGAATCAGTTATCCGCAACAAGCCAGTCAAGGCTAAATAAACACCTCACTTCTGCTCCACCCTTTTTTACCTCAATTCGTTTTATCTATTCCACTTTCAATACCAAACTACTCACTAAGTGCTTCATATCGTTTGTAATAAATTGGTTAATTGAATGTTGTTGTTTTTACGACTGAAACGTCGAAGCTAAAGTCAAATACAAAGCATTCCTATTTACCATATAAATCAGCCACTTAGTTTTGACATCCATGTCGATATTTTTTAGAATTGTTACTTGTATTGTTCACTCTAATCTCAGCAGGGAAATATCATGAAAGGCGATCCAAAAGTCATTGCATTATTAAACACAGCATTAGGTAACGAGCTGATTGCTATCAACCAATACTTCCTTCATGCCAAAATGTATAAAGATTGGGGCATGACCAATTTAGCCGAATATGAATACCATGAATCTATTGATGAAATGAAACATGCCGATATTCTTGTCGACCGTATTTTATTCTTAGAGGGTCTGCCTAATTTACAAGATTTGGGTGCTTTACGTATTGGTGAAAACACCAAAGAAATGTTGGAATGTGATCTTGCTCTTGAGCATGATGCGATTCCTGATTTACGTGCTGGCATCCAGTATTGCGAAGAAGTAAAAGATTATGTTTCTCGTGATCTATTTAATTCAATTTTAGAATCAGAAGAAGAACATGTCGATTGGTTAGAAAGCCAATTAGGTTTGATTGAAAAAATGGGCATCGAAAACTATATTCAAGCTCAAATCGTTAAAAAAGCAGATTAATCTCGCTTACATCGTTTCACTAGCGCTTATCGCCACGATTAGCTGGCGCTGGTGAAACGTTAACTTTTGTTTCAAGCCCATCTCTTCCAGTACTTTCTCCTGCCTGCACAAATTTAGACTAGTCGTCCTAGTAGAAATCATTGTATCTATATGCCTATAAAGCCTTACTAGTTGGAGTTAACCATGCGCTGGAAAGGAAACGGTCGAAGTGACAATATAGAAGATCAACGCCATGTCAAACGCTCAGGCGGCATGGGCGGTGGCGGTAGTCTGCTAAAATTATTGCCGATGGTTTTCCGCTTTTTAGGTTTTAAAGGCACGGCTATTCTAGTTGTTGGCATTGGTGCTTATGGCTTAATGACGGGAAATTTGGGTGCTATTTTAGGTGGGTTGGATTTACAAAGTGCACCGGTGACACAAACAGAAGGCCCACTACGTCAAACTGAAGTAGAAAAAGAATTGGCTGATTTTACTGCTGTTTTTTTGGCTGATACTGAAGAGACCTGGACCACTTTATTTGAAAAACGCGGATTGACTTATAAGGAACCGCGTTTGGTGCTTTTTCGCGATGTCGTTAAATCAGCTTGTGGCATGGCGCAATCGGCAATGGGGCCATTTTATTGCCCTGGTGACCAAAAAGTTTATATCGACTTAGGCTTTTATGATCAATTGAAGAACCAATTTAAAGCCCCGGGTGATTTCGCTCAGGCTTACGTCATTGCCCATGAAGTTGGGCACCATATTCAGACACTCAATGGTACATCTGCTAAGGTGCGTGCTGCTCGAATTCGTATCAGCAAAACCGAAGGTAATAAGCTCTCTGTACTGCATGAATTACAAGCTGATTGTTTAGCAGGTGTGAGGGCTTCCCATGCTAAGCATTCGCGTCAATTATTAGAAAGTGGTGATATTGAAGAAGGCTTACGTGCTACCAGTGCGATTGGTGATGATACATTGCAAAAACAGTCTCAAGGTTATGTTAGCCCAGACTCATTTACCCATGGTAGTGCTAATCAACGGGTGACTTGGTTTAAGACCGGCTTTGAATCTGGAGATATGAAAAGCTGTAACACTTTCGGTTCTTAAGCACTCTACAATTAAATGTATGACAAGTAATCACCTTGATAAAGATTGGCCATTATTTGTAAGTATTGTTGAAAGTAAGCGTGCTCTGTTCCCCCTAGGATTTAAGTGATATTAAATAACACAGCCTAAGTCTGCTCAAGCAACTAAAGCATGAGATGATTTGTCTCTATAACTAGTGTTCAAAATAAAAATACGCTAACCTAACTGACTTTAAATCATTTCATTTTTTTACCAAGGGTTTTCTATGCGCCTGCAAACTTTTTCGACCTATTTCGCTTTTTTTATCCTGCTTTTCACCGGTGCTGTGGCGCAAGCTGATGACGTCATCTCTAAAAACGTCGATATCCATGTTTTCTCCGATTTACTCGCTGAGCAAACTAATAATAAAAATAGCCAAATCATCGATGTTAGGACAATGCCAGAGTTTCATGCTGGCCATATTGCTGATGCTCACCTTATCGATTTTTATGGCAAAGACTTCGTTCAAAAGCTGAAACAGCTTGATAAAAATAAAACCTATTTACTCTATTGTCGTAGTGGTAACCGTAGTGGCAAAACGCTTAAATTCATGAAGAAACTGGGCTTTAAGTCTACTTATAATATGCAAGGTGGTATGAAGGCTTGGACAAGAGCCAACTACCCTGTTGTCGCCCCTAAATAAACCGGCTGCTCCTCTTGTCAGCACTTTTCAAGCAACGTCTCGTCACGTTCCCCACACTTTGGGGTTGGCTGGTTATGACGCTAATGTTAGCCATAATGCTCAGCTATCTATTCCTACATCTCGGCCCGTTCTTAGCTAAAAACCAACCTGTTCAAGGAAAATACCTTGTTGTTGAAGGCTGGCTTAATGAAAAGGCCTTGCTTGATGCTAAGACCCTTTTTGAGCAAGGCCAGTATCAGCTTCTTATTACGTCTGGTGGACCAAATACTAATTTTATTAAACCTGAGTACCCTAGTTATGCCGACAAAGCAGCTGCTTTTTTAATCAGCCAAGGGGTTGATGTCAACAAATTGCATGTTGCACCGGCCCCAGCCTCTGCTCAAAACCGAACTTATTTGAGCGCCGTTAAAGTCCGACAATGGTTTGAAAAAGCAGCTTTGCAACCGACCTCTTTCGATATCTTATCCTCGAGCGTGCATGCTAGAAGGACACAGCAACTCTACCAAATGGCCTTCAGCGAGTCGACACAAGTCGGTATTATCGCCCTCGCGCCTGATCGCTACTCGCTTAAACACTGGTGGCGCAGTAGTGACGGAATAAAGTCTGTCTTGGCAGAGGTTGTTGGTTTGGGCTATACCTTTTGTTGTTTTGATCCGGGTGAAGTCGGTTCACATCAGGAGTTATGGGGCGTTTATTAACCTCAATCCATTATTAAACGGACTCATCTTAGTCTATTGCCACTTTATCTTCTTGCTAACAACACTTAAATTTTATTAACAATGAACATATTATGACCAGACGTTTTTTTATTTTATTACTTTCTTTGAGCTTATTTGGCTGTAATTTTTCGTATATTAATGAGTTAGTCGCCATACCAGAAATCAAGAATATTCAGTTATCGCACTTTTCTGTTCAAGATAGAAAGGCTATTTTTAATGTGTCTTTGTATAACCCTAACCCCTTCCCATTGCCTATCTCAGCCATAGCCGGTGATATCGCGTTGAACAGTCTGACTATTGGCAGCCTAGAAGCCAAAAGTGACCAAAACCTGACTGCTTATGGCACACAAGATATTACTTTGCCGCTGTCTCTGTCTCTGGCTCCAGATGCCCTGCTCGATGCTGCACAAAGTGTGTTGTTACAAGGTAAAGCCAGTTATACCTCTAATGGTGATGTACAAACCAGTATCGCCCGTGTGCCCTTTACCAAAGAAGGCGGGGTATCTGCTAAGAAGATCATGGGGTCAATGTTGCCCGGCTTTCGATAAATTACGCCTACTTAAGCATGCATAGATCAAAGAAAACACGTGGTTGAACACCTATTTTTAAAGCCGGCCGGTACTTTATCGGCGCTTACTTCTGCTAAATCAATCGATGTGTCGTTAAGTGGTATTGCTGATAGCCGTACTGAGCACCCGCTAAAGCAATTATTGATTTTACCGCAAGATAGTTTGACGGACTTTGACCTGCGCCCGGGTCAGTTAAAAGAGGATATGGTCATCAATCCGCCATTCGACTTCCATGATTTGGCATCAGGGACAGTAGTCCGTATTGGCAGTGTTGAATTGAGGCTGACATTCCACTGTGAGCCATGTTCCAAAATTAAGACGATTGTTAACCCTAAAAAAATCGTTCATCGGCGTGGTTATCATAGCCAAATTACCAAAGCTGGCCGTATTCAATTGGGTGATGCTATCTCGGTATTAACGCAATTCTTTGAACCGATTCCTTATGCTTTCGCTGACCGTATCAAATGGTATTTGCAACGTCATCCCGAGCCTATTTATGCTGCTGATTTGGTTAATGCCATCGGATTATCAGCCAGTTATTGTCGTGCTGTGCCCAATGTGCTTCGATACAGAGATGACATTGATAGTAATTTGATTCTTTATAAAAGTAAGCGTGTCTAATTAAAATATCGCTTGCTCTGCCCTTAATGCTTTTAAGTCAGCAATGACTTCTTGACTGTGACGACTGGCATTGACACTGCGGTAGACTTTTTTCACTTGGCCTTCAGGGCTAATAATGATGGTATGTCTCTTGGCAAACTTAACCGGCCCTAGAGATGCCAAGGCACCATAAGACTTAGCGACAATACCACCTGTGTCAGCCAATAAAGGGAAAGGTAAACTATATTTTTCTGCAAAAGCGGCGTGACTCTCTTGATCATCTACACTGACGCCTAGCACTTGTGTATTGAGTTCCGTAATAACTTTATACTCATCTCTAAAAGCACAGGCTTCTGTCGTACAGCCGGGTGTGTCATCTTTGGGGTAGAAATACAGTACTAACCATTTTCCCTGATAATCCTGAATGGTGTGAGATTCGCCATTTTGATCATGTAGTTCAAAAACTGGCGCTGGGCTATCAACAGCTAGTAGATCTGCTCGTGCAACATTAAACAGCGTCAAACAAGCCATTAATACAGAAAGGCCTAAAAATCTCATTATTTACTCCCGTTAAATCATTTATCTTAAGTGTAACGAAGTTCAGCGATGTTGCCTAACCTTGTTTTATGTTATTTTCACTGCTTAATTTTCTCTGACGCCTGATATTGACATCAGCTCTAAAATATGAAACTCATCTATACCAATGAAAACCGTTTTCTGGTTTATAACATCCAGAATATTATTGAGAATGCTCGTATTACCGCAACATTGAAAAATGAATATGCCTCATCGGCAGCTGGTGATCTCGTGCCGCATGAAACTTGGTTGGAATTATGGGTTGTCGACAATGCTGATTATGATTTAGCTAAGGCTGCGATTGATAGCGCTTTTAAACAAGCGAACGAATCTGGCTGGGACTGCCCACAATGTTCAGAACGTAATACAGCGAGTTTTGATGTTTGTTGGCAATGTCAGGCCGAAAGACCAGATTAAACGCGGCGGCTCTGATAACGACGTTTAGCCCAAGGGTGTAGTGCCTTTTTCAATAAAGTGTGTTGGTACTCCTTGCGTAGTGACACTCTGGCGTCACCTTGGATTTTTTTACTTAAAAACCAGCCGTAGCCTTTATTACCCAACAGGCTAAATATACAGCGATTAACCACTGAAGCGTCCATTTGAGGTTTGAGTTGCTGACGCCACAGTTGATCGTAATTCTCACCTGTTAATAAGCTTTGTGCTGCTAATAAACCTGATGAGATAACCAAGCGCATACCAAAGCCCCACAGTGTGTCTTGGAAGCCGGCTTGTTCACCAATAACGGGATATTGACCGTTATAGGCAGTTTCTGGGACATAGAAATTGCCTATGCCGCCATGAAATTTAGGGTTGGTCATTTGTAGATCGACTAGCTGTTCAAACGCGGTAACTGTCCGCGCTACATATTTCTTTTCCTGTTTAAAATCAGCGAACATGCAACTTTTTACTGTCCCTACCCCGTTCATGATCAATAGATAGGAATAGCCTTTTGGTGCTAAATTATCATCACAAATCACCCAATAGCCATCTGCCATATCAGTGGCAAAATGATAGCCTGCCGAAATCGCATCCGCTGCTTTAGGGCCACCGGCCATAATGCCTTGCCCCGTTATTTCACGGAGCCGGCTATTAAACTTAATCTCGACGCCTAATGATTGGGCTTGTTTTAATAAAGCGGTGTCTAATGTGTTCGGTCCAGGGCCACGCTCAAGCATATAAAAGAGCGGTTCGTCACTACTGATGTCATAACGACGCTGCTTATAATCATATGCCGTGCCCGTCTTACAAGCTAATGATGCAAAACCTGTTGTTAAGCCTTGCTCTTCAAATAACGCAAGTACATTTTGTTCTGTTGTCCAATTTTCCAGCCCTTGGAAGTCTTGATACAAGCTGCCAAAACGATACCCTACTTCTTTATAAGCTTCGTGAACAATCACTTCTTTACCAGCTTTTGCTAGTGCAATTGCCGCTGCTAAACCAGCTGGGCCTGCGCCTGCTATTTCTATCACATCGTCAGTCATTTAATCTTACTTTTATGTATTTGAGTCATCATCACTTTGTCGTCAAAACCTTGTAAACCGTCGCCGGTCACTGTAATCGTCTTAGTGATAAATGTACAGGGATCTCTTTACCCTCCACCTACTTTAGCTAATTTTAATTAAGGTGTTGTTTTTTATACCTAAACGTCCAGTCTTAAGTGCTTTACGCCGGATACCGATGGCTGGTGAAATATAATACAAATCACCATTGCTGCCTAATAATTGCTGGGATACATCGGCAGTCTTAGCAACAGCAGCATTGGCATTGATATGGTGTGGTTCGCCATGGACTGGAATCGCACAACGCGGTTTCACCCATTGATACATTGCTTTGAGTTCATCTGCTGCCGGGTGGCCTGAAGCATGAATACTTAATGTGCTGTTGTCGTCGGTGATAATATCAATTTTCATCGTTTTAAGACGATCGATCATTTGTTCAATCGCTAGCTCATTACCCGGAATGACTTTAGAACTGAAAATAACGGTATCGCCAGGCTCTAACGCCATGTCTCTGAAGGTATTGCTGCTAAGCCGATTTAATGCCGTTCTCGGCTCACCTTGACTACCTGTTGCAACTAGCAATACCGTTGATGCGGGTAAGTAACCTAAATGGGCCGAATCAATATGCGTCTCAACTGTTGTCCATAACCCTGTTGTTTTGGCGGCTGACATCATATTGGCCATTGAACGGCCTAATAGTCCCAAATGGCGGTTGGTCTCTTTGGCTATTTTGGCGAGCGTATACAGGCGGGCTAAGTTACTGCTAAAACAAGTGACCACCACGCGACCTTTAGCGTTTTCTACATGTTGCTTTAGCCCTTTATACAGTGACGCTTCTGATTCTGACCAGCCGGGTATATTGGCATTGGTTGAGTCACACACCATGGCATCAATATTTTGTTGCGCTAGCGCTTGGTAGTGCTTTTGATCATAAGGCTGGCCTATCACTGGACCCCTGTCGAGCTTCCAATCTGCCGTGTGAAAAACTTTGCCTACGGGTGTTGATATCACCATGCCATACGGTTCTGGAATCGAATGCGTCAGCGCGACCCATTGCACAGTAAAGACACCAATATCAATGGTTTCATGCCCTTCTACTATGGTTACCGGTACTTTATCCTCTAGCCCTACTTCGACTAACTTTCTACGTAGAATTTCAGCGGTGAACTTGGTCGTATAAATAGGACATTTCAATTTTTTCCAAAGATATGGCACTGCCCCAATATGATCTTCATGGGCATGGGTAATCACTATACCCGCCAATTTTTGCCGACGTTCAACGATGAATTGCGGATCCGCCATTTGGATATGCGGCCGCTCGCTCAGATTATTTTCAATGACTTCGCCATCAACATCATTATTTTTATCGAAGATCACACCACAATCGACCATTAACCATTGTCCATTATGGCCGTAGAGGTTCATATTCATGCCGATTTCGCCCGTGCCGCCTAAAGGGAGAAACCAAAAGTCTTGCTGTTCTGGTGTCATTTTTATTAAAATTAAAGGGTAAACGGTTTATTATGCAGTAAAGAAAGGATGCTTGTAGACAAATCACAACGGGGTTAAACAGCTAAATAATGCGACGCTGTCTAACAGTGCTATAATGCCCGACTGTTTGAGCTGTAACTGTCAGTCATTTTGACCCAGTTAAGCATTAATAAATGTCTTGAGGATCTTGGTAGATGGAAGCATCTAGCTTATTAAATGAAGGTTTTACGCTGATGCTGTACGGCATGGGATTCGTCTTTATCTTTTTAACGCTGTTGGTTTTTGTGACAGGCTTAATGTCGAAACTGGTCACGCAATATGAAAAGAGTGTCGGCGTTCTTCCTGCCGGTGGCGTCCCTTCGCCCACAGCAGTAATTCCTCAACATGGCCCAGTCAGGCCGGTCGCTCAATCCAAACAAGAACCCGACAATTTATTGTCAGTTTTATCTGCCGCTGTGCATGAATACCGACAACGCCATAAATAACACCACTGCTTTACTTTTAAATATCGCTATTCAAAGGCCATCACTATGACCGACTCTCATAACGCATTGAAAATTACCGACGTTGTCTTAAGAGATGCACACCAATCTTTATTTGCAACCCGTCTTCGTTTAGACGATATGTTGCCGATTACCAATAAACTTGATCAAGTCGGTTACTGGTCTGTCGAAACTTGGGGTGGCGCTACCTTCGACTCTTGTATCCGTTATCTCGGTGAAGATCCTTGGCACCGCATTCGTACCCTTAAAGCAGCAATGCCTAATACCCGTCAGCAAATGTTACTCCGCGGCCAGAATTTATTAGGCTATCGTCATTATGCCGATGACGTAGTGAACAAGTTTGTTGAACGTGCTGCCATTAATGGCGTTGACGTGTTCCGTGTTTTTGATGCGATGAATGACACACGAAATCTTGAAACCGCCATTAAAGCCGTGCTAGAAAACGACCGTCATGCACAAGGCACACTTTCTTACACCTTAAGCCCGGTTCATGATTTATCGATGTGGCTCGACCAGGCAAAACGTATTGAAGATATGGGCGCCCATTCCTTATGTATTAAAGATATGGCTGGTTTGCTTAAGCCTTACACTGCTTTTGAGTTAGTGACCCGTCTTAAGCAAACCATTGATATCCCGATTCAATTACATTCCCATGCAACGACTGGCCTATCAACCGCCACAATATTGAAATCTATTGAAGCTGGGATTGACACTGTTGATACGTCAATTTCATCGATGTCGATGACTTATGGTCACTCACCGACAGAAACTGTTGTGGCTATGACCGAAGGTACCGAGCGTGATACCGGACTGAATATCGAGTTGCTAGAGGAAGTCGCAGCTTACTTCCGAGATGTCCGTAAAAAATATGCCAAATGGGAAGGCACCTTAAAAGGGGTTGATTCTCGTATCCTCGTTGCCCAAGTCCCAGGCGGCATGTTGACGAATATGGAAAGCCAATTGCGTGAGCAAAGTGCGGGCGATAGATTAGATGAAGTTTTAGATGAGATTCCACGTGTTCGTGAAGACTTGGGTTATATTCCGCTCGTAACACCCACATCGCAAATTGTCGGCACACAAGCTGTATTGAACGTTTTAACCGGCGAACGCTATAAGAGCATTACCAATGAAACTGCAGGCGTATTAAAAGGTGAATATGGTTCGGCACCTGCAACGTTTAACGCCGAGTTGCAAGCGCGTGTTTTGGAAGGCGCTGATGTCATTACTTGTCGCCCTGCTGATTTGATTGAATCTGAAATGGACAAGTTAACCGCTGAGTTACAAGAACATGTTGTCAACGATAATATCGAACTGCAAGCTGGTGAGCGTGAAGTTGATGATGTCTTAACCTATGCGCTGTTTCCACAGGTTGGCTTGAAATTCTTAGCTAACCGGAATAACCCAGAGGCATTTGAACCTGTACCATCGATGGAAAGTGCACAAGCTAAAGCTGCTCCAGCAATAGTCACTCCATCAGGCCCTGAAACCTACACCGTCAATGTTAATGGCGAAAGCTATGTCGTCGAAGTCGATGAAGGCGGCGAAATCACCCATTACGAAAATGCGGCTGTTAATTCTTCGCTAACACCGGTTGCAGCCCCAGTAGCACATGTGCCTGTCGGTACTGGTGACCCTGTTACTGCTCCGTTAGCCGGTACAATCTGGAAAGTAGAAGTTAATGCCGGTCAAACCGTGCAAGAAGGTGATGTGCTGCTTATTCTTGAGGCGATGAAAATGGAAACACAAATTGTGGCAGAAAAAAGTGGCGTCATCGCCTCTGTTTCTGTCAAACCTGGCGATGCCGTGCAAGTCGGTGATCTTCTTGTTGCCGTCGCGTAAGGGTTAAGCTATGGAAAAATTATTACATCTTTGGGAAAATACTGGGCTTTATCAAATTACGTCCGGTCAAGGTTTCATGATCATCATTGGCATGTTACTGCTATACCTTGCCATTAATAAAAACTTTGAACCTTTATTACTGGTACCAATTGGCTTTGGTGGTGTATTAGCCAATATTCCTGGCGCTGGTTTAGCCGATCCGGGTGGCATTTTATATCTGTTCTACACCATCGGTATTGAAAGTGGTGCTTTTCCACTGATTATCTTTATGGGCGTCGGAGCAATGACCGACTTTGGCCCCCTACTCGCTAACCCTAAAACCTTATTCTTAGGAGCTGCAGCCCAATTTGGTATCTTCGCTACCCTGATGGGTGCGGTACTGTTATCAACTTTTGGTGTTTTTGATTTTAGTCTTGCTGATGCCGCTGCTATTGGTATCATCGGTGGTGCAGATGGGCCAACCTCCATTTACGTTGCCAGTAAACTCGCGCCAGATCTCTTAGGTGCGATTGCCGTTGCTTCATACTCTTATATGGCGTTAGTGCCATTGATTCAACCGCCTATCATGCGTGCCTTAACGACAGAAACTGAACGTAAAATAAAAATGGTACAACAGCGTCATGTTTCTCAGCGTGAAAAGATAGTTTTCCCGTTATTATTATTACTTTTGGTCGCCTTCTTACTACCTGATGCAGCCCCTTTATTAGGGATGTTCTGTTTCGGTAACTTAATGAAAGAATGTGCTGTGGTCGATCGCTTAAGTAATACCACACAAAACTCTTTAATCAATACTGTCACTATCTTTTTAGGTTTGGCTGTGGGCTCAAAGCTCAGTTCCGAACAATTTCTTGATTTTACGACTTTAGGTATTTTATTACTGGGTATGGTTGCTTTCTCAATTGGTACAGCTTCTGGCATCTTGATGGCAAAATTGCTTAATAAATTCTGTGGTGGTGGCATTAACCCGTTAATTGGTTCAGCCGGTGTGTCTGCGGTACCAATGGCGGCACGCGTATCGAACAAACTGGGTTTAGAAGCAGATCCACATAACTTCTTGCTGATGCATGCAATGGGGCCCAATGTCGCTGGTGTTATTGGCTCTGCGGTTGCGGCCGGTATTATGATTAACTATGTGACTGGTGGTTAGTCCGTTAGCTGCTCATCATTTTCGACTTTTTCTGATTTAACAATATCGGCTGTCAAGACCAATTTGCTAATGCCATTGGTCTGGCACTGATAATCTAGCCATGGCAAATGCGTTTTTACAATGCCATGCCACTGGCCGCCGAGTACGTCGTCACCCACGACTTCAACTAATTTAACGTTATCTTGTTCAACTAAACCAAGATAAGTTTCTTGTGACATACCTGGTGTTATTTTCTGGCAAAACTTATCGACTTTATCGGTTTCCCAAATATATAGAACAGGTAAAACTATCGCTGCGACAATAGCCAATTGGATCATGTTGACCAAGAGTTTCATTGGCTTATTCCAAGCTATTTAAGTGGCCTTTATTGTATGAGATAGCTTTATCAGAACTGTGTGACAGCTCACATTTCGACCTTAATAAAATGGCAGTCCTGGGCCATCGCTCATTTTTTTAATAAATCAGCCAGATCAGAAAATGGATTGTGCGTGGATTTTGCTTGGCTATCATCAACACTGCCGCCGTATCGTACCTGATCAATATAACGTGAATGTTCATTATCATGACAATACAGACACAATAAACCCCAATTACATCCGTTTGCAGGATTATTATCATGGTTATGGTCACGGTGATGCACCGTTAATTCTGGCAAATTAGCACGCGTAAATTCACGTGAACAACGGCCGCAAATCCAGGGGTATAATTTCAAGGCCCGTTCACGATAAGTACCTTCCCGTTCGGCCTGATATTTCTTGGACTGTGCCACAATATCATCTAACCGTTTATTTTTATCTGAGCTCATCAATACTTTACCAGTCGTGTTTATATAAAATGCACTATATAATTAAGTGATCTTCCTTTATCGTCAAGCATTTAGTTCTGCTGACTCAATTTGGACCTCTCCCTATGTCAAATGATGTTGTTAGTGTAGAATTAACACAGTCCCCTACTGAACTGTATAAAATTTTAAAATTCGAGGGCCTTGTCGCAAGTGGCGCCCAAGCCAAGCAAGCGATTGCTGACGGCTTGGTCCTGGTCAATGGAGAAACTGAAACTAGAAAACGCAAAAAGATTATTGCAGGTGATCAAATCCAGTTTTTAGACACTGTGTTAGCCATTAGTTAATCGACCGGAAATGACGTCTTTCATTCACGGCTCCACCCGTTCACTAATCAAAACCGTTAGCATTACGCTACTAGCGCTCACTGCCTTTGCTGCCAATTCGGTGTTATGCCGTTATGCTTTGAAACATGATGCAATTGATGCCGGTAGTTTTACCGGTCTACGCTTGGCATCCGGTGCCCTTGTTTTATTATTACTGATTACTTTACACCGGCAAGCGGACTCAGAACGCTCCAAAGGTAGTTGGTTAGCGGGCTTTATGCTCTTTAGCTATGCTTGTACCTTTTCGTTCGCTTATACCCTGCTGGGTACCGCAATGGGCGCCTTGATATTATTCGGCGTTGTCCAAATATCGATGATTGCGATGTCTTCTGTTTCTGGCAATCAGCTCCACTTGTCAGAATGGGCTGGCTTATTATTCGCTTTTGCTGGTTTCGTTTATTTGATCTTTCCTGGTCTCACTGCACCGCCGTTATTCGGCGTGATATTAATGATGTTCTCAGGTGTCGCTTGGGCTATCTATAGTATAAAAGGACAAAAGTCGTCACAAGCTCTGATGGATACCGGCTACAATTTTTTACGAACTTTACCTTTTGTGGCGCTTTTAATGTTATTGAATTTCGAGACCGCGCATTACACTACTGAAGGTATTCTCTTGGCCGTTGCATCTGGGGGTATCACCTCGGCACTCGGTTATGTTATCTGGTATCGCGCCTTACGAGATTTGACGTCGACACAAGCCGCTGTTGTTCAGTTATTAGTCCCTGTGATCACGGCTATCGGGGGTATTCTATTTTTATCTGAACATTTATCAACCCGGTTGGTTATTGCCAGTACGCTTATTCTTGGTGGTATTTTATGTGTCACTGTTGGCCGTTATTATTTCATGACATTACGTCTTAGAGCATAAGTTTCACCCAGTAAAATGGCCTGTTTTCAGCCAAATTAGGCTATCTTCTCTTGCTGACAGCACTTCATGATTTGGTCTTCTCAACCATGTTCCTGCTGAATACAGAGCATCCTTATCACACAGCTCACCAGATAAAATCAATATTTCTTCACCACCGACATGTTCGGGTACCTCGATAATACCGCCAGCCATTATTTTTATTAGCATGACTTGCTCTTCGCCATAATGGTGCAACGACATGACTTGTTGCCCTTCTCGCTTATATTGCCATTTCCCGCCGTGGGTATTTAATACAAACTGTTTGTTATCTTGTGCTGCGAACTGATGTAGTTTTACAAATAAAGTGCAGCCTTGTTGACTGAAGGGTGCGTGACCTGTTCCCGGTGGGTTTCGCATATAGCTACCCGGGCCATAATCACCCTGTTCATCTGAAAACAACCCCTCTAATACTAGAATCTCTTCGCCTAAAGGATGGCGGTGCCGCTTAAACCTTGCTTCTGCTTCATAACGAACAATGCTGGTCGCATGACCTCTTTCTTGTTCAGCACGAGCAAGTGGTTTACGTACCACTCCCTGAGCTGGACTGCCAGTCCAAGTCATTTTTTCTGTATCAATCGCCAGCGATTGTGAAAAGTCGAGATTGAGATTCTGCATATCTAATGACCTGACAATGAATTAAAATCTTTAGAAGGTAGCTTATCAGATGTCATTCTGACACAAAAAATTCCCGATTCCAGAAAATAAACAGAGTTGGTATAATAACAAATTAACTTTTCAATTTAGGAATCAAGACCATGGCCGAAGCAACAGCAAGACACATTTTAGTTGATAGCGAAGAAATCTGTTTAGAACTGAAAAAAGAAATCGAACAAGGTGCAGATTTTGCGGCTGTTGCAAAAGACAACTCATCTTGCCCATCAAGCGCACAAGGTGGTGATCTTGGTTCTTTTGGTCCGGGAATGATGGTGCCTGAATTCGATAAAGTTGTTTTTTCAGCACCGCTTAATACCGTACAAGGTCCTGTGCAAACACAGTTTGGCTATCACTTATTAGAAGTCACTAGTCGCGAAGATTAAACCTTCTTTAAAAGCGTCAAATAGGAAAGCCCTATCTCGGTATAGGGCTTTTTTTTGCCTGTGCTTTTAATCTTCTATTAAACGATAATTGGGTAAATGGGCTAATAATTGTTTGCCATAACCTTTAGTTAATAGGCGACGATCTAAGATCGTTATCCGGCCTGAATCTGTTTCTTTGCGTAATAAGCGACCACACGCTTGAATCAGCTTCATACTCACTGCGGGGAGTGATAAGGCAATAAAGGGTTGCCCGCCACTGCGTAACACCCATTCTTGTTTTGCTTGTTCAATCGGACGCGTAAAAACGGGAAATGGCAATTTGGTGATGACAACATGACTGCATAAATCGCCTGGTAAATCGACGCCTTCAGCGAACCTGTCCATACCAAAGATAATACTGCCCTCGCCTTGTTCTATCCGCCGAATATGTTCTAACACCATATTCTTTGGTGACAGACTGTCTCCTTGCAATAGAATCAATTCACCAAAATGTGCTTTTAATTGTTGATAGACAAAGCCCATCACTCGTTTAGAGGTAAACAAGACCAGCGTCGCTTCATCATTATTAATGACACCGACTAATTTCTCGGCTACTTCTTGTTTCCAAAGGTCATTGTTCTCATTCGGCAGCGACGTCATATTCGGTAAAGACAATGTCGCTTGTTCTTGATAATCGAATGGTGATTGAACGGCTAAGAAATGGGACTCACCGAAACGTCTTAAACCACAATCTGTTCTAAACCGACTAAATAAGCCCATCCCTCTCAACGTCGCTGACGTTAATACCGCGCCATACGCCCTATTCCATAGACTCTTTTCTAAAAAATAGGCCGCCGTCATGGGTCCAGCATGGACGACTATGGTATTTTCTTTAGCAAATTGTTCATAGGATAACCAACGTACATTGGGTGGCCTATCCTCAACGTCTTCGTCTAAAAATAGGGACATAAAATCAATTAGATACCCAAAAATGTTTTGAACGGTGCCGACTTGAGGCAATAAGGATTCTGCCACCGCGTTCGGTACTTCCTTGGTTTCTAGGCCGTCTTTGAGCCATTTAGCAAAAACAACATAGTGTTTGTAGATTGCGTTAGCACGTTGTAGCAAGTTCTGACATGGTAAGACCAACGCAGATACTAATGGACTTTGCCAGTAGATTCTTGGATCCTTTAACCGACCTGCAATGACCTCTTTTGCCAAGTCATCGCTTTCTAATAACGTTTCCATTTGTTGTAAAATCGTAATGACAGCCGGTAGATCTCGACGTAGTTCAGACAACATATAACCAAAATCATGCTGCCGAAATGCCAATGCCTTAGGTATCTTTTTTAAGACGCTGTCTGCTGTTTCAGTGGTTTGGGCTAACTGGACAAAGTTTAATGCCTTAGCGGCATGGTCTAGGGCTTTCTGAGGTAAGTTATGTGCTTCATCAAACACAAACAACACTTCTTCTGGATTAGGTAAAACTAATCCACCACCCAAATCGGCATCGCTGAGCACAAGATCATGGTTAGCCACGATGACATTCGCCGCCAGCATGTCCTTACGCACAAGATAATAGGGACAGGCGAGGTACTGCGAACAGTTTTTACCGGCACAGCCTTCTGAATCGGTTGAAATGTGATGCCAGAGTTCTGGCGCAATGCTGCCGCTGTAGTTGTCTCGGTCGCCGTCCCATTTTTCTTGTTGCCATTCTTGGTATAGCTGCTCGGCTTTTTTCTGCTGTTTGGCCTGTTGATATTTAGTGTCTGGTTCGAGTGATAATTCTTGCTGACTTTTACCTAATCTGACCGTGGCTAATTTACTGGGGCACATGTAACGGCGGCGGCCTTTTGCTTGTACAAAGCGTAAGGGCAACTCTGTGGCATCTCGAAACTGTGGTAAGTCTTTTTGGAGTAATTGTTGTTGTAGATTAACGGTTGCGGTACTAATGACTAATGTCTTTTTATGTTCTAGCGCGATGTCGATGACACCCGCTAAGTACGCTAAGGTTTTTCCAACCCCTGTTGGCGCTTCTACGACGGCCACTCTCTGATGCGTAGCTTGTTTCAGACGCTCGGCAATAAACACGCTCATCTGTGTCTGCTGTGGGCGCGCTTTAAAGTCTGACATTGATTGCTCAATGCTATTGAATAGTTCTTGAACCAAACTAAGTGGCTTGCGTTTGGTTAATCGGTAAGACTTCTTCGACTAATAATTGTAATTGTCTGACATCTCTAAAGTCATTGATATTCAGGCGGTAACGCAATAATGCCTTTTGGCCCGCTTGTAACCAGTCTGGTTGCTCTTGGCCAAATGCCATTGCTGTGACAATACGCTGGTCTGCTAACCGGCAGGTTAATCTCAAGTGGTTTTGTAATTGTCCCACTAATTTGACCGCTTCGATATGAAAAACTCCGTGAAAGTGTGGCTCTGGAAAGCCTTGGCCCCAAGGTGCAATATGTGGGAGCTGTTCCGCCAATGTCGCTGTCAGTTCTTGTTCGTTTAACTCGCCATCTGATAGCCGCTGTTTATTTAAACTTTCGGGATCTAAGCTCTCTTTCATTGCGATTAAAAATACACGATGAAACTCAGCCAAATCTGCTTTAGCAATCGTCACGCCAGCCGCCATGGCATGACCGCCAAAATGGCTTAATATATCCGGTGCTTTACTCGCGACTAACGCTAATACATCCCTAATATGTATCCCTGGAATGGAGCGTGCTGAGCCTTTTATTTCTGTCTCGCTACTGGGTGCAAAAGCAATGACCGGTCGATGCTGCTTTTCTTTAATGCGAGAAGCCAATAAACCTACAACACCCTGATGCCACAAATCATCATAAAGACAGTAGGCTATAGGCGTTTCCTCGTTGTCGAGCGTCAAGCTATCTAATTGCACCAAAGCATCGTCTTGCATCGTTTGTTCAACTTCGCGGCGTTGCTGATTGATTTCATCTAACTGTGTCGCTAACGCTAAAGCATCCGCTGCATCATCAGTGAGTAAAGCCTCAATTCCGACCCCCATATTCTCTAAACGGCCAGCAGCATTCAGTCTTGGCCCAACAGCAAAACCCATATCGCTACTAACGCATTGCGTTATGTCCCTTTTTGCCGCTGTCATTAATGCGTTAATACCCGCGCAGGCTTTACCCGCTTTTATTCTCTTGATACCTAATGACACCCAAGTTCGATTTAAGCGATCGAGTTTTACGACATCGGCAACCGTTCCCAAGGCAAGTAAATCGGTCAAATGCATGAGATTAGGTTCAGTTATCGCTTGTTGTTCAAACCAGCCTAATTGTCTTAGTCTTTGGCGTAAGCCTAATAACAAATAAAAACACACACCGACGCCGGCTAAATGTTTACTTGGAAAATTATCACCGTGTTGATTTGGGTTAATAATCGCATCTGCTGAGGGTAAAGACTCACCGGGCAAATGATGATCGGTCACCAATACTTTCATCCCCCGTTGTTGCGCTGCCGTGACCCCAGCATGACTCGAGATGCCATTATCTACCGTAATTAATAAGTCTGGCTGTCCTGCTTGAGGTATTTCATCCAATAAGGCGGGCGTTAAACCATAGCCATGGACAAAGCGGTTCGGCACGATGTAATCAATCTCAATCACACCCATGGCTTTTAAGCCTCGAATGGCAACCGCACAACTCGTCGCCCCATCGGTATCAAAATCGGCCACAATCATAATGCGCCAATTTTCAGTTAATGCTTGTATTAACAGACTCACCGCGTCATCCATGCCCAATAATGCTTGGGGTTTAGGTAACTCCGCTAGCGGATAACATAAGTCCTGCTCGTTCTGCATGCCTCTCGCCGCTAATATTTTTCGAATGGCTGTCGGCCATGTGTCCGGCAAGGATTGCCAACCGGTGGAAGATCTTTCAATAATCACATTGTCAGTCATTTCCAGAACCGCCAGCGGCTTAAAGGCGTGATGTGATATTCAGCAAATTGTGGCACTTGTAATATCACTTTATCAATCGCGACTTTTGATAGTTGCTGCCATAGCGGTTCAAAGACCGTTTTATCCAGATCTTGTAATGTCGCTTGCCAGTCCGATTCGGTATCAATTTCATCTAGTAACCACAAATGCTTGCCATTTGACCAACTTTTGGTTGGTTCATTTTGATAACGCGCTGATGGGTTTGTCGCTGCTAGCTTGGCTAATAGCTCAGCGTTACCGGAGACAGAGGCCCATGTTGTTTGGGTAGGCACGAAATTACCCATTCCCCAGAACCAAACACTGTTAATCGGCACCTGCTGACTCGCCATCCTATGTTGATTTAAATCCGCATTATAAAGCTGCATTTGTATCTCATTCCACAGCGTTAGCCATTGCCGGCGATCTTCACCCACTGGTAAATAAGCATCAACGCCTTTGCCTTCGACTTCTTCTAAGGCACTGAATTGGATATCTGGCATTTGTTTTAATTCAAGCTGCCAACTATTTGGGTTGATTAGCTTAAGCTCACCAAGTTCTGACAGTAAGGGCTCAATTTCACCAATCAATTCTCCACTTTCTTGCTCGGTCAATGTGATGCCTTTCGCAAACAGTAATAATCGGTCTCTATCAGCATGTAAATAACAGGGATCGGCTTTTATCGTTATCGCTTGTGTGGGCTTGGGTGTCGGAGACAGATCACAAATTGGTAAATCGCTACCCGTCAGTCGACTGTCACTAAAATGGTTGAATAAGTGTCGGCTTAACCCTATCGGTTGTTCAATCTGCGACGCTTTACTGATCAGCTTGGCAAGATAAGGTGGTATTGTGCTTCGGTTAATGTCCTGGCTTAAAATCGCGGCCATACCAGGCATCACGATCGTAAGTTCAGTTTTGGCCATAATGCAATATTTGGCGTACAAATGGGATGGTGAGACGACGTTTAGCCGCCATCGAGGCTTTGTCTAAAGCATGAAGGAAATGCATCAGTTCACCCAAATCTCGGCTATGATGCCGTAATAAATATTGGGCCACTTCCAGTGGCATCTCCAGTCCGCGTGCGCGCGACTGTACTATCATCGCGCGTTGCTTGGCACTGTCGTCTAAACTCTCAAGTTGATAGATTAAACCTGTTGCTAAACGAGAGCGTAAATCAGCCAACTGTATTTTCAACGTGGCAGGGTTATGACGTGATGCGACTAACAGTTGGCAGCCTGAATCTTGTAAGCGGTTAAAACAATGAAACAAGGCCTCTTCCCATTCCTTATTGCCTTCGGTTGCCTCTAGTTCATCTAAGCACACTAAGTCTAAATTTTCTAAAGCATGTAAAACTTCTGGTGAGGCCGTTTTAACTAATTCTGCAAGGGGCAAATATAATGTCTTTTTTTGGCTCACTTGTGCTTGTTCTGCAATCGCTAACGATAAATGCGTTTTACCTGATGAGGCATCGCCCCATAAATAAAGAAAACGAGGCGTCTTCTGTTCGCAAAATGATGACACCACATCCGCTAACTCTTGCTGACTAAAGTAAAAACTCGCTATTTGATAGAGTTCTTGCAGGTTCAACCGCAATGGAATTTGTGTGGCAGACAAGGTCATACTTGCCCTTGATCAGTTGAATAGAGTTCGCTATCAAGATATCGCTTATGGGTATGGCTTAATAACACCATCACCACCGCTGCGACAGGTAATGCCAGCAACACACCAATAAAGCCGAATAATTGTGCTCCTGCCATCACAGCGAATAAAACAGCCACTGGGTGAAGGCCAATGCGTTCGCCAACAAAACGTGGGGTTAACACCATGCCTTCTATCAACTGGGCAAAACCAAATACACTCGCGACCATGATTACGGGCATCCATTCATGAAACTGAAAAAATGCGGCCACGCCCGATAGCCCAATACCGACGATTAGCCCTAGATAAGGCACAAAGCTGACTATCCCCGCGATGACCCCCAGTAATAAAGCCAGTTCTAGGCCGATAAGACTGAGTCCAATAGTATAAATAGTCGCCAAGGCCAACATGACCATCAATTGACCACGGATAAATGCCGCCAACATGTCATCGCATTCTAACGATAAGGCGATGAATTGTTTGGCATAGCGGCGTGGTAGTAACGCTCTGAACTTAGCAACAATATCATCCCAATCTCGTAAGAGGTAAAAGGTTAAAACAGGCACTAAAATCAGATTGGTTAACCATTGCAATATCGCTAAGCTAGAACTCGTCATATAGCTGAACAAACTACCAGCGACTTGACTGACATTGGTCCAATATTCTACAAAGTTTTGTTTAATGCTCTCGATATCAAATATTTCGACAGGAAAACCCATCGAGTCTAACCATGGAATCGTGCTGGATTGGAAAAGGCCGAGATATTCTGGCAAGCGTTTAAACAATGCCCCCACTTGCGCTGTTAATAAAGGCACTAAAACTAAAAACAGCAATAAGCTGCCGGTTAATAACACCGCGTAAACAATTGACACTGATAATGCGCGGGATAACTTTCTCTGTTCGAGTTTATCTACGATCGGGTCACCAAGATAGGCAAACAAAGCGGCAATGAAAAATGGCATCAATACCGGCGCTAATAAATAAAACACCCAGCCAAATGCCAAAGTGGCCACAATGAGAAAAAGCTTATGTGCGTCAGAGATTAGTTGTTCTGGTGGTGCTGCCATGCTCGCTTTCCCCATACGGTGATGTATTCTGCCCCACTGATAATGACACTGATAATCACCAATGAAATCCCTGTTTCTATCCAATATTGAATTGCAAGGTCAGCATAATGCTGCAGTATGATGGCAAATACCAATAAGATTTGAAAAAAAGTATTTATTTTACTACTCCATAGTGGCAGTAATTTAAACTTCCCAACGAAATAATGATAAGCCAAGCTGCCGGATATAATCATAATATCGCGACCTAATACTAACCAAAGTAACCAGTTAGGTATAAAACCTAGCCACGTGAGCGTTGCAAAGCTCGCGACTAACAATAATTTGTCGGCCAAGGGATCAAGAATCGATCCTAAACGAGATTCCCAATGGTAGTGTTTGGCTAGAAAGCCATCTAAGGCATCAGATACCCCCGCTACGGCAAATAACACCATGGCAAGGCCAAACTGATGGTCCAATAACGCTGAAACAATTGGAATGACCAGTAAAACACGGGTAATGGAAATTAAATTCGGAATGTCTTTTCTATTCAAGGGCGCAACCGATAATAAAGGGTGTCTGGATTTGCCTGTTTCGTCTCTGCGATGAGTAAGCCATCAGTTTGTATTACATGGTTAAAAATAGTGAGTCCAGATGCTAATCGTAACCTTAAATCGAGCTGCTTGTCTCTTAAGTTGACAATATTAACGTCGGACACAACCTGCAAGCCCTTCAAATAAGATTGCACTCTTGAATAATCGGTAAAGTCATTATTATCACTGATCACCAACTGATAATCCCGTTATGAAGCCTGCTGATCAATGATAGCGAATTGGCCCGCTAAGGTGTCCGCAATATGATTAATGCCCATAGCTACTGCAACGTCCATCGTTCCTATACTCTGATAACGTTGTAACTCATCTGACTTCAACCACTGCCAATCTACAGATACATCGTCCTTGTCTTTGTTCAGTCTTGCTAAAATAACCATGTCTACGCCATAGCGTTTTGACGCTTGCACAAAAAACATTGTCTTCAGTCAGTTTCGTTGCGGTTTGAGCGAATCGTATTTGGTGTTGGTCTTGCAAATCCATTAACGGCAAAAAGATCGGCAATCCACGCTTTTCTGTCGTCTGCTTCATCAGCCTATAAGCTGTTTGGCTTTCATCTTCTGCGCCCAATATTTTTTGTTTATTGGCTTCATTAACCACTAACCAAACAACACTCTCGGGTCGCGACTTTTTCCAGATGGGTAAGCCCCTTGCTGAAATCGCTTGATTTAGTGCCTTTTCGTTAAAGGTTAACTGTAGCTGTAGACCAGAATCAGAATGGGTCGGATCACGCAGAAAGGCATACTGTGCGACAAATTGATCCGCTTGATTTAATAAAGGGCTTAAGTCTTTATTCGCTAATGCTGCTTGGTTACCCACAACCTTTAATAAAACTTGCTGCAATATCTTAACCGTCGCCTGCTCCCGTACCTGATCGTTTTGACTCACGATAGCGGTGCGCGATTGATACAGGTCATCGACCTCTACTGCATAGGTGGCTGTGCCCATTAAGGAAATTAGCACAAAAATTAATCTGGACATTATGGTATTCTATCACGCTGTTTTTATAGGCGTGCATGCCCCCTTTTTTCTTCAGGAACTGCAAATGACCAAAGCGACCGACTCGGATTCTTCATCCCTTAGCTACCGTGATGCTGGTGTCGATATTGAGGCTGGTAATGCCCTCGTCGACCGTATCAAACCTTTTGCAGCTAAAACCCGCCGTCCGGGTGTGATGGCTGGATTGGGCGGCTTCGGCGGTTTGTTTGAATTACCAGTTGACCGTTATGAGAAACCTGTCTTAGTCTCAGGGACTGATGGCGTGGGTACCAAACTCCGTTTAGCCATTGAATCAGGTATTCATAACACCATTGGGATTGATTTGGTCGCAATGTGTGTGAATGACATTATTGTCTTAGGTGCTGAACCGCTTTTCTTCTTAGATTATTACGCGACCAGTCAGCTTGATATTGACGTTGCCACATCCGTCGTTTCAGGTATTTCTGATGGCTGTTTATTAGCCGGTGCAGCGTTAGTGGGTGGTGAAACAGCTGAAATGCCTAGCATGTATGAAGATGGCGATTATGACCTTGCTGGTTTTTGTGTCGGTGTCGTTGAAAAAGAGTGTGTGATTGATGGTAGTCAAGTCCAAGCCGGCGATGTCCTTATCGGGATGGCTTCTTCTGGCCCGCATTCCAATGGCTACTCTTTGATTCGCAAAGTATTGGAACGGAGTGGTCAACCTTTATCAGCTCCTTTAGGTGATAAAACACTGGGAGAGCTGTTGTTAGCCCCAACTCAAATTTATGTTAAATCACTTTTATCGTTACATGAAAAAGTGAATATCCATGCTCTGTCTCATATCACTGGCGGTGGTTTACTAGAAAATATTCCCCGTGTTTTGCCTGACTATGTTGATGCTGTCATTGACGCTGATAGCTGGCAGCGGCCAATTATTTTTGATTGGTTACAAGAACAAGGCAATATCATTGATGAAGAAATGTACCGGACCTTTAATAACGGTATCGGTATGGTTGTCTGTGTTGCCGAAGCGGATGTTGATGAAACATTGGCCTTATTAGCGACCTCTGGTGAAACAGCCATACCTATTGGACGCATCGTGCAATCCGACAATGCCGAGCCACAAGTCTTAATCAAATAATCATGGCGGCAAACAACGCGCGCGCTAAGCTCGTTATTCTTATTTCAGGCCGTGGTAGTAATATGGTGTCGATTATGGCGGCGATTGCCACTGGTCGGCTTAATGCCGATATCGTTGCCGTCATCAGTAATCGCGCTAATGCTGCCGGTTTAACCGCTGCCGCTGCCGACGGCATTGCCACTGCCGTTGTTGATCATACTGAGTTTGAGTCCAGAGACGCGTTCGACCGTGTTTTAGCTGACACTGTTGATCGTTTCAAACCTGACTTAGTTGTTTTAGCAGGATTTATGCGGATCTTAACGGCTGATTTCGTCACACACTTCAATGGTAAACTACTCAATATTCATCCTTCTTTGCTACCTAAGTTTAAAGGGCTTGATACGCACCAACGTGCTATTGATGCTAATGAATTGGAACATGGTGCAACTGTTCACTTTGTCACTGCTGAACTTGATGGTGGTCCCATTGTCTTACAAGCAACCGTGCCTGTTTTAGCCAATGATGATGCCAGTACATTAGCGAAACGGGTTTTGGAACAGGAGCATCAATTGTATCCTAATGCCATCAAGAAAATTATTGAGGAGCGGGCCTTTTAATCGCTATTAATTCATGAACAGATGCCTTATTTCATGCTTATTTTTGCTGTTCTCTTCACCGCTGTTAGCACAAGGCTTGCCAGACTTTTCCGCTAATTACATTATTCGACTTAATGGCATCCAAGCCGGTGAACTAAAACGTAGCTTGGTGACACAAGCAGATACCCATCGTCTGTTTAAATCCGAAACACAAGCACAGGGTGTCTTTGGCTTCTTTAAGCCTGAAAAAATAGTCGAAACTAGTTTGTGGCGTATGGATAATGACACCATTGCCCCCCAGCAGTATCGCTATATTCGCACCGGTGGTAAAAAAGATAAAATCATGGCCTTGGATTTTGACTGGGCTGCTGAACAAATCCACATTGATGATAAAAAACAGCCTTGGTCTCTTGCTTTAGAAACCGGCACTTTAGATAAACTCGTTTATCAACTTGCCCTCATGTCCGACTTGGCCGCTGGTCAACATCAATTCAATTACCGCATTGCTGACGGCGGCAAGATAAAGCAGTATAAAATTACTAAGATCCGCCACGAAACGATTACCACACCATTGGGTGACATTGAGACCATTAAGCTCACGCGTGAACGTAATCGGCCTAAAGATCGTAAAACAACGCTTTGGTGTGCGCCCAGTTTGCAATACTTACCTGTCATGCTTGAACACATTGAAAAAGATGGCACTGTTTTCACGGCCAGCTTACGCCGTTTATCTGGTATCGATACCGATAATGCTTTTACACTTAAAGAACATAAAACTGCGGTTTCTGATTAAACATCTTTTACTTTACTGGTTAAATAAATGACGGAAAAAAAGTTCGAAATCCTCAAGGAAGCCACCCCTTTTCAAGGTTTTTTTAGCGTCAAGCAATTTGATCTTAGGCATACGCTGTACAAAGGTGGCTGGAGTCAAACTATCACCCGTGAAGTGTTTCACCGTGGTAATTGTGTTGCCGTTTTACTTTATGATCCTGACCGCGATGAAGTGGTCATGATTGAACAGTTTCGAATGGGGGCACTCCAATTGCCGTCAGAACAAGCTTGGCTATTAGAAATCGTCGCGGGTGCGATTGAGGAAGGCGAAACGGCTGAAAACGTCGCCCACCGTGAATCGCTTGAAGAAGCCAATTGCGAAATTGAAACGCTGATTAAGATCAGTGAGTTTTTCACATCGCCAGGTGGTACGTCTGAATTACTGACCTTATTCTGCGGTAAAGTCGATACCCGTGATGTTGGCGGCTTGCATGGTTTGGCTTCTGAAGGTGAAGATATTTCGGTCACTGCAATGACTTTTGATGCCGCTTATCAATTATTGCTCGATGGGAAAATCTTGTCAGCTATTCCCATTATCGCCTTGCAATGGCTTTATATTAATCGGTCTCAGTTACGCCAAGACTGGAAAACAACGTCTTAAGCTGATTGTTTGTTCACTTGATAACTCGCCGTACAGCTATGACTGTTACCTGCAGCAATGGTGACAATATCATCTAATGCATTGGCTGTTTCTATACAAATAAAGGCACGATAAGCTGAATTGGGTAAATCAGAGAAAGGTTTGATTGTCTCTGGCCCTGGATTCCAAACAACGGTGGAGTTACTACCTTGACCACTGATGGTGATATCTCGCCCATAGCCCTTATCGCTTAACGTCACTGTTTTAGGCACATCAATATAAACCCGATCAATCTCTCCCTTAACGGTGATTTCGCCCTGTTGCTTAAACGCTGAAAAAGCCGTTAACTTATTCAAGTAGGTGAAATCATTAAGCCCTTGGATTTCGATAGCTTCAATATCACTGGTTTTGAAATAAGTATGTAAAGCTTGGTTTATTGTGATCGGTTGTTGGCCCACATTCTTCGTCGTTAAATTGACTGTTAATGCTTCTCCAACAACGATATCAAATACTAACTCAAATGGGTGCGGCCATAGCGCTAAGCTGCTCTCGGTCTGCTTTAAACCCAATTTAATGGCCGTACTGCCATCATCACCTGCCTGTGTTGCTAGCACTTGCCACTGCACATTACGTGCAAAACCGTGGGCCTGTCTACCAAGGCCCGATTTATCGTCTGAAAACCATGGCCAGCAAATGGGTATGCCGCCGCGTATCGCTTTACCTTCACCAAATATAGCTTGTTCACTTAAATAGAAGACATCTTCTGTTTCACCCTTAGGTAAGTAAGACACAATATGACTACCATAAGTCGATATAACCACTTTTGCATATTGATTCTCGATCACCGCCATCACAATGCCAGATGCATTTGTTTCAAACCGTAAGTGATTCGGAATCGAAAATTCAGTATTAAGTGTTTGTTCTAGTGTCATATTTTCTTTCGTTATGGCTCGCTATGATCTAAAAAGGCAGGCTAAAGCCTGCCTTTTTAACTGGGCAGTCTAGCAATCTTAGTGCTGATGTCCGCCATGGACATGGCCATGTTCTAGTTCTTCAGCTGTTGCTTCACGCACTTCACGAATCGTAACATCAAAGTTCAAATGCACACCCGCTAAAGGATGATTACCATCCACTGTGACCATTTCATCTGTTACTTCTACCACGGTCACTAAAACCGGGCCTTGATCTGTTTCAGACTGGAATTGCATGCCGGCTTCGATATTTTCAACACCGCCAAACAATTCTTTTGGTACTTCTTGCTTCATATCTTCATGACGCTCGCCATACGCTTTTGCAGGCTCAATACTCGCCTGTACTTCTGCGCCCGCTTCTTTACCTGCTAAAGCTTCTTCTAGTCCTTCAACGATATTGCCCCCACCATGTAGATAGGCTAACGGACCTGCACCTTCTGAACTATCAATCACTTCACCGGCATTGTCTTTTAATGTGTAATCAATCACTACAACTGCATTTTCTGCGACTTTCATTTCTATTCCTTAAACATTTTGTTGGATAACGACCGCAGCGGCAACACTACAGTTTCGAGATTCGACACCGACCATTTCAGCATTTCCACCGAATTATAGCGCTATTTTCTGGTATTCTGATTTTCCGAAAGCCATAAAAATGCACTTGTGGCTTATAAAGATGGGATATTTTATCATAATCTATGCCTGCTATTACATCCGAAATTCATGCCGCAACTGATTTTATTTAATAAACCTTACGATGTCCTTAGCCAATTCACTGATGGTGAAGGCCGTCAGACATTAAAAGATTTTATACCGCTTGCTGATGTTTACCCTGCTGGACGGTTAGATCGCCATAGTGAAGGCCTCTTGCTCCTGACGGACTCTGGTGCATTACAACATCGCATTAGTGATCCACAACATAAGTTGGCCAAAACGTATTGGGTGCAAGTCGAACAGGTTCCTGATGACCATGCGATTAGTCAATTACGACAAGGCGTTCAGCTAAAGGATGGATTAACACAACCTGCTGAAGCACGTTTAATCTCCCCCCCTGATTTATGGCCGCGTATTCCTGCCATTCGTGAACGTAAAACCATTCCAACACAATGGCTTGAACTCAAAATAACCGAAGGCAAAAACAGGCAAGTCCGGCGTATGACAGCGGCAGTAGGCCACCCTACTCTGCGTTTAGTCCGCGCCGCTATTGGCGACTGGACATTAACCGATTTAGACCCCGGAAAATGGCGCGCCATCGCGGTCCCTTCCGTGGTAAAATCTTCCGATGATTTGGACACCCAGAACCACCGTCGCCGCCGTAATAGAGCAAAACCAGCGCTTTCTGTTCGTCGAAGAAATGATCAACGGCAAAATGACCCTCAACCAGCCCGCCGGTCACCTCGAAAACAACGAAAGCCTGATTGACGCAGTGATCAGAGAAACCCAAGAAGAAACAGCCTGGCAATTTGAGCCTCGTGAAATTGTCGGCATATACCGCTGGCAAGTGCCACAAGGTGACACTTATATTCGCTATTGCTTTTCGGGTGACTTAATTCAACACGACGAACACCAAGCTTTAGATCCTGATATTCATCAGGCATTGTGGCTAAGCCAAGCCGAATTCAAGGCCAGACTCGCTGATATCCGCAGCCCATTAGTCGCTGATTGTTTAACGGATTATCTTGCTGGTCAACGTTATCCTCTTTCTTTATTACACAATTAAATATGTCTGAAAATAACAAAGTCATTGTAGGCCTATCGGGCGGTGTTGATTCTTCGGTTGCCGCTTTATTGCTTCATCAACAAGATCATGATGTTGAAGGCTTATTCATGAAAAACTGGGTCGACTTCGCCTATGAAAGCGAATGTACGATTGAAGATGATCGCAAAGATGCTCAGTCCGTTGCGAATACGGTCGGTATTCCCTTTAATGAAGCTAATTTTGCCATGGAATACTGGGACCATGTTTTCAAGCATTTTTTAGATGAATACCGTGCGGGTCGCACGCCTAACCCAGATATTTTATGTAATCGTGAAATCAAATTTAAAGCCTTTCTCGATCATGCTATGCAATTGGGTGGTTACCTTATTGCAACCGGCCATTACGCTCGGGTCGAGAAGCAAGGCGACACTTATCGCTTATTAAAAGGCTTAGATCACAATAAAGATCAAAGTTACTTCTTATATACCCTTGGCCAATCGCAGCTATCACGGACTTTGTTTCCTTTAGGTGAACTGCCTAAACCTGAAGTACGTCGCATTGCTGAACAAGCAGGGTTTATCACCCATGATAAAAAAGACAGTACTGGCATTTGTTTTATTGGCGAACGCCATTTTCGTGAGTTTTTAAGCCGCTACATTCCTGCTCAACCCGGCGAAATGCGCACACCTGAGGGTGAAACTATCGGTCAACATAATGGCTTAATGTATTACACACTAGGGCAACGACAAGGCTTAGGCATCGGTGGTCGTAAAGACAGTACGGGCGAACCCTGGTTTGTTGCGGGTAAAGATATGGAAAACAAAGTACTTTATGTTGTTCAAGGTGACCACCCTTGGTTACATAGCCAATCGCTTGTTGCAGAACAATTGTCTTGGGTTGCTGGCGAGCCACCGGCTTTCCCATGCCATGCAACCGCTAAAACACGTTACCGCCAGAGTGATCAAGCTTGTGTCATTACACAAGACGAGCAGGGCGAACTCCATGTCACTTTCGAAGACAAGCAACGTGCCGTGACGCCAGGCCAGTCTGTTGTGTTTTATCAAAATGATAATTGTCTTGGCGGTGGTATTATTGTCCGAACTGACGCGCCGGGCATACATCCATGATTCATTATAAGCAGCAAGAACGAGAACGGACAATTGCCCTTGCCGCGGTGATGCAAACAGTCCATTTAGTCCATAATATTGCTAATACAGGCAGTGTCGATTCAACTGCTGTTTTGCCGTTATTGAATAGTATATTAGTGACTGAATCGGATTCTACTGAAGCCGTTTACGGTGGTCTGGAAAACTTAACACTGGGTTTTGAACAACTCAGTATTCAGCTCAACGAACGCAAAACCAAACATCAAATTACTCAAATTCAAACTGCCGTTAATTTATTGAGATTAGAGCGTAAGTTAGCCAAGGCTGGGCCAGTAATGAACTCGCTCACACTTGAAATTGATCAACTGCCTCAACATATCGACTACTTTGATGATATTGCACACCCGCAAGTCATAGCTCGTTTAGCGGATATTTATAAACGTACTATCAGTAACCTCACCCCTTTTATCCATGTGTATGGTGAGGAACGTTATTTGGAAATTAGTAGCAACGCTAATTTGATTCGTGCTTTATTATTAGCCGGCATTCGTTCTGCGATTATTTGGCAGCAAAAAGGCGGACGCTACTGGCAGTTCCTTTATCAGTCGAAGAAAATATCCGCCATTACAGATGATCTTCAATCATCACTTTGAGTTATCACTCATCTAACTAAATAAACAAAGGCCGCTTTTGTATAACAGAAGCGGCCTTTTTTTTAATTACTTCCCGACCTACGTCTTTTACTCTGAAACAGCGCTATATTCAGCAATTTCATGGAAATTAAGATAACGGTAAATCTCTTCAGACATTGGCTCAATACCCGCGACCTTTTCTAGATATTCAGCCGGTGTCGGTAGATGACCGATACTTGCTACGACAGCCGCTAACTCCGCCGAAGAAAGGTAGACATCTGCCCCATTACCCAAGCGGTTTGGAAAGTTACGTGTTGAAGTCGACACCACGGTCGCGCCATCTGCTACCCGCGCCTGATTACCCATGCATAAAGAACAACCCGGTGTTTCAGTCCGTGCACCAACACGGCCAAAGGTGCTGTATATTCCCTCTTCCGTCAACTGGCGTTGATCCATTCGCGTTGGCGGTGCGATCCATAATTTTGTTGGTAAATTACCCAAGCCCTCTAACACTTTACCGGCAGCACGGTAATGACCAATATTGGTCATGCATGAACCGATAAAGACTTCATCGATCTCTGCGCCAGCGACTTCTGATAGCGATTTGATGTCATCTGGATCATTCGGGCAAGCCAATAGCGGTTCTGTAATCGTTGCTAAATCAATTTCGATCACTTCGGCATATTCTGCATCAGCATCACGTTCCATTAATTCTGGGTTATCTAACCACGCTTTCATACCATCGATACGACGTTGAAGACTGCGTGCATCTTCATAGCCTTCGGCAATCATCCATTCTAATAAAGCGACATTTGAATTTAAGAATTCAATGACGGGTTCTTTATTCAAATGGACTGTGCAACCATTCGCAGAACGTTCTGCTGAGGCATCTGATAATTCAAACGCTTGTTCGACTTTCAAATCTGGTAAGCCTTCTATTTCTAATACCCGGCCATTGAAAATATTTTTCTTGCCCTTCTTCTCAACCGTCAATAAGCCTTTCTGAATTGCGGCATAAGGAATGGCATTAACCAAATCACGTAAGGTAATCCCGGGCTGCATCTCGCCTTTAAATCGCACTAATACAGACTCTGGCATATCGATTGGCATCACACCTAACGCCGAAGCAAAAGCAACTAAACCCGAACCCGCTGGGAAACTAATACCCATTGGAAAGCGGGTATGTGAATCACCACCAGTACCGACTGTATCAGGCAGAATCATCCGGTTTAACCATGAATGAATCACGCCATCACCCGGTCGTAAAGATACGCCGCCACGGGTACTGATAAAGTCAGGTAGCTCATGCTGTAACTTGATATCTACGGGCTTTGGATAAGCGGCTGTGTGACAGAAAGATTGCATCACTAAATCAGCGGAGAACCCTAGACACGCTAATTCTTTCAACTCATCTCGTGTCATTGCCCCCGTGGTGTCTTGTGAACCGACAGTTGTGACCTTAGGCTCACAATATGTGCCAGGGCGAACACCCTCAACACCACACGCTTTACCGACCATTTTCTGTGCGAGCGTGAAACCTTTTCCAGTATCATCTGGCGCCACAGGCCGAACGAAAACCTCTGATGCGGGTAAATTCAATGTTTCACGCGCGCGATCCGTTAAGCCGCGACCAATAATCAACGGGATACGACCCCCGGCTCTGACTTCATCGGCGATCGTGGTTGGGCGGAGTTTAAATGTTGATAACACCTCACCCGCTTCATTGGTGATTTTACCTTCAAATGGGTGAATCGTGATGACATCGCCCATTTCGAGCGATTGAACATCGCACTCTATTGGTAAGGCACCTGAATCTTCTGCGGTATTGAAAAAGATCGGCGCAATGTTACCGCCGAGAATCACACCTCCTTGGCGTTTATTCGGGACATAAGGAATATCATCCCCCATATGCCAAAGCACTGAGTTAATAGCAGATTTACGAGATGAACCCGTTCCTACAACATCGCCAACATAGGCGAGTGGATGTCCTTTTTGTTTTAGGGTTTCAATGAGCTCGAGGCCATCCGGCATTTTACTGACCAGCATCGCTTTGGCGTGAAGCGGAATATCAGGTCGGCTCCAAGCGTCTGTTGCGGGTGACAAATCATCGGTATTGGTTTCACCGGGGACTTTAAATACAGTGACGGTGATGCTGTCTGCCAATGGCTGACGTGCTTCAAACCAATCAGCATTGGCCCACGCTTCTACGACTTTTTTCGCATGATCATTGGTTTGGGATTTTTCAACCACATCATGATAAGCATCATAGATAAGCAAGGTCTTAGACAACGCTTTTTCGGCAGCATCGGCTGTTTCGGGCATGTCCAATAATGCAATTAAGGCATCAATGTTGTAACCACCCATCATTGTGCCGAGTAATTGCGTTGCTTTGACGGCATCAATTAAATCACAGCTCACATTACCTTTCGCGACATCCGTTAAAAAGCCTGCTTTAACGTAAGCTGCTTGATCAACACCAGGTGGCACTCGATGAATCAATAACTCAAGACATTGTTCACTGTCTTTATTTTTCGCTTGTTTGAGCAGTGCAATTAAGGCGGTTACTTGTTCTGCCTCTAGTGGTAACGGTGGTAACTCTTCCTGGGCGCGTTGTTCAACGTGGTCTTGATAGGCTTTCAGCACGCAATTGTCTCCGAATATTGGGGTAGCAAAAGGCTATTTTACCTTAAATATCATAATCTCACTTAATCCAACGTGGCAAAAATGCGGATCTGATATAATTTGTCGCTTGTTTTTAGCTGATTATTTACTGGAGTTTTCATGGATCTGTCCCCTTTAACCGCAATATCCCCTATTGACGGCCGTTATGCTGACAAAACACAGTCATTACGCCCTTTCTTTAGCGAGTATGGCTTATTACGGGCAAGGATTGAGGTCGAGTTGCGATGGTTACATCTGCTCGGTGCAAATGCCGATATTGCTGAAGTGCCAAAATTGAGCGCGGATGCTGAAACATTTATCAATAATATGATTCTCAACTTTTCTGTCGAAGATGCGGCTGAGATTAAAGACATTGAACGTGAAACCAACCATGATGTGAAAGCGGTTGAGTATTTTATTAAACGCAAGTTCAAAGCCAATGGTTAACTCAATAAGGTCAGTGAATTCGTTCATTTTGCCTGCACCTCTGAGGATATCAATAATACGGCTTACGGCATTATGCTCAAGCAAGCCCGGGAAGAAGTGATTTTGCCTCAAATGGATACTATTGTTGGCACACTCCGTAAATTGGCTCATGACCATGCTGATACCCCTATGTTGTCACGGACACATGGTCAACCGGCTTCTCCCACAACATTAGGTAAAGAAATTGCCAATGTCGTTCAACGACTCGAATTACAACGGACACACGTTGCCGCTGTTTTACTCTTCGGTAAAATGAATGGTGCTGTTGGTAACTACAATGCCCACCTTTCGGCCTACCCTAATGTTGATTGGCCGATGATGGCGCATGCATTTGTCACCGGCTTAGGCTTACGCTGGAATCAATATACAACCCAAATTGAACCACATGATTATATGGCGGAGTTATTCCAAGCCATGATCCGGTTTAACACCGTGTTACTCGATTTTAGTCGTGATATCTGGAGTTACATCTCAATCGGTTATTTCAAACAAAAAACCGTGAAAGGTGAAATTGGGTCATCAACGATGCCACACAAAGTGAACCCGATCGACTTTGAAAATGCTGAAGGTAACTTAGGTATTGCTAATGCTGTATTCGATCATTTAGCGATCAAGTTACCTATCTCTCGTTGGCAGCGTGATTTAACTGATTCAACCGTGTTACGTAATTTAGGTGTCGGCTTTGCCCATTCGTTATTGGCTTATAGCTCAGCATTGAAAGGCATTAGTAAACTAGAGGCAAACCCCAATGCAATGTTGGCTGACCTTGATACCAACTGGGAAGTATTAGCTGAACCCATCCAAACGGTGATGCGGCGTTATGGCATCAAAAACCCTTATGAAAAACTAAAAGACTTAACGCGTGGTCAAAGAGTCAATGAAGCTATTATGTCCGCTTTTATCGATGACTTGGATTTGCCTGATGAGGTCAAAGACCAATTACGCCAACTTACGCCAGCTAATTATATTGGTAATGCTGCTGAGCAAGCACGTAACTGCTAATGTCCGCTGACACCACCATTCATTTTGATGGTCGAGAACGTGCTGCTGAATTGGCTATATCACTTATTCAGCAGGCAAAAAGTAGCATCTGTTTTTTTGGGATGACGTTGGATAATGTCCTCCTCGATCATGCCGAAGTAGTCACTAGCATCAGTGCATTTTCACGCCGTCATCCCATGCCCAAGCCCGCTTTCTTGTGCAGGATAGCCAACTGGCTATCTCACAAGGTCATCGCGTGATCGCATTAGCACAAAAGCTGACTAGTTCAATCGAAATCAGAGCGGTGAGTGAACAATATAAAGCCATAAAACAGACCTTTTTATTAATCGATGATGATGCCTATTTGTATGGTCAGATTGCAGGCCGCTATCTCGGGCGTGCCAGTTTTGATGATGTGTCGGAAAATAGGCAATTACAACAGTTATTTAATACAGTTTGGGATCATGGCAGCCCCGACCTGATGACAAGGCGGTTAACGTTATGAAAAATATCTTGTTTGCTCTCTTCGCACTTTTTAGTAGTGCTGTCTATGCTGATGTCCGAATTGAAACGATTCAGCTTAATCATCGCTTGGCTGTTGAAGTGTTACCTGAGATCCAAGCATTTCTGCCTGAGAAAGCCACGGCACGGGCGTTTAATGATTTTATTATTGTGAAAGCTGATGCAGCCGCTTTAAGACAAATAAAAACCTTAATCAAAAAACTCGATACCCCGCCACAACGGCTACGCGTTACCGTGTTAAAAACCTATGATGTATTGCATGATACTGAGCAGCAACAGATTTCTGCCAGCGTCGATGTACGTGACCGTGATTTATCCGGCTCAGTTTCAATTCAACGGTGGTCGACACAAGATAGCAAAAATGATGAACAATATTACCAAGCGCAAGGCTTAGCCAATAAGCCTATTTTTATTGATATGGGCCAAGATATCCCTCAGCCTGAACAATACCTCGTACTGCGTAATGATGGCGATTTGGCCGTGCAAACCGACACTCAATATCTGAATATCAACAGTGGTTTTAGAGCAGTTGCCCGTATTTTACCCAATCATCATGTCACACTCGATATTCATCCTCGTTTTAGCGAGTTTTCTAACCAAAGTGGCATTATTAACAGTAGTCAAATTGTCACCAGTTTATCTGGTCCCGCCGGCACTTGGCTCGAATTAGGCCAAATTGATAATAAGAAAGACATTCGAAAATATGGCGCTACGCAATATAATAGCCATGTCAAAAAGCAACAACATATCTACATTAAAGTAGATCCACTTTAGCCCTTATCCAAAGAGAGTTTATGAACATTAAAGAAGCGATCGTCAGTCGTCGGTCAGTCAAACATTTTGATCCTGACCATGAAATGACGGAAGCCGAAATACAGGAGTTAATGTCACATGTCATCTTATCCCCGACTGCTTTTAATGTTCAACATTGGCGCTTTGTGCGAGTGGTCGACACTACCAGACGACAGCAAATTAAAACAGCCAGTTGGGAGCAAGCACAAGTCACTGATGCCTCATTGTTATTAATACTCTGTGCTGATTTAAATGCTTGGGAAAAACAACCTGAACGCTACTGGCGCGATGCACCGCAAGATGTTCAAGACTTCCTATTACCCGCGATTGCTGATTACTATACCAACCACCATCAAGCCCAGCGTGATGAGTGTTTACGTTCTGCCAGTATTGCTGCGATGAGCATTATGCTAATGGCAAAGGAAATGGGCTACGACAGTTGTCCAATGGATGGGTTTGATTTTGATAAAGTCGCTAAAATTATCGACTTACCGCATGACCATATCATCACGATGATGATTACTGTCGGCAAGAAAAAAGATGATGCACGCCCCCGTTCAGGTCAGCTGCCACTGGATGAGGTCTTAATGGTAGATGGGTTTTAAGCCGGACTAAATAATCGGTGGGTTTGCTTCTGAAGTCATATTTCGGCCATTACGTTTAGACTGGTACACGGCCCGATCTGCACGTTGAAGGAAACTATCTACCCCTTCTGACTTACAATAGCTTGCTACACCAAATGACATTGTGAGCTGACCTAAAGGCTCTTTGCTATCTTTACGTTGAATTCGTTTTGCGGCTATTTCTTTACCAGTGACGCCAGCAATGACTTTGGCATCTTCAATCGACGTATTCTTCAACGTAATGGTGAACTCTTCGCCACCGTAGCGCGCAACAAAATCACGCCCTTTAACGGTTGCTTTAATGATATTTGCCACTACTTTTAATACTTGATCTCCCAGCAAATGACCATGCTTGGCATTTAATTCTCTAAATAAATCTAAATCACAGAAAATAATGCATAAGTTTTCTGTTGATTGTTCCGCTTCAGCAACCGTAAGCTGAATGTTTTCATCAAAGGCTTTGCGATTTGCCAGCCCCGTCAAACGATCTGTCTTTGCTTCTTTTTTAGTATCGTTAATATCTGCTTTAATTTCTTCAATATCTGCCATCGCCGCATTTAAACGATCCGTTAACTGTTGGCTAGATGACATTACTTGTTTCGTTTCCGCCATAACATCCTGGATAACATCATGAATCTGATCACGTGACATTTCTGGATGCAATTTTGCTAAGGCTTCAGCTAACTGTTCTGTCGATTCTGAAGCGGCACTTGACCCTTTTTTAGCAAACTTTTGAATTTCTTGTAATAAAAGGCGTAAATCAGCACGCTGATCGAGCAAATTAAGCTCTTCTTTTTCAGGACCTAAAAATCGATTATAAAGCTCTGTCGTACGTTGATTCGTGAAGGTACCGAGTTCCGCTAAATCGATATCAATCGTTTCGCTCAATTGCATATTGGCGCCAGAGACATATTCATACCAAACGGCATAGTTCTGTGGCGTCACTGCTATGCCATACTTCGTTATTAAAGGCACCGCTAAACGCATGTACTCCGCTGACTTTTGATTCTCTTCTTGTTGCACCATATTCTCTCAGTTGAAATATGGAAACATTAACTGGCCAGGCTAGCGATTTTTGGCAGCTATCCTCAATCTCAATGCATTTAACTTAATGAAGCCTTCTGCATCTTGTTGATTATATGCGCCATCATCTTCTTCGAATGTAGCAATGGACTCGTCAAACAAGCTATTTTCTTCTGATGAACGACCTACGACAGTTACATTCCCTTTGTATAGCTTCATTCTAACTAAACCGTTCACTGTTTTCTGTGATGCATCAATCATTTTTTGTAGCATTTCACGCTCGGGAGACCACCAGTAGCCGTTATAAACAAGGCTGGCATATCTGGGCATTAATTCGTCTTTCAAGTGGGCCACTTCGCGATCTAATGTCAGTGACTCAATCGCGCGATGTCCAGGCAACATAATTGTGCCAGCTGGTGTTTCGTAACAGCCTCTAGATTTCATCCCGACATAGCGGTTTTCAACGATATCTAGGCGGCCAATCCCGTTTTCTCCGCCCACTTTATTAAGATATGTCATCACGGTTGCTGGCGACATTGCTTCACCATCAATCGCGACAATATCACCTTGGTGATAAGTCAGCTCCATATAGGTTGCTGTATCAGGTGCTTCTTCAGGAGAAACACTCCAACGCCACATACCATCTTCAGGTTCATTCCATGGGTCTTCTAAAATATCCCCTTCATAGGAAATATGGAGTAAGTTAGCATCCATAGAATAAGGTGATTTAGTCCCCCGCTTCATTTCAACTGGAATACTGTGTTTTTCAGCATAATCGAGTAGCTTTTGACGAGAATTCAAATCCCATTCACGCCAAGGTGCGATCACTTTAATATCTGGGTTTAGAGCATACGCACCTAGTTCAAAACGCACTTGGTCGTTGCCTTTACCGGTGGCACCATGTGAAACTGCTTCAGCACCCGTTTCTTTAGCGATCTCAATTAAACGCTTTGCAATCAACGGCCTAGCGATTGATGTTCCTAACAAATACTCGCCTTCGTAAATTGCATTGGCGCGGAACATTGGGAAAACATACTCTCTCGCAAACTCTTCGCGTAAATCTTCAACATAGACTTCTTTAATGCCTAATGATTTGGCCTTTTCACGCGCGGGCTCAACCTCTTCACCTTGACCAATATCGGCTGTAAACGTGACGACTTCACAATCGTACACATCTTGAAGCCACTTTAAGATAACTGACGTATCAAGGCCGCCTGAGTATGCAAGGACGACTTTTTTGATTTGAGATGGCTGTTCAGACATGCGCTGTGTATTCCTGTAAAAACGTGATTTTTAAATAGGCTGCTATTGTATCAAAGTCCATGTGATGCCAATACTTCTTTCGCATCTTGCCGGCCATTCCCTTTGCAGCTTATACGCCTTGGTGCATCAATGTATTTTAATTTAAAGCCTAAATCTTTATATAATTCTTTAATTCTTGGGGTTGCTTGATTTGAAACTAGAACTGGCCCTTTATGCTGTGCTAGCCAGACAGCCAAGCGCTCTTGATCTTCCCAATCAAATCCTTTTTGGGCATATTGCCGAAATGGCACATCGTAAGGTGGATCAGCATAAATAAAATCATCATCTTCAATCGCGAGTTCAGCAAAGTCTTGCTGGGTAAATTGCCATTGATTTAATTGCTGTTGATAGTGAAAAAAATCTTCTTGGTAATTGATCGTTTTATAACGGCCGAAAGGCACGTTATAACCACCAGACTGATTGAAACGACATAGTCCGTTATAGCCTGTTCTATTGAGGTAATAAAATAATTGTGCCGCTTTATTAATCTCAATACCTTGCTGATTTAACGCATTAAATAACGTGCGATGTTGGTAATAAAGGATTTCATCATTTTCTAAGTCAATATCAACCTTCAAGCCTTTCTGGCATTGTTGGTAGAAATTAATTAGCGCAGGATTGACATCATTTAATAGCGCTGTTTGAGGTTGTAAGCCTAAGGCAACAGATAGGCCTCCGCAAAAGGGTTCTACTAAACGGCGATGTTGGTGCTTAGCCCATATCTGCGCTAACTTTGGCATCAGCCACCGTTTGCCCCCTGCCCACTTGAGCGGTGGTTTCAGTGCAGTATGATTTGGCTTCATTGACCCACGCTTAATTTGAACCAACGACTGACGTTCCTGTGAAGATGGTTTTAAGCCTCGCCACGATAGCGTAACGAGGTCGCATTTCAGTTATTTAGAGTGCAAGGTTTTTCTAGGTGGCATCAAATCAGTAATATTACCTTCCGCCATCTCAGCTGCAAAACCCAAGGTCTCAGACAAGGTCGGATGAGGATGGATCGTCATACCAATATCCTCAGCATCGGCGCCCATCTCTAAGGCTAATACTGCCTCAGCAATCAATTCTCCCGCATTAGGACCAACAATCCCTGCGCCAATCAACTTACCCGTTTCTTTCTCAAACAAAGCTTTAGTCAGACCTTCATCACGACCAATACTTAAACTACGGCCACTGGCTGCCCACGGAAAAGCACCTTTAACATAATCGATGCCTTCGGCTTTGGCTTCACTTTCACTTTTGCCCATCCAAGCCACTTCCGGATCGGTATACGCAACAGAAGGAATTGTCATTGGATCAAACGCTGCTTTATGGCCTGATATGACTTCTGCAGCCACTTTCGCTTCATGAACCGCTTTATGGGCTAACATCGGCTGTCCAACAATATCGCCAATAGCATAAATATGGGGCACATTAGTCCGCATTTGTGCATCAACGTCTATAAAACCATGGTCATTGACAGCAAGTCCTGCAGCTTCGGCATTAAGGAGCTTGCCATTTGGCATCCGGCCAACGGCCACTAAAATTTTATCAAAAATGGCTGTTTCTGGTGCATCTTTGCCTTCAAACCCGACTTTAAGGCCTTTGGTTTGCGGTTCAATACTCGCTACTTTGGTATTTAAATAAATCGCTTCGTACTTTGCTTGTACCCGCTTTAACAACGGCTTCACAATGTCTTTATCTGCACCTGGGATCAAGCTGTCTTGTAACTCAACAACGGTGATATCGGAACCTAATGCGTTATAGACCGTTGCCATTTCAAGGCCAATAATACCGCCGCCAATGACTAATAATTTTTTAGGAATGTTTTCTAGATCCAAGGCATCGGTTGAGTCCATCATTCGGGGATCATCATTGGGGAAAACAGGGATTTTAGTCACGCGTGAACCAGCTGCCACAATACAGTTGTCAAAACTGATCGTTTTAATGCCATCACCGGTATCAACTTGCATTGTGTGTGAGCCAGTGAAGCTTGCTTCACCTTGGACGATCTCAACTTTACGTTGCTTAGCTAACGCTTTTAAACCGCCTGTTAATTTATCGACGATGCTATTTTTCCATGTCTCGATTTTCCGAATATCGATGTCTGGTTTTGCAAAGGTCACACCATGATCAGCCATGTCTGCTGCTTCATTGATGATTTGTGCTGTATGTAATAAGGCTTTTGACGGAATACACCCGACATTAAGACAAACACCCCCTATACGGGCATGGCGCTCTATGATGATGACTTGTTGTCCTAAATCTGCCGCACGAAAAGCGGCTGTATAACCACCGGGTCCTGAACCAAGAACGAGGGTTTGGGCATGCATATCGGCATCGCTTGGAGCAGTGTCCGTATTGGCTGCTATTGTTGGTGCAGCGGCTGCGGCTGCGGCTGCGACTTGTTCAGGTTCTGCTGCCGAAACAGCTTCAGCGCCTTCTGATACTTCTAAGGTTAAAATTATGGCGCCTTGTGCTATTTTATCGCCAACAGCAACACTCACCTTGGTCACTGTACCAGCATGAGTACTGGGAATTTCCATGGCTGCTTTATCTGACTCTAATGTCAGGATATCTTGATTTTGTTCAACCTGATCACCGACAGACACTAAGACTTCAATGACCTCTACCGCATCAAAGTCCCCAATATCCGGGACTTTTATTTCCATCAAACTCATAATAAGACCTTTCTAATATCAGATAACATATGATTTAAATGTGTTGTAAAGCGTGCACCTAATGCACCATCAACGACACGGTGATCATATGAGACTGATAGCGGTAACATCAATTTTGGTTCAAACTCTTTGCCATTCCAAACTGGCTGCATTTTATGACGGCCCACGCCTAAAATAGCCACTTCTGGTGCATTAACAATCGGCGTGAAGAAACTGCCACCAATACCGCCTAAGCTGGAAATCGAGAACGTGCCGCCTTGAAGGTCTTTGGCCGTTAAAGCGCCATCACGTGCACGTGCACTGATTTCGCCTAACTCGCCCGCCAACTCTAAAAAGCCTTTTTTATCAACGTCTTTGATGACGGGTACCATCAGACCATTTGGCGTATCGACTGCAACGCCAATATTGTAATAATCTTTCATAATTAAGTAATGCTTATCTTCACTTAATGATGAATTGAGCTCTGGGTACAACTTCAAGCTCGCCACAACCGCTTTCATAATGAAAACCAATGGCGTTAAATTAACGCCCTGTTTCGCAGCGGCTTCTTTGTTTTCTTTTCTAAATTGTTCTAATTCGGTAATGTCCGCTTCATCAAACTGCGTGACATGGGGAATATTTAACCAACAGGCATGTAGATGCTTGCCAGAAATCTTTTTAATTCGGCCTAACTCGACTGATTCTATCGCACCAAATTTTTCAAAATTGACCACAGGAACAGGGGGAATAGCACTGCCGCCCGTTGCCACAGCGGGCGCATTGATTTTTTGCTTAACAAAGTTTTGTACATCTTCTTTGGTAATACGGCCTTTAATGCCTGATCACCCACTTGACTCAATATAACGCCTAATTCACGTGCAAATTGACGTACAGATGGTGAGGCATGGGCTTGTTTAATTGCCGACTTACTATCTGGTGCAAAAGGTGCTAATTCAGGTTCTGGTGCTGCTGATTGTGCCTGCTTGCTCATCGCTTGTGCAACAATGGCTGCCGCGGTTGCTTTACCTGAACTGACCTCAGCTACTGGCATTTCAACAACAGGTGCCGAACTGGCTGACTCTGCAATTGCAATGACATCGCCTTGTTTGACTTTCTCGCCGATGGCAACTTTTAATTCTTTAATCACACCGGCAACTGGTGATGGGATTTCCATCGCGGCTTTATCTGATTCTAAGGTAATAATATCTTGGTTAGCATCAACGCTATCACCTACGGCTACCAGTACTTCAATAATTTCCACTTCATCAAAGTCACCGATATCTGGCACTTTTATCTCGACCAAACCGCTTGTCGTTGGGATCGCGGCTGGTTCTGCCGGCTTGCTTTCGACGGTTGGTGCTGGTTTTTCTACTACTGTTTCTTGTGGTGCATTAGCTGAACTGACTTCTGCTATTGCAATCAGATCACCTTGCTTTACTTTATCACCTACAGCCACTTTTAATTCTTTAAGCACACCGGCGGTGGGTGATGGAATTTCCATCGCTGCTTTATCTGATTCTAAGGTAATAATATCTTGGTTAACATCAACGCTGTCGCCTACAGCCACCAATACTTCAATAATTTCCACTTCATCAAAGTCACCAACATCAGGTACTCTTATTTCAATTAGCTCTGTCATTTTTATCCCTTAACTGGTGCGACTGCATCAACATTAATCTTATATTGTTTAATTGCTTTTTCGACAATATCCATTGCGATTTGGCCTTCATCTGCCAAAGTGCTTAATGTTGCAACCACAACATGATAACGATCAACTTCAAAGAAACTTCTCAATCTTTCACGGGTATCTGAACGGCCGAAACCATCCGTTCCTAGTACGGTGTATGGTGCTTTCACCCATGGGCGAATTTGCTCAGCGTACAATCGTATATAGTCTGTTGATGCGATAACAACACCTTGCTCATCATCTAGACATTCTTGCACATAACAACGCTTATTGTCTTGCTCAGGATGAAGTCGATTATCGCGATCTATTGCCATGCCATCTCTGGCCAACTCATTCATGCTCGTCGCACTCCAGACAGTCGCTGATACTTTCCAATCTTTTTCTAGCATCTCAGCTGCTGCTTCAACTTCACGCAAAATCGTACCACTGCCTAATAGCTGTGCTTTTAACTTATGCTTGCCACCCGTTTTCAGCTTGTACATTCCTTTCAGAATGCCTTGCTCAGAGCCTTCTGGCTTTGCAGGATGCGTGTAGTTTTCATTCATCGCGGTGATGTAATAGAACACACTCTCTTGTTCTCCATACATCCGACGCATACCGTCTTGGACAATGACAGCCATTTCATATGCATAGGTTGGATCGTAACTGATACAGTTTGGAATCGTTCCTGCTTGAATCAGGCTATGCCCATCTTGATGCTGTAAACCTTCACCATTTAACGACGTACGGCCCGCTGTTGCACCCAGCAAGAAGCCTTTCGCTTGAATATCGCCTGCAAGCCATGCCAAATCACCAATGCGTTGGAAGCCAAACATAGAGTAGTAAATATAGAATGGCACCATATTCACGTTGTAGTTTGAATACGCTGTCGACGCCGAAATCCATTCTGCCATCGCGCCGGCTTCATTAATGCCTTCTTGTAAGATTTGGCCTTTGGTATCTTCGCGATACCACATGACTTTGCCAGAATCTTCTGGTTCATACATTTGACCAGATGAAGAGTAAATACCAACTGAGCGGAATAAACCTTCCATACCAAAAGTACGGGCTTCATCAGGCACAATCGGCACAATATTCTTGCCAATTTCTTTATCACGAATCAATGCCGTAAGAATCCGAACAAAAGCCATTGTCGTAGAAATTTCACGATCACCGCTTGATTTCAACACCGCATCAAAAATCTTTAATTCCGGTACTTTCAATGCAGGTGCATCATGGTTTCGTTTTGGTAGGAAACCGCCCAACGCTTCACGACGACCTAATAAATATTGTTTTTCAGGGCTGTCATCTTCTAATGTAATGAACGGCACATCTTTTTCAATTTGTTCATTGGTGACAGGGATCTTGAAACGGTCACGAAAACGCTTCATATGCTCAACTGTCATGCTCTTTTGCGAATGCGTGGTATTTTGACCTTCCCCCGCTTCGCCCATGCCATAGCCTTTGACTGTTTTCGCCAAGATAAGCGTTGGTTGGCCTTTGTGTTCTGATGCTGTTTTGTATGCAGCATAGATTTTTCTTGGGTCATGGCCCCCTCGGCTTAAACCCCAAATATCTTGATCCGTCATATCGGATACTAATTCTAATAGTTCAGGATATTTACCAAAGAAATGCTCGCGGACAAAAGCGCCATCTTTTGATTTGTAGTTTTGGTATTCACCATCAACGACTTCTTCCATCCGTTTTAGCAATAAGCCTTTCTTATCTTTGGCTAATAAGCGATCCCATTCTGAACCCCAGATAACTTTGATAACATTCCAGCCAGCGCCTCTAAAAACACCTTCTAGTTCTTGAATGATTTTCCCGTTACCACGAACTGGGCCATCTAAACGCTGTAAATTACAGTTCACGACAAAGGTTAAATTGTCGAGTTTTTCTCGGCCAGCGAGACTGATTGCACCTAATGATTCAGGCTCATCCATCTCACCATCACCCAAATAAGCCCAAACATTGCGGCCTTCAGTTGGTTTGATTTCTCGGTGATCCATGTACTTCATGAAGCGGGCTTGGTAAATCGCCAATAAAGGCCCTAATCCCATTGATACCGTTGGGAACTGCCAGTAATCTGGCATTAACCAAGGGTGTGGATATGATGATAAGCCTTCACCATCCGCTTCGAAACGGAAATTCAATAATTGTTGTTCTGATAAACGCCCTTCTAAGAAAGAACGTGCATAAATACCCGGTGATGAATGTCCTTGGAAAAAGACTAAATCAGCACCATTGCCATGATTATCACCCTTGAAAAAGTGATTAAAACCGACATCGTATAAGGTTGCAGCTGATGAGAAACTGGCAATATGACCACCGACAGCACCAGGCTTTAGGTTCGCTTTCGTGACCATCACCATCGCATTCCAACGAATGTATGACCGAATCTTATGTTCTAACTCTTGATCTCCGGCAATACGTTGTTGCTGATCGACAGGAATAGAGTTTACATAGGCCGTTGTTGCACTATAAGGAAGATTGACGCCTGATCGGCGCGCCGTATCAATGAGCTTTTCTAGAATGTAATGTGCTTTGTCCCCACCTTCTACCTCGATCATAGACACTAATGAGTCTAACCAGTCTTGGGTTTCCTGTGGATCGTTATCAACAAAATCAGTCATAAATACCTTCAAAATAGTAACGCTATAAACAGCGAGCTATTGTAACAGTTTTTACTCGGATTTATACCTACAATGGGGCTGCATATAGCTAAGTAGCGTATTTCTGTGGGGTTTTTAAATGATTTTGAGGACTAATGTCCCAAAAAATGTCGTTTCGAAATGGCTTTCATGCTGATATTAAACTTCGACGACTGTAGCGATAGAGCCGAATACCCAATAATACGACCAAAATTATAATGTAAATAACTGGTTCCGTAACATCCTTTTTGACCAACATGAAAAAATGAATAACAGCCCCTATACCAATGTAGTAGACAAGGCTATGCAGGCGGTTCCATCGTTCAGCGCCTAGGCGTTTGATCATAGCGTCATTTGACGTTGCAGCTAAAAGGATTAAAGCTATAAAATTGATAAAACCAACTGTGATGAAAGGACGTTCAATAATATCTTTGATGATATCGGTCAAGTTAAAGAACTGATCTAACCAGACATATAACAGCATATGAATGGCGGCATAGAAAAAACTATACAGGCCTAATAACCGCCTCACATCGGCTAAAAAATGCCAGCCAAATAATAATCTTAGTGGGCTAACAGCCAATGTGATTAATAAAAATCGTAATGCCCACTCCCCTGTGTCACGGGTGAGCACTTCAATTGGGTTCGCCCCCAGTTGATTATTTAGCGCGCCATAAATTAAGATTATTGCTGGCAGCAAACTGATAATAAAGAGGCTGGTTTTAAATAATTGACGAAACATCGCGCACTGAGCCTATTAAAAATCTTTTTTCAAATCCATGCCGGTGTAGAGGTGTGCAACTTGTTCTTGATAACCATTAAACATTTCCGTTTTGCGTTTCAAGAACTCACCAATACGTCGCTCACGTGCCTGACTCCATCGCGGATGGGCAACATCTGGATTTACATTTGAATAGAAACCATATTCTGCAGGCCCTGCGATCATCCAAGAGGACACTGGCTGTTTTTCAACGAAGCGAATTTGCGTAATCGACTTGATACTTTTGAAGCCATATTTCCACGGTGTGACAAGGCGTAGTGGTGCGCCATTTTGACCTAACAAATCATTGCCATACAAACCCGTTGCCATAAAGGAAAGTGGATTCATTGCTTCATCTATTCTCAAACCTTCAATATAAGGCCATTGCAGTACACTACTTTGTTGGCCCGGCATTTGTTGTGGATTATAAAGTGTACTGAATTCAACATATTTGGCTTTTGAATTCGGTTTGGCTTGCTTTAATAAGTCTGCTAACGAAAAACCATGCCATGGAATCACCATTGACCAGCCTTCTACACAGCGCAGGCGATAAATGCGTTCTTCCAATGTAAATGGCTTCATCAAATCATCAAGATCATATTCACCGGGATTATCACATTCACCATCAATGACAATACGCCATGGCTCTGACTTATCAGGGAAGTCGGTTGCATTCTTTGCTGGGTCTTCTTTGTTAACACCAAACTCGTAAAAATTGTTATACGTCGTAATAGATTGATATGATGTCAAATCTTCAGAAGCTGAAAAAGGGCTCTTTTTCAAATCAGTGTAACTTGGCGCTGGTGCTTCGCTTTCCGCGAACGCTATTGACGGTAATGCCGCTGATGATGCCAGCAATGCCGCCTTATTAATGAATTCGCGTCGATTCAGATACACCTTTTCATCGGTCACATCATGATCTTTTAATAAGCCTAACTTATTTTTGTTAATGTGCATTGCCTTGTCCTATTCTGAAGCCATGTATTTTTTTGCTAACCAATAATCAATGCTGAAATAACGACCCGCACCGGTAAAGAATAAGGCTAACAGCATGATGAAGTAGGTTGTCGCAAACTCTATGCCGTTATTTAAAATAACGAAGTTACCTGTCTCAGTTAGCCAATCATAATTACCGTGCTCTTTGAGTAATGAACGACCTGCCTCTAATTGGGCATTTGGTTCTGCCACTGCTAGCCACCCTTTATCCCAATGTACAGTGATAGCCGCAACAGCCATTGTCACCATCAGTGGTATAGATACCCAACGCACAGCAAAACCGAGTACGAGGAAAATCGCACCGAAATACTCTGCTCCCCACGCTAAATGGCCTAATAATTCTGGATAAGGTAAACCAAGGCCCCAGTCTGAGTTACCAAGCCATTCAATCGTTGAATCTAAAGAACTATTTGAGTCTAGCGGATTCCATTTCGTATTCGCAGCCATCCACATCACTGGCGCGAGATAAAAACGCATTGCTAATGGGGCCAAAAAATCAATTGCTCTGGTTGTATTCAATGCACGTTGCATTGCGCCCATCATGCTACATATCGACATTGCCATCTCCTAAAAATCAGTATTGATCATGCCCTCTTTTAATTAAGTGGCCTATTAATACTTACTCTCATTGTAAAAAAGGGCTCCGTAGAGCCCCTTTCCATTACGTTGTTCTGGTAAGGGCTTATTTAGCGCCGCATTTACCTTCACCACATTTTGCTTCTTCTGCTTTTGCAGGCCCATTACCGCATTTGCCTTCACCGCATTTGCCTTCGCCGCATTTTGCTTCTTGTGCTTTCATTTGCTCGTGGTATTCAGAAGTTTTTTTATCAATATCTGATTGTGTTCCTACTGCCTTACCACCACATTTACCTTCGCCGCATTTGCCTTCGCCACATTTTGCTTCTTTGGCTTCATGACCTGCTAATTGCATATAACCGTTTGATAATTCTGCCGCTGCGAATGGGCTGGTTTCTGCACTTGCAAGTGTTGGCGTTAGTGCTAGGCCTGCAGTCAATGCTGCGCCAGCTGCTAGTGCTATTGTTTTTTTCTTAGAAGATATCGACATAATAATTTTCCTATATTATTGTAAAAATTTAAAACAACCCGTCACAATTTGACCAAGCTTGTTAACGTAGACATACATAAAAGCAAAATGTTATAGACATGATGACAAAACTTTTCAAGTCTGGAAATAATAACGATAAAAAACCGTTAATCAAGCACCTTATCGAAGGCGATCCCGCTGCTATTGAGCATGTGGTCGCAGAATATCACAATTTGATGCTGTCTGTAGCCAGAGCTATTGTTGGAGACAGTATTGCTGACGAAGTTTTGCAGGATGCTTGCGTTTCTGCCATCAAAGCCTTGCCAAAATTTGAAGGTCGTTCGTCTCTTAAAACATGGTTAGTTCAAATTGTCCGTAATGGGGCTAAAAGCCGGGTTCGTAGAGAAAACCGTTACAGTTCATTAGATGATGGTTGGGAAGCGGTATCTAGTGACAAGTTCGATCACACAGGACGCCGTGTCGATATTATCCTACCGTGGGAAACAGCAACGCCTGAAGCTCTTCTTGCCAATACACAATTACAAAAAGTCATTGAACATGCTTTCCAATCTTTACCTGCTATGCAGCGTGCTGCGCTGACAATGGTGGACATGGAAGGTTATAAAATTAACGAAATTTGTAACATTTTAGCCATCTCTTCGTCTAACGTGAGAGTATTACTACACGGTGCTCGTGTCCCAGTACTGATGCCATTGAACACTATCACGATAATTAAATGCTGAATGTAAAGATGTCACTGAAGAAACAAGTAACTATATCGCTGGTATAGAAGGCGGTTTTCCCCTTTCTAAACGTATCGCGTTGTTCATGCATCTTGTTATTTGCCGTTGTTGCCGCAATTACGTGCAGCAGTTTCGACAAACAATTAATACCGTCACCGTGGCAAAATCACAAGAAATGGATGCAACGGATCGACAGGCTTTAGCAAAAAAACTGCATGCCATGTGTGACAAAACCAATCCGGGTGATCACTAAATCACTTTTAGCGTTGGTATTTTTCTTTCCATTCTGAATAAGGCATGTTGTAGACGAATTCCCTCGCTTTGTCGTAGTCCATCTCAACACCCTTTTCTTCTGCTGCCGCTAAGACCCATTTTGATAGGCAGTTACGACAAAAACCCGCTAGGTTCATTAAGTCTATATTTTGTAGTTCCGTGTTTTCTTGTAAATGGGCTAATAATTGACGAAACGCCGCTGCTTCAATTTCGGTTTGTGTTTGTTGATCCATGGTTACATTCTCTATTTAATATAAGAAACACCGCACTTCATGCTCGGCGGTCAATTGGGTTGGTTCGGGATAGGCCGTTTTACACTGTGGCATTGCCTGTGGACAACGCTGGTGAAAATGGCAACCTTGTGGCGGATTAGCTGGCGATGGCAATTCACCTTCGAGCTGAATAGTCTCACGCCCTTTATCATCTTCGAGTTTAGGGACAGCCGCTAACAAAGCTTGTGTATACGGATGTTTAGGTGACTTTAAAATCTCGTCGCGCGTGCCTTGTTCGACAATACGCCCGAGGTACATCACTGCAATACGGTGTGCGAGGTATTCGACCACCGAAATATTATGGGTGATAAAGAAATAACTTAGGCCAAACTCTTGTTGTAGTTCTCGTAATAAATTCAATATCTGGGCTTGGACGGACACATCTAGGGCACTGGTCGGTTCATCACAGATCAATACTTTGGGTTCAGCCGCTAACGCCCTTGCGATACATATTCGTTGGCGCTGACCACCGGAAAACTCATGTGGATAGCGGTGTTTATATTGTGCATCAAGTCCTACCCTTTCTAGTAACGCATCGATTCGCTTAATACGTTCACTGCTTGTTTTAACGGATGGTGCCGCTAGCATAGCTTCTTCGATGACTTGCGATACCGTCATTCTCGGGTTCATTGACGCATAAGGATCTTGAAAGATAATTTGTAATGCATGGCGCTGCGATTTGAGTTCGCTAGCTGATATTTGATTTAATACTTTATCTTGATAAGTGACTTCCCCACCAGTGACACGTACCAACTGTAAAATACCTTTACCCACTGTCGTTTTACCGCAACCTGACTCCCCCACTAAGGCAACTGTTTCCGCTTTCCTTAATTGTAAACTCACGCCATCGAGGGCTTTGACTTGGCCTACAACACGTTGTAACAACCCTTTTTTAATCGGGAAATGCACCTGTAATTGTTCAAGTTGCAATATCGGCGATTGTTCCGTTGGAATCACTGACAACGAGGATGCCGTGATCGCGTTGCTTTGCGTTGAGGCTACTCGGTCATGCTTAGGATCGTATAAATGGCATCGCACCCCACTTTGTTGGGTTTGGTACCATTCTGGCCATATTGAATCACACTGGTCTATCGCTTTATCGCACCGTTCTACAAATCTACAACCAGAAAATACAGTATCCAATGCTGGTACACTGCCTTTGATAACCGTTAATTGTTGTTGCCTTTTTTGTTCCGTTGGCAGTGCTTCAAACAATTTTTGACTGTAAGGATGGTTCACCTGTTTAAAAAATTGGTCTCTCGGCGCTGTTTCAACAATTTGGCCGGCATACATGACAGCGACATGGTCCGCCATTTGGGCAACGACCGCTAAGTCATGGCTAATTAATAATATCGCCATGCCAGTATCACGTTGGATTTGTTTTAATAAATCGAGTATCTGTGCCTGGATGGTGACATCTAAAGCGGTCGTCGGCTCATCTGCAATGAGAAGCTCCGGTTCGCCAGCTAAGGCAATGGCAATCATCACCCGTTGTTTCATTCCACCCGATAATTGATGCGGGTAGGCTTTGATGCGTTGTTCTGGATCGGGTATACCCACTGAAGATAATAGCTGGAGAATGCGCGCTTGTAGTGCATCACCCATTATCTCAAAATGCCATTGTAGTGCTTCACCAATTTGTTGGCCGACCGATAAAACTGGATTAAGTGAACTTTGCGGTTCTTGGAAGATCATGGCGATGCGTCGACCACGAATATGCTCCATTTTGGTTTCTGACAAACTGAGTAGATCTTGGCCGTCTAATTCAATTTTTCCTGAAACAATACGGCTGACGTGTTGTGGGTTTAAGCGAAGTAATGACAGTGCGGTCATTGATTTACCACAGCCAGACTCGCCTAATAACGCAAATGTTTGGCCTTTTTCGACATTGAAACTCACCCCGTCAACCGGTTTAATTGGTTTTGTTTTACTGCCGATATGTGTAGTGAGCCCGCTGACTTTGAGTAATGTTGTCATACGGCTCTTTGTGACCTAGGGTCAAAGGCATCACGGACTACGTCCGCAAATAAGTTTGCAGCGAGTACCAAGACAAACATAAAGACAAAGGCGGCTGTCAGAGACCACCAAACAACGGGGTCCCGGGCCATTTCGAGTCGTGCGCTGTTAATCATATTACCCCAACTGATCATCGATGGATCAACCCCGACGCCGACATAAGATAAGACAGCTTCAGCTAGGACCAGACCACTAAAATCTAACACCACCGCGATCATGACAATATGCATTAGGTTCGGCATGATGTGTCGATGCAGGATACTAAAACTGCTTGTCCCTAATGCCTTTGAAGCCAACACATATTCCGCCTCGCGTAATTTCAGTGTTTCACCCCTTAAAATACGGCAAAGTCCTGTCCAGCTCGTGACGCCCAAAATGATGCATAGGAATAATAAACGCATATCGGCGCGTTCTGCGATCGTGACGAAGTTCTCAGGATGGTTGTTCATATAGACTTGCAGCATTAACACTGCTGCCGCTATCAGCAATACACCCGGTATTGAGTTCAGTGTGGTGTAGATATACTGAATGACGTCATCAATCCACCCGCTAAAGTAACCTGCTGCTAGTCCCATCAACACTGCTAATGGCAACATCACTAATGTGGTTAATGTCCCAATGACAAGCCCGGTTCGAATACTTTTTAATGATTGGTATAGGACATCTTGCCCCACTTTATCGGTGCCAAAGACATGGTAATCCACGCTTAATGCTGCGGTAGTCCACACGGTGAATGTGACGAGCCACAACATAAATAATAGGGTGCGTAGTGGATAGCGTGATTGGCCAGATAAAATAGTGATCGCTTGCTGACGCCAGGTCACTTTTCGCCTTGCTGCCAACATAAAGATAAACGCTATCGATAAGACGAACCACACTAGCGTGGCTTTAGTGGTGCTAGTGATTACCGTCGCCTGAATATCAGCCCATTTATCCTGATCAGAGCCTAGATGGGCGCCAGCATATTTTAATTTGGCATAATCGTACTGTAATGTTGTTTTGCCGGTTTGCTGCATTTCTTTGACAAAAGAGCGGGTGGCAAAGGGCGCTGAATAGGTTTTTTCGACTTGCTCTCGCAGGGGCATAATCACTAAATCTAATACCGCTAGCACTTCGGTTGCATAATGCTGTTGATCGGTTGATTTATCATTTTCAACCGCTAAACGAAAATGAAAGGAATCCAGTAAACCGACAGCAACGTAGCACAGTAAAATCATCAACGAAATGACACCTCGTTTCCGTTGCAATACCAATTTCCATGGTACAGTGAGATGTGGGTGTTTTCGGATATAAAGCACAGAAAGCATGACCCCTGCGAGGAGCAGATAAATCAGGATATCAGTCCAGAGGAAAACGGGCAGGAAAGGAAGAGATAACATAAGTTAATGCGACAGCGCTGAGATATCCACTTTCAATTCTTTAGGCAATGAAAATTCGACTTTTTCGGGTCGCCCATCCAGCTCGTTCACTTCTGTTACGCCTAGTTCTCTTAATCGTTCGACGACATTTTTCACTAATAACTCCGGGGCAGATGCACCGGCTGTTAAACCGACTACCGACACAGAATTTAGCCAGTCGGGGTTAATCTCTTGAGCGTTGTCGATCAAATAAGCCGTTGTGTTTAATTTATCTGACAACTCACGAAGACGATTAGAATTCGAACTATTTTTTGACCCAACTACCATGACAACATCGCATTGCTGCGCTAAATTTTTTACCGCATCTTGGCGGTTTTGGGTGGCATAGCAAATATCATCTTTGCGTGGCCCTTCAATGTTTGGGAAGGTCATTCTTAAGGCATCAATGACGCGCGATGTATCATCGACGGACAGTGTCGTTTGGGTCACAAAGGCCAAATCATCTGGGTTTTTAACAGCTAATTTAGCCACGTCTTCAGGGGTTTCTACCAGGTACATGCCGCCTTGCTCAGAGGTGTATTGGCCCATTGTCCCTTCCACTTCTGGGTGGCCAACATGACCGATCAAAATACATTCTTTACCTTGTCTTTCAAACTTCGCCACTTCCATATGCACTTTGGTCACGAGTGGGCAGGTTGCATCAAAGACATTTAAGCCCCGTTGCTTTCCCTGTTCTTGCACTTGTTTTGACACGCCGTGGGCACTGAAAATCAGGGTGCTATTGTCAGGTACTTCATCGACTTCATCGACAAAGACCGCGCCTTTGTTTTTCAAATCATCAACCACAAAGCGATTATGAACAACTTCATGACGCACATAAATTGGCGCACCAAATAGTTTAATCGCCCTTTCAACAATCTCAATGGCGCGATCAACACCAGCGCAGAATCCTCTAGGATTAGCGAGTAATAACTCCACTATAATACTGCCTTCGGATAAGAGCCTAATACGCGACACATTGATGATGCTTGTTCTAGCTTGTCTAATGCCATAGCAATTTCCGCATCATTGTTATGGCCTTCTATATCAATGAAAAACACATATTCCCACACCCCTTTACGCGAAGGACGAGACTCAATCCTCGACATGGTAATACCGCTTTTTGCTAGCGGTTCTAGCAGGCTATGTAATGCACCCGGCTGGTTTTTTGTTGACACCAGTAAAGCTGTTTTATCTTGACCTGATGGGCCAATATCTTGACGACCTATAACGAGAAAACGCGTTGTATTATCCGCTTCATCTTCAATATTGCTGGCTAGGGTTTCTAACTGATAAATTTCGGCTGCACGGTTCGCGGCAATCGCAGCGGCACTAGCTTCACCCGCCACTTTTCTAGCTGCTTCTGAATTACTGCTCACAGGTATTTGTTCACAACCAGCACAATGCGTTGCTAGCCATTGGCGGCATTGTGCTAAAGCTTGAGGGTGACCATAGATCTTTTTAACATTGGTTAATTGGGGTTCTTTGCTCAGCAGATAATGATGGATCCGCAATGACACTTCGCCATTGATTTTAAGTGGCGTATTGATAAATTCATCTAAGGTGTGAGTCACCATCCCTTCCGTTGAGTTTTCTACAGGCACAACACCATAACTGGCATTACCTATTTCAACTTCGTGAAACACATCGGCAATCGTTGAAAGTGGCTTAGGGTCAACCGATCCACCAAATTGCTTCAATGTTGCCGCTTGGGTAAATGAGCCTTCTGGCCCAAGATAAGCGACTTGTAATGGTTTCTCAGCAGCCAGGCAAGCTGACATGATTTCTCGGAATAACCGGGCAACTTCTTTGGCGACTAATGGCCCTTGGTTACGTTCCATCACTTGTCGTAACACCATGGCTTCGCGTTCGGGCCGATAAAAATCGGTTTGTTCGCCGTTGGCTATTTTGATTCGCGCTACTTCTTGCGCCATTTCGGCACGCTGATTGAGTAAGGCTTGAACTTGCAGATCAATATCATCTATCCGTTGTCGAATGGCCTGCAAGGCTTGATTTTCACTCATTGTTTTACCCTTTTCCAGCTAGAACTGCCATCGCATTGTCTTGTCCACATGATTTTGTAGACTATTCATCCGCTTCTGATGCTACTTCATCACCATCTGACTCAAGTTCATCATCATCGCCTTCTACTTCAAGCACACGCTCAAGGCCGACTAACTTCTCTTTCTTAGTCAGGTTAATCAATTTCACGCCTTGGGTATTACGACCAACGATTGAAACATCTTTAACAGGGGTTCTGACCAAAGTGCCTCCATTGGTAATCAACATGATTTGGTGCTCATCTAACACTTGGACTGCACCGACAACATTACCATTCCGCTCAGACGTTTGAATCGAAATAATCCCTTGCCCGCCTCGTCCTTGAACACGATACTCTGCCAAATGTGTACGCTTACCAAAACCAAGCTCGGTAGCGGTTAAAATAGCGCCATCTTCATCATGGGCAATAATCAATGAAATGATTTTCTGGCCTTCTGGCAAACGCATGCCGCGGACACCACGAGACACTCGGCCCATTGAACGAACATCTCGTTCATCAAAACGAATCACTTTACCACCTGAGCTAAATAGCATGATGTCAGATTCACCCGTCGTTAAGGCGACATCAACTAATTTATCTTCTTCTTTTAAATCGACAGCGATAATTCCGTTGGCTCTAGGGCGTGAATAATCGACTAATGGTGTTTTCTTAACTGTGCCAGACTCTGTCACCATAAAGATGAATTTATCAGCTTCAAACTCACGAATAGCCAAAACTGCGTTGATTTTCTCACCCTCTTCTAGCGGCAGTAAATTTACGATTGGTTTGCCACGTGCTGCACGACCGCCTTGTGGTAATTCATAGACTTTTTTCCAATACACTTTACCGGCACTTGAGAAGCACAATAAAGTATCATGGGTATTAGCGATAAAGAGATGTTCGATAAAGTCTTCATCTTTCATTGCGGTCGCAGATTTACCTTTACCACCACGGCGCTGTGCTTGATATGTATCCAGCTGCTGCGTTTTGGCATAACCCGCATGCGATAAGGTCACGACCATTTCTTCTTCAGTAATTAAATCTTCTAGCGTTAAATCAAGATGTGTCCCTAAGATTTCTGTACGACGTGCATCGCCATATTCTTCTTTCACTTTGACTAATTCTTCACGAATCACAGCCATTAAATTATCTGGGTCACTCAAAATAGCCAATAATTTGGCGATTTCATCTAATACTTCACGGTATTCATCTAAGATTTTATCTTGTTCTAAGCCTGTTAAACGATGCAGGCGCATATCTAAAATAGCTTGGGCTTGTGTGGCAGATAAATGGTAAGCCCCATCGACTAAGCCTAACTCAGCTTCCAAGCCTTCTGGGCGGGACGCTTCCGCCCCGGCATTACCCAACATGTCGAGAATCATTTTTGAGCCCCAGCCACGTGATAGCAATGCGGCTTTCGCTTCTGCTGGGTTGGTTGATGATTTAATCAGTTCGATTACTTCATCAATATTGGCTAAAGCGGTCGCTAAACCTTCTAAGATATGCGCGCGGTCACGTGCTTTGCGTAATTCAAACAATGAACGGCGTGTGACAACTTCACGGCGATGACGTATGAACGCATCAAGAATTGCTTTTAAACCTAACAAACGCGGCTGACCATCAACGATTGCAACCATGTTGACACCAAATACTGTTTGCATTTGGGTTTGTTTGTAGAGGTTGTTTAAAACGACTTCTGGCACTTCACCGCGTTTTAAAACAACGACCATACGCATACCGTCTTTGTCCGACTCATCGCGTAAGCCTGAGATACCTTCTATTTTCTTATCTTTAACAAGTTCGGCAATTTTTTCTAATAAACGGGCTTTATTGACTTGATACGGTAATTCAATAACGACAATACTTTGCTGGCCTGTGCTGTCATTGGTTTCAATTTCGGCTCTTGCACGAATATGAACACGGCCGCGACCCGTACGGTAGGCTTCACTGATGCCTCCGGCACCATTAATCATGGCCGCTGTTGGAAAGTCAGGGCCAGGTATATGTTGCATTAAACCGGCAATATCGATATCGGGTTGATCGACTGTCGCAATACAAGCGTTTAAAATTTCGGTCAGGTTATGGGGTGGGATATTGGTGGCCATCCCAACAGCAATACCCGAAGAACCATTCACTAATAAAGTGGGAATTTTGGTCGGCAATACTGATGGCTCATGCTCAGACTCATCATAGTTGGCAGTAAAATCAACTGTATCTTTTTCTAAATCCGCCAGCATTTCATGGGTTATTTTTGCCATGCGTACTTCGGTATAACGCATCGCAGCGGGAGAATCACCATCTACTGACCCGAAGTTACCTTGACCATCAACCAGCATATAACGCATTGAAAATGGTTGTGCCATCCGAACCATGGTGTCATAAACAGCTGTATCGCCATGTGGATGGTATTTACCAATCACGTCACCGACAATACGGGCTGATTTTTTATACGATCCATTCCAGTTATTATTCAACTCCCGCATCGCGAATAAAACACGGCGGTGAACCGGTTTGAGACCATCTCTTACATCGGGTAAGGCTCGGCCAACGATGACACTCATTGCATAGTCGAGATAAGACTGCTTCATCTCTTCTTCAATACTAATCGAGTCCAACTCTAAGGCAATTTCATCAGTCATCTAACTTTCATCCAAATCAATATAAGGCGTTATTTTCAACGAAACAGTAATCCTATCATTTTAGGCGATTTCATGCACGTTTATACTCAACACACTCTAGGGGGTCTAATCAGGAAAATAACTGCTTAAATCGTCCTCTAAGGTCGACAATAGCTTTTTCAAGCCCATTTTCCAGCCCTTTACGGTGTTCGACGGCGTCATTTCAGCAATATCGATGTCAATATGTAATCCTGTTTGGAAAACGACTTCTTCTGTTTCTGCATTGGTATCCGTCATGAAAAACTGCATTTCAAGTATTGATTGTGCTGGCAGGCCAGCTCTTTTATCACCGTATAAGCCAGTCACTGCGACTTCTAACACATAGTCCGCTTGATCCGGTTCGTCTAAGGTCACACGCTTAAAGAATCCTGTTTTAGTCAACCAGCGTTGTAGTTGCGTGGTAAACATATCTTGCGGCGTGTCGAAAAAGGTATGATTTGGTTGCGGTTGAAACGCATTATCCCCTACCTTGAAAACAATATTTTTGGCTTGAAATTGCGAGGTGACGACAACGGGTGCTAGATACAAAACACGTCCTTGCGAACGATCATGTTCTTTCAAGCCGCGGTCAACATCAATAACGTAAAATTGCTGCGGTGTTTCCTCAACAATTTCCTGTTCTGGCTTACTGTTCATTAAACCCAGACAGCCTGTCAAACTCAACATCATGCCAAAGGCCACGACTGTTTTAATCACATTCATTATTCATCTACCTTAAAATTGCCGCCAGATACTTGATCACAGCCGCTATAATAAATTAACTTTTATCAGAATGCTTGTTCATGAATAAATTAAAAACAAAAATACGTTATATCGCTGACTTTCCTGAGTCTGGTATTGTCTTTAAGAATATTACACCGCTATTAAAAGATCACGATAACCTAAGCCAAGCCGTCAATGCCTTGGCATTGCCTTATCTAAAAGCGGATATTACTGCCGTCGCAGGGATGGAAGCCCGAGGCTTTATTTTTGGTAGCTTGGTTGCCCAACAATAAATTTCTTAAAATTATCTATATCAACAATAATGACACCCAAACCTTGTCCGGCACGCTCACAACGTGATATTTCACGCTCTAAACTTTCCTCCATATAACGACGGTTAAATAACGCCGTTAGTGGGTCACGGATAGACTGGCGTTTCAAGGCTTCACGTAGATTCAAACTGACAAGAGACAAAGCGAGATTATCGGCGGCTGTTTTCATTAAACTTTGGCGCGAATCAAAATAATGCTGTTTTAATTCATCTGAATCGAACGCTGTTTCACAGCTGTATTCCATATGCAACATACCCAGCATTTCACCTTGGGCAATCACCGGGGTGCAGGTATAACGCTCAATTTCTTTATGGGTATGATTGCAAAACAAACGGTTCTTTGTATCTAGGGCATCATGTTGCTTCCCTTGTCGTAATGCCCAACAGTCATCTGGTTCCATGACCTCATCACTTCTAACATCTTGGGTTCCCCATGATGTTATTGACTCTACTAACGTTTTCTTGTCATTGAATACATAAAGCCCGCCGACCCAGTCAGGGAAGACTTGTTCTAGGTAGTGAGCAATAACAGGATAGGTTTCTTTTATGCCACGACAGATTTGCAAATAAGAATTCAGCTCATTAATTAAGCTCATCTCTGGGCTATATTGAATCAACTCTTGATGGGCTTTTTTAAGTTTGTTCTCAGGTAGTTTTCGTTCGGTAATATCTGTCGAAGAGCCAATAAAACCACTAAACTTTCCCTCTCGGTTTATATAAGGTTCACCACGATCAATAATATAACGGTATTCTCCATCGTGTCTTTTAAGGCGATACTCCATGACAAAAGACTTGTGCGTTTTGAATGCTTCGTCAAATATGCTTAAACAATTCTTTTGATCCTCTGAAAATAAAGCTTAAAACCAAGCCTTACCGCCACCAAGGGCTTCAACGTTTTTACGGCCTATAAATGTTTGATAGATACCATTTGAGAAAATATTCTCGCCCGTGCTATTGGTTATCCACAACATCACCGGCGCGTCTTCAGCCAGAATACGAAAATCTATTAAGTTATCATCAGCATGATCTGAGGAAGTGACTCGTTCGTCCATAACATCTTCCCTTTATTGTTAAATATCAATCGTCGCGTATTGCGTGTACGGCCGCCGCTGTAATTCTCTATTGAGAACTACTTATGCCACCGATAATTTTTTCATCTAAAACCCCATTCGCTTCGTTTATTCTAATCTAACTCTCTACCATCAAAACGCCAGACTAGCATAGCGCTGTCCCGCTTATCAATCCTCTACTTTGAGTTAAGTCTCTTTAAAAAATTGAGCCTAAGGCGTCGATAAGGCTATTATAATTCAATTGATTTAATACTTTTATGTTAAACGGAGTTCGTTTGTGGCTGAGAAAGAAGAAAAAGCATCCGAAGTAGATTTGCCAGAAGCAGAAGGCGACATCCCAAAAATACTCGGTTTACCCAAACCTTTATTTCTAAAAGTGGCCATTGGTCTGGTTGTTCTCATTCTTGCCGGCGCCGGTGCTTTTTTCCTTATGGGTGATGAAGCCGTTCCTGCCGAAGAAGCAGTAGAAATGATTGATGAAGATAAGCTGATCTCGACACCAGATGATAATGCTGAATCAGAAGACGATAAAATTGTTGATGCTGACACGGCAGAAAAAATGATGGCCTTACGTGAACAGTCCGTCATTGTTAAAGAAGAAAATGTACAACTCCGAGAATACATTTTAGAACTGCAAGCAGAAATCAATAGGATAAATGGTCAGCTTGCTAACCCCACTAATACGCAAAGAAAACCAGATGCTGCTTTTTTAAACAACTATGGCAATGATGCCAACGCCCTTCCGCGCATTGAAACCGAGCAGCCTAAACCCAGGCCAAAACCACGTTGGGGCGAGTTTAAACGTCCTGTTCGTTAAGACACGCTAAACCATCATGAAAAAAGTCCTTGTTATTGGTTATGTCTGGCCAGAACCTAACTCGTCTGCCGCAGGCAGTCATATGTTGTCATTACTGCGACTTTTCAAACAACAAGGCTGGCAAGTCGAGTTTACTAGCCCTGCCCAAGAAACACTGCATCAAATAAACTTAGCTGATGAAGGCATTAGCCAACATGCGATCCGGCTCAACTGTGATAGCTTTGATGTCTACGTCGCTGACTATAATCCGGATATTGTATTATTTGACCGGTTTATGATGGAAGAACAATTTGGTTGGCGCGTTGATAAAGCCTGTCCAAATGCCATTAAGATATTAGATACCGAAGATTTACAGTGTCTTCGTCATGCACGCCATCAAGCACTCAAACGAAATCGCGAATTGGTTGATGCTGACTTGGCCAGTGACATCGCAAAACGAGAAATTGCTGCGATTTTACGCTGTGACTTGTCATTGATTATTTCGCCTCATGAAATCACCTTACTCGCTGACTATTTTAAGGTTGATTCAGCGCTGCTGCATTGGCTGCCTTTTATGGTCCAATTAGATAAGTTACCTGAAGCCACCTTGTCATTCGGACAGCGGCAACATTTCATCACCATCGGCAATTTTCGCCATACGCCGAATTGGGATGCCGTCCTTTATTTACAATCACTTTGGCCAAAAATAAAAACACACTTACCTAACGCTGAATGTCATATTTATGGTGCTTACCCGCCGCCGAAAGCGACCGCGCTACATAACCCGAAGTCAGGATTTTTAATTAAAGGCTGGGCAGAGAATGCGTTAACGGTTATGGAACAGGCACGCGTCTGTTTAGCCCCGCTCCGTTTTGGGGCCGGTTTGAAAGGCAAATTACTTGATGCCATGATGATGCAGACGCCCAGTATCACCACTTTGGTCGGTTCTGAAGGCATGCATGGCCAGGAACCTTGGCCAGGTCAAATTGCTCATAGTGATGAAGACTTTATTCATGCCGCCGTTAGCCTTTACCAAAACTCAGAACAATGGTCATTAGCCCAGTCACATGCGCATACTCTGCTAGGACAACGTTATGATGCAAATCGCTTAGGCACTGAGTTAATCAATAAAATTCAGACTGTCACCGACAACCTCGAACAACATCGACTCGCTAATTTTACAGGTGCTATGTTAAAGCACCATACGCTAGCCAGTACCCGGTATATGTCACAATGGATCGCAGCGAAACAACAGCAGCAATAGCGTCATTCGATGTAGACTGCCTATTCCTTTCCATAACTTTATATAAGGAACGGTTATGGCTATTTTCTCACCCGGTTTCTTCGCTATTGGAGCAGCTACACTCGCGGGCATAGTGTTAGGTGCCTTATGGTATTCGCCTTTGTTATTTGGTCACCAATGGATGCGTAGTCTCGGTAAAACCACTGACACATTAGGCAGTCAAACTAGGGTGATGATTGGCAGTGTTCTTGCTAATTTTCTCACTGCGCTTGGCCTTTTTTTATTGTTTGATCTTTTGTCATCCGTCGACTTAACCATGGCAATTACTGTCGGGGCTATTGTCGGGTTTCTGATTATTTTTCCAGCTTTGTTATCTGATAATCTATTTTGTGGCTGGGGAACCAGTTTGTTATTCATTCAATTCGGTTATCGTATTCTGACGGTTATTTTGATGTCACTCATTTTGTTTTTTCTCAATTAATGGCTGTTGATAAATAGCATAATTTGAAGACAACCCGCTATTTTGGCCAAGTGCATATTGAATTACCTTGTCATATCTACAATACTATCTGTCTTTAACTTTTATTCTGCTTGGTAATACTTATGGCATCAGACCAAGATGATATTGAACTATTTCGGCAGGAGATTGGCCATATAGAACATCTTTCTCAAGATAAGATCATGCCCGTTGTTAAACCTATTACGCCTTTATCACCTAGAAAACAGTCAACCATTCATCCTGACCAAGATTATTTATCTGATCTTTATGAACCCACTGTCACTGTCGGTAGTGAAGAAGCGCTGAGCTTTCGGCGTAGTGGTATTCAAGAACGACAGCTTGCCAAACTACGAAGTGGGCATGTTAAGATCGATGCTGAACTTGATTTACATGGCATGATTATTCCCGTTGCCCATCAAGCTTTGGTTGATTTTATTGCTAACTGTGTCAGTTATAACATCCGTGGTGCGCGTGTTATTCATGGCAAAGGCTGGAGCTCCAAACACCATAAGCCGATTCTAAAAACCAAACTCAATCATTGGTTACGTGACATGGATGATGTATTGGCTTTTTGTTCTGCACGGATCGAGGATGGCGGAACAGGCGCTTTATACTTGTTATTACGAAAAAAAACCTAAAAAATAGGCCGCTATTGCAGCCTACTAGTTTTATCCTACCCATTTCCTAGCATTATGGAAAATTCGTAGCCAAGGCCCTTCTTTACCCCAATCATCAGGATGCCAAGAATGCTGCACTGTCCGCGTAACCCTTTCAGGATGCGGCATCATGATCGTCACACGGCCATCTGCCGTCGTTAACGCTGTCACACCTCTTGGCGAACCATTAGGGTTGTTAGGATAGCGTTCAGTTACTTTACCATCGTTATCAACGTAACGCATGGCAATGTGGGCTTTATCTAAGTCACCCATTGTTAAGAAGTCGGCACGACCTTCGCCATGTGCCACCGCAATGGGCATTCTCGAGCCGGCCATTCCTGCTAATAGGATAGACGGTGATTCAACTATTTCAACTAAAGAGAAACGTGCTTCAAATTGCTCTGATAAGTTTCGCTCAAAGGTTGGCCAATGAGCACTGCCCGGAATTAACGCTTTCAATTGCGATAACATTTGGCAACCGTTACACACCCCTAATGCAAAAGTATCTTCACGGTTGAAGAAATCACTAATTTGCTGGCGCGCTGTTTCATTATGCAAAATCGTACTGGCCCAACCACGGCCTGCGCCTAATACATCACCATATGAGAAGCCACCACACGCGACTAAGCCTCTAAAGTCATCTAAATTTGTGCGGCCCGATAAGATATCGCTCATATGTACGTCAACAGCAGTAAACCCAGCGCTGTCAAAAGAAGCCGCCATCTCTAATTGGCCATTGACGCCTTGTTCACGCAAAATCGCTACTTTTGGTCTAACGCCACTGACAATAAAGGGCGTTGCGATATGATCACGTCGACCAAATGTTAATTCTGCATGTAAGCCAGGATCCGCATTATGCAATAAGGCATCAAACTCTTCTTGTGCACAAGCTGGATTATCACGCTGAGATTGCATTTGATAACTGGTTTCAGCCCAATGACGTTGTAACCTTGAGCGCGGTGTATCAATCACCTTGGCACCATTGACTGTCACGGTAATCTGTTGCGCTTCTGTCACTGTCCCGATGACATGACTATAGTGGGCTAAGTCATTTTCTCTTAGGACAGCCAATACATCATCAACAGTACTATGACGAACTTGAATGACGGCGCCGAGTTCTTCATTGAACATGACCGGTAAAACGTCACCTAAACCGGTCAACGTAATATCTAGCCCACAATGGCCGGCAAAGGCCATCTCACATAATGTAGTGATTAAACCGCCATCACTGCGATCATGATAAGCCAAAATCATACTGTCTTGCTTGAGCTGTTGAATAGCCGAGAAGAAATGTTTTATATCGGTTGGTTCATCAAGATCAGGCGCATAGTGTCCGACTTGGTTATACACTTGCGCTAATGCCGATGCCGCAAGTCGGTTATAGCCTTTTCCTAAATCAATATAGATTAAATCCGTGTCACCCAGATCTGTTCTGAGTTGCGGTGTACAGGTTTTTTCTGCATCTGTGACCGGTGCAAATGCTGTAATCACTAATGACAGTGGCGATGTGACAGATTTTGTCTCTTCTCGATCTTGCCATACCGTTTTCATCGATAACGAATCTTTACCCACTGGGATGGCAATTTCCAATTCAGGGCAGAGTTCCATACCAACGGCTCTCACCGTGTCATAAAGCAAAGCATCTTCACCTTCATGACCACAGGCTGCCATCCAGTTGGCTGACAATTTAATATCACCTAACTTCTCAATGCTGGCAGCAGCGATATTGGTGATGGCTTCACCAATGGCCATCCGGCCTGATGCAGGTGCATCAACTAATGCAATCGGTGCACGCTCTCCCATCGCCATCGCTTCACCTTTGAAACCATGATGATCTGCTAACGTCACTGCACAATCAGCAACAGGGACTTGCCATGGGCCCACCATTTGATCACGGGCAACTAAACCTGTGATGCTCCGGTCGCCAATGGTAATTAAAAAGCTTTTGCTGGCAACAGTCGGTAACTTTAAGACCCGTTCTAATGCCGCATTGGCATCGATACCATTGAGTTCCATTTCAGGATTATGAAACTCAATATTTTTTACATCACGCAGCATCTTCGGTGGCTTGCCTAATAATAAAGATAGCGGCATATCCACCGGCATCGTGCCATTGTCGGCATCGCCCACGCGTAAATCTAACTCTTCCGTTGCTTCACCGACAATGGCCCATGGGCAACGTTCGCGATCGGCAATGGCTTTAAATATCTCAACATCTTCGAGGGCAACCCCCATGACATAACGCTCTTGCGATTCATTACACCAAATTTCCATTGGAGACATGCTCGGTTCATCATTCGGCACTAATCTTAAATCAAACTGCCCGCCTCGATTACAATCATCGACTAACTCAGGGAAAGCATTGGATAAACCACCGGCACCAACATCATGAATGGCAATAATTGGATTTTTGTCGTCTAGGGCCACACAACGATCAATCACTTCCTGACAACGGCGCTCCATTTCAGGGTTACCGCGTTGGACAGAGGCAAAATCTAAACTTTCTTCACTACTGCCTGATGATACCGATGAGGCAGCACTGCCACCAAGGCCGATAAGCATCGCAGGGCCGCCTAGAACAATCAGTTGAACCCCGGATTCGAACATATTCTTTTTGACATGTTGAGGCCGGATTGAGCCCATGCCTCCTGCCACCATAATTGGTTTGTGATAGCCCCGGACTTCAAAGCCGTCTTCTGAAGGGACAGCCACTTCGTAGGTTCTAAAATAACCGCATAAGTTCGGCCGACCGAATTCATTATTAAAGGCTGCGCCACCTAATGGGCCATCCAACATAATCTCATGTGCTGATGCCATTCTTGCTGGCTTGCCGTAAGGCATTTCCCAAGGTTGTTCAAAACCAGGAATATTAAGGTTAGAGACTGAAAATCCCGTTAAGCCTGCTTTTGGCTTAGATCCTCGCCCAGTTGCACCTTCATCACGTATTTCGCCACCAGCACCTGTTGCGGCACCCGAGAAAGGTGAAATAGCCGTCGGATGATTGTGAGTTTCCACTTTCATGAGGATATGCTGTTCTTCACCTTGAAAGCGATATTGATTCGTTCGCATATCGACTTGGAAACGGTCACTTTTTGGACCCGCGATAACAGATGAGTTATCGCTATAAGCGGTAATCACCCCTTCTGGGTTTTTATGGTGGGTATTGCGAATCATATTAAATAATGTTTCTGGCCGAGGATCGCCATCTACCACCCAATCCGCACTGAATATTTTATGACGACAATGTTCTGAATTGGCTTGTGCAAACATCATCAGCTCAGCATCGCTAGGATTACGACCCATTGTCGTAAAATTGTCAACGAGATAATCAATCTCATCTTCCGCCAATGCCAAGCCCATTGTAGTATTGGCTGTAACCAATGCTTCGCGGCCGCCAGAAATGATATCAATCGTAATCAGTGGGCGAGACTCGCCGTGCATAAATAAGCGATCGGCTTCATCTTCTGTGGTAAAAACAGATTCAATCATTCGGTCATACAATAACGCGCTAATTGACTGCCACTGTGTTACTGATAATGGTGCGGTTGTCTCTACAAAAAATGCGATGCCGCTTTCAACCCTATCTACTGCTAGCAGGCCACTATTACGGACAATATCCGTGGCTTTACTGGACCAAGGTGAAATCGTGCCGGGTCTTGGTGTAACAAGAAAAAAAGTGTCTGTTATCGGCTTATTATCACTACTGACTCTCGCTTCAAGTAGCGTCTCTAAAAGGCCTTGCTCTGCCTCTATTAACTGATGCCCGTCTTTAGTATCAATAAAATAACGATACTCGCTACGTAGGCCAGTAATATGACTATTGGCCTCTTGTAACAGGCTCAATAATTTAGCTAAACGAAAAGCAGAGTGCGCCGAACGGCCGATCATTTGTAACATGGTGATCCTAATTGACATCTATCAGGCTAATAATGATACTTTATGTCGCTTAGCTACCCAAATTATTATGGTTTATTTTGTACTCTATTCGCTATGTCACTCCACGTTAATACGGTTAGGCCCGGGCTGTTTCGTCACCTGATGGTAATGGTCTACGACCTACTGCTATTGCTATCAAGTTTGTTATTAGCGACATTCCCTATCGTCGCGCTCAATGGCGGAGAAGCGATTGGTCAAGGCAACCCGTTTTTTATTGCTTACTTATTTGTGGTGAGTTTTGGCTTTTACTGCTGGTTTTGGACCCATGGTGGCCAAACATTGGGCATGTGTAGTTGGCGGGTTTTTTTACGTAGTCAAACCCATAGTCCGGTGAGTTGGCAACAGGCTTTTCTACGTTTTTCCGTCTCATTGATTGCTTGGTTACCCCTTGGTTTGGGCATTTGGTGGCAATATTTGGGAAAAGATAACGTCAGTTGGCCAGATACGCTATCGGGTACTTATTTGCATTATTCAAAAGACAGTCAGAATAAACCGCTATCTCGTCTTTCTTAGTTATTTTTGTTAATAAGACTCTGAATACAATCGGGTATAAAGACCGCCGCTGTTAATCAAGTCATCATGATGGCCTTGCTCACTGATTTTACCATCCTCAAACACATAAACCCTGTCAGCCTGACGCACGGCACTAAAACGGTGTGCAATGATAATGGTCGTCCGTTGCTGTAAGAAGACATCGAGTGCTTCGAGTAAATTTTGCTCCGTTTCCTTATCTAAAGCGGATGTCGCTTCATCTAAAATGACCACTTTTGGATCGGCTAAAACCATTCTAGCAATCGCAATCCGTTGACGCTGCCCGCCTGATAATCTCACGCCACTGCGACCGAGTTCAGTATCTAGGTCATCTTCTAAATCCCAGACAAAGTCGGTCATTTGGGCAATATCTAAACCATGCCAAATATCTTCCTCTAAAACATCTTTGCCCATGGTCAGGTTTTCACGGATCGTGCCATTAAAGATCACGGGGTGTTGTAATACTGTTGAGATATTTTCGCGTACAGTTTGCAGCCCAATTTTTTCAATCGGTACGCCATTAAATTTCAATTGACCGCTTTGATGTGGGTACAACCCTAATAACACTTGGACTAATGTTGATTTGCCACCGCCACTGGCACCGACTAATGCTATTTTCTCTCCGGCCTTAATATCGAGGCTGACGCCTTTTAAGACATCTTCATTATCACCGTAGCGGAAGTAGAGATCTTCGACACTAATGGCTACTGTGTGTTGACCCGTAAAGGGGTTTTCAACCGTACTATAAACCGGCTCTTGCTCTAGATTATCTAATGCGTTAATTCGGCCTAATGCTGCTTTAGCAGCATACCAAGCGTATTGAATCCCAATCACTTCGTTAACAGGCCCCATCATGAACCAAAGGTAACTAAAAACGGCCATCATTTGGCCAATGCTCAGATCCGACAGTAGCACCATCATCATGGCTGAAGCACGAAACACTTCAAAGCCCAATAAGAAAACAGTAAAACTCAGTCGATTGGCAGTATCGCTTTTCCACGCATATGCAATGCCGTGATCACGGACTAGTTTGGCCTGGTCTGAAAGCCGTTTGAGATAATGGACTTCACGGTTGGCGGCTCTGACTTGTTGAATGCCTTCCAATGTTTCCGTCAATGATGATTGAAAAACCTCGAAAGCTTTATTTTCACGTTGCTTTAGTACTTTAACCCGCTTACCAATCACTACTGTGGCATAGATGACGATTGGGTTAAGCAATAAGATAAATAAAGCGAGCTGCCAATGCATGATCAGTAAGATCACGGCCGTGCCGATAATGGATAATACGGCAACTAATAAACGGCTGACTGATGTGCCAACGAAGTTATCGATCGTATTAAGATCGGTCACTAAATGCGAACTGACTGCCCCACTGCCTAGTGTTTCGTACTCTGCCATCGAAATACTTTGTAAGCGCTTTAAAAGGCTATGGCGAATACGATAAGTAATCTCTTTGGCAATAATAGTGAATTGCCGGGTTTGCCAAACATTAAACACCAAGGAGAGTAAGCGTAAGGTGATGGTAATCAGTAATATCACAATCAAATAACGCACAGGCTGATGCCAAAATTCAGGCAATGTCTGATTGATGGTATTGACGATAAAGCCCGGCTGATTTAACAGTACTTCATCCACCATTAGGGGCATTAATAAGGGAATGGGGACAGCACAGAGCGTGGCCAGAATCGCAATGATATTCGCTTTAATCAATCCCGCTTTATGTTCTAAAGCCACATTGAGGATATATCGACTGTTATAGGTATCGCGCATAAGTCTGTTTATTTAAAACGCTGTTAACGGTGACTAAGACTATTAGCTTAGCAACTTCGTAGGGTGAATAACAGCTTTGCTTTGAAGGTCTAACCTTTATTTTATGGCTGTTTGAATAACACGCGAAGATAGGTTTTGTAGTGTTCTAAATAGGTTTCAACAGCATCTTGTTCTGGCATGATTCTCGCCATAATATAAGCCCCCTCTAATGTCGCTAGAAACAGGCCTGCGACTTCATCAGGGTTCACTTCAGTTGCCGGTGGATAGACCGCCATCACTTCTTTAATTTTACTGCTGAATTTATCTTTCCACGCTTGCATGGTGGATGACACCATCTCACCGATGTCTTTATCTACCAGTTGATTTTCATAGCAGTAACTCGCGTAAAGGCAACCAATTTCCTCTTGTTCTAATTGGGCATGTTGCTCTTGGATCAAGCCAACGAAGATTAATAATTGCTGTAAAGGATCATTACTTAATTTAGTTACTTTGACGCAGTACTCATTGAGTGTATCCAATTTACTATTAGAGAATTTTTCAATCATTGCCACCGCAAGATGCTTTTTAGACGGGAAATGGTAAAAGAATGTCCCTTTGGTAATACCCACTTCTGTAATAACAGCATCGATTGGCGTTGCAACATGGCCTTGGCTAATGGCCAACTCCATTGATGTTGTCAAAATCTTATCGCGCGTTATGTTTCCGTCTTTTGGCATTTTCAACCTCTTAGCACTAATTGGTCTAGTGTATTCATAATTGTTATAAACCTTACCTAATGCCATATTATAACTAGGCTTAATAGATTTATCCAATTAGTGACAATAGTCCAAACATTCGTAATTGTTTTTTACTTTGTACCAAATGGTTGGCAACAAAATATTTTACCGTAATATGAAACCATACCACCCAATTGGTACAAAATTAAATTAATTACATGGAGATTTTGTCATGATAAGAGCATTTAAAGCACACACCACTATTGCTGCGGATAAAGACACTACTTGGAATGCTGTCAGTAGTTCTTGTTTCGTCAAAGACTTTTTACCCGAAGCCTATAAAGATATCAGTGGGTTAAGCTTCTCTCACTTAGCCATGCATAAAAATGATTTAGCTGTTATGCCTGCATATGTCGTTCCCACTAAAACAACTTATTGGAATAATAATTCGACGATGTCAATCAAGCTGGCTAGGAATGATTTAAACGTTACGTTCGATCATATTGAAATCAGTTAAGAGGCAAAAGGTGACAGCACAATCGTCATGATTGAAGTCGAATACGATAGCCACCTTGGAGCTGAATCCATGTTAATTAAAAATATTATCCAAACCTTATTCAGCCATAAACTTACAATCTTAAAACAAGATTTAGAAAAAAATAAACACGTGGAATTTTGCCTACCAACGGCCTTTGCTTAATCACGTTGTTTTAACAAAAACATGACTATAAATTATGATATCCAATAGCCGCTAATTTATTAGTACTTGCCTCCAATCACATCGTTTATAAATGAACGTAAGGAGTTTCCTTACATCTTTAGAACGGGCCAAAGAGGGTTTTATCCCCCTTCTCTCTCTGGTTCGTTCTATTTATTTAGCTTTTGGTATTGCCAACCCACCCTATTCCAAAGAGGTCATAGCTATGTCGAATACACTCGAATTTACTTTACCCGAGCTTGATGACCTCGATGGTTCAACCATTACAAAAATTCTCGTTGCCGTTGGCGATGTTATTCATTTGGATCAAGATATCCTTTCTCTTGAGTCTGAGAAAACAGTTCTAGATGTTCCTAGCTAGCTCGCAAAAATCAAAAATGAATTATAAGCATAACCTAATCCCGCTCAGGATGATTTGCCTCGCTCATAAGCTTTTTGGTATCACTTCTCTCTGTTTTTTCCACAAAATTTAAGGGGACGCTACCCTTTAATTTAGCTTTCTACCAATCACTAAAACTACAACAGTTACACCCTAAAGCGAAGCCCTGTTGTTGGCTGTCTGCACTTTATTGTCCGATTAAAAAACTTTGCTGATTATCGAGCCACAATGGATGTTTTATCATCGCTTGTGAAAATAACAGCGAGGTAAGATGCTGCTTAAGCCAATGCTGAAGGTGCCGGTAAGGCGTTTGTATATACCACTGGCGCTCAACACGGGAAAACTGACGAATATAAGGTAAAACCGCGTAGTCGACTAAACTGGGCTTATCGCCCATCAGGTATTGGTGTTTGCTTAGACGATTGTCTAGTTCAATAATAAAGGCTTCGCATTGCTGACGGTGATCGGTTTTACTCTCTTCATGGTATCGTTTGGCGGATTTATAGTCTTCTAAGTGCTTTTTGAACTCATTGTCAAAGCGGCCGATTAAACTCAGCATCCACGGTAGTTGGTCTGGCACGTCACTGTAAAGTAAATTATCGGGGTCGCTCAGGTTTAAGGCCCACAGCATAATATCTAAGCTTTCATCGATGACCGTTGGTTGATCTGGATTGTCGGTATCATCAATGACTAAAACAGGCACTGTTCCCTTGGGCGATGTCGCTAGCATTTCAGGCGGTTTATGTCTTAAATCTATAGCGCGTAGCATGACGGGTTGTTTTGCCAGTAGTATGCCGAGTCTTGCTCGCATGGCGTAAGGACAGTTTTGTAAAGAATAGAGTATCGGCTGTGGCAAAATAATCCCTCACAATCATGTTTTAATTTGCGTTGGCAGTCGCACTACTCTCGCTTTTAGTTGCCAACAATCAATAATTTAAGTCAGGTCGAAATGACTCACAAGCCTTGGCTATATTGGGCATTAGTCGATACCGAAATCATGCCATTAAGCTCACTAGCGGCGTTTTTATCCCCGTTCAATAAGCCTTCAAAATAATGGACCAGTTGCACTTTATCTTGCTCGGCTTTTGAACCGGCACCAATGTTGGTTAAATCAATAAAGAACTCGTCAAACAAGCCGGACAAATCATCCGTAATATCGAGATTTAAAAACTGCTCATCATTATAAATACTCGGGTAGCCACCTTTTTGTTTATCTATGGCAAAGGAGACCCCTTTGACATTGGTAATGTTGGTGGCTTTTTCACATTTGAGCATACAGCCATCTTCAATACTCGGCTTTTTGCAGCCCACGGTCTGTTGGAAAAAACATTGCCGGCTTGTCATCATTAAAATAGGATGATAAATACTGTAAAGCAACTTGAAATTTTCTGGACGCGTGATGTTTCTGATTTGGGTTCGACTAATTTCGTTGGAAATAAAAGCGCCAGCACAATTGAGTGACTCTTTCATTGTTCGCAATGCATACGAGTTAGTTGTATTTAAAAAGGGGCCAGCGATCCATTCAATACCTTTTTCGAAAGCCTGATAGGCAATACCTGTGTTATTGGTGACAATGCGTTTAGGTTTTACTTGCTCAAGAATCTTAACCGATTCATCATAATCCTTACCAATCAGTACCGCAGGAAACCAGGGTATTAAACGCGGATGATTGAGCAGCAAGTCAATGTGCTTGGTGCAGTCTTTTTTAAGACTTTCCGGCAGCTTAAAATAAATATCGGCATCCGTTTCATCACACAAGTTCAAATCTTTAAGATTACTAATCAGTAGTGACAGCTTGGGCTTGTCTTCCACTTTTGGCTGTTGGACCAACGCTGGGACTTCAGCGGGCGCAATCACTTCAATCGAGTCATTTAACAAATAAGCGGCTTTATTTTTTAACGCGGTCAAATCCTTAAAAGGAATACTCACCTTGGCGCCTAACTGGTCAAAGTCGAAACCTTCAATGGTGTAATTAGCATCGTTAAAACTTTTGAAGCGTTTTTCTAATGTCGCTTGGTCAATCGTTGATTTGTCAGCTGTGGTTAATGAGACTTCTGATTCAACGTTAAATGATGTTGGTTGGCTGCGTGTTGAAGTGGCGTCTTTTTCTACTAGTGAGTCCGCTTCACCGATTGTAACTTTTAGCGTGAGCGGCTGATTTATTTGGCCAGAAAATGCCAGTGTTAATCTGCGCTTATCAATATCAAGAAAGGCTATTTTTTGTTCTAAGGTAGCACCTAAGGCATTTCTGTCTTCATACAGTTCATTTTTCGCTTGTTGAATTTGAACCATCGAGGTCGCATTGTTTTTTTCGACTGCGTGCTGGCCGCTGTAGTCTCGGGGACTATCAATAAACATCGACTTCGTTAAATTGCCCTTTAAAAAGGAATTGGTGAAATCGCGATTAAAGACTTTATGAAGGTTGGAATCATCAGTCAATAACTTGCCCGACTCGACAAAGCTATCAATTTGTTTACGCCAAGTATCCACCACGGTGTAGACGTAATGTGCCCCTTTTATCCGCCCTTCAACCTTGAGTGAATCAACACCCGCATCAACGAGCTCTGGCAGATCAAAATAGGCAGAATTGTCTTTTAAATTGAGCGGAAACTTATGACCTTCATTAGTCGGTTCATACTCGTCACGGCACGCTTGGCTACAACGCCCTCGATTGCCTGAATTACCCACACTCACCGAGCTTGAGTAACACTGCCCAGAAAAAGCGATACATAAAGCACCATGGACAAAGACTTCCGTCAGTATATTATTTTCATGTGCCAACGACGTCAGGCTTTTGATTTCGCCGAGATTAAGCTCTCGCGATAAGTTAACGCGAGACGCGCCTATTTTACTTAAGAATAGAATCTGGCCTTCATTGTGCGTTGTTAACTGAGTCGAGGCATGAATGACAAGGCTAGGGAAATAGTCCTTGACCAGCTGAAACACGCCTAAATCTTGGACAATAATACCGTCAATACCTGTATTGACTAGCTGATTAAGCAGCTTAATCATCCCCTTAATTTCGTGCTCTAGAATCACGATATTTAAGGTTAGAAAAACTTCGCAGCCATAGTCATGAGCAAGGCGTATGACACCATTGAGTTCGTCGAATGATAAGTTAGCGGCGCGATTACGCGCGTTAAAGGTATCTAAACCACAATACACCGCATTAGCGCCCGCAACGATAGCGGCTTTGATCGCTTCTACATCCCCACCCGGTGCCAATAATTCAATTTTTCTAAGCATGCTCAAACGATCCCATAATCCAACTAATAGCTTATTCTTTGGCGGGAGTGTATCGGGAAAGTATGTTGATTACTATATAAATGTGTTTAAGCGGCACCCTCATCTCATTCGGGGCGGTTTTCCTCGTTCCTAAGCTTTTTGGCATTACTTCTCTCTGTTTTTTCCACCCGCTTTTTCTTCTTGCGCTCATTTTTGTCAGTTACGATTTTGATTGCTTCAACTTTGGTTAAATTAGGGTGTTTAGCGAGTAAGCCTTCGATCTTGTCATCAATTTTGGTCATTGTGAACCTTATAATTTGTAAATTCAGATATTGCCTGTATTTGTCACCTACAGGCTATCATGTGGCATAGCGCATCCGCTTAACTATAAAAGGCTTCGACAGTGCCTTTTAGCTTCATCAGCATGGGTTGGCCACGACGGTCCAACGCCTTAGGAGATGCGATTTTCACCCATCTTTCACTAAGACAATATTCCTCAACATCGAAACGTTCTTTGCCGTTCAACCGAATACCAATGTCGTGCTCAAAAACTTCTGCCACATGATGTGGGCTAGCAGGGTTAATTGAAAGGCGATCTGGTAAAGTGGGTTTCGATGTTGTGTCATTCATGTTCATGGCCTGAAGTAAATAAAAACTGCTTTATTGTAGACGCTATAGACCTAGCGCTCAAGCGCGTCATTAGGGTTTAAAGGCCTTGTTGAGTGACCTGTTCATTTCTAAACTTAAGCGAACGCTAGCCTTTGTTTTTTTGAACATGAACTTGTTACATTATAAGTTCAAAATAGGCGTTTCAAATAGTGGCTGAAATAAAACATTCACGCCGCTACAATTGACAAAAACAATGGGATGAATCGTGAGTAATATTTTAAAAGAAGACAGAATAAAAGGGGCTTTTTTTGGCGCTATCGTCGCTGATGCACTTTGTCTTGGCAGCCATTATGAGTATGATGCTGAAAAAATAGTTGAAGCTTACGGCAATAAACCGATAGAAAAATACATGTCTCCCGGAGAAATGATGGGCGGGCAAACACATGGCATTGGCTGGGGTGAGCGTAACTACCATCCCGGTAAAAAAGCCGGTGGCACGACCGATTATGGCGATTACAACATCCTAGTTTTAGAGCATTTGGCTTCTATTTCAGATATCCCAAGACCATTTGATGTCGCAGACATGATTCCTCACTGGATGAAACGTCTTGAAAATGGCTGGGGTTCTTGGATATGTACGATGACGAGGGAGACTTATGGACAAGTGACACAAGGTGTCCCTGTCGAACGTCTTGGTGGGATGTCTAACGCGATGGCAATACGTCATGTTGCAGCACATGCCTATTACGACTCAGAAGATGACGTTGTCGATGCTGCCAGAAAAAGCATGTTTACCCATAGAAATGTTCACGCGTTAGGGGGCGGCGAATTTTTCGCTCGTGTCACCCACCGCGTCATTAACGAAGAGACGCCCTCTCAGGCCGTTGCGTCATCTGCGCTAGAGATGGATGCTTTTTTTCAGGATAAAGTGGCTCAATCAATCGCAAAAGTACAAGAAGCGACTGATGAAAACTCGGCATTGTCGCAGGAGAAGTTCGCTGATGACCTTGCCATTACCAGCATGGCAAGACTCTGGGACGTCGGCCGCTCAGAACCGATAAAAGTAGGCAAAGCCAGTCCGACTGAGGGAACGCTTCCTGGCGCTGTCTACTTCATCCTAAAATATGAAAACAAGGAAGATGGCCTAAAAAAAGCACTGCAAGCCAATACCATGGTCGGTGGCGACAATGCTTCAAGGGCAATTGCTATCGGCATGGTGCTAGGTGCATACAAAGGTGTTAATGCGATTCCATTAGCGTGGAAAGAGACATTGGATGAATGGGATTATTGTGAAAAGATGCTCAACACCCTGCCGTTACTTAAATAAACTAATCTGCGATTTTTTTAAGGGCGATTAATTTATTGTTATTATCGAACTGAATACTAAAGTAACCGCGTACACCCAACTGATTGATAAAAGGTCTAATATGCGAGGCCGGAAACTGGAGCTTCTGCCCGTTCTCGGCGGTGACGACAACAGAATGGGCTGTTCCTTGATAATAACGCCCCGCTTCATCGGCACTGATGGCCAATCTAAACCGTAATTCAGATGCCATCTCTGAGTAAATCAGCAAAGATCACTGTTAATTGTGCTATCACCGCTTGTGCTTCATTTTGATGATAAGGCACAGTTTCTCCCTTCCCCCAAACGGGTGCTGGCCAGCTTTGATCTGATTGATAGCGCGCAATATGATGAATATGCAACTGACTGACGACATTTCCAAGAGCTGCTACATTCATTTTGTCTGCACTGACTAGATTGCCT
>Ga0115570_10000045_pt1 | contig 87729 bp, 75 predicted proteins | sample COGITO_mtgs_1205_3_FD_87294 | JGI IMG/M metagenome (GOLD analysis project Ga0115570, IMG submission 87294) | Pelagic marine microbial communities from North Sea - COGITO_mtgs_120524 | ecosystem: Environmental > Aquatic > Marine > Epipelagic | place: Germany:Helgoland, sampling site Kabeltonne... | reverse complement strand
CTAGCGGCAAAATTGTGCTGAAACCCAAGGGTATGTCCAACTTCATGGGCAGAAAGCTGTCGGATTCTGGCTAATGCCAAATCCATCATCGCTACGTCGCCTGGACCATTATCTGCAAAAGGTGCTTTGGTTAATCCTTGAGCAATAAGATAATCTTGACGGATGCGAAGGCTTCCCAAACTCACATGTCCTTTGATGATCTCGCCTGTACGCGGATCGGCCACACTGGCGCCATAACTCCAGCCACGAGTGGAACGGTGTACCCATTGAATCACATTGTAACGGATGTCCAAAGGATCAGCATCTTCTGGCAGCATTCTAACCTGAAAAGCATCTTTATAACCTGCCGCTTCAAAGGCTTGATTCCACCAACGAGCACCTTCGATCAAGGCTGAACGTACCGGCTCAGGGGTGCCTGGATCGAGGTAATAGATAATGGGCTCAACGGCTTCGCTAATTTCTTGTGTTGGAAATTTCTTTTCTAATCGATGGCGTGCGATATAACGTTTGGTGATGGACTGATTTACTGGAGTGGCATAATCCATATAAGAAAAAGGATAGCTGCCGCTTCGTGGATCGTAATTCCGCTGCTCAAATTGATCATCAGGAAGCTCAATAAAAGAATGGTGCTGATAGGTTGTGACAAAATTGGGATTCGGTGCAACCGATTGAATATACCTACCCGAAGCGTTTCCACTAAAAGTCAGTAAGGCGTCAAATTCTACATTTTTAGGAAAGGCCTTGGTTTGATCCAAGACTAAAGCCGAACGACTTTTGTCTAAACTGTAGCTGCCCTGACCAGCTCCTTTTAATCGGTCTGTTACGCCATGGGAGTCTTGCATGATGAAAGGCGTGAGATCAATCAAATAGCCCTTGGCAGTTTTTTTGACAATGGGAAAACCAAATAGAACAGACTTTGCAAAGGCTTCTCGAACAGATTTTTTTTCTGCAGCGTTGTCGGTAATCGCACGATATTCTAAATTGGGCTGAACCAATAGTAATTTATTGCCAGCTTTTTCAAAGTAGACCACTTGGGTGCTACCAAGTTGTCCACGATCCAAGCCTATGTCGTTACTCCCTAGTCCCTGGCTAAGTGCATTGACATATAAAAACTCCTCATTGAGGCGCTCTACTTCAATAAAAATTTGGTCTGTACCTCCGAAATAATAGAAATCAAAATACCCAGAAAAAGCTGTTGTGGCTTTGCTGAGGTCTGGCTGCGCTGTGACCAATTGAGAAAATAAGACAAATGAAAATATGAAAAATCGGGTCATCATAAGATATAAATTATTCGCTTAAATGGTTTTTGGTTCTCGGAATGGTTAGGAGTTTGGTTTGACGACCACTGACATATCTAAAACCGTCTTTGCCATAAAACCCTGCTTCTTCGAGCATAACTCTGATGTCACGCTGCCAGGCTTCGATATAAACAGTGGTATTTAATTCAATGGCATAAACCGTATTGCGATGTAAGGGATAGTCGCCATTAACTGGCACGCCGTCCTGAGCGTCCCACATGCCGATGGTTGGTCCTGAAGAATGGCCGTAGCTGCCTAATGGGTGGGTGTAAACAGACGGGCGAAGGCCCTCAGACTTGGCTTGATCTAAAGTGTTTTTCAATATGGTATTACCAGAGTCCCCTTCTTTAAAATTCGAAGTCAACAGATCTTGTAAACGGTTGCCTTTATTCAATGCATCGATTAAAAATTCTGGCGGCTCGATTTCAAAAGGCTTTAACACATATACCAATTCTTGACAGTCTGTATTCAGTCTCAGATAAGTAATGCCAAAATCACAATGCACCAAATCACCAGGAAGAATGATATTTTCTTCAGGGCGATTAGAAAAGGCATAAAGGTGGTCGCCCATGACCTCATTGGAGCGCTGAATGTCAACAGAAGGGTGGAACCAAGTTTCAAGACCAAGTTGGGTCACTTTGTCACGCATCCACCACTCCACATCCGTAGTGGTTGTTATTCCAGGAGTGATGACTTTTTCAGAAAAAGCCTCGGCAATAATTCCGTGAGTGATATTCACTAAGTGACTGTATATGGCCATTTCGCGCTCTGTTCTCGTTTCGATCCAAGCGGTAGCTAATGGTTGTGCTGATACAACACGCTCTTTAAATTTTTTAGGCAAATAGCTCATAAATTCTTTGTAATCAGTATGGTCTAAGCCGTCGGTTATATTGAAATTATCGGAATAATTTAATCCAATTTTTTCAGGATTGCGCTCTGCTATCAATTCCATTAACCGCAACCATTGATTCGGCTGCTTGTCTTTGTCCCAAGCAGAAATAATATTGTCCCCGAAATTATATCGAGCAACGGCCAACTTGTCTATTGTGCCTTTTTTTATATTTCTGTAGAAGAGAATAATGGTTCTTCGGCGTGCATTGAGCCAGGTTGCAGGAAGCATATTTTTGAGAACGGGGTCTTCGTTGTATTCTCTCGAAATCAGCACCCACATATCGATACCAGTGCGATCCATAAGTTTTGGCAAGAGGGTTTCGAAGCGTTCATTTAGAATCTCATCTATCACCGCTGCGCGCGCGCGTTCTGTTAAAATCAATTGAGCATTTGCGGTAAATGATAAATTTAATAATAGAAAAAATAGGTATTTCATAACTTTAGTGAAAGTAACTAAGATAGCTAAATTTTTGTCCAATAACCCAATATTGATATTGCATTCTCTTTAAAACAAAAAACCCACTCATTGAGTGGGTTTTTTTGTGGAGCAGAGGGGAGTGAAGTCGAACTATTTTGGGGCGGATTTAGAATTATTAGAATAAAATATCGTTTAAATAACTCCACATTTCGTTGTGGAAATTAATGGGGACTAAATTATCGGCATTAGGAGCTTCACCCATACGAATTATTACTAGATTTTGACTAGGAATAACATCGAGGTATTGACCGTTTTTACCCATACCTGCAATTAAATCATCAGGCGCGTTGGAGGCCAAAGAAGTCTGTATTGGAATCGTTATGCCTGGAGGAATCAAACTATCTTTACCATTGAGCCACCAAAGATATCCACAGGATTCATTAATTTGTTGAGATGTATTTATCATATTTGAAAAATAATTTGCATCATTCAAAATCACTTGCTCATCCCACACACCTTCATTTAATATCAACAACCCAAACCTAGCCATATCCCGTGAGGTGCTCCAGTAAATATTATTATAGTTTGATTGAATCCAACTACCACCCATTCCAATTTTCATTTTTACTTTTTGGTTGGTAAAATCATTGTATGTAATCCGAGATGAGTTTTCGATGACATCTTTTAATAGGGTATAGGTAGCATTGTGATAAAACCAGCTTGTTCCTGGAGTGTCTTTATAATTTAAGCAATTAGGTGTTGTGCAATTAAGGTCATCCACTTCATAGTCTAAACCAGTAGTCATGGTCAATTGGTGCTTAATTTTAATCAAACTCTCTTGGTTTGCTGTTAAATTGGTCCAACCATTGCCAAGATATGTAGCACTTTTGTCCTCCACAGACAAAAGTCCATTGTCTTGAGCGATTCCTACTAAAAAGGCAGTGAGTGTCTTTCCAGCAGAAGCCCAATACCAATTTGAGTTTTTATCAAAAGGACCTGTATTTTGAATGTTGTTGCCCCAATAATTCTCTAAAACGATTTTACCATCTTTTAAAACTATAAAAGCACGAGTGTTATTGAGTTCAAGAAAGTCATATAGATTCCCAATTCCAATAGAATCCCAGTTTAACACATCAGGTGATATAGTTTCCCATTGGTCGGAATCTATGCTTGGGAAATACATGTTGTTGACTATAGGCTGGCTAATTTGAGTTTCGTCTTTAGAGCACGAAATGATTGATAGTATTATGAACAGCAGAAACTTTTTCAATAGATGCATAATTGGATTATCTAATATAAAAATTATTCCCTAAAATAAAATTTATTTTAGGGAATAATGCCGTGGAGCATATCGGAGTCGAACCGATGACCTTTTGGCTGCCAGCCAAACGCTCTAGCCAGCTGAGCTAATGCCCCATAAATAGGGGCGCAATATACACAATATTCTAAAATGTGTCATCTGTTTTTCACAGTCGAATATTAGAATTGATAGGCATTAAATCATTCTTACTGAGAAAAATGTAAATTTGCATCAAAGTAATAGGATGGAAACGGTTCGCATCACCAAACAATTTACCTTCGAAACAGGTCATGCCCTTTATGGTTATGATGGCAAATGCCGTAATGTTCATGGTCATAGTTATAAACTTTCAGTAACGGTTATAGGTCTTCCGATTAGCGATCCAGAACATGTAAAACAAGGAATGGTAATGGATTTTGGCGATCTTAAAACGATTGTTAATAAAGAAATTGTTGACAAGTTTGACCATGTCACCGTATTCAACAAAAACACACCTCATGTTCAATTGGCCGAAACTTTAAAAAAAGAAGGGCATCAGGTTTTATTGGTCGATTATCAACCAACAAGCGAATGTATGGTAATCGATTTTGCCAAAACCATTGCAGCGCATCTTCCCAAAAACATTCGTCTTTTTTCGGTAAAACTTCAAGAAACCGACACCGCTTTTGCTGAATGGGTGTCGACAGATAATACTTAAGCCGTGCTATTAATATGACTCCCATTATCACTGTTTCGTTACCCGAAGGCAAACAAGCCTATTTTGCTTCGGACAACCATTTGGGAGCGCCCTCTTTGGCTGAAAGCCGACCAAGAGAAATACAATTTGTGGCTTGGTTGAATAGTATTAAATCCGATGTTGGTGCTTTGTTTTTACTTGGCGATTTGTTTGACTTTTGGTTTGAATACGACACAGTGATCCCAAAAGGATTTACACGGGTTCTGGGGAAACTTGCCGAGCTCTCCGACGCAGGAGTATCTATTTATTTCTTTACAGGAAATCACGACCTATGGATGAACGGTTATTTTGAAGAAGAATTGAATATAAAAGTGTTTCACAGTCCAAAAGAATTTTTGATTGGAGACAAACATTTTTTTATCGGCCATGGCGATGGTCTCGGCCCATCAGACAAGGGCTATAAGCGCTTTAAAAAGGTTGTGAGCAATCCATTTTTCAAATGGTGTTTCAGATGGCTTCACCCTGACATAGGGATGCGTATAGCACAATACTTGTCAGTAAAAAACAAACTGATTTCGGGAGATGAGGATGTTAAGTTTGAGGGTGAAGACAGCGAATGGTTGGTACAATATTGTCGCCGGAAACTTGAAACAACTCATAGAGATGTTTTTATTTTTGGACATCGCCATATGCCATTAGACATCTCATTAAATGATCAATCGAAATATTACAATCTTGGCGATTGGATCAGTTATTATACCTATGGTCAATTTGATGGATCAACCTTTTCTTTGAATATTTTTAAGTAAGAGTTTGTCTCAAATCACGCAACTTAAGTTGTAAGTTACTTTGCCCATTCCACTCATTGAGGTCGACTGTATAAACAATGTCGAAAACGGCATGATTTTGAATTAGAGGTAGTTTATTGCCAAGCCCAAAGCCAATGGCTGGGACGATGCTTTGGTCTTGCTTCACAGCGAGTCGTAAATGTTCGGCGTTTGATCCTACAGCTTTACCAAAACCCGAATCTGAAACAGCTGAACTCATAAACACAGGAGTCATATTGTTTGGGCCAAATGGTTCAAACTGTTTTAAAATTCTAAAAAACTTTGGAGTTATATCGCTAAGTTGTATTTCAAAATCGATTTGTATGCTTGGAATACGTTGGGTTTCAGAAATTCTCGCCTTGACTTCGGCCTCAAAACATGCTTTAAAAGCGTCGTATTGATCCGCTTTTATAGTCAAGCCAGCAGCATATTTATGGCCACCAAACTGAACAATTGTATCGCTACAAGCTTCAAGTGTACTGTATAAGTCGAATCCTTTAACTGAACGGGCCGACGCAACGAGGTGCTCACCACTTTTAGTAAAAACGACCGTTGGTCTGTAGTGGGTTTCGGTAAGTCGCGAAGCTACTATCCCAATAACCCCTTTGAGCCAGTTTGGATCGTAAACGACTGTTGAATAGTGTTTTATTTCGTCGTTTTCCAGTATTTGTGTTAATGCCTCTTCTGTGATTTGTTGATCTAGGGCACGACGGTCGGTATTAAAAACTTCGATTTGCTCGGCCATCTTTATAGTCTGTTCGTCGTTTTCGGCCATAAGTAAATCCACTGCGAAATTCCCGTGTACCATCCGTCCTGCGGCGTTGATGCGTGGTGCAATTTTGAATACCACATCTGAATTGCAAAAATCTTTCAAATCGAAGCCACTCATCAGTGCTTTGAGTCCTGGCCTGGGATTGTTGTTAATTTGCCGTAACCCGAAATACGTCATTACCCGATTTTCATCGATCATTGGCACAATGTCTGCACCAACAGCAACGGCCACCAAATCCAGATAGTGTAACAGTGTTTCAATCTTTTCCCCTTCAGTTTCAGTAATGGCCTGAATCAATTTAAAACCAACACCGCAGCCACAAAGTTCTTTAAACGGATAGTTACAATCGCTGCGTTTAGGGTCAAGTACTGCTATTGCATCTGGTAGACGCTCACCTGGATTGTGGTGATCGCAAATAATAACATCAACACCTTTTTCTTTGGCATAGGTTACTTTTTCAATGGCTTTGACTCCACAATCCAATACCACCATTAGGGTTATACCGTTTTGAGCTGCAACATCAATGCCTTGAAAGGATAAACCGTAACCTTCGGTGTAACGATCTGGAATATATGTTGTAACAAGTTCAGTTTTTGATTTTAAATACGAGGCCATAAGTGACACGGCCGTTGTCCCGTCCACATCATAATCGCCGAAAACCATAATAGATTCTTTTTTGTCAAAGGCTTCTTTTATTCGGGCAACAGCTTCGGGCATATCGGCCATGAGCATCGGATCATGAAGTTGTTTTAATTGAGGTCGAAAAAAAGCCTTAGCCTCCTCAAAAGAATGAATACCACGCTGCGCAAGTAATGATGCGATGGAATGGTCAACACCCAAATCGGACATCAATCTGTTGGTTATTTCTTGATCAGGAGCGGGGCTAACTTGCCAAATCATGAGTTGTTATTTTGGGATTCCTGAAACAATGATAACGATTTCTCCTTTAGGAGGTTGGTGTTCAAAACGGGTTTTTAATTCTTCCAAGGTACCACGTTTATGCGTTTCGAAATGCTTGCTAATTTCTCTTGATATACTAGCCAATCGATCGCCGCCAAGTGTTGAAATCAAATCATTCAGAGTTTTTACCAGTTTGTGAGGTGCTTCGTAAAAAATCATGGTTTTTGACTCTGATTCAATTTGCTTTAATCGGGTTTGACGTCCTTTTTTAGGAGGTAAAAATCCTTCAAAACAAAAGCGATCGTTAGGTAGCCCTGAGCTTACAAGCGCAGGAACGAAGGCTGTTGCCCCTGGTAAGCATTCAACGGGAATACCACTATGGATACAAGCTCGAACGATCAAAAAGCCAGGATCAGAAATTCCAGGTGTTCCAGCATCGCTAATCAAAGCTAAGGTTGCGCCTTCGGCAATTAAATTTACCAACCCATCTATCATGCGGTGTTCGTTATGCATGTGGTAGGACTGCATAGGCGTGTCGATGTCATAATGCTTGAGCAGCTTGCCTGATGTTCGTGTGTCTTCGGCTAATATTTTATCAACTGTCTTAAGCACTTCCACCGCTCTAAAAGTCATGTCTTTTAAATTGCCAATGGGTGTTGGTACGAGGAACAGTTTACTCATTTCCCAAATTTGTTTGCAATTAACAACATCAAGCGTTCCTCATATTCTGACTTTCCTTCCCATTGATTGTAATCAGGCTTAACTTTTTTTTGTATAAAATGGACAGCTTCTTGAAAGGTTTCAATGTTATCTAACATCTCGAATACGCGCCCAAAATCTGCGCTTTTACCATCAAAAAGGTGTTGCATGAATGCCAAACGGTCATTCAGATCAAGAGCGATACCGCCAACCCGAAGGGTTTCGTTTAAAGATTTTTGATGATCCGATTGTTCTGTTGAAACACCATCCTCTAAATCTGGTTTAGGTGCTATGGGATCAAACTCGGGGATATGATGAAAATCTCTGGTAATCGTTTCGAAATCCTCTTCAATCTGTTGTTTTTCGAATTTAGGTTGATTTTCTAATAACAGATCCACTTGATCACCTTGAGGTTCAATTTGGGCTACAATATCTTTAATGGTTTCGATACCTGGCTCAGAAATGGCATTGTTCTGGTCACTTTGGCTGTCTTGTTGTTCAAAACCAAATTGTGATTTTTTATAATTCAACACCACCAATAATTCATAAAGCGTTTGAGCAGACGCCAATGCTTTTTGATAATCGTCTCGTTCACTGGCATGTTTTATTTTCAGTAATAACTGATTTAGATCTCTAGGGTCTTGAGCCATTATTGTTGTAGTTTTCACCGAAGGTATCAAAAAGTATCTATTCCCACAATGCAAAAACGTTGAAATCATTTGGTATTATGAGGCAGCGGATATTTTTTTTTTATATTTGCAGGCTCAATGCGCAGCTCATGGTTAAAGCTTTAAAACCATATGATATTCAGTTTGTTGGTTTGAAAATTGGCCACCATGAGTTTAATTATGACATTGATAGTACGTTCTTTGACGCTTTTGAATATGCAGAATTTAATAACGCCTCTTTAAAAACAAAGGTTTTTTTGGATAAAAAGGCAACGCTTCTAGACTTCAATTTTGAGGTTTCGGGCCATGTAAATGTAAATTGTGACGTGACCAACGAACCATTTGAGCTCCCAGTGGAGGGCAAATTTGATCTGGTCGTCAATTTTGGTGAGTCGTTTAATGACGACAATGAATCCATTTTAATTTTACCACACGGGTCTTTTGAAGTTAATGTGGCGCAGTATATTTTTGAACTAATTGTTCTTTCTATACCTGCGAAACTTGAACATCCCGGCATCAATGATGGGACGCTTGATTCTGACATATTGAAAAAACTTGAAGAGTTGAATCCCAACAATGATCGATCGAACCAAAATGATTCGGTAGATCCACGATGGGATGGATTAAAAAATTTACTAACGGATAATTAACTGAAATAATGGCACATCCAAAGCGCAAAATATCAAAAACCCGTCGCGACAAACGCCGCACGCACTACAAAGCTACTGCACCGCAAATCGCTACCTGTCCAACAACTGGCGAGGCTCACTTGTTTCACAGAGCACACTGGTTCGAAGGTAAACTATATCACCGAGGTCAAGTTCTTATTGACAATTCGGAAACTGCTCAAGCCTAAGCTGCACCACGGCACATCCTGTGTCGTTCTACATTAGATAAACGAGGAGCTTTTGAACGCAGCAATTACGGCCGTTGGCGGATATGTACCTGATTTTGTTCTGACGAACAAGATACTTGAAGGGATGGTTGACACCAATGATGAATGGATTGTTTCTCGAACTGGCATTAAGGAGCGCCGTATTTTGAGGGGTGAAGGTCTTGGGACCTCTTTCATGGCCATTCATGCGGCTAAGGACCTTATTCAAAAATCTAATCTTGACCCGGCTTCTATTGACTTGGTCATTGTAGCAACAGCAACTCCTGACATGCAAGCCGCTTCTACCGCTGCATATACGGCATCTCAAATCGGTGCTGTGAATGCTTTCGCCTTTGATTTGGATGCGGCCTGTTCAAGTTTTTTGTTTGGGATGTCTGTTGCCTCAAGTTATATTGAAACAGGTCGTTACAAAAAGGTTTTACTTATTGGAGCAGATAAAAATTCATCAATGATCAATTATGAAGATCGCGCAACCTGTATCATTTTTGGTGACGGAGCGGGAGCCGTTTTATTTGAACCTAATGAAGAGGGTTATGGTGTTCAAGATGAATACTTGAGAAGCGATGGTTCTGGACGTGATTATTTGTTGGTCAAATATGGCGGATCTTCATTTCCACTTGAGCATACGCATATCGACAATAAAGAACAGTTTGTTTTTCAAGACGGTAAAAATGTTTTTAAACATGCTGTTTTTAATATGGCAGACGTGTCTGAGAGAATATTGGATCGAAATAATTTATCGAAAGATGATATTGCCTGGCTTGCGGCTCACCAAGCTAACAAACGAATTATTGACGCAACGGCCAATCGCATTGGCTTGGAAGATGAGAAGGTAATGATGAACATCCAAAAATATGGAAACACCACTTCAGGGACTTTACCGCTCTTACTGTTTGATTACGAATCGCAATTGAAAAAGGGCGATAAGATAATTTTTGCAGCATTTGGGGGTGGGTTTAACTGGGGTGCATTATATTTGACATGGGCCTACGACCCGCGATAGTAAAATAAAAAATACAATCATGGATTTAAAAGACATTCAAAATCTTATCAAATTTATTGTTAAATCTGGTGCCAACGAGGTAAAATTTGAAACACTCGATTATAAAATCAGTGTGAAAACAGGCTCTGATTCTGCCCTCCCAACAGCCCAGTATGTGCCTTTGACTGCTGCGGCTCCAGCGCCTCAGCCAGTTACTGAAAAAGAAGCACCTCCGCAACCAACAGAGGATTTAACTAAGTACATCACCGTTAAGTCGCCAATGATTGGCACTGTTTACAGAAAGCCATCTCCCGATAAGCCAAACTTTACCGAAGTTGGACAACGAATAGCTGAAGGTGATGTGGTTTGTATTATTGAGGCGATGAAACTTTTTAATGAAATTGAATCTGAGGTAAGCGGTACCATTGTTAAAATTTTGGTTGATGACGCGTCACCTGTGGAATTCGATCAACCGTTATTTTTAGTTGACCCATCATAATCAACTCTAAATAAATCAATCATAAGGGTTACTAAACGGAGAGGCTATGTTCAAAAAAATTCTTATTGCAAATAGAGGTGAAATTGCGCTACGTGTAATACGAACCTGCAAAGAAATGGGTATTCAAACGGTTGCCATCTATTCATCAGCAGATGCTGATAGCCTTCATGTGAAATTTGCTGACGAGGCTGTTTGTATTGGACCAGCGTCTAGTTCTGAGTCTTATTTAAAAATCTCTCACATTATAGCCGCCGCCGAAATCACCAACGCGGATGCCATTCATCCTGGTTATGGATTTTTGTCCGAAAATGCAAGATTTTCAAAAATTTGTGAAGATCATGGTATTAAGTTTATAGGTGCGTCGGCTGAGATGATCAGTAAAATGGGTGACAAAGCTACAGCCAAAGCTACAATGAAAGCGGCAGGAGTACCATGTGTCCCCGGAAGTGAAGGTATTTTAAAAGATTTTGCAGACTGTAAGAAAACGGCCAAAGCAGTTGGCTATCCTGTGATGCTTAAAGCGACAGCGGGCGGTGGAGGAAAAGGCATGCGGGCGGTTTGGTCAGAGGATGACTTACTTGGGGCATGGGAAGGCGCACGTCAAGAGTCTAAAGCTGCATTTGCAAATGATGATATGTATATGGAAAAACTTATTGAAGAGCCTCGACATATCGAAATACAAATTGTAGGTGATTCAAACGGAAGGGCCTGTCATCTTTCGGAACGTGATTGCTCCATTCAAAGACGTCATCAAAAATTAACTGAGGAAGTTCCATCACCTTTTATGACAGCTGCTTTGCGCAAGAAAATGGGCGAAGCTGCTGTAAAAGCTGCAGAATTTATCCAATATGAGGGAGCAGGAACCATTGAGTTTTTGGTGGATAAGCACCGTAATTTCTTCTTCATGGAGATGAACACAAGAATTCAGGTTGAGCATCCAATTACCGAGCAGGTTGTAGACTTTGATTTAATTAGAGAGCAGATTTTAGTAGCCGCTGGCGTTCCAATTTCTGGAAAAAATTATATGCCAAATTTACACGCTATTGAGTGCCGAATCAATGCGGAAGATCCTTATAACGGTTTTCGTCCATCACCAGGAAAAATCACAACCCTTCATGCTCCAGGAGGCCACGGTGTTAGATTAGATACTCATGTCTATGCTGGATACACCATTCCTCCAAACTACGACTCTATGATCGCTAAGTTGATCACTACTGCGCAAACGCGTGAAGAAGCGATCAATAAAATGAAACGCGCCCTAGATGAATTTGTGATTGAGGGTGTTAAAACAACCATTCCATTCCACCGTAGATTAATGGATCATCCTGATTATTTATCGGGGAATTATACCACCAAATTCATGGAATCCTTTGAAATGGGTGTTCCAGAAGAGGAATAGATATTACATTTTATGATGCAATTATCTTATTGGGACAGGCAAACTTGGCTCAATGGTGTTGACTATGCCATTGTCGGAAGTGGAATTGTAGGTTTACAAACTGCGATCCATCTTAAAAAATCACATCCAAAGGCTAAGGTAATCATCCTTGAAAGAGGCTCAATGCCACAAGGCGCAAGTACTAAAAATGCTGGATTCGCTTGTTTTGGAAGCGTTAGTGAATTATTGTCAGATCTTAAAACATTCTCTGAGACTGAAGTTTTGGATTTGGTTGCCATGAGGTGGGAGGGACTGAGATTGTTGCGCCAGACCCTACAAGATTTTGACATTGAATATGAACAATTAGGCGGATTTGAAGTCTTTAGATCGAGCGATTCCCGTTTGTACAATGAATGTTTAGAAGCCATTCCGGAGCTTAACGATCGTTTAGCGGCAATTTTTAAAAGACCCGTATACGAGGTTCAAAGAACAAATGAATCTTTTTCGGGTGTTTTTAACCGAACCATTTATAACCAGTTTGAGGGACAAATCAATACTGGGTTTATGATGCAGTCATTAATTCAATGTGCGCATCAGCTTGGGATTTTGATTTTGAATGGCATACAAGTTACGAACATCATGGCTTCTTCGAATGGAGCTGTGTTGTATCTTGATGGTCTTGAGCTTCATTGCAAGCAGGTTGCTATTTGCACCAATGGTTTCGCTTCAGATTTTTTTGACTTGGAGGTTCAACCAGCGCGTAATCAAGTTGTGATTACTAAGCCTATTCAAGGCTTGAACATCAAAGGCACTTATCATTTAGAGCAAGGCTATTATTATTTCCGTAATGTCGGAAACAGGCTTTTACTAGGCGGCGGAAGGCACCTCGATTTGATTGGCGAAACGACTACTGAAATGTATCAAACCGAAAACATTCAATCTCAATTGGAGCATTTATTAAAAACGGTGATATTGCCCAAAACCCCTTTTGAGATTGAGCAAAGATGGAGTGGTATTTTAGGAATTGGTCCTCAAAAGACCCCCATAGTTAAAGAGGTCATGCCAGGAATTTTTTGTGGTGTTCGTATGGGCGGAATGGGAGTTGCCATTGGAAGTTTGGTTGGCTATAAGTTGGCAAAATTGATGACGACCTCTATTAGGTAAGATTATTCATTATTAGGTATTCCGCAATTTGAACCGCATTCGTTGCGGCTCCTTTTCGGAGGTTGTCACTTACAATCCAAAGGTTGAAACTTCTGTCATGAGAATGGTCTGCACGTAGTCGACCTACAAAAACATCGTCATAACCAAATGCTGTCAAAGGCATGGGATAGCTATCTTCGATGAAAACCACACCCTGTGTTTTCTTCAATATAAGAGCTACATCTGTCAATAGGGCTTTTTTCGATAATGTCATATTTACGGCTTCAGAGTGACCTCCTAAAACAGGAACCCTCACTGCGGTTGCTGTGACTCCAATGTTTGGATCGTTTAAGATTTTTTTAGTTTCTAAGATCAATTTCCACTCCTCTTTAGTATAGCCATCATCGCTAAAATCATCACACTGTGGCAGTGCGTTTTCATGTATTTGATGGGGGTAAAATTTATCGTGTTCAATGCTATTTTGTTCATTTCGCAATTGATCGATACCGCTTTGACCGCTTCCTGTGACAGATTGATAGGTTGAAACAATGAGTCGTTCAAGCCCAAAAGCTTTGTGAATATCATTTAATGCCACCACCAATTGGATCGTAGAACAATTAGGATTGGCTATAATTTTGTCTTCTGCAGAAAGGCTATTCGCATTGATTTCAGGAACCACCAGAGGGATGTTGTGATGCATCCGCCATGCGGACGAGTTGTCGATAACTGTTGTGCCTGCTTCAGCAAATTTAGGAGCCCAAAGTAAGGATAATTCAGCACCTATTGAGAAAAGAGCAATCTCGGGTCGAGTCTTTAGAACCTCATTTATTGATTGTATTCTCAGGTCATCACCATTAAAATGGATAGGCTTTCCAATACTTTGATCTGAAGCAGCTACTAAAAGGTTTGAAATTGGGAGTTTGCGTTCTTCAAGAACACGGAGCATGGTTTGTCCAACCAGTCCTGTTGCGCCAATTAATGCTATTGTCATATGGTTGTAAAATGTGAGTTAAAATAAGTCCGCCGCATCTATAAAAATCATTTAATTGTTGATTACAATACGTGGTACACGGTTTGAAATACCTGTGATCAATTCGTAAGAAATGGTTCCGGCTCTCTCAGCAAGATATTCTGCCGACTGCTGAACTCCAAAAACTTCAACAGTGTCGCCTTCTTTACATTTGATATCAGTGACGTTGAGCATGATCATATCCATACAAACATTGCCAACAATGGGCGCCGATTTCCCGTCAATAATCATTTGCCCATTCCCATGTCCGTATTGTCGACCAATGCCATCTGCATGTCCAATAGGAACTACAGCAATGGTTGTGTCAGCGTCACATACATAGGCGCGGTTATAGCCAACCGATTCACCTTTTTTGAGATGATGAATTTGCGAAATATGCGTTTTTAGAGTAGCAATCGGAATTAATTCATGATGCTCATTGCTTTCGTTTGAGAAGCCATATAGCCCAATGCCACTGCGAACCATGTCAAAATGCGCTTGCTTATAATTTAAAATACCTGAAGTATTGCACATATGACGAATAGGCTGATATCCGATCGATGCAATAATACGGCTATTAATATTCTCGAATTGATGTATTTGTTGGAGGCTAAAATCACTTTCGTTCATGTCTTCACTCGCTGCGAGATGTGACAATAAGGAGGCCATTTTGATTGTGCTTTGCTGGTTAAAAATGGCAGCAACTTGCTCAGCTTGTGACTGATTGAAACCCAATCGATTTAAGCCAGTATTGAACTTGATGTGGACAGGGTAATTTGTTTGTTTGTGTGATTTGGCAACACTTAAAAAATCTTCTAAGACCCGAAAACTGTATAAACAAGGCTCTAAGCAATGATCTATGATTTGATCAAAACTTTCAGGTTGTGGGTGGAGTACCATTATAGGCTTCCAAATACCGGACTGCCTGAGTTTAACCCCTTCTTGAGTATAAGCTACCGCAAAATAATCTATCCCCAAAGCTTCTAATTTGGCAGCTACAGCATTAGCCACGCTACCATAAGCAAAGGCCTTAACAACAGCCAAGAACTTTGTTTTAGGACTTAATTTTTGTTTTAAAAAAATATAATTCTGCTCAAGTGCATTGAGATCAATTTCAAGATAAGTAGCAAATCGATTAGTCATTATTAGAACGATCAGTATCTATGGCTTTCGGATGATCAATGTCTAATTCTAGCATTTTGTCGTGAGTCATAGCTTTATAAAAAGCTGCACGGCACAATGGTTCGTATTCGTCGATTTCGCCGAGTAAAACGATGTCATCGCTATCGGCTTTTCTAAAGCTAAATTGCGCCAAATTTCCTGTTCTGGTACAAATAGCATGTACTTTAGTTACATATTCTGCTGTAGCCATTAAATTAGGCATCGGTCCAAACGGATTGCCTTTGAAATCCATGTCTAGTCCAGCTACAATGACTCGAACGCCTTTATTTGCAAGGTCATTACATACACTCACAATCTCTTGATCAAAAAACTGCGCTTCATCAATTCCAACGACATCACAGCCGTCTGCTAGGATAGGAATATTGGCGGCGGCTGGAACAGGTGTTGACATGATCTCGTTAGCATCATGAGACACTACCTTGTCATCATTGTAACGCACATCAATTGAGGGCTTAAAAATTTCAACTTTTTGTTTGGCAAACTGAGCGCGTTTCAAACGTCTGATAAGCTCTTCTGTTTTTCCAGAGAACATAGACCCACATATCACTTCGATCCAACCGAATTTCTTTTCTTGTTTACCTGTGCTTTCTAAAAACATAAAATGAAATAATCTGAAACAGCCTTTGTTTTGATGCGCTGGTAAATTTACAAAATCCAAAATTGAAATAACGACCACCCTAAAGGATTTCTTAACAGTTTAACAATGGGTTTTTGGAAAAGGAATAGCGACCTAATCATTCGAGAACTGGCCTTAAGAACCTCAGAAAAATTGACAGAAATTATTTCTCCTGCTTTTACTCAATGGGCACAGTCGGAGAAGGTTGCTGCTTTTATTGATTTTTTTAAAGAAAGCCAAGCACTGCTTAAAACCCACTATACTAAAACAAGTGTTGGAGTCAATTTGACTTCAAATGAATTGACTTATCTCAAATGTCAATTTAACGGCTTATGTCCACATGAGATTCTTAATGAGCTAAATCTGTCTGAAGACCAATTAAGAAAATTAAAACACAAATTGTTTGTCAAGTTTGAAGCTCGGCATTGGTTTGAGTGCTTTAGAAAGGCGTTAGCCTTGGATATCATAAAATTGGGGGATGTGCTACAGAAAAGTCCTTATAGTATTGCCACAGCTGAGATTCAAAATATTTTAGAGCATCTTGGACATCGACCCATAACAAGAAACAAATTGCAATTGGAATTATATGAAGGCCTTTTGAAATTTTATTGTTCACTCACTTATGACTGCTTATTGCATCCTGCAAAAACGGCTAAATTGTAATTCAAGACATCAGTTTTGGGAATGCTTACGCCGTTGATAGATGTCAATTCCGAGCCTTATCGCTGCTTCAAAAGATGATGTCGAGGCAACACCTTGACCAGCAATAGTGAATGCAGTGCCGTGGTCTGGTGACACACGAATTTTATCCAAACCAGCAGTAAAATTAACACCTTTCCCAAACGATAAAAGCTTGAAGGGAACCAGTCCTTGATCATGGTAACTGGCCAAAATGCCATCGAATTGATGATGTTGCCCTGATCCAAAAAATCCGTCAGCTGCAAAAGGACCTTTAACTTCAATCCCAATTTCACGAAGCGTAATAACAGTTGGACTTAAAATCTTTCCATCAATTTCACCAATTGCCCCCGAATCTCCTGTATGAGGGTCAACACCAAGTAGGGCGATTTTGGGACGTGCTATCCCAAAATCTTTAATTAGAGATTCATGCATTGCCCTTACTTTCTCCATAACAAGTTCTTTCGAAATGAGTGAACTTACTTGGTCTAATGGCACATGATCTGTTAGCAGCCCAACACGGATTACATCAGAAACCAACATCATTAAACTCGAACCTGTAAGTTGTTGGTTGAGGTAATCGGTGTGCCCAGCAAATTGAAATTGGTCTGATTTGATGCTCGCTTTGTGTATCGGTGCCGTGATTAGAATATCAATATCATTTTGCTTCAAAGCGGACGTGGCTGCCTCAAGTGATCGAAAAGCATATTTCCCTATATTAGTGTCAATTGTTCCATAAGTCATTTGGACCTCTTCGTTCCATACCTCGTTGACATAAACAGTGCCAGCTGTGTAATTTATTTGACCTGTCGAAGATGCCATATTGAGTTTGGTACCGAATGCTTCTTGTAGCTTTTCGAGCAAAGTGATATTGCCGTAAATAATAGGAACAAAACCAAAGACCTCAATCTCGGACAAAGATCGTAATACTACCTCAGGACCGATACCATTCAGGTCGCCAATAGAAATTCCGATTTTTACAATTGACTGATTTGGCATGGGATAGGCGAGTTTTCTTTTGTATTTTCGCAAGACAAAATTAATGAAACATAACTAATGTTCACAGGAATTATTGAAGAGATAGGTCAGATTAAGAATGTTCAGCGAGTGGCGGGAAATATTCACCTTACCGTTTTGACACAAATGGCGGGCGATTTAAAGATAGATCAAAGCGTTTCACATAACGGTATTTGTCTAACGGTTGTGTCCCGAACAAACACTGAATATATTGTCACGGCTATTAAAGAAACCATTGATAAAACCACGATTGGAGATTGGCAAATTGGTGATTCGGTGAATCTGGAAAGAGGATTAAAACTTGGAGATCGACTTGACGGCCATATGGTTCAAGGGCATGTAGATCAAATTGGAGTATGTACTGAGGTACAAGAAACTAATGGTAGCTGGAGTTACAGATTTCAATATGAACCCTCGTTAGGAAATATCACCATAGAGAAAGGTTCGATCACCATAAATGGAGTTAGTCTGACAGTAATAAACTCGGAGCGTGATGCGTTTAGTGTTGCCATTATTCCTTATACGCATGATCATACCAATTTTTCTCTTCTGAAAGTAGGGGCAAAGGTGAATCTTGAATTTGATGTTATTGGTAAATATGTTTCAAGACTTTATCAAACTTAGTTTTCTTCGAATTTCGATATCACAATTTCATCAAAATGTTGTTTAGGGTTATGAATCAGTGATATGAGATTAGTCATCACCATTTTGAAATCATCGATCACAGAAGGCGTTATATCATAATGAAATCCCTTCCCGTTATCGTTGGGGATGCCTAATTTTAATAGACCAAGTGATAATTTTTTTAAGGCAAATATGCCACCTTCCATTTCTTTTGTTTCAGGAAAATTAGCGCGCCATAAAAAGGCATAACACAATATTTGAAAACATTTGTGATAACGATCGTAATCGATTCCCAATAGTGACCAGTCTTTGATTTGAAGGTGCGTTGCAGAAATATTTTGACCTGTTTTGTAATCAATAATTCTAGTTTTCCCGTTTAACTGATCAACTCGATCTATTTTTCCTCGAAGTTTAACAGGAAAATCTAACTCGGGGATGTCTATTACTGCCTCTAGCTTTTCCTCAATACTTATAATTTTAATTGTATTACCATCTTTTATGGTACTGAGATCATGTTGCAATAGCTGCATGATATAATGCTTCCCAATTTCGAACGTCAGGAGGTTTTTACCAGATCGAATATCTGCGCCTTTAAGTTGCTCTTTAAAATGCTTATATGCACAGTCTGGTGCTCTTTCAATCATTTTGATTAAAGATTGTTCCGACAAATATTGGTTTATATGTTGTTGATACAATTCTTCCAGTGTATTATGAATGGCATTACCAAAAGTGCGAGCCTCCATCGCTTCTTCAACTTGTTCAGAGTCTTTAACTCCTAAGACATATCGATAATAAAAAGCGAGAGGGTCTTTGATAAATAAACTTAAAGCTGATGGTGAGTACCCGTAGCCCGCCAGAGCAGCTAATAATTCAATAACTGACTCAGTTTTTTCAACTGATATAGGTTCTTTCTTTTGTTTTGGGGTATTAGCAATGGCATTTATATGATTTATTTTATGAACGCCATCAACTTCCAATTGCAGTAAATAACGGCTTGGCTCTGCTCCCTTTAATCCGTCGACCAAAGAATCATAAATCAAATGAACGCTACTTGCTCGTTGTATCAAATGGTAAAAGTGATAGGCATAAATAGCGTCTTTTTCCTTAATCGTTGGGAGATTAAAAATCCGTTTTACATCAAACGGAATAAAAGATCCGTTTTGTTTGCCTGCGGGTAATACTCCCTCATTGACTGAAGTAACAATTACCGTTTCAAAATCTAGTACCCGGGATTCTAAAATACCCATGATTTGTAAGCCTTCTAGCGGCTCTCCTCTAAAGTCTAAGACAGTCTCATTGATCAAGTCGTTAAAGAGGTGCTTCAATGTTTTGATACTCTGGACGCTATTAAAAGATAATAGTTCTGTTCTGAGAGTGTTTAGGGTGGTGTAGAATTTGTACAAACACTCCATCGCAAAAATATCCGCGTGATTTCGGGTATTTAAAGCGGTCTTAATTTTCGATACTATAGCCAAGCTATAGTCAATGGCTTGACCAGGATCGTCCCAATTACTAAAAATAAGCTCAATCCATTCAATATTTCCATTAGCAGCCTTTTGTTTAAGCTGATCTTGGTCGACAAACATTAAATTTTGTTCTTGAATATAATGACGTATCGTGTTTAACGTATGGGCTTTATTACTACCAATTAAGTATCCTACAAATGGGTTTGAAAGTACATTCAACACATGCTTGTAGTAAAATTGATTTGAATTCTGGCCGGCATGTAACTCAAATAGACTTGCAAATAGGCTAGCGATAGGCGTAGCTTTAAGCGGGAATCCCATGGTGATATTAACCACTTTCACTTCAATAGGAATAGCGCTTAGTAGCGGTATGAGAAGTGTCTCGTCAGCTAATACAATAGCCGTATTCTCACATTTATTTTTCCCCCAGAGTTGCTTAATGAGATTCCCAACATATTTAGCTTGACCGACACTTTTAGGAGTGCCAATCGCATTGATTTTTTTAGGTGCCTTGAACTGATCGTGAATTCCTAAAGGATGATTGTCTTTGTAGTGTTTCCACGAATTGAAGTAGGATCTCATAAAAAGCCCAGACTCTTCCATTTCATGGGTTAAAAAGTACCGATCATTATCCCAATAAATGCTTGCCATATTGTTACTCAATAATTCTTTAAAAATTCTTTCTTCAGAAGCGTTTAAAGCATTAAATCCTAATAAAACAAAACGATCATTTTGATGTGCGTTAATATAATTCTCCAAATTTTCAATAGCAGTGCGATACAACGTTCCTTGATGGCCCAGACCTTGTGTTGTTAATACCTCATTTAACTTATGATAAAACGGCCTAAGCTGTTTCCAAAATTTTAAATAGTTACTGACCATTGGTGTTTTTGGATCTTGTCCAAACGCTTCAATCGATTTTAGTTGCATGATTCCCTCAAATAAAGAGTCAATCTCAATTAAGTACCGGTCAATTTCAATAAAATCTTGTAATAGCCTTGGACCCCAATTCAAAAATTGATCAAAAGAATCAACATGTTCTTGCTGTGAAATGTCCTTATAAGCACTGTACGATTCCATGATGAGGCGGGTCGGAGTGATGGGATTTAATTCTGAAATCTCTTGAACAAACTCCTCAACGGTATACACCTTTGGTGCAAACTGAAATTCATTTGCAATTTTGGCTAATTCATTCTTGAGAACCACACCTGATCGTTTATTAGGCATAACAAAGCAGATCGATGAAAACACCGTTCCTTTATTGGAAAGATCGTTAAGAACGCCTTGAATAAAAGTTGTCATTTGATTGAATGATATAAGATGACTCTAAAATAAAAAAGCGCTCCCAAAAGGAACGCTTTTTCAAAATAATTTTATTCGAAGGTTATTCTTCTAACTTTACTTCAACACGACGGTTTTCGGCACGACCCTTAACTGTAATGTTTGATGCAATTGGTTTAGATTCGCCATATCCAATAGTGGTAAGACGTGAAGCTTGAACACCATTTTCAACAAGATAATTTTTAACCGAATTTGCGCGATCTTCAGACAATCTTTGATTGGTTGCTTCGCTACCTGTAGAATCTGTATGTCCTTCAATTAAGAATTCGGCAGACGGATATTCTTTTATGATAGCTGTTATCGCTTTTAAAACTGGCAAGGCGTCACTTTTAAAACTCGATTGACCAGTATTAAAATTGATAGTTCTTGCATAGTTTGACAACTGATCAACAACATCATTAGGTACAGAAACCTCTGGACAACCATTATTTGCAGCCGTACCAGCTTCATTTGGACAGTTATCATCTTTGTCTAGAACGCCATCATTATCAGCATCGCTCCATGGACAGCCTTTGTTAGCAGCTGGACCAGCTTCATTTGGACAGTTATCATCTTTATCAGCAACTTTGTCGCCATCAGCATCAGGACATCCCTTCATTGCTGCAGATCCCGCAACCTTAGGACAATTGTCTTTACTGTCGATAATGCCATCGTTATCATAATCTGGACATCCATTCATTGCAACAGAACCAGCTTCATTTGGACACTCGTCTTGACTGTCTTGAACGCCATCTCCATCAGAATCTGGGCAACCGTTAAACTGCTCTAAACCTGGAACGTCTGGGCAAGCGTCATTTTTATCGTATACACCGTCGCCGTCAGAATCCTTTCCACCAAAACGTAAAGCTAAGCCAATCGTATGTTGGAAATGTTGTGCAGGTCTACGTTTACCGAATGAATGCTTATATTGAGATTGAAGTGTAACACCAAAGCCGTCAGAGAACCAGTAAGACAAACCACCAAGTGCATTTGCGGCAGGCTGTCCATTGTTATCTCCGTCGACCTTGAAGTAGTCATTTCCTTCAACACCAACCCAGCTGCCTCCGAAACCGACGAAGGGTTCAAGTTTTTTGCTTTTGATTAATTCGCCAAGGCTATACTTGATATTCAAGTCTGCAGCATAGTATTGAGCGCTTTCAATTGTAGCAGTCCCCCATTGGGTGATTGAATTGATTGAAGCAGCAACACCGAGCGACCAGTTGCCTGAAATATTTTTCGAAACGCCTAGGTAAGAAATTGAGGGTATTGTGTTCCAATGGCTAATGTCTGTAAGGCCTTCTAAATTTCCGCCTTGAACACTAGTGTGGCCGCCAACAGGATAGAAATCTACCGCGTTAACTCCAAGGGTTATTTGCCAAGGGTTGTCACTATTTTGAGACATCACAGTCGTCAACCCAAACAACAAACAAACCATAATCGTAAGTAAGTTTTGTTTTTTCATAGAAAAATGAGTATTTAAAGTTTAAATATTACCGCAAAAATAGCCGATTTACGGTTACCTGACAAATTTTGTACTCTAAAAAACACAATATTACCCCGATATCAACAATTTTAGCTTAAATTATTCCCAGCTTTCTGCCTACTTGGGAAAATGAGGCTATAGCTTCGTCTAAATGTGCTTTTGTATGCGCCGATGAAAGCTGTACCCTTATACGGGCTTTTTCTTTAGGCACTACTGGATAAAAAAAGCCTATGACGTAGATTCCTAGATCAAGAAGCTCGGTAGCCATGCGTTGAGCTAATTTTGCATCATAAAGCATGATAGGTACAATTGCGCTGTCACCATCAACAATATCAAATCCAACAGCTTTAATGTGTTTCTTAAAATAGTTGGTATTCCACTCCAATTGATCTCTTCGAGAAGTGTCTGTTGTCAACAAGTCAAATACTTTTATGGAGGCACCAACAATGGCAGGGGCTAAAGAGTTGGAAAACAAATAGGGTCGTGAGCGTTGACGTAAGATTTCGATAATTTCTTTTTTACCTGTTGTGTAGCCGCCCATGGCTCCACCTAGTGCCTTTCCGAGTGTCCCAGTAATGATGTCAATGCGACCAAGAACTTGTTTTGCCTCTAATGTGCCTCTCCCTGTTGAGCCTATAAAACCTGCTGCATGGCATTCATCAATCATAACCATGGCGTCAAAGCGTTCTGCAAGATCGCAAATTTTGTCTAAAGGTGCTACGATTCCATCCATTGAAAAGACTCCGTCGGTGACCACCAATATATATCGAGCACCGTCACTTTTGGCAGCTATTAACTGTGCCTCCAAATCAGTCATATTACTATTTTCATAACGATAGCGTTTCGCCTTGCACAGTCGAACACCATCAATGATTGATGCGTGATTCAAACTGTCAGAAATGATAGCGTCTTGAGCAGATAATAATGGTTCGAACACCCCGGCATTTGCATCAAAGGCCGCCGCATAAAGTATGGTATCCTCTGTTTGATAAAATGCTGCGATACGATGCTCCAAGGTTTTGTGAATATCTTGGGTGCCACAAATAAATCGAACTGATGACATGCCAAAACCATGTGTGTCCATTGCAGATTTGGCTGCTTCGATGACCTCCGGATGTGAAGACAAGCCCAAATAGTTGTTGGAACAAAAGTTAATCACTTTCTGTCCTGTACTGAGTTCAATTTCTGCTCCTTGAGGAGAGGTAATAATGCGTTCTTCCTTGAAAAGACCGTTTGCTCGAATGTCATCTAACTCAGATTGAAGATGACTTTTAATGCCGCTGTACATAAGTTGTTTTTAATTTCATTCAAATTTAGTAAAATCAATTGGCTAAAAAGAAACGATTTTCAGAGACTTCTTTTCGTTCACATAAATAAGAATATTTTTTACTAAATCGAAACCCATTTTATTCAAGGCGGTGCGATAGCCATTCACTTGATCTTGATCTTTAGCTTGAGGTTGGCTGCTTTTGTAATCAATAATAATAGCCTCGTGCTTAGACAAAATATTGATCCTATCAGGTCTAAGAAATTTCCCTTCTGGGGTGATGATTTCTTTTTCGTTATATGCTTCAAAACGTCCATCATAATAAATCTTAAGCGCGGGATGGTCAATAATCTGTGAGGCAATATCTTCAAGCTCATTTTTTTGATCATCAGATGCCATGCCCGTATTAATAAGAACTTCTGAAGCAAAAGGAATATCGGTTGCTTGTTTGATTTGTGACATATACCAATGCAGTAGATTTCCTTTTTCAAGAGCATCACCTAATTGACTGTCCCAGATGAGTGAAGCATTCGTGATGATATGAGTTGGTAAACTGCCTAGTGATCGCATTTGGCATTTAATGTTGGCCACAATTTCTTTGTCAATATGATGTTTTGTTTTTGACTGATTATTTTCCCCGAACGCGTAATTGGTTTGATCCTTACTATACCGACCTTGTTGCTCTAAGAAATATTTTAAAAAGCCACTAAAAGTCGCTTGGCTTGATTGGTGGTTATTGTTCCCAATGATGTGCAGTTGGTTTTCCGCTCGAGTCAATGCAACGTACAATAAATTGAGATTATCCAATTCCATATCTGACCGATGTTTGTCATAAAGCAGCTTTCCTTGCTCACCTGTTAAAGGCAGATCTTTATTGACATTTACAAGTGAAAATCTCATGTGATCAAATGGTGTTTTACTCAAGTCGTACCATAATTTTGTAGCTGGCTCTTTGTAAATGTTCTGTTCCGCAAATGGAAAAATTACAATTGGAAATTCTAATCCTTTTGCAGCATGAATGGTCATAATTTGCACAGCGTCGGACTGTTTGACGCCAACAATACTCAATTTGCTTTCATGCTGCTTATAGTATTCTAAAAATGATGAAACGCCAAGGGATTGGTTAGACATAAATTGAAGCACTTCATCTAAAAAATACTGAATATAGGCGTCAGATCGGTTGTTTAATTCAAAACAAATAATAATCTCTTCTACCAATTCGTAGAGCGATAGAGATGATGCTTTTTCAGGACTAAATTTGATGCCAATATGAGCCAAAGAATTGAAGAATTTTACGTCTGACACATGGATGTGCTTTGAGTATAAATCGTGCCAATCAGAGTTTTTGTGACCTGTTTGTCCAAGATGGGTTAAAACATCGAGCCTATGACTATGATTCCCTGGTTCTTGAAGCGAACTCATAACGGCAACAATAAGTCTTACCTCAGGAGAACTGGATAATATCAGCGATTCGGATGACACTACTGGAACATCTGACTCCGTAAGAAAATTTGCCACCGCAACACCTTCTTTATTCCGTCTAACCAAAACAACAATATCGCCCAAGTCAAAGCCGTCAATTTGACATTGTTTAACTCGCTCTAAAACCGTTTTACAATAGTCTTGCGTTTTAGTTTCTGTCTTGGCATCTATAAATGAAACACTAACAAACCCACCAGATTGATTAATAGGATTTTGATAACTGTTCTGATATAATTCGATTTGCTCGCTGTCAGAAAGCACTTTGGTTGCAAGTAAGTTAAAAAGTTGATTATTAAAATCTACGATATTGAAGTCACTTCTATAGTTATTTGGCAAGTTGGATAAGCGAAGAGGAACTTGAAATGGAGAGAATTTACTAAGTTTCATAAATTGCTCGACTTTCCCTCCTCTCCATCTGTAAATCGCCTGTTTTGAATCACCCACTATCGTTACACTCGATCCTGTTGATGCCAGACTGTGAGACAGTAAGGGTAATAAATTTTCCCATTGTTTTACTGAAGTATCTTGGAATTCATCAATAAAAAAGTGACTGTATTTTTCACCTAGTCTTTCATAAATAAAAGCGGTAGGCTCCTCTTTAAGATGTTTGCTGATTAGAGTATTGAACTCTGAAATGAGTAAAAAATTCTGCTCTAGCTTTATCTGTTCGAGCTCTTTTTCTATCCCACCCAATACAGAGAGAGGAGTGATATTACTTAGGAAATTTTGATATAAACCCATCAAATATATAGAAGTCTTCAATTGGCGAAAGGCTTCTTGTATTTCCGGCAGAAGCTGATCAACTTTTTGACGGTCTTCAATACTAGCATTACTATTTAAAACTTCTCCCGATTCAATTTGTTCTTCCAACGTATTGTTATAAAGACCCTTAGTCTGTCCATCTGCAATTTTTTTGAAATGATTGGGAAGGGTTCCCCTAGCAAAACTCTTAAGGTCAATATTTTGAGTTATTAACGCATCGAAAATAGCCTGAGCAACAGATTTTATTTGCTTGTGAAGATCCTGAAGCGTTGTTCTAATGGTGGCTTTAAACGCTATATGATCTTTTAAATCTAATTGGCCAATTTGTTCGAGGATAGGAATGTCATTTTCTGAAACCAAGCGCTGAGCAATTTGATGAAAGTCATATCCAATATCTGCACTTTTGTCATCGGTAACTTTTTCAAATGCAAAATCTAGCATTGTCTTGGTCAGTGTTGTGTCACTCCCTCCCTTAGATATGAACCGATCTACAGCTTGCGTCAAAAGCGCTGAAGTGTCCAGCGTGACTTCAAAATTATGTGATAATTTAAGATCTTGCGCAAAGGTACGAACTACCTTTTGAGTAAATTTGTCAATGGTTGAAACGTTAAAATCGTGGTAATTGTGAGCAATATAAGTCAAAGCACCTTCAGCACGTTCTTGAAGGCTAATAGGGGTTAGGCCTAAGGCAGCACTCAAGGACTCAAACATGCTATTGGGTGTTCGTAACATCTTGGAGTCCGTAAAATCCTTTAGAGTGCTTATTATTCTACCCTTCATTTCCTCTACCGCTTTATTGGTAAATGTGATGGCTAGAATTTTTTTAAACACGGATGGTTCAGGAGCAGCAAGTACAATTTTCAAATATGATTGAACTATAGCATAAGTCTTACCGCTCCCCGCTGAAGCATTAAAAACATTAAATGAGGCGTTTTTCAATTGTCCGATTTGAAGTCAACAATTTAAGTAAACTTGATGAATTCGCGAACGTGGTTTATACTTTATATCGTAAATTTGAAGTTCAGTTCAACTCATAAATATTTTATTATGCCATTTCAATTACCAGAATTACAATATGCATATGATGCCTTAGAGCCTCATATTGATGCAAAAACTATGGAAATTCATCATTCCAAACACCATAATGGTTATACCGCAAAATTGAATGCAGCCATAGAAGGGACTGCTCATGACGCAACGCCCATCGAATCAATTTTAGGTCAATTGGATATGGGTAATGCAGGTCTTCGTAATAACGCCGGTGGTTATTATAATCACTGCTTATTTTGGGATGTCATTAATCCAAATGATCGAGGAACACTTTCTGGCGACCTAGAAGGCGCTATTGTAGCCTCTTTTGGATCCGTTGATGCATTTCGTGATACTTTTTCAGCAGCGGCGGCAGGTCAATTTGGCTCAGGATGGGCTTGGTTATGTGTTCATCCAGGTGGTGCTGTGAAAGTATGTTCAACGCCAAATCAGGACTGTCCATTGATGCCTGGAATTGGTTGTGGCGGGACTCCAATTTTAGGACTTGATGTTTGGGAACATGCTTATTACCTGAATTATCAAAACAGAAGGCCAGATTACATTTCTGCTTTTTTCGATTTAATAAATTGGAATGAAGTTTCACGAAGATACGAGCAAGGGAAATAGTCAGTTATCTTATTGGTTTAAAATAAAAAAGGTGAACAAGATGTTCACCTTTTTTGCCCCAAATCTACCATGAACTTAACCTACTTATGTTATGGTAAGTCAAAGATAGAATCATTTACTTGTGTTTTATTAAAATTTAGACAAACGGCAAAGAAATCGGTTTAAAATATTTTAATGTCTGAGAAATCGAACAATCAAATTTTAAAATATTTCAAATAAAAAATACAGATTTCATTAAAATAAAAAAGGTGAACAAGATGTTCACCTTTTTTGCCCCAAATCTACCATGAACTTAACCTACTTATGTTATGGTGAATCGAAGATAAGAGAAGTGTTTTGACCGCCCTATCTTTTTAGATGAAATGCAAAAATAAACGATTAAAGGTTAATATGCGCGCTCTTTTGAACCCTCTACAAAGTTTATTAAGGCTTGATTGACTACCCGATGCCCCCCTGGAGTTGGATAGTCTCCGGTAAAATACCAGTCCCCAAGGTTATCAGGACATGCGTTGTGTAAGTTTTCGATCGACTGAAAAATGACTTTGATGTCACACTCTACTTTATCCGAATTGATTAGTTCTGCAATTTTTGATGAAATTGTTTCAGGATCAAAGGCCGCATAAAGTTCTTTGACATGATTTATTTGAACCCTGTCAGTTATACCTACTTCAGATTTACATTTGCGATAGACTGAATCTAAAAGCTGACTTTGCCCACTATCTTCTAGCAATGCTAAAGCAGCCCTAAAGGCGATGAGGTCACCCAAATTAGCCATATCAATACCATAACAATCTGGATAGCGTATTTGCGGGGCAGAGGACACAACAACAATTTGTTTTGGGTTCAGCCGGTCAAGAATTTTTAAAATGCTTTTTTTCAAAGTCGTGCCGCGCACAATACTGTCGTCAATAATGACTAAATTATCTGTTGGATTAACCACACCATAGGTCGAATCATAAACGTGTGCCACAAGATCATCTCTTGAACTGTCTTGGGTAATAAACGTTCTTAGTTTGACATCCTTTATGGCAATTTTTTCAATTCTTGGCCTTTGAGATAAAATGTTGTTAATGTCATCCGCCGTTAAGTTGCCATTTTTTGCAATAATTTCGTCAGCTTTTCTTTTATTTAATATACGTTCAACGGTTTCCACCATGCCATAAAATGAAATTTCAGCAGTATTTGGAATATAAGAGAATACTGTATTGAAAATATCATCATTAATAGCTTTCATCACTTGAGGCAATAATAATTCGCCTAATTTTTTTCGCTCTTTATAAATATCCGCATCATTTCCTCGAGAAAAATAGATGCGCTCAAAGGAACATGCCTTTCGAGTCAAAGGTTTATTGATTTCAGGCAATGACACCGAACCATTTTTTTTAATAATCAAAGCGTGACCAGGATCTATTTCTTGAATGCTACTTTGCGAGACATTGAAAACCGTCTGAATTGCCGGTCGTTCTGAGGCCACCACCACTACCTCGTCATCTTGATAGTAATAAGCTGGTCTTATTCCTGATGGGTCGCGAAGAACAAAAGCGTCACCATGTCCAATGAGTCCAGCAATCGCATAACCACCATCCCATTTTTTTGAAGCCATTTTTAAAATATTACCAACATTCATCTGATCGCAAATGAGAGGAGATGCAGCCTTTTTATCGAAACCTTGTTCCTTCAAATTAAAATACAGATCAAGAACGGCATCATCTAAGAAATGGCCAATATTTTCCATGACTGTAACAGTGTCGGTGTAGTCCTTTGGATGCTGTCCGATGGCAACAAGATCCTCAAATAATTCTCTAACATTGGTCATATTAAAATTTCCAGCGATAATGAGATTACGATGCATCCAGTTGTTTTGTCTCAAAAAAGGATGAACACTTTCGATGCTATTGGCTCCAAAGGTGCCATAACGGACATGACCGAGCATCAGTTCACCAAGATATGGCACCGTTGCTTTTAATGCCTCAGTGTTTTCAAGTAAAGTAGGATTTTCCTCAAGGGAGCTATTAATTCGACCATTAATTTGACTGAAGATGTCCTTGATTGGTTGTGGTTCATTTGACCGAACTCTACTGATAAATCGTTGTCCAGGAGCTACATCCAGTTTTATACTGGCGAATCCTGCGCCATCTTGCCCACGATTATGCTGTTTTTCAAGCAGCAAATACATTTTATTAATGCCGTAAAAGGCTGAGCCGTATTTTTTTTGATAATAGGATAGTGGCTTTAAAAGCCGTACAAGGGCTATTCCGCATTCGTGTTTGATCACATCACTCATTGGCCGAAGGTATAAAATTTTTAGTGATCATTTCCAATTTTTACTCTAGTTCAATATCAAATTGAATCAGTGACTGGATCATTCTTAAACGCTTTTGAATTTCCGATTTACTGACACTTAAAAGCCGTTCTGTACCAAAAGCTTCAACGCAAAAAGATGCCATAGCGGTACCATAAATTATTGCAGATTTTAAATTATCAAATGAATAATCTTCTGTCTTTGCCAAGTAACCCGCAAATCCACCAGCAAATGAATCGCCAGCACCAGTAGGGTCAAACACGTCTTCTAAAGGCAATGCTGGAGCAAAAAACACTTGTTCATTGTGAAACAAAAGAGCACCGTGTTCTCCTTTTTTAATAACGACAAACTCTGGTCCCAAATTCTGAATGACTTTAGCTGCCTTTACCAAAGAATACTCCCCTGATAACTGTCGCGCTTCCTCGTCATTAATAGTAATGGCGTCAACCTTAGAAATGACTTTTTGTAATTCCTCATTATTGTTGTCCATCCAATAATTCATGGTATCCATGACTATGAATTTTGGCCCATTCATTTGATCAATAGCAGCCAATTGTGCTTCGGGATTTAAATTACCAAGTAGGAGTATATCTGCATTTTTGTAGTTGTTTGGAACTTTAGGGTTGAACTGCGTCAATACATTTAATTCGGTAGCAAGCGTATCGCGACTATTCATGTCGTGATGGTATCTTCCACTCCAATAAAATGATTTTTCACCTGCAATAACATCCACGCCATCAAGATTGATTCCGCGGGAAACCATAGTGTCTAAAAAGGATTGAGGGAAATCGTCACCAATGATGGCTACTAGTGCCACATCAGCGTTCAAATGACTCGCAGCTAAGCCAATATAAGTTGCCGCTCCGCCTAATATTTTATCTGTTTTCCCAAAGGGAGTTTCAATGGCGTCGAAAGCAACCGTTCCAACAGCAACCAGCTGACTCATATAATTAATTGTCTTTTGCTACAAAACTAATACATATGCTTCAAAAGAAAGCGTTTAATGATGTGTTTATTTTCTCCCGTAATCTGCTGGAATTTCGCCCCAGGCTTTAGTTTCCCATTTGACTATCGTTGTCTTATAATCATTGTTTTTTAACCAATCGGTGGCACGCTGAATCAAGTCAAATATCTCTTTATTTTTTGATGATTGAACCAATTTGGTTTTACATTTTTTTTGTTTGACCCAACTGATTGCAATTCTTGAATCACTATATAAAAGGAGATCACTATTATTTTTTTTGAGATAAGCTAAGCCATGCACTAGAGCTAAAAATTCTCCAATATTATTAGTGCCCTGTTGAAAAGGGCCTTGCTTGAATAGGACCGTTTTGCTTTCTGTTTCTACACCTCGATATTCCATAAGTCCGGGATTTCCTTTAACGGCAGCATCAACAGCTATTGATTTCATATTAGGATGTCCAATTTTGAGGCGTTCAACTTCAGATAACTCCCTCAACTTTTTTACATTTTTACCAATAGACGCTTTGTAAGGTCTTTTAAAAGCATCTTTAGCTTCTTCAAATGATGAAAAGCTTTTGAATTGCGCTCCTTGAACATTTTGGACTTGCACTTTGCAGGCATCCCAGCTGTCAAAAATTCCAGAGTGATGTCCTTTCCAGACGACGTAAAATTTTGGAGCTTTTCTAGCCATGTAATATTTTTGCAATAATTTTAGGAAAATACATCATTTCTAAATGATGGACTTTTTGCGCGATGCTCTGAGCATTATCTGAAGGGTCAATTTGACATGATGCTTGAAAAATTATCTGCCCGTCGTCGTATTTGTCATTAACATAATGGATACTGATGCCGGTTTTCCCCTCTTTATTCGCCATAACGGCTTCATGAACGTGATGACCATACATCCCTTTACCGCCGTATTTTGGCAATAGTGCGGGATGAATGTTGATTATTTTAAAGGTTTGAGCGATCTCCTCAGGGATTTTTAACAAATAGCCTGCTAATACAATCAAATCGGGCTTGAAATTTAGAAGCTCGGCATGGAGGAGTTTACCGTCTAAGCAAGTGTTTTTCGGCAAAACGACACATTTAACGTCCAATTTCACGCATCGATCAATAACGCCTGCATTAGGATTATTTGTAATCACAGCAACCACATCAACGAGGCTATCATTAAGAAAAAAACGGACAATATTTTCTACATTTGATCCATTGCCTGAAGCAAAAAGCACAATTTTTTTTATCTTCGAAATATTATGAAATGACTTCATTTTCTCAATTTAAAATCTTAAAAAAGTCCCATTATTTAAACTTTGTAGGCCACTTTAGTCTTTTACTGTACCAAAGGGTCGTTTGGACAAAACGTTATTTTAAACATTAAAAACAACTTTCAATTAAAGTTTTTATATTTTTGTCGCTTAATTAAAACGTAAAACTAAACATTATGTCAGACATTGCATCAAGAGTAAAAGCGATTATCGTTGACAAATTAGGAGTTGATGAGAACGAAGTTGTCGCTGATGCGAGCTTCACAAACGATTTAGGAGCCGATTCATTGGATACTGTTGAATTGATTATGGAATTCGAAAAAGAATTCGATATTCAAATTCCAGACGATCAAGCAGAAAACATTGCCACTGTCGGTCAAGCTATTGCTTACATCGAGAAGGCATAAATTACACCCTTAGTTAATGAACTTAAAACGCGTTGTCGTAACAGGATTGGGTGCGCTAACGCCAATAGGCAATAATAAAGATGCTTATTGGGACGCTCTAGTAGCTGGCGTTAGTGGGGCCGCGCCCATTACTTATTTTGATTCTGAAAAGTTCAAAACCAACTTTGCTTGCGAGTTAAAAAACTTTGAGATAACCGATTACATGGACCGCAAATCGGCCCGAAAAATGGATCGATTCGCTCAATATGCCATGGTAGCTTCTGATGAAGCTATCTTGGATGCTGGTCTTAATCTCGATAAAATAGACAAACTGCGTGCTGGAATTATTTGGGGCGCTGGAATAGGTGGACTCGAAACCTTTCAAAATGAAGCAATTAATTTTGCAAACGGGGATGGCACACCGCGCTTCAATCCATTTTTTATACCGAAAATGATCGCTGATATTGCACCAGCAAACATTTCCATGAAATATGGCTTTATGGGGCCTAATTATACCACCGTTTCTGCCTGCGCTTCGGCAGCCAATGCTATGATAGATGCAATGAATTACATCAAGCTTGGATATTGCGACCTTGTCATAACGGGTGGAAGTGAAGCAGCTGTAACTATTGCTGGAATTGGTGGATTTAATGCGATGCACGCTCTATCGGTAAGAAATGATGATCCCAAGACGGCTTCGCGTCCTTTTGATGCTAACCGTGATGGATTTGTTTTAGGAGAAGGCGCTGGAGCGATTGTGCTAGAATCCTATGAACATGCTATAGATCGAGGAGCAACCATTTATGCCGAGCTTATTGGCGGCGGACTTTCTTCCGATGCGTATCACATGACAGCACCGCATCCTGAAGGTATTGGCGTTAAAGCAGTTATGGAAAATTGCCTGCGAGATGCTCAGATTTCAGCGGTGGATGTAGATGCCATTAATACCCATGGCACCTCAACACCATTAGGTGATGTCGCTGAGTTGAAAGCAATTTCAGAGGTCTTTGGTAGTCATGCCAAAAGCATCAATATCAATTCAACCAAATCAATGACAGGTCATCTCCTAGGAGCAGCAGGTGCGGTTGAAGCCATATCTTCAATTTTGTCTATTACTAAGGGTATTGTTCCTCCAACCATTAACCATAGTACGCCAGACGAAACTATTAATCCAGAGCTCAATTTAACACTTAACAGCGCTCAAAAACGTGATGTTAATATCGCCATGAGCAATACTTTTGGCTTTGGCGGTCATAATGCCTGTGTTGTTTTTAGAAAATTCGAGTAAATCAATGGGTGGGTTGAAGAACATATTCAAACGCTCAAAAACAGTTCCAAGTACATTATTCTCACCAAAGCTGGATGCCATTCTTGGATTCAAGGTGAAATCTCCGCTATATTATGAATTGGCATTTTTACACAAATCTGTCCATAAAACAAATGCTGAGGGTGTTCCTCAGAATTATGAACGCTTGGAGTTTTTAGGGGATGCGGTTCTTGGAATGGTCATCGCAAATTTTCTCTATCATAAAGTCCCTGACGGCGATGAAGGCTATCTCACTGAAATGAGGTCTAAAATTGTCAGTCGTGCGCATCTCAACGAACTGGGTAAAGAATTGAATTTGCAGCAGTTTTTGAATGCAGGTGACACAGGAAATCAATTTGGAGAAAACGTTTATGGAAATTTATTTGAAGCATTAGTTGGTGCTATATATCTCGACAGAGGATACCATACTTGCGAAGGCTTTATTTTCAGAAGGGTAATCGATCCTCATGTGGATATCTCGAAATTGGAATCTAAAATTTTGAGTTATAAAGGTTTGCTGGTGGAATGGTCACAGAAAAATAAAAAGTCATTTGAATTCCAAAGTTTTGAAGACACAGGAAACGATACAGTGAAGCATTTTTGTGCCAAGTTTATTTTGGACAATATTTTAGTTTCAAAAGGACGAGATACCTCCAAAAAGAAAGCCGAAGAGAAAGCAGCTAGAAGGGCCTATTATATTCTTCAAAAGGAAATCAATCCGTAAGCTTTTAAGCGTATTCTGGGGATTGAGGACTAATCGATTTAAAGCAATGAATCATTCTCATCTACTCCAAATGAATAATCTATCTTTGTGTCAGTAAATATAATGATGACTAAATATTCAATTCTCAGTAACGATTTTGACTCCGACCTTAGCCAGCTGATTGCGATTCATACGGACGCGGAAGATTTCAGATTGTGTTACTTGATAAACAAATTTTTAAATCTTAAATTAATGCGAACGGCGCACGATTTGAGTTTTAAGAACTCTGTGGCTTCTTTCAGCTGCTTTGAATGGTTTGATGAAAAACAGTTTTGTTCATGGCAATTGGTTTCAAATCATTTTCATTTTGATATTGCAATGGGTGAGAATGAGGGGCTTTTTGCAAACGAAACACTAATGACCCAAACACATTATTTAATTCCCGAATACGACAAGGTCAATTTTTTTGTAAAATTTGAAGAGGAAGGTGCGGCAGTTGATGTAAAATCTATAGTTTCACAACTACATGATTTACCTCAAGTGATGACTGCATATCTTGTTGAAAAAAAGTCTGTAAAAAGTAAAATGAATTTAATTTTCTATTGATGAATCAAAATCGAAATAAAACAAAAATTGTAGCAACTCTAGGTCCTGCATCGAGTAGCAAAGAAACCATAAAGGCGATGATAGACGCTGGAGTTAATGTTTTTAGAATTAATTTTTCTCATGCAGACTACGACGACGTTAAAGAACGCATAAAAATTATTCGGAGTCTCAATGACGAATTCGGCTACCACACTGCCATTTTAGCTGATTTACAAGGCCCAAAACTGCGTGTTGGTGTGATGGAAGATGGTGTAGTTGTGAAACCTGGGGATCACATTGTTTTTAAAACAGGGAAACGTTTTGTCGGAAGCAAAACAAAAGCATTTATGAATTATCTGGAGTTCCCATCCGATGTGCAACCAGGAGAACGTATTTTACTCGACGATGGCAAGCTAATATTTGAAGTTGTGTCTTCTGATGGTGTATCTTCAGTCGAAGCGCTTGTTGTTCAAGGAGGCCCTTTGAAATCCAACAAAGGCGTTAATCTTCCAAACACTAAAATATCCCTCCCAGCATTGACACCAAAAGATTTAAAAGATGCTGATTTTGCTATTGAACAGCAGGTGGATTGGATCGCTTTATCATTTGTAAGAAATGAAGATGACTTAAAACTTTTACAAGCCATTATTGAAGAAAAATCGGAAGTCAAAATTCCGATAATAGCAAAAATTGAAAAACCTGAAGCCATAGTCAATATCGATAAAATTGTTGCCTTTTGTGACGGATTGATGGTGGCAAGGGGTGATTTAGGTGTAGAGATGCCGGCTGCCGAAGTCCCACTTATTCAGAAACAATTGGTGCATCGTGCCAAACGCGCCCGTATCCCTGTCATCATTGCAACACAAATGATGGAAACCATGATTACAAGTCTCACGCCAACCCGAGCAGAGGTTAACGATGTGGCAAATTCTGTGATGGATGGTGCAGATGCCGTGATGCTGTCTGGAGAAACGTCAGTAGGAGAATATCCCGTCGAAGTGATTCAAAAAATGAGCGAAATTTTACGCAGCGTGGAACATTCTGAGTTGATTCGTGTTCCAAAACATGCGCCGCAAATTAGAACCAATCGATACATCACCAAATCAATCTGTTATCACGCTGCTAATATGGCCAATGAGATAGATGCTAAAGCCATATCAACATTGACCAATAGCGGATACACCGCTTTCCAAATTTCGGCATGGCGTCCACATGCTCATATTTTGGTGTTTTCTTCGAATCTTAGAATACTTAATAGATTGAGCTTATTATGGGGCGTTCAGGTTTTCTTTTATGATCGTTTCGTAAGTACAGATGAAACAGTAGAAGATTTAAATATATTGGCATGCAAAGCTGGATTTTTAGACGAGGGTGACATGCTGATAAGCTTGGCAGCGATGCCAATTATCGATAAAGGCATGGTAAATACCCTTCGTATTTCAGAGATTACTGAAGAGGTTATGAAGAAAGCAAGTCGGGTCTAACAAGAGTTCATGACATGATTGAAATTGAGCGTAAATATTTGGTAAGATCAAATGCTTTCAAAAAAAAAGCTACCGATCACTTTACAATCATTCAAGGTTTTTTAACCACCGATCCTCATCGGACTGTACGTGTGAGATTAAAAAATAACAATGGATTCCTAGCGGTTAAAGGTATTTCGAATGCATCGGGAATGTCACGATTTGAATGGGAAACCGTAATTCCGCAAGATGAGGCAAATGACTTACTGTTGCTTTGCGTACCACCACTTTTAGAAAAAATCAGATACATCGTGCCTATAGGATCAAACGTTTTTGAAGTAGATGAATTTAAGGGTGTGAATGAGGGCTTAATAATAGCTGAAATTGAGTTGAATCATGAAACCGATAAATTTCATTTACCCGATTGGTTGGGAACTGAAGTCACCGGTGACATAAAATACTATAATTCACAACTCTGTCAAAATCCTTTCTCAAAATGGTAAATAGGCCTTATTAATCAACTATTCCCGTCTTGTTTGATCAATTTTATTTAAGTTCGTATTCAAATTAAAATCTATATATCATGCCAAATTCTTCCGCTTTAAATATTTCTAACATGTTGAATCAACTTCAGCTTAAAGATCAAAATGCCGGCTGCTCAACTGGTCAAAACTGGTTCTCTAGGGGCACTATATTTGACAGTTTTTCCCCTGTCGACGGTCAGCGTATTGCTTCTGTTATTGGTGCGAGTGAAGCAGATTACGAAACAGCAATGACTGCCGCAACCGCTGCTTTTCCGGTTTGGCGTCAAATGCCTGCACCATTTCGAGGTGAGATAGTAAGACAATTTGGAAATAAACTAAGAGATTTAAAATTACCGTTAGGACAATTGGTGTCTTATGAAATGGGTAAGTCATTACAAGAAGGACTGGGTGAGGTTCAAGAAATGATTGACATCTGCGATTTTGCCGTAGGGCTGTCACGCCAATTGCACGGTCTTACCATGCACAGTGAAAGACCTGGACATAGAATGTATGAACAGTACCATCCGTTAGGAGTTGTTGGTATCATTTCTGCGTTTAATTTCCCAGTAGCTGTTTGGGCATGGAATACAGCATTAGCTTGGGTGTGTGGTGATGTATGTATATGGAAACCAAGTGAAAAAGCACCTCTGTGCGGCGTCGCTTGTCAAATGATTATTGCTGATATTTTGAAACAAAATAACTTGCCCGAAGGTATTTCATGCTTAGTTAACGGTGATCATAAAGTTGGAGAAATGATGTCCAATGACAAACGTGTGCCCTTAATTTCGGCAACAGGAAGTACAAGAATGGGTCGGCTGGTAGCTCAAGCAGTGGCAAAGCGTTTGGGCAAATCCTTGCTTGAACTGGGGGGTAATAATGCGATCATAGTAACGCCAGATGCTGATATTAAAATGACTATTATAGGTGCTGTATTTGGTGCTGTTGGAACTGCAGGTCAACGTTGTACATCAACCCGACGTTTGATCATTCACGAAAGTATGTTCGATCAAGTTAAAGAAGCTCTCGTTAAAGCCTATGGCCAATTGCGTATTGGCAATCCATTAGACGAAAACAATCACGTTGGACCGCTTATCGATAAAGATGCTGTGGCTATGTATCAATCTGCTTTAAAAGCGGTTGTAGAACAAGGCGGTCAATTATTGGTAGACGGGGGTGTTCTTGAAGGCGAAGGTTATGAAAGTGGTTGCTATGTAAAACCTGCAATTGCTGAGGCTGAGAATAGCTATCAAATTGTTCAACACGAAACTTTTGCGCCAGTGCTCTATTTGATCAAATATTCGGGTACGGTGACTGACGCGATCGCCATTCAAAATGGAGTTGACCAAGGTCTTTCTTCAGCCATTATGACCAACAATCTAAGAGAGGCTGAGCTGTTTTTGTCTCAAGCAGGGAGTGATTGTGGGATTGCAAATGTCAACATTGGAACCTCAGGGGCTGAAATTGGAGGAGCTTTTGGAGGAGAGAAAGAAACTGGTGGAGGACGTGAATCTGGCAGCGACGCATGGAAAGTTTACATGAGACGTCAAACAAATACGATTAATTATACTACTGATTTACCTTTGGCACAAGGAATTAAATTTGATCTATAAAGAGTCATAACTCGTCTTTAAAATTAAACTTGGCAACATGATGTTTTGCCGAGATTTAATATCCTTAATTTCATCATTAGGCGAATCCCTAGCTTTTTGGCTAAGGTTTCTGTTAAAATTTTGCTTTGAGAGGCTTTTCTTTAATTTATGATTCAATAATTTTTAACCAATTATTAACATCGAAAAGCGAAAAATTTTACCACTTTGCGAAGCATTTCAAAACTTAAATATTGTGGAAGAAAAGAAGACTTTAGACATTAACGCCCTGAATGAAACAATTCAGAAAGAGAGTGCTTTTATTGACTTACTGACTATGGAAATGAGTAAGGTAATTGTTGGTCAGCAGCACATGGTTGAGCGTTTACTTATTGGACTACTTGGTCAAGGACATATTCTATTGGAAGGCGTTCCCGGTTTGGCCAAAACGTTAGCAATCAATACCCTTGCCAAAGCTATGGGAGGAAGTTTTAGTCGTATTCAATTTACTCCTGATTTGCTTCCTGCTGATGTGGTTGGAACCCTGATTTATAATATCAAGGAGAATGATTTTACCATCAAAAAAGGTCCAGTTTTCGCCAATTTTGTTTTAGCAGATGAAATTAACCGTGCCCCAGCCAAAGTTCAATCAGCCTTACTCGAAGCGATGCAAGAAAAGCAAGTTACCATAGGTGAAGAGAGTTTTAAACTTCAAGCGCCTTTTTTAGTAATGGCTACTCAAAACCCTGTTGAGCAAGAAGGGACCTATCCCCTTCCAGAAGCACAAGTTGATCGCTTTATGCTAAAGACCGTAATTGATTATCCAAAAATGGACGAAGAACAGATGATTGTTCGAGCCAACCTGTCGGGTAATTCTGAAGAGGTAAAAAAAGTGGTAACACTAAAACAGATTGATCAGGCTCAAAAAGCAGTTCAAATGGTTTATATGGACGAAAAAATTGAAAAATATATTCTAGATATTGTCTTTGCTACACGTTATCCTGAGCGATATAATCTTGATAAACTAAAGGCCTTGATTTCGTTTGGTGCTTCTCCACGAGGCAGTATAAATTTAGCAAGTGCTTCACGCTGTTATGCTTTTATAAAACGACGTGGATATGTCATCCCGGAAGATGTTCGTGCAGTTGTGCTCGATGTATTGCGCCACCGTATAGGCCTAACCTACGAGGCGGAAGCTGAAAACGTCACCACTGAAGATATTATCAATACCATCGTAAACGAAATTGCAGTTCCATAAGGTTGGCAAAATGGATACCAAGTCGCTTCTTAAAAAGGTTCGCACCATTGAAATAAAGACCAGACGTCTGTCTGATCATATTTTCGGAGGAGAATACCATTCCAAGTTTAAAGGACGTGGCATGACCTTTAGCGAAGTGCGTCAATATCAATATGGTGATGATGTTCGCAGTATCGATTGGAATGTAACAGCTCGAACCAATGAGCCACATGTAAAGATTTTTGAAGAGGAACGCGAATTGACTATGATGCTGATGGTGGATGTTTCGGGGTCGGCATTGTTCGGCACTACAGTGCAGCGCAAGAAAGATTTGATTACAGAACTGGCCGCAACATTGGCTTTTTCGGCCACTCAAAATAATGATAAAATAGGTCTACTTATGTTCTCTAGCCAAGTGGAACGTTATGTGCCTCCAAAAAAGGGACGGTCTCATGTGTTGAGAATTATTCGCGATCTCATCGAATATGAGCCTAAACAAAAAGCAACTGATTTTAAGTTGGCACTTGAATTTCTATCTAGTGTGATCAAAAAAAAGGCCATCGTTTTTGCCTTGAGCGACTTTATGAGTGCTGAATACGACACCGCCGTTCGAATCGCAGCAAAGAAGCATGATCTCACCGGAATTAGAATTTATGACCCAAAAGAAGTAACCATGCCGAGCCTTGGATTAATACCTGTTTTGGATCAAGAATCTGAACAAGTACGTTATATTAATACTGGAAGTAAGCGCACCAGAATGGCTTATCAGAAGTCTTATGATGAGCAATTAAATTATTTTAAAGACACTTTCAAGCGTGCTGGCGCTGGAACCATTGATTGCGCCGTTACAGATAATTATGTCAAAAAACTGTTAGGCTATTTTAAGCAAAGACGATAAGTAAATATGAAACAAATTGGATTTACATATCGATTGGTATTTATTGGCTTATTGCTTGTAAGTGCGTTGTCATATAGTCAAACCATTAAATCGTCAGTCGATACTACTTCAATAAGAATAGGAGAAAAATTATTGTACACTTTGAGTGTTGAGGTTGATTCTAATCTGGTTGTTTTATTTCCTGAAGGACAAACTTTTGTGCCTTTGGAAATGATTAGTAAATCCAAAACAGACACCCTCCGTAAACAAGCCCTTTTTGAACTGATTACAACTTATGGTTTGACTCAGTTTGATTCTGGCGTTTATGCCATTCCACGTCAACCTGTTCAAATAGGAGATGAAATCAAGTTTTCCGATTCTTTATTGGTTAGAGTTAATCCTGTTGTGATTGATACCACCAAACAAGGCTTGTATGACATTAAGCCTTTTATTGAAGTACCAAAATCCAGAAACCTAAGATGGCTTTGGTATGTTTTAGGCATTATTTTTATTGGCGCCGCAATTTTTTGGGTGATTTTGTTTATAAAACAACGTAAAAAGAATGACAACCCTCATGAACAACTTGAACCTTTTGAACGCGCAAAGCAATCCTTGTTGAGTATTGCTGAGGCTTCGGCTGAAGACCATGATGGTATAAAAAAATATTATTCCCATTTGACTTTTGTTTTAAAATCATATCTCGAAAGCAAGGTGTATGACCATGCACTAGAAAGCACAACCGAAGAATTAGTTGGTCGTTTACGATTGATTAGAGATGGGGGTCATTTGCACATCTCAGATGCAGTACTGGATAACATTACACGTGTTTTGCAGCGTAGTGACTTAGTGAAATTCGCAAAATCTTTGCCTGAAAAGGAATTGCTTAAGATGGATTGGCAAACTTTCGATATTGCCTTGACTCAAATTAACGATGGTATACCTGAGCCAACTGAAGAAGAATTGGCCCGTGATTTGGCCTATCAACAGGAAAAACTTCGCCTTGAAAAACTTCGTCAGCGAAAAATACTGTTGATCGCTACAGGCTCTTTACCGTTTCTAGCGTTTATCGTCTTCGCTATATGGAATGGCCCAAAATATGCGTGGGACACCGTTACCTTTGATAAAAATAAGCGTCTTCTAGAAACACAGTATTGGATCACCAGTGAATACGGTGCACCAGGGATGACTGTGAGCACCCCGCTGGTGTTGTACAGGACGTCAAACCCCAATGATCTTGAAGTCATAGAAGGCCAAAAGACATCAGTTTTTAAAATGACGGATACAGATATGCCCATGATAGAATTGAAATCAACACAAATTGTAGATTCCACCAAAGCGTTGGTAGATATACCAATCAAACTCGATGCGCAGTTCAAGCAATGGGAGTCGCTAGGCGTAGAGAATATTTTCGAAAAACGAGAGACCATCACAACGCCTCTTGGGGCTCAGGGTTATAAAGTATATGGATCGGCGCAATGGGACAATGGGGAGAAAGTGGGATTTAATTTAATTTATTTTACATCAGAAAATAAAGCCCTACAAGAATTAATATTGGTGTGGCCTGAGAATGATAACTATGCGGTGGAAATGATCAACCGCATCGTAGAATCTATTGAATTGATTAAAAAAGAGGAATAATAAATGAAAGGTATTGAACTGGCGCATCCTTATTTTTTACTGTTATTGACGGTCATTCCGTTATTGGCATTGTGGTTTTTTTATCAAAGAAAACGTTGGATAGCCCCTCTTGCCATGTCTAGAATGTCGGGCTTTGGATCGAGACAGTCACGTGCTCCTGAACTACTATTGACACTGCGACTAATAGCTTTAAGTTGTCTTATTCTAGCGTTGGCTCGGCCGCAATCCGTTGATGTGTCGTCAAGAACTAAAATCACTCGTGGGATAGATATTGTTATGGCCATTGACGTATCGGCTTCTATGTTAGCAAAGGATCTCAAACCTAATCGTTTAGAGGCATTAAAATCTGTTGCTGCTGACTTTATCGCTCGCAGACCAAATGACCGAATAGGGCTGGTAGAATACGCTGGTGAGAGTTATACAAAAACACCAATAACTTCAGATAAGTCTATTGTAATTAGTACACTAAAGGATATTAAATACTCAAGTTTATTGGAGGGAGGAACTGCCATTGGCATGGGTTTGGCCACAGCAGTTAATCGCTTAAAAGATAGTAAAGCCGACAGTAAAGTCATTATTTTATTGACTGATGGTGTGAACAATGCGGGGTTTATAGATCCAACTACAGCGAGCGAGTTGGCCATTGAGTATGGAATCAAAACTTATACCATTGGGTTGGGCACAAACGGCATGGCTATGTCGCCTTATGCCATTGGTCGTGATGGAAAATTTCAGTACCGTCGTATGCAAGTGGAGATTGACGAGGCCTTGTTAAAATCCATTGCAGAAAAAACGGGAGGTCAGTATTTTAGAGCAACAGACAATGAGAAATTAGAGGCCATTTACAAAGAAATTAATCAACTCGAAAAAACCGAAATAGAAGAATTTAAGTATTACAACTACGAAGAATTGTTTAGGCCATTAGTGCTGTTGGCTCTTGGCTTATTCGCAATGGAAATGCTTTTCCGGTTAACTGTTTTTAAAAGCGCATTATAGTGTATCAACTAGAAGAACAAATATGGTTTTGGGGCTTTTTAGGGATTCCAGTATTACTCGTTGGCTCCATATTGGTTGGCGTCTGGAAACAAAAAGCACGACGTAAATTTGCAGATGTTGAATTGCTTCAAGCGCTTAGTCCAGATCGCTCCCCTTTTAAAACTTCACTCAAACTGATTTTGAGATGCTTAGCGCTATTTTTTCTTGTCATTGCATTGGTCAATCCTAAAATTGGAAGCAAATTAGAAACCGTTAAACGAGAAGGAGTAGATCTTGTTTTTGCAGTTGATGTCTCCAGAAGTATGCTTGCAGAAGATGCTGCCCCCAATCGACTTGAAAAAGCCAAACAATTAGTGTCTCAGATCGTCAACAATTTGGTTAGCGACCGCATTGGTATCATTGCTTATGCAGGCAAAGCCTTTCCACAATTACCCATCACAACGGATTATGGTGTGGGTAAAATGTTTCTTCAAAGTTTATCTACAGAAATGCTTTCTTCACAAGGGACAGCTATCGATCAGGCATTGATTTTAGCCCAAACCTTTTACAGCGACGATGCCCAAACCAATCGTATTTTGTTCATTATTTCTGACGGTGAAGATCATGGCGATAATATTGCAAAAGAAGTGGCGAAGCAAGTTGGAGATCAAGGTATTAGAATTTTTACCATTGGCGTAGGAGATAATCAAGGTGTTCCAATCCCCATAAAACAAAATGGGGTAATGATGACCTATAAGAAAGATGAAAATGGAGAGGTCGTAATCACTAAGCGAAACGAGGAAACACTCAGGAGTATTGCAGAGGTCGCCAATGGATTTTATATAGATGGAAATTCGACTGCGGAGGTCGTGGATCAAGTATCGACTATTTTGGATCAAATGGATAAGAAGGAATTTGAGTCAACACAATTTGCCGAATATAAAGACCAATTTCAGTGGTTCTTAGGTCTAGGTTTACTTATTTTGATTATTGATGTTTTATTCCTTGAACGTAAGACTGGTTGGGTTCAGCGTCTCAATCTATTTAACGAAAACTTATGAGAAGGGAACAAATTTTAGTATTAATTTCATGCTCTGAATATCAAATATCACGTCATATGCGTTGGGTATATGTATTACTTAGTTTTGCCGTCGCCACACTAACTTCCTCAGCTTTTGCTCAAGATTCTTTGAATATTGACAAACGGGCGAATAACTTTGTGTATAAAGGGAATAAGGTTGTCTCACAGAATTTTTCTGAAGCTGAATCATCTTATCGCCAGGCTATCTCTTTGGCTGAAAATAAGGCTCAGGCACCCTTTAATTTAGGAAATGCTTATTATCGATCCGGCTATATGTCGGAAGCACTAAAAAGACATGCTGAAGCCGCAATTGACGCAACCACGCCTCAGGAACGCCATTTGGCATTCCATAATTTGGGGAACGTTTTTATGCAACAAAAAGAATGTAAAAAAGCTGTAGAGGCCTATAAAAATGCCTTGCGAAACGATCCGACTGACGAAGAAACCAGATACAATTTAGCAATGGCTCAAGAATGTGCCAAAGAACAAGGCGACGGCGAGGGTAAGGACAACAAGGATAAACAAAACGAAGACAAAGAACAGCAAAATAAAGACCAACAAAAGGACCAAGATAGTCAAGACAACAAGCCAGATGAAAAAGACGGTAAGGATCAAGAGAAGGATAAAAAGCCTGATGATTCTAAAGGAGATCAGAATAGACCTCAGTCTAGCCCAAGTCAGTTGTCAAAGCAACAGATTAAGAGTTTGCTTGAAGCTATGAGCAATCAAGAAAAAAAAGTCCAAGAAAAAATGAATGCCAAGAAAGAAAAAGGTGCAGTTATAAAAGCAGGTAAGGATTGGTAAGGTTAGCAACACATATCATATTTTTCTTTTGTTTGAGTTGGGGGATGACGGCTCAGACGGATGTCTCGTTTGAAGCTAAGGTGAGCAAGCAGCAACTCGGCTTAAATGAAAGGCTGCGCATCGATTTTATTATGAATCAGGATGGCGACAATTTTACACCACCTTCATTTGATCAATTTGTCATGGTAGGAGGTCCTAGTCAATCGATCAGCAATTCTTGGATCAACGGTACCCGATCATTTTCTAAAACTTACAGCTATTACCTGTCTCCAAAAACTAAGGGCAATGTTACTATTGGTCAAGCGACCATTGAAATTGCAGGAAATATCTTTAAAACCCAGCCAATACAAATCAGCATCACATCGGCGGTCGATATTCCCAAAGACCCGAATGACCCAGAATATGTTGCTGATCAAAATATTGCTTTGGTGGCCGAATTATCAAATGCAAATCCTTATTTGAATGAAGCAGTATCTATAGTTTATAAGTTATATGTGTCGAATGATGTTTATCTATCAGGGCTGAACGTGATCGACCAACCGAAATACAATAATTTTTGGAATCAAATTATTCCAATAAATAAATTAGAAATTGAGTCAGGCACTTATAAAAACCAACCTTATAACTATGTGGTTGTTTCTAGAGCGGTTTTATATCCTCAAAAATCAGGTGAGCTAACCATTGAGCCTTTGACCCTTGATATTAGTTTAGAAGTTCCCTCACAACGTCGAAATATGTTTGGAGGTTTTTTGAGACAAACGGTTAGAAAAACCATTACCGCTCCATCAAGAGCTATTCAGGTAAAGCCGCTTCCAGAACTAGGCAAGCCTGACGATTTTAGTGGAGCAGTAGGGTCTTTTGACTTTAACATGACAGCCTCTCCTGAAGTTTTAAAAGCTGGGGAAGCATTTCAAGTGAGCCTAAACGTATCAGGACAGGGCAACCTTAAACTACTCAATATGCCAGAGTTTAAATTGTCGAGCGCATTGGAGGTCTACGAGCCCGAGCGAAGCGATAATATTAGAACAAATTTATCTGGAATGAGTGGCGGAATCAAAGTCAACTATACTGTTGTACCGTCATACAGAGGAGCATATCCTTTACCGCAAGTTGCGTTCAGTTACTTTGATCTCAGTTCAAAGACATATAAAACAATTTTGAGCGATGCCATTACTATTGATGTTACCGAAGGACCGGTAAATAATACCACGCAAAGCAATCTAACAGTCGAAAAAGGATCAACATCTAGCACAATGGCTTTCGCTGGATTTAAAAGTCAAACCAATATGGTGTCTGTTTCACAAGATAAATTTTTTAATTCAAAGTCATTTTGGGCATGGCTTTTAGCGCCATTGTTTTTGTTACCGATTGTGTTTATTATTAAGCGCAAACTAGACGCCCGATCTGCTGACGTGGTTGGTGCTCGAAGTAAATCAGATTGGCGCAAGGCGCACAAGTACTTAAGAGAGGCTAAAGCAGCAATGGGCGAGTCTAATTTATTTTATGCGGCCTTAGAGCGTGCACTATACAATGTGCTTAAGTCAAAACTAAAAGTGCCTATTTCGGAATTGGATAAAAATAGCATACAGGAATTGTTGGTAAAGAAGCGTGTTGACCCAAGGAAGCTTTCTGAATTGAATGAGCTACTTCAATCATGTGAATTTGCTAGATATACGCCGAGCGCTATGGACGGTATGAAAAGTGACTATGAAAAGGCAGCAGCAGTTATTGTTGAATTGAGTAAAATTTAACCTGATGAAAAAGATCTTTAATTGTTTATTAGCATTGGCGACTTTATCAGTAGTTGCTCAGTCAGATAGTTTATTTGATCGGGGAAATGCTTTTTATATTGAAGGGAATTATCAAAAGGCTATAGAGACCTATGAAACCATATTAGACTCAGGTCAACACTCTAGTGAATTGTATTTTAATTTGGCCAATTCATATTATAAGCAAGAGGCTGTAGCGCCTAGTATTTACTATTATGAAAAGGCACGTCAACTTGCACCTAATGATGCAGATATTCTTAATAATTTGAACTACGCGAACAACCGCACTATAGATGATATTTCTCCTATGCCACCATCATTCTGGGACAATCTAAATGCTGCGGTGGTTTATAAGCTGGATGTTAACCAATGGGCTGTTTTAACTATTGTGCTAATGATCATTGGTGTATTCAGCTTCGTTTTATTCCTTTGGACCAATCGGTCTGTTCAAAAACGTATATCATTTGTAGTTGGAATTATGGCCTTATTCGGCATGGCATTTAGTTTGAGCCTGACTTTTCATAAAAACAATTTAGATCTAAATACCCGCCCCGCAATTGTGTTTGAGCGCCAAGTCACTTTAACAACTGAGCCTAACAGTCTGAGTGATCGAGTAATCGACATTCATGAAGGATTAAAAGTTTTTGTAAAAGAGTATTACAATGATACTTGGGCCAAAGTGGAGTTACTTGATGGTAAAACGGGATGGGTTAAGACGTCAACATTTCGTTTATTATAGATAGCCTTTTTGGTCACGATTCTGGTAAAAATAATTTTTGATTTCCAAGACCATTCCAAAGTGCTTTAGAAAAGTTTTCTAAAACAGGATAGATTTGCGATGCTTGCAATTTTTCTTCAGAGATAATAAAATAACTCGCGTTGATTTTTAATAAAATCAATACAAAAAGACACAATACCAAAGCGGATTTTAAAAACCCAAAGGCCGCACCAATAAGCTTATTGACCAGCCCCAATGCAGTAATATTAGCCAGTTTGGTCAACATCTTACCAATAATATTCATTACTAAAACAATAGCAAAAAATGTTAATGCAAATGCAATGATTTCAATAAAATCAGGATTTCCTGAATAGAATCGTGTGACTAGCGATGAAGCTTGGGCATTGAAGGTGATACTACCATAAACCCCAAACAGAAAACCGAGTAGACTGGTCGCTTCTATAAAAAATCCTTTAAAAAACCCTCTGACAGTACCGAAGATCAGGATAATACCAATAATTAGATCAATTGTATTCACATGGTTGGTTTCTACAAATATAGCATCTATTTTTGCAGGTATGTCACGCGATCCTCTTCTAAAAGTGCAATGGGATACCCTTCAAACGAAATTGTCCATACAATTTGCTGATGGAGAAGCTCTTGATCTTGATGCCATTTTGTTTCTTATTGGTGTTCAAGAATTAGGACAAATTCACCGGTCATATAAAAAGGATCAAAAACTCGAATTGATGCATATTGCGATTTGTAAGGTACTAGAGCCCTATGGCTATTATTCCTTTGATTTTGTAGATGATGATGGATGGCCACATTACAAGGTCGAAAATCCATTACCGTTTCTAAAGGCAGGTGAGCAAAGCGTCCTTATGAAAGAAGCTATAGTGAACTATTTTTCGTCTTCGGGCTTCATCGAATAAAGTTTCGTTATTTTTGTCTACTCATTATCTAAAGTATGATTGATCAGGTAAATATTTATTTAAAGGAGGTTGAAGGTTTTCAAGCAGAATCGTTAGAAGTTGTTGAGGCTTTCAGAATCCGGTTTTTGGGGAAAAAGGGGATATTAAACGATCTGTTCTCGGCTTTTAAAGACGTTCCAAATGAGGACAAGAAAGCGGCTGGTCTAGCCATCAATACCCTAAAAATAAATGCTCAAGACAAAGTACAATTATTAAAAGATAAATTGTCTTCAAACCAAAACAATAAAGTTCCAAAGGATGATTTAACAAAACCAGGGGCCTCTTTTGCTGTTGGTTCTCAACACCCCATCAGTTTAGTTAAAAATCAAATCGTTGAAATATTTTCACGTATTGGGTTTAACATTAGTGAAGGTCCAGAAATAGAAGATGATTGGCATAATTTTTCTGCTTTGAATTTACCAGAACACCATCCAGCTAGGGATATGCAGGATACTTTTTTTATACAGACAAATCCGGATGTCTTATTAAGAACACATACCAGTTCCGTTCAGGTTCGATATATGGAAAACAATCAGCCGCCTATTAGAACCATTTCTCCAGGTCGTGTTTACAGAAATGAGGCCATTTCGGCGCGTTCGCATTGCTTTTTCCATCAAGTTGAGGGGCTGTATATTGATAAAAATGTCAGCTTCGCTGATTTGAAGCAAACATTGCAATATTTTACTACGGCCATGTTCGGCAAGTCAAAAATCAGACTGCGTCCATCTTACTTCCCATTTACAGAACCTAGTGCTGAGGTAGATGTTTACTGGGGTTTAGAAACGGAAACGGACTATAAAATGACCAAAGGAACAGGATGGCTCGAAATTATGGGCTGTGGAATGGTAGACCCAAATGTGCTCAAAAATTGCGGTATCGATCCTGAAGTTTATTCAGGATTTGCCTTTGGAATGGGCATTGATCGTATCGCCCTTCTTCTGCATCAAATTGACGATATCCGATTGTTGAGTGAAAACGATGTACGTTTTTTATCACAATTTAAATCAGTCATTTAATTATTTATGTCTTTCAACAGCTAGTCTCACATGAGCCAAGTGATGATTACTATGCCATGCATACTGACTCAAAAGCTCTTCTAAGCTGAATTTCTGCTGGTGTTGCGGATGAAATACCGTCTTTTTAAATTCGCTTTCACTGGCTGCTTCAAAAAACGTTGTCCAACGATGGTGAAGTCCTTTGATGATATTTAATGATGTACTGATGTCAAGATTTGTAGCATCTGGGAAAGCTGCCCATTTATTTTCATCATAAGCATTGATTGTAGGAGAATCCTCAGTGACACCCAATTTGCATCGTATGTAAGCATTAATATGACTATCTGCGCAGTGATGAATCACTTGAGCAATATTCCATCCACCTTCTCGGTAGGTCCATAGTTTTTGTTCGTCAGTCAGAGATTTTACAACCTCGAGCAAACGACTAGGGAATTGCGAAATATCTTTAATGAAATTGGAGCGGACTTCAGCACTGAAATGCTCGACCTTTTGGTAAGAACCAATAGGATAGTAGTTGAGAATGCTTTTCATATTAAAAAGAGGTGTATTTGAATTATAGTTCGACTAACATTTGAATATTACAGCGATCATAGGGCGTTGGAAAGGAGTCAACTTTTCTAAAACCTAATTTTTTATAAAGATACATGGCCACCTCGAGTTTTGTATTGCTCTCTAAAAAAACAGTACGAGCGCCTAAAGCCTTTGCTTTTTCCAAACAGGCTTTTCCTAGCTTCCAACCTATTCCTTGGCCGTGCCAATCAGGATGAACGCCCATTTTAGCCAGTTCAAAGTTGTAGTCTTTCACTTTTGATTTGATCAAGGCACATACACCAACAGGCGCATTATCAATGATGGCAAATAAAATGACACCACCCTTGTCAATAACTTCGGATTGAGGATGATTTAAAATGGTGTAATCGGATGGTTCCATGATAAAATAGCTCTCGATCCACCATTGATTTAAGGTTTTAAATGCAGTGCTGAATTCAGACTTAAAATCAACAATCTGAATGTCTTTAATGCCCACGAGCATTTAATTTAGCTGTTCACTTAGTTTTTGAAAGGTCTTTTTTGCAGAAGCATTTTGATATAAAATGGCGTGTACCGCATTGATAATATGTAATTTTGTTTTCTTCTTATTTTTATCGTTAATATCAAAAGCACATTTGGCAGCATAGTAACCTTCTGCTACCATATTCATTTCCATCATGGCAGATTTTACGGTATATCCTTTGCCAATCATATTACCGAACAGGCGATTTCTGGAAAACGTCGAATAGCAAGTAACTAGTAAGTCCCCTAGATAATACGAATTATTAATGTTTCGTTTGAGCTTGTGCATTTTTTTCACAAAACGCTTCATTTCCCTGATAGCATTGCTGATTAATACACTTTGAAAATTATCGCCATATCCTAGTCCATGAGCGATTCCTGCCGCGATTGCATAAATATTTTTTAGCATGACAGCATATTCCGTCCCAATAGCGTCATCGCTAATATGAGTTTTTATATAGTGTGTATTTAAGGCATTAGCAATGAGATTGGCATTTTCTTTTTTATTACACGCAATGGTTAAATAGGATAGTCTTTCAAGTGCCACTTCCTCAGCATGGCATGGCCCTGCTATAACAGCGATTTGATCAAAGGGAACATGAAAAAACGTTTGTAAGTGCTCACCTAAAACTTGACCAGACTGGGGGACAATACCTTTGACTGCAGATACCAATATCTTTTTATCTAGAGGCAACGTTATTTGGCTTATAGTGTCAAATACAAAAGCTGAGGGAATGGCCACAATGATCACATCACATGCAGTGACTACATCATTTGGATTGGTGGTTAGCTCGAGTTGAGAACTTTCAAAAGACACATCACTTAGATAATTGGGATTATTGCCATGTGACAAAATATGTGCAATGGACGCGTCGCTTCTCATACACCAATGCACTTTAGATTGATTTTCTGATAATATTTTTACAAGTGCGGTAGCCCAACTACCACCTCCTAAAACACCAAAACTTATACCGTCTGACATGTCAATAAATTAAGGGTTAAATGTACCAAATTTAACCCAATTCAATTTTAGGGCGATTTGTTGGCCAGATGAAGTTTTAACAATTATTTATGACATGAATTGACAATGTCTGGGGTTTTTCTCCGTTCAAAAGACAATTAACGCAAGTTTAGTTAGTTGTTTTTTCATTTGGGTAAATTTAAGTTTTCGTGTAGGTAAGCACGAGTCCTTGGTTAGTTAGTTGTTAAAGGACCGCCATTTTTGGCGGTCCTTTACTTTTATATCATATTGATCAGAAGTGACTAGACGTTTTTCAACTCCTCAATGAGATTTTTATCATTGTCAGGATTATTTTATAATCTTAGGATGATTTTTTTCATATTTTAGATTCTAGAACTTTTCCCAATGAGTTTAAATTTCAAATTTAATTTTCTATTTGTTGGTGCCTCCACACCTTTTCTGGTTTGGCCATTTGCACTAAACTTTTATAGGTTCATCAATGAGTTCGTCTCCAACAATCCGTCCTCAAAGCAAATTGTTACGGTAAAGGCTTTGTTTATCAGGATTGATTCATTAAACCTTATAAAAACCTACTTATGTTCAAACGGTTATTATTTTTTTCTTTCTTAGTTTTACTTGCGGTATTACTCTATTTCAACCCAAATTTTAAAACTATTCTAGCTGGTGTAGCCATTCTTCTTTTTGGGATGATCATGCTTGAAGATGGTTTTAGAGCATTCTCAAAAGGGCCTCTTCAAAACATTTTAAAAAGAGTCACTAATAGATTTTATAAAAGTATCACAGCTGGCGCTTTGGTAACGGCATTGATTCAATCGAGCTCATTAGTATCGGTTATTACCATTTCATTTATAAGCGCTGGATTGATCACGCTTTCAGAGGGTTTAGGGTTGATTTTTGGTGCAAATATTGGCACTACAGCAACAGCCTGGCTCGTTGCTGGATTTGGATTAAAAATTAAAATATCTGTCCTCGCATTGCCAGTATTGATTTTTGGATTAATCTTTTCATTTCAAAAAAAGAGTTCTCTCAAAGGAATTGGTAGCGTACTTGCTGGTTTAGGTTTTTTTTCCTTGGCATTCACTACATGAAAGAGGGGTTTGATGTATTTAAGGAATTTATCGACTTAACAGATTTTGCCATTTCTGGCTTTATAGGTGCTTTAGTTTATACGGGCTTAGGAATTATAATTACAACAATTTTACAATCAAGTAGTGCTACTTTAGCACTTATTTTAACAGCCTTAGCGGCCCAACAAATTGAGTACGAAAACGCTTTAGCACTTGCCATTGGAGCAAACGTAGGGACCACAATTACAGCTATTTTAGGATCAATAAGCTCAAACGTTTCTAGCAAACGCCTTGCGGGAGCACATTTTGTGTTTAATGTGGTAACGGGTTTGGTGGCCTTAATTTTGATCTTTCCGCTTGCAAAATTTGTGAATATCTTATCCGATGGACTTCATATAGCTCAATCTGACTATACCTTAAAATTAGCAATTTTTCATACCATCTTTAACGTTATGGGCGTGCTTATTATGATTCCTTTTATCGGTAAACTGGAATTGTTTCTGGTCAAAGTTTTTAAAGACAAATCAAGTAAGGACATTGCCGAGCCGAAATATTTAAATGAGGCGGTCTTACAATTTCCAACTTCTGCAATTGCGTCACTTTTTAAAGAGTCAAAGTACTTGTATAAAAATGCCATTTTTGAAATTGTTGCACATGGTTTAAATATTCATAGGGATGATATCAAATCTCACGAACAGATTAAAAAGATTGTCAAGAAATCAACAGATAATATGGGAATTGATGTTGATGAATTGTATTATCAAAAGGTAAAAACCATTTATGGCGAAATTTTGAAATATGCTACCGTTATTCAGAGCGATTTAAACTTAAGTACAAATCAAAATAAAATAGTCAGTGACATCAAAGTTGCAAATCGTAAAATGGTGGAAATTATCAAAGATGTCAAAGAATTAAATAAAAATATGACTTATTCGCTAACGGAAAAAAACCCTTATTTGTTGGAAGTTTACAACAGTTTTAGAGTGAAAGTCACAAAGGTGTTGAGGGTAATTTATTTGTTTCGAACAGAAGAGGATTCTGCAAAATATGCCAAAAAATTAACTGAACTCAAACTCGAAGCGAAAGAGAATATTAGACAAAGTAATAAAGCTATTGATCAATTGATCCGAAAGGATCTCATTACAACTGAAATGGCGTCTTCACTCTTCAACGATTACTCCAACGTCAATGATATGATTAAAAAATTGATCACAGTGGCCGAATTATTATACAATAATAATGACACTATTTTAGAATCTTAATCAAGTAGATCAATGAAATCGCTCAGGTCATTTACAACAATTTTATCATTCATTAGATAAGTGCTATTCACTTAAAATTTTTCCAATAAATAACATTCAGTTAACATTAAGAACTTTCCTTCGCACCATTAATTAGTCTAAACTATTATGTATTTGAAATCCACAACTTTATTACTAACAGTGTTTGCTTTGTCCCTTACCCAAGCCCAAGAGACTCAGGGAACGACTTTTGGGAAAGGCCTTTTTAATTTAGTAGGACAAGACAGCACTTGGTCCATGAAAGTGGCAACACGAATGCAGTTTTTAGCCGTATCAGATTGGGAAGATGACACTAAAAATGAGGCGAATTTTTTGGTTAGAAGAGCCAGATTAAAATTTGACGGCTTTGCATACTCGCCAAAATTGACCTATAAACTTGAGCTTGGATTGTCTAATCGTGACCTCTCAGGACCATCAGTTTATACAAGTAATGCTCCAAAATATATTTTAGATGCTGTTGTTAAATGGAATTTTTACGGCAATTTTGTTTTGTGGGCTGGCCAAACCAAACTTCCAGGCAACAGAGAACGGGTTATTTCTTCAGGAAATATGCAACAAGTTGATCGCTCATTACTCAATAGTCGTTTTAACATCGACCGTGATACTGGTCTTCAGTTGAGACATCACTTTTACCTGACTGAGAAATTTTTGGTAAGAGAGATTTTTGCATTTTCTCAAGGCGAGGGTAGAAACATCACTACCGGCAATCTTGGCGGACACCAATACACTGGCCGCGTCGAGTTTTTACCTTTTGGGACTTTTGCAGGTGGAGGGGACTATAGCGCTTCCGATTTAAAGCGTGAACCAGCTCCTAAATTAGCTATTGGCATCTCTTATGACCATAACAACAATGCGGTTAAAAACAGAAGTAATCAAGGGAGTTATATGGAAAACGACTTAGGATTTTACGAAACGAATATAAACACCTTGTTTATCGATGCAATGTTCAAGCTCAAAGGTTTTTCTATTATGGCTGAATACGCCGATAGAGATGCTGCCGATCCATTTGCGAAAAATGCTGACGGCTCTTTAACTGGAGATATCGTTCAGGTAGGAAAAGGTTTAAATCTTCAATCGGGTTATTTGTTTAAAAATAATTGGGAAGTTTCAGGCCGTTATACAAACATTAAATTGGATAAAGACATTACGGGAAAAGATATCGAACAACAATACACTTTTGGATTGTCAAAATTCATCGTTGGACACAATCTAAAAGTACAGTCAGACATCAGCTATTTGGATGTTGCTAATAAAAACAATAATCTGATTTATAGATTACAATTTGATATTCACTTTTAATATTTTTAAACAAAATCCGACCCTGCACGGATTAGCAATAAAATATGCGGGATAACAATAATAAACTATGGAAAATATTTATCTATTTATTTTAATTGCCGTTACAATTCTTGCAGTTGTAGATATTGTAGTTGGTGTAAGTAATGACGCTGTTAACTTTTTGAATTCAGCGATTGGTTCTAAAGTTATTTCACTTAGAACCATAATGATAGTGGCTAGTTTAGGCATTTTTATAGGTGCAGTTTTCTCGAGTGGCATGATGGAGGTTGCCAGAAAAGGCATTTTTGTACCGGGTCAGTTCATGTTTGATGAAATTATGTTAATTTTTATGGCAGTTATGATCACAGACATCCTACTATTGGATTTTTTCAATACGCTCGGACTACCAACCTCCACTACGGTTTCCATTGTATTTAATTTATTGGGTGCTGCAGTGATGATGTCGCTCATTAAAATTTCCCAATCTGACAGTCAGACTCTTGCGGATTTAGGGAGCTATATTAATACTAAAAAGGCTTTAGAAATCATCTTTGGAATTCTTTTATCTGTTGTTGTTGCCTTTACTATTGGCGCGGTGGTGCAATGGTTTTCACGTGTGATATTCACCTTTCATAACGATAAAAAAATAAAAAACTTTGGAGCTATATTTGGAGGTGTCGCATTAACGGCAATCACGTATTTCATATTTCTTAAAGGCCTCAAAGGCACTCCTTATTACGGCGATCTGAAAGGGATCCTCGAAGGCAACGAACTTTTCATCATTTTAGGTGGTTTTATCTTTTGGCTCTTTTTCTCGTATTTGTTTGAATTGCTCACCAAGAAAACTGTTCTACTTGTTGTAATTGCAGTAGGTACTTTCGGACTCGCATTAGCCTTTTCGGGGAATGACTTAGTTAACTTTATTGGCGTTCCAATGGCGGCGTATCATTCCTATGAAGCTTGGTCAGTTTCAGGTGTTGAAGCCTCCATGTTTTCTATGGAAGTTTTAGAAAAGAAAGTTCCTGCAGAACCACTATTGTTATTTATTGCTGGTGGTATTATGGTGGCAACCCTTTGGTTGTCTAAAAAAGCTAAAACGGTTGCTGAGACCGAAATTAGCTTGTCTCGCCAAGGCGAAACACATGAGAAATTTGAACCCAACAGACTATCAAGGGGCATTGTTAAGGGAATTGCTCAACTTTCAGGATACTTCAGCCCGATAGTTCCTAAAGCAATTCAGACACGTATTAATAACAGTTTTAAAAAGCCCGAGGTCATCATGTCTAAAGACCAAAGTCTTGAGGCTCCCGCCTTTGACATGATCCGTGCGTCAGTAAATTTGATGGTATCAGGTATTTTGATTGCTTTGGCCACATCCATGAAATTACCATTATCAACGACCTATGTGACTTTTATGGTTGCGATGGGGACATCATTAGCTGATAGAGCGTGGGGCAGTGACAGTGCGGTTTATCGTGTTGCAGGTGTTCTAAATGTTATTGGAGGTTGGTTTGGAACTGCCATAGGAGCCTTTATAGCCTCGGGTATTGTAGTGCTGTTGATCAAATGGAATCCTGTTGTGGTTACTCCAATTTTGTTGATCATTACGGCTATTTTATTGTATAAAAATTATACCTCGCATAAAATTAAATTTGATAAAGTTGTAGAAGAGGACAGTTTAACCAAAGCTGAAAGTAGTTCATTACAAGGTGTAATTTTAGAAAGCGCAAAAAATATTGCAAATGTTGTTAAACGTACCAATCAAATTTACGAAAATGCGTTAGGAGGCCTAGCCACTCAAAAAATATCTGCACTCAAGAAAAGTAAAAAACAAGTTATTAAGTTGACTTCGGAAGTGGATGACCTACGTGATAACATTTTCTTTTTTATTAAAAACCTTGATGAGTCAAGTGTAGAAGCAAGTGGTTTTTATATCAATATTTTAGGTTATTTGCAAGACATCACTCAGTCTTTGGAATACATTTCAAAAATGTCTTACAAGCACGTCAACAACAATCACAAAAAACTGAAGTTTAATCAGGTAAAGGAGCTGAAGGAAATTTATGACAAACTTGAAATCCTATTCATGGATACTCAAAATGCATTTAAAACTGGTGCTTTTGAAGAAATTGGTGTTATCATCAAAGAGAAGAAGGAGGTATATGATTTGGTTAAGTCAAAAATACAAAGTCAGGTCAACCGAACAAGGACAGAGGAATCGAATCCAAAAAACACAGCCCTCTATTTTAGTGTTCTTTTAGAAACAAAAGACCTAATCAATGCGATTATGAATCTTCTTGAAGAATATCATAATGCACATGACAGTTCTATAGTGCCTGCTACAATTTCAACAGGAGATAAATCTGGGGACAAGTAAATACTTTTGTATTCATTTTGAAAGAAAGCCCTCTCTAACGCGTTAGAGAGGGCTTTCTCTTTCGGTCAATTAGAAGATTTTTCATACGGTATAACATACAATACATGTTTTATGGCCTCAATTCGAGCTTTCATTTTTCGATTGGCGCCAATGACTACTCAAGGTGCTAATGCACTATTGGTCGTTTCACATTTTTTCCTTGTATTCTGTATACTTGTCCCAAAGTTTGAGCGCTTTCTGGTCAACCTTGCTGTATTTCCATTTTTTGAGGGGACTGTTTTTGATGTCATCAAAGCGACTTTCTTGCTCATTTTTTGAAATAGAAAAGTAGAATTTAATCAACCTAATGCCAGATTCTATGATCATACGTTCAAATTCATTAACCTGATTCATGAAAATCTCATATTCAGCCTTAGTACAGAATCCGTTAACTGGTTCAACAATCGCTCTATTATACCAACTTCTGTCGAAAAGTACCATTTTACCTTTTTTAGGCAATTGGTTTACATAACGTTGAAAATACCATTGTCCCTCTTCTTCCTGCGTCGGTTTCGGTAAAGCAACTACTCTGAATTCGCGGGGGTTGAGATGTTCTGTCATGCGGCGGATATCACCGCCTTTGCCTGCTGCATCACGACCTTCAAAAATGATCACAACCTTTTCGTTGTTATTGACTATACCCATTGCTGCAATTTAATAAGCTCCTGTTGTAGTTTTTTTAGTCGATTTTCATATTGTATCGTCCGAAGTGCTTTTATAGCTTTTAAATTTTCGTCTAAAAACATTTTCAGCCCTTTTTTAGAATTGAGTGCGTTGAGGTTTTTCTCTGATAATTTAATCATAAGTCTATTTGTTTTACCATGCGATGGTAACGTTGAACAGTATTAGGATCGGGCATGATATTCGTCCCAGAGGATCCCTTACCCTTGTAATCAAATCTCGATAATACATATCTAATACTCTCCAATCGAGCTGCCTCTTTAGTATTTGATTGAACAATCACCCAAGGGCAAAAGGCAGTGTGTGTTTTACCTAACATTTGTTCTTTATAATAGGTGTATTTATCCCATAATTTCTGACCTTCTTTATCAACTTCACTAAATTTCCATTGTTTTAGGGGGTTCTGAAGCCGAGATTCAAAACGACGTTCTTGCTCATCTTTTGATATTGAGAACCAGAATTTGATAATGTCCACACCGTCCTCATAAAGCATATGTTCAAATTCGGGTACCTGAACCATAAACTGTTTGTATTGGATGTCATTACAAAATCCCATAACAGGTTCAACTACTGCTCGGTTGTACCAACTGCGGTCAAAAAACACAATTTCACCAGGTTCAGACAACTCCTTGATGTAGCGTCTAAAATACCACTGTCCTTTTTCATTGTCTGTAGGTTTAGTGAGGGCAACAACTCTCATAGAGCGCGGATTAAGATGTTCTGAAAAGCGTCGGATAGCACCTCCTTTTCCAGAGGCATCGCGACCTTCAAAAATTACACAAACACGTCTTTTGGTTTTTGCAACCCATTGCTGTAAATCCACCAATTCAGCTTGAAGCTTTAGCAGTTCCTTTTCATATTGTCTGGTAGCAATAATATGTTGGTAGCGCTCGGGTTCTATTTTAGATTTGACCGACCTGAGAAAATCTTCGACTGTTTTATTTCTAAAAAAATCGTCCTGTGTTAGCATAATTGAGGCTCATTTATATTGATATTGAAAAAGCCTAAATCGCAATATTTTGTGCGTGCCAATCAATATAATACTGAAAAAAGTATGAGAAACTGAGGCTTACACGGTATTTTGCAGATTTGGGATCTGAAACACAAAGTTACGCAAAAAACAGGAAGTTAGGAAGAGCTACCTCTTATAAAAATTCATTTCATCTAAATATAACCATGCCTTTTCAGGCAGTAAAGCCCGAACGGATTTTCCCTCAGAAATTCCCTTGCGGATTTCAGATGCAGAAATTTCAATAATAGGAGCCTTCACCAATTGGATGTTTTTTGATTCCTTATAGCTTCGGGCAAGCTTATGTGATCCAATCGCGGATAAATGTAAAAATTGAAGTTTTTTAACAGATGATCCGAATTATGCCAATTGTGAATGGTAGTCAAATTATCGGAACCCATAATTAATGAAAATTTATGCTGTGGATATTTTTCATGTAAATAGGCAAGGGTATTACTGGTATAACTTGGTTGAGGTAATTGAAATTCAATATCACTAGGCTTCAATTGACTATAATCTTCGGTAGCACGAAATACCAATTCTAGCCGATGATTTTGATGTAATAAACTCGATTTCTTTTTAAAAGGATTTTGAGGGCTTACCACTAGCCAGACCTCATCGAGGTCGGTATATTCAACCATGTGATTAGCGATTATCATGTGTCCAACATGAATAGGATTAAAAGACCCAAAAAACAGTCCGACGGTCATGATTGCTGGTTAATAAAATTGTCTGCCAAAGTAATCGCCTGACGCAGTGCAAGATCTAGCGTGTCATTGACAAGTATTACATCAAAATTAGCGGCTTGTTCTAATTCTCTCGGAGCTTTTGCGATGCGCTTTGCTAACGCCTGCTCACCTTCGGTACTTCTATCTGAAAGTCTTTGGACGAGCAATTCAAAAGTTGGCGGTTGTACAAAAATGGCTAATGTTTCTTTTGGGAATTGTGTTTTAATGGCGAGACCACCAGCCACATCAATATCAAAAAGAACTGTTTTTCCCTCAGCCCACAAACGCTCTAATTCACTTTTTAAAGTACCATAAAATTGGTTGGGATAGACTTCTTCCCATTCTAAAAAATGATCGTTTTCTATTTTGGATTTGAACTCATCGACTGAGAGAAAATAATAGTCTTTTCCATCTGTTTCGTTCGGGCGAGGCGCTCTTGTTGTTGCAGAAACAGAAAAGGCTAAGGGCAGGTTATTTTGGGTCAGCAAATGCTTGACAATCGTCGTTTTGCCTGAGCCTGAAGGTGCTGAAAAAACAATAAGTTTACCATTAGTCATTATAAAACATTAAGCAGTTGTTCTTTGATTTTTTCCAATTCATCCTTCATTTGAACGACCACTTGCTGCATGTCAGCATCATTGGCCTTCGATCCAATTGTATTGATTTCACGTCCCATTTCTTGAGAGATAAATCCTAATTTCTTACCATTTGATTCAGCTTGATTCATGGTTTCGATAAAGTAATTGAGGTGGTTGGTCAACCTTACAACCTCCTCAGTAATATCAAGTTTTTCCAAATAAAAAATCAATTCATGTTCAAATCTATTCTCATCGGTTTGAATTTTTAAATCATCGATAGTCTTTCTCAGTCGCTCGTTAATTTTTTTAATTCGAATAGGTTCCATTTTTTTGATCAGCTCAAGTTGAGTTCGGATGGTTTCAATACGCGACTCGAAGTCGTTTTTCAAAACAGCTCCTTCGTTATTGCGGTAGTCGTTTAGATCAACAAGAGCCTCTTCAAGAGCGCGCCAAATAGCGTCTAATTCTTGCTCATCCAATTCTGTTTTTCTTGATTGTAGGGTGTCTGGCAACCTCATGGCAATTTGCAAGTGATGTAAGGGGTCGCCGTCGGCGATATCCTTTATTTGAGCCATATAGTCCTTGACAACCTCTACGTTGATAACGTCTTTAGAACTGCTCTGAATATATTCGGTATGAATAAAAACATCAATTTTCCCCCGGTTGAGATAGGCTCCAATACGTTTTCTCATCAACATTTCTTGATCGCGGTATGCCGAAGACATGCGTATATTAAGGTCTAAATTTTTACTATTTAGAGCCTTCACCTCTATAGAAATATTCTTGTCAGATATGGTGCATGATGATTTTCCAAATCCTGTCATTGATGCTATCATAAATATTGATTTTCAATGCAAAGATAGCAATTCCATAGTGGTCTTTTTGAAGTGGATTGGTTTATAGATTATTAAGATGTAATAACGCCCGTTTAATTTCTTTTTTGCTATTACCGATAAAAATGTTATCATCTAAAATCAATACAGGACGTTTGAGAAAGGAGTAGTGATCCAAAATATAATGCTCGTAATCTTTTTCTTTTAAATCTTCGTGCTTGAGTCCCATACTGGTGTAAAGTTTAGAGCGACGGTTAAACAAGGACTCATAAGTTCCAGAAATTTCCTTTAAGATTTCCAGTTCAGGTTTCGATACGGGTGTTGATTTGAGTTCCCTTAACGCTATGCCTTCAGGAAGATTCAATTCTTTTTGAATTCGAATACAGGTATTACATGTTTTTAAGTAAAAGAATGCACGCATATTTTTTGTTTATTTCATTCAAATATAATGATCATCTGACCAAAAAATAAAACTAAATTTGTTTAAACATTAAATTCTTTTCCAGCGTGAAATTCAACACTAAAACCATTCACGGCGGTCAATCGCCCGATAAAGCTTATGGCTCCGTTATGCCACCTATCTATCAAACTTCGACTTATGCGCAGTCCAGTCCTGGACAGCATCAAGGGTTTGAATATTCTAGAACACATAACCCAACGCGACATGCCCTCGAGCAGTCATTGGCAAGTATTGAAAATGGCACACATGGCATTACGTTTGGATCAGGATTAGCTGCCATTGATGCGGTGATTAAACTGCTTAATCCTGGAGATGAGGTGATTGCCACCAACGATTTATATGGAGGATCTTATCGGTTATTTACAAAAATATATGAGCGATTTGGGGTTAAATTTCATTTTGTATCAATGAAAGATGCTGCCTCAATCGAACCATTGGTTAATAAAAACACTAAATTAATATGGATTGAAACTCCTACCAATCCAATGTTGAATATCATTGACATCAAAAAGATGGCTGCTATTGCAAAATCATACAAAGTGTTACTGGCAGTTGACAATACTTTTGCAACGCCTTATCTTCAGCAACCACTTGATTTAGGCGCCGATATTGTAATGCATTCAGCAACCAAATATATTGGAGGTCACAGTGATATTGTTATGGGGGCCCTGGTTGTTAAAAATGAAGCGTTGGCTGAGAAACTCTATTTCATTCAAAATGCAAGTGGTGCTATTGCAGGACCTCAGGATTGTTTTTTAGCTCTTCGTGGTATTAAAACACTCCATGTTAGAGTCCAACGTCATTGTGAAAATGCATTTGCTGTGGCTGATTATCTTCACAACCATCCAAAAGTAGCTCAGGTATTTTACCCTGGATTGACATCACATCCAAATCACCATATTGCCAAGGCACAGATGTCCGGTTTTGGAGGCATGATGTCTTTCACTACGGCTGAAGGCACACTAGAGTCTGCAGTTAAGATTGTTAAAAAGTTGAAATATTTTACGCTTGCTGAATCACTTGGCGGGGTAGAGTCGCTGTCTGGGCATCCAGCGAGCATGACTCATGCTAGCATTCCAAAAGAAGAACGAGAAAAAGTCGGTGTTACTGATGCCCTCATTCGATTGAGTGTCGGTATTGAAGACGTTTCAGATCTATTGGCAGATTTGGATCAAGCTTTTAGATTATAATTTACGCCTAATATGGTATTATAAATTTCCGCATCGCCGAATTGAAAATTACATAATTTTTACCGCCATAATTGAAGATAGTTTATATTTGTTCCGATAATTCATCGTAGCTCTAACAAACAAATTACTTATGTCAACATCATCTGACAACTTCTTATCCTACGTTTCTTCGAAAAATCAGAATGAACCTGAATTCCTTCAAGCAGTGCATGAAGTTGCTGAAACGGTTTTACCATTTATTGAATCCCACCCCAAATATCAAGGTAAAATGCTACTTGAGCGCATGGTGGAGCCTGAGCGTACCATCATCTTTAGAGTACCTTGGATTGATGATCAAGGTCAAACCCAAGTCAATCGAGGATACCGTGTCGAGTTTAATTCTTCCATTGGACCATATAAGGGTGGCTTGCGTTTTCACCCAAGTGTGAATTTGAGTATTCTTAAATTTTTGGGCTTTGAACAAGTTTTTAAAAATGCGTTAACCACTTTGCCTATGGGTGGTGGTAAAGGAGGTTCAGACTTTGACCCAAAAGGAAAATCTGATAACGAGGTCATGCGTTTTTGTCAGTCTTTTATGACTGAATTATCACGACATATTGGACCTAATACCGATGTTCCTGCTGGAGACATTGGTGTTGGTGGTCGTGAAATTGGTTATATGTTTGGACAATACAAACGTATTCGTAATGAATTTACTGGCGTCCTCACTGGTAAAGGTTTGTCTTATGGAGGGTCTTTGATTCGTCCAGAGGCAACAGGTTATGGTGCAGTTTATTTTACAAAAAATATGTTGGCGACTAAAAGCGCGTCAATAAAAGATAAAATTATTGCCATTTCAGGTTCTGGTAATGTGGCTCAATTTGCTTGTGAAAAAATGATTCAAGAAGGAGGCAAAGTGGTTACAATGTCTGACTCTTCGGGCTTTATCTATGACGCTCAAGGTTTAGATACTGAGAAGCTCGATTTTGTAATGAACCTAAAAAATGTAAAAAGAGGTCGAATTAGTGAATACGTTACTGCTTTTCCTCATGCAACTTTTCACAAAGGACTGCGTCCTTGGAGTGTGAAATGTGATATCGCAATGCCATGTGCTACTCAAAATGAACTCAATTATGATGAAGCAAAAACACTGGTGGCAAATGGAGTTATAGCTGTTACTGAAGGGGCAAATATGCCAACCACGCCAGAAGCTGTAGAAGTGCTCCAATCAGCCAAAGTATTGTTTGCGCCAGGTAAGGCATCAAATGCCGGTGGTGTTGCTACCTCTGGCTTAGAGATGAGTCAGAATAGTTTAAGACTGAACTGGACTGCGGAAGAAGTGGATGAGAAATTATTAAATATCATGAATGATATTCATGCATCTTGTGTTGAATTTGGCACTCAAGATGACGGCTCCGTAGATTACGTTAAAGGTGCAAATATTGCCGGATTTGTAAAAGTTGCTGAAGCAATGCTTGCGCAAGGCGTGGTATAATTTTACATCACTTTTTTTGTCTTATTTACATTAAAACTGTACGTCCTTCGTTTGTATTGTATACTTTTATGGGACTCATGCGGTTTAGGGTTTTAGTCATATCGATATTGTATGCGCCATTGGTTTTGCTCAGTCAAGTTAACCAGTGGGAAGGACATTTTTCTTATCATAGAATCGTAGGTCTTTCATCCCATTCAAATACCTTCTATGCGGCAGCTGAAAACGCTCTATTTGAATATGATTTAACAACAGGGAACACTAAAACCATTACATCGATAGACGGTCTGTCTGGAAACACCATTTCAGCTTTTTATCAAAGCCCTACTTCAAATCAGCTCTTGGTCGGATATGACAACGGACTTCTTGAGGTTGTCTCCTTTAATGACACTCCAGAGGTACAACGAATTTATGATATTGTCAATAAACCAACTATTCCGCCGTTAAACAAACGTATCAACCATTTTATCGAATATGATGGGATTATTTATATTTCGACCAATTATGGGATATCACAATTTAATCTTTACGAGATGGAATTTGGAGACACCTACTATATAGGGCCTCTTGGCTCACAAATCCCGGTTGTTCAGACTACAATTTTTGAGAATAATATTTATGCTGCCTGTTTGATGGGTAGCGGATTAAAACAAGCTGATATTACTTTAGATTTGGTTGATTTTCAAAATTGGAATACCATGGCAAATGGTGATTTCTCGGCTGTGGTCGCAACAGCTAATCGATTATTCGCAGCTGAATCAAATACATTATATGACATTCAAGACGGTAACGTATTATTTGCACTTAATACTTCCAACAATATTGTTGGCCTCAGTGCAACGAATAACAGTCTTGTAGTATTCGAACAAAACCGCACTACATTGTTCGGTGAAAATTTGATGCCATCAGAAACCTTTATTGTGGATGACAATTATAATATCCTCACAGCAATTGAATGGAATAACGGCATTTTGATTGGAACAAATAATCAAGGTGTCATCGATTTTAGGTCGGGCAATCAAACTATCATTTTACCAAATGGCTTACAAGACAATGATGTGTTTTCAATAGATGCAGATCAAGGTGCTGTCTGGGCCACTTATGGTGATTATTCATCTTCTTTTAATCCAGACCCTCGTCGTAATTTTGGCTACAGTTATTATAGGAATAACTTATGGAATACAGTCCCTTTTGATAGTGTCTTTGGTGCTTATAATTTGAACACAATCGCAAACGATCCATATAATGATAACAAAACTTTTATTAGTTCATATGGTAAGGGGATTTTGGAAATTGTAGATTTTGAGCCCATATCGCGATTTTCTATTGAAAATAGCGGTCTTGAGGCTATTCCATTATCGGGGGATAACGAGGATATTAGGGTGTCCGCAATGTCTTTTGACCGACAAGGTCTCTTATGGTCTTTAACCTCTCGAATTTCACGCCCCTTGAAATCTTATAATCCAAACAGTAACCAGTGGCAGAGTTTTGATTTTTCATCAATAATTGATAATCCTATTACGGATGAATTTGGATTTAGTGATTTAGCTATTGGTGTCGATGGCACTAAATTTATTGGAGGTTATCGCTCGGGAATCATTGCCTTTAATGAAAGCAATGGCGGTTCACTGATTAAAATTAATGGTGAATCTTCGGAATTACCAAATGATTATGTAACGGCACTTGCTATGGATCGTCAAGGGGTATTGTGGGTAGGAACCCAACTGGGTCTCCGTGTGCTATATAACACCTTGGGCGTTTTCGGTGTTTCAAACCCGTCTACTCAACCTATTATCTTTATTGAAGATGGATTACCTCGTGAACTGCTCGAAGAACAATTTATCAGTGACATTGAGGTTGACGGAGGTAATAACAAGTGGATTGCAACAATAGGATCAGGTGTTTATTATGTCACTTCTGACGGTCAAGAAACTTTATACCATTTTACGGTAGATAATTCACCACTGCCGTCGAATAACATCAATGATATTTCATTAGATGAAAATAATGGCCTTTTATACTTGGCAACAGATCGTGGTTTAGTAGCTTTTAAGTCGGGCGGATCTCAGCCGCTTGATCAACTGGAAAATGCCTTTGTTTACCCAAATCCTGTCCGACCAAATTTTAATGCCGAATCTCAGAAAATTAAAATATCGGGATTAACAGAAAGTGTTAATATTAAGATTACTGACATTGAAGGTAACTTGGTGGCTGAGGCTGAAAGTAATAGAAACAAAAGATTTCGCGGGTTTAGTCTTGAAATTGACGGAGGTACGGCGTTTTGGGACGGAAAAAATCTTAGGGGCCAGAAGGTGGCTTCGGGCGTTTACCTCATTTTGCTAAACGACTTAGATGACTATGACACAAAAGTACTCAAACTTCTTATTGTAAGGTAGATGCTAGTATCCACTGAGGCTATAGTATTGTCCAAAATTAAATACAAAGAGAATGATCTTATTGTAAAATGTTTTACCGCTTTTTTTGGCACGAGGAGTTATTTAATACGCGGTGCATTAAAAAATCGCAAGGGACCTTTTAGGGCAGCCTATTTTCAGCCACTCTCAATGATATCTATTGAAGCCGAGCATAAGGATATCAGAAGCCTTCAGTATTTGAAGGATCTTAAGATCTTAAGCCACTTCGACACCATACATCGCGATATTGAAAAAAGCACGGTGGCCCTATTTCTCTCCGAGGTACTTGGTAATCTTCTTAATGAAGATTCTCCCGACCCACAGCTCTATGAAATGTTATCGAGTGCCTTAAACTGGTTTGATCATCAAGAGCGCTGCGGGTATTTTCATCTGTTGTTACTCATTAAAGTAATGCGCTATTTAGGCTGTTCTCCCGAAGAGGATAACTCTGATTTTGAGTACTTTAATATGGAGTCAGGCCGTTTTATGGATTCACATCAAGAAAGTAATTGTATTAGTGGCAGTGTAGTTTCTGACTTGAAGACCATTTTAGGCATGCAATTTGATAACAGTACGGGATGGAAACTACCAGCTGTGCGTAAACAAGCCTTATTAAAATTAATATTGGATTATCTTGAGAGGCATGTCCCTGGATTTCGTAAACCAAAGTCCGTTGTTATTTTAAACCAAGTATTTAATTGATATGAAGCAATATCTTTATTCGATAGTTGCCTTTTTGAGTTCATTTTTAGTTTCAGGTCAAACCGTTACCCTATTTGATGAAGACACTCAATCACCAGTTATTGGTGCTGCCGTTTATAACGAAGACTTATCGGTATCGGTCTTATCTGATTTTAAAGGGATCGTACAGTTGAAGGATTTTGATGATACTGATCTTTTGACCATTCAGCATTTGCTTCATGACACAGTTCAAATAATCAAGTCTGATTTGGGAGATGAATTATACCTTAAGGCTAATACCCAAGCACTTGAAGCGATTGTCATATCAGCATCGAAGTTTGAACAAAATAGACGGGAAGTTCCACAAAAAATAACCAGTATTAAGGCATCCGACATAGCATTTAATAATCCACAAACGAGCGCCGACCTTTTGGAAAACTCAGGACAGGTTTATGTACAAAAAAGTCAATTGGGTGGAGGAAGTCCCATGATTAGAGGATTTGCCACAAACCGGTTGTTTTTGTCTGTTGACGGTGTTCGGATGAATAATGCCATTTTCCGTAGTGGCAATATTCAGAATGTGATTTCAATTGATCCATTCGCAATTCAGCAAACAGAGGTAATTTCAGGGCCTGGATCTGTCATTTACGGAAGCGACGCTATTGGCGGTGTTATGAATTTTTATACAAAAAAACCAAAACTGTCAAACACTGATGATTTGGAAGTCAATGCCCAAGCAACTGTGCGCTACTCCACTGCCTCGAACGAAAGAACTGTGCATGCAGAGTCCTCCTTAGGAGCAAATAAATGGGGCTATTTGACCAGTGTTAGTTTTACAGACTTTGATGATTTGAAAATGGGCAGTCATGGACCAAACGACTATCTGCGTCCCGAATATGTTATTGCGAATAGCGGGGATGACCAAGTGCAATTGAATGATGATCCACGAATTCAACGTTTTTCAGGATACAATCAATTCAACTTGATGCAGAAAATTCATTTTCGTGCTGACTCAAGGCTTCATTTTGATCTTGGGCTACATTATACCGCCACTTCCGACTATCCGAGATATGACCGATTGATTTTGGCTGATGATACCACAGGAAATTTAAAATCCGCAGAATGGTATTATGGTCCTCAGGAATGGTTTATGGCCAACCTTCAAATGACAGCACTTAGCAGCAGTTCGAACCTCTATGACAACCTTATTATAACCTTGGCACACCAAGATTTCAAAGAGAGTCGGAATGATAGGAAATTTCAAGACACCACCCTAAGGTCGAGACATGAAAATGTCCAGGCCTTTTCTTTTAATACCGATTTGGAACGATCACTTTCATCTAAAATCAAACTCAATTATGGTTTAGAATATATACGAAATTTAGTCTATTCTCATGGGTCGCAAAAAGATTTAAACACTCAGGAAGTTAGTGACATTTCAAGCCGATACCCCAACGGCTCTTCATGGACGTCAATGGCGGGCTATCTCAATACAACTTTTAAACCTTCTCTTAAATTCACCATCAAATCAGGTTTAAGGTATAATTATGTTATAAACAAAATTAGTTATAGCGAAAACAACATTTTTTTTAACTTCCCATTTACTGATGCTACTAATAACTCAGCTGCATTAACGGGAACTTTAGGATTTAGCTATCAACCATCAGATAAAATACAATGGAAAGTTAATATTGCAACTGCTTTTAGAGCGCCTAATATAGACGATATGGGTAAGGTGTTTGACTCGGAGCCGGGGTCAGTAATAGTTCCAAATCCTTACTTGGTACCAGAGTATTCTTATGGTGCGGAAATTAGCGCTATATGGAAACCCAAATCTAATGTAGTTTTCGATTTATCGGCTTATTCTACATATTTAGACAATGTGCTAACACGTGGTCATTTCACCTTGGACGGGGATAGTCAAATATATTACGATGGTGAGCTAAGTGATGTTCAAGCCATTCAAAATTTAGCCATGACATGGATAAATGGAATTGAGGCAGGTATAAAATATAATTTTTCAAGAACGCTTGAACTACGATCTCAATACAGTATTTTGAAAGGTAAGGAATCTGGTTCTCAGGGTGAACGTTATTCTGCACGACATGCGCCTCCTGCGTTTGGAAGAACTCAACTTAGATGGAACAATAAGAATCTGACTTGCGAGTTTTTTGTCGTGTATAACGGAGAAATTTCTGCAGAAGATTTAAATCCAACAGAGGCACAAAAGACCTATTTGTACGCGTTGGATGAAAATGGCAATCCTTATTCACCAGCTTGGCATACCTTTAACCTGAGAACATATTATCAAGTCAGTGAACAATTTGGTGTATCAGCAACCCTCGAAAATTTTACGGATCAGCGTTATCGAACTTATTCTTCGGGCATCGCAGCACCAGGTATTAATGCGGTGTTTTCAATTCAATACAATTTATAAACGGTGAATTTCAAAGCGATTTTTTCTGTTGACGAGGCTTTGCAAAAACTACGAAATTATTGCGCCTATCAAGAGCGTTGTCATATGGACGTTGTTCAAAAACTCAGAGATATGGGAATGATCGATGTCGTTATTGATCAAATAGTGGTTAGCTTAATTACGGACAATTACCTCAACGAAGAGCGTTTTGCCTTGTCTTTTGCTCGAGGAAAATTTAACCAAAAACATTACGGTAAAATTCGAATCAGAAGAGAATTGAAGCGTAGAAATATCCACTCAAAACTCATTCAAAATGCACTCGATCAAATTGACAGTAATGACTATTATGAGAGTTTTGAAGCACTAGCTACAAAAAAATGGCAAAGTCTAAAGAACGACAAAGATTTAGTGAAGAAAAAAAAATTTGTAGACTACCTGCTTTACCGAGGCTGGGAAATGGAATTGATTTATGATAAACTACAAAATTTGTCCAATTAATTAATTGAATAGCCTAAACTAAAGAGAATACTCCCTTTTGGCACTGGGACTAAATTGGTCTCGGTAAATGCGGCGCCTAAAATGTTATTGGCAGTAATATCGGCTTTTATTTTTCCAAAATTTGCCACAACTCGTGCATCAAGAACATTATAAGTTTGTCCATTCCCTCGCTCACAATAGCGATAGGTTATTTGTTGAGATATTTGATCTAGGAATTGTGATTCCCAAGACATTATCACTTGGTGTTTTAATGAATTGATGGCGTATTGCGACAATTGAGCAAGTGTCTCTACGTTATCAGAGATATAGGTGTAATCGCCATTCAAGGCATTCATTTTATCTTGTGACCCCCATTTCATTCGGCCACTAAACTCAAACCCATTTGTTTCTAATCCAATAAGGTTTTGAGCTTGCCATGGATCGTCACTGTTTAGCTTAACATAATCGATCAAATCATCTGAATTTCTCTTAAATCCAACAAATGAGAGGTCTAAATTGTTGCGACTCAGTCGGTATCCAATTTCATAGGCTAAGGCGCTTTCAGGTATTAAGGAAGGATTTCCAATAGTCATTGGTGAGGTATAATACAAGTCGGTGTAAGTAGGGATGCGATAAGTCATACCAAGATTTCCATAAAACCTTGACGATTTATTAATCGCAAAACCAACATCAATCCCCGGAAAGGCGTGAAATTTAAAGTCGGAGAAATAGTTTAATGCTACACCAGGTGTGATGTCCAATTGATCATCTAACAGACTAAAACGGTGCTCTATAAAAGCATTCATTTGGGTACGATTCTGATTCCCCAGATTATTACTGGCCAAATTTACCATTGCCAATTCAATTCCCATTCCGGTTATTCCCATGTTATTTTGGTTTGAGGCATTGTATTCGGCTACTAATTTATTCGAAATGTGTACATTCCGATAAAGCGACGGATTGCTGCGTACAAACAAATAGACGTCCTGATTGCGTTTCCAATAAACTCTTGGTTTGAACGTCCAATTGCCCGAACCGTAGGTGCTTTGAATACCTAATACACTGGCTTGTGTTTCTTCGTATTGGTCAATATAATTCGGAGATGCATAAAATCCATTAGCACCAAATTGACGTTCCATAAAACTCGCGATAATTGAGATGGGGGTGCTTGCTGTGTTTATTGTGCTCTTTAAAAAGTAATTACGATTATCAAAGTCGGTGTTATATCGATAGCCATCGGACATATTGCTTGAAACGTGAAGCATGTGAGTGCTGTTGCTATAAACGCTTTGTGAGGTCAATCCAAGGATTTTTTGACCATAGGATCCAACTTCGATAGAACTAGAAATGCTGTTTTTAGAAACCTTTCGGGTAACAATATTAATGGCACCCGTAAATGCGTTTTGTCCAAAAATACGGGCTGCTGGTCCTTTTACAATCTCGACACGTTCGATCACTTCTATTGGCAAAGCCATGTTGAGCGTGTGATGCCCTGTTTGTGGATCTTCAACCTTCATACCGTCAATCAAAAGCAAAACTTGATCAAACCCGCCACCTCTAATATAAACGTCAGCTTGAGAACCTCCTAATCCCCGACGACGGATATCAATACCCCCAAAGAACTGTAATAAATCTGCCACATTTGCAGCAGGACTGCGTTCAATCATCTCTTTAGTTACAATTTGAACGGTTTTTGACGATTTAGAAAAAGGTAAATCTATACGGCTGGAGGCTATATAAATCGAGTCTAGTGTTTCGCTGGATAGTGGCTGGGCTATCAGAAGGTTTACGAACAAACAAAAAGTAATTAATGGAATTTGAATAAATTTCATTGTGAGAATCTTTTTACAAATGTAGAAAATTTAAAGAACAGCATATAATCAACAGCAATCCTTAAGCTCAAATTCCTATATTTATGAAAACTTAAATGTATGGTCCAACTCGAGCTTTTAGATATTGTTCTTATTGTTTCCTTTTTTGCTTTGATTTTAATTGTAGGACTTTGGGTGTCAAAATCGTCTAGCGAAAGTTCAAGTGCCTATTTTTTATCGGGCCGAAATATGCCGTGGTGGCTGCTCGGTGTTTCAATGGTAGCTACAACGTTCTCTACGGACACACCCAATTTAGTAACTGATATCGTAAGAACTAACGGCGTTTCTGGTAACTGGGTGTGGTGGGCCTTTTTGTTGACCGGTCTACTAACTGTTTTTGTTTATGCCCGATTGTGGCGAAAATCAAATGTAAACACTGATATAGAGTTTTATGAATTACGCTACGGTGGCAGTCCAGCCCGATTTCTGCGTATTTTTAGAGCGATTTACTTGGGTTTATTTTTTAACGTCTTGGCTATGGCAGCTGTAACTCTAGCTGCAATAAAAATTGGCAGTATTATACTCGGTTTAGAACCTTGGCAAACCGTTCTTATTGGTGGCACGGTTACAGCTATTTTTAGTGCTTTTGGCGGCTTCAAAGGTGTTGTTTATACTGATTTTATTCTCTTTTTCGTTGCAATGGGCGGCTCTATAGCAGCAGCATGGTATCTCATTGAAATCCCAGAAGTTGGCGGCCTCTCCAATTTGATCCAACACGAGGCAGTGGTAGGTAAACTCTCGTTTTTCCCAGACTTCTCAAATACCGAATTATTAGTAACGCTCTTCGTTATACCTCTGGCTGTACAGTGGTGGAGTGCTTGGTATCCTGGCGCTGAGCCGGGCGGAGGTGGTTATATTGCGCAACGCATGTTGGCAGCTAAGGATGAAAAGCACGCCATTGGCGCAACTTTTTTCTTTAACATTATGCACTATGCCCTAAGACCATGGCCGTGGATTTTAGTAGCCTTGGCATCATTAATAGTATTTCCAGACTTGCAGAGTATTCAGGATGCATTTCCTGGAATTACTCTTGATAAATTAGGGGAAGATTTGGCCTATTCTGCCATGCTCACCTATCTACCAACTGGCTTACTCGGCTTACTCTTAGCCTCTTTAGTTGCTGCTTATATGTCTACTATTTCAACACACTTGAACTGGGGCGCATCTTATTTGGTTTACGACTGTTACAAACAATTTTTTAATAATTCTGCCGAAGAAAAACAATTGGTCCACATAGGAAGAATTACCACAGTGTTATTGCTAGGATTAAGTGCCTTACTCGCTTTGGTACTCCAAAACGCCTTACAATTATTCGATATTATTTTGATGTTTGGTGCAGGGACGGGTCTTATTTTTATTCTTCGGTGGTTTTGGTGGCGTATTAATGCGTGGAGCGAGATAAGTGCGATGTTTTCCTCTGGAATTATTTCGCTACTCATCAATTTGACCCCCTTGGGATTTATGCTCTTTGGTGCTGAGGAAGGCCTATTTCCTCCTTATATAAAGTACCCTTTTGTTGTAATGGTCACTACTGTAATTTGGATGATCACAATGCTATTAACTAAGCCAGAATCGAAAGTTGTGCTAAAGTCATTTTATGAAACTACTCAGCCAGGAGGACCTGGTTGGAAAGCAGATCATAAGCGTGATATTCAGAATGAAATCCCGTGGTCGGTTCCTTATGGGATTATAGCCATGCTTTTAGGAAGTATAGGAATTTATTCTGCCTTATTTGCCGTAGGATCGTTTTTATATGGAAACTATCCAACTGCAATTTTATTGACTACAATTTGTCTGATTATGGCAGCCATATTGATTAGACTATGGCCAAGAATTTCTAAAACAATAGAGGGTTAATCAGCTAAGATCACCACCTTATTTTTATTGCATTCTACTGTTCCTGAAGTAATGTCAAACGACATTACACCATCGGCCTGCTTTTTGAGAAGATCTGACAGTTCTCCTTTTGAGTCGACTCCGCGCAAAATAACCTGTCCTTTTTGCAACAGAGAAACGATAGGTGCGTGGTCGTTAAGCATTTCAAAACTTCCATGAAGTCCTGGAACAGTAACTGATTTTACTTCACCGTTAAACAATGTAGTTTCTGGAGTGACAATTTCTAAATACATAAACTTAATTTAAGCCTCAGTAAGCATTTTTTCTCCAGCTTCAATAGCCTCTTCAATTGTTCCTTTAAGGTTGAAAGCGGCTTCTGGAAGACGGTCTAATTCGCCATCCATAATCATATTAAAACCTTTAATAGTTTCTTTGATATCAACCAAAACACCAGGAATTCCAGTAAATTGCTCAGCCACGTGAAATGGTTGTGACAAGAAACGTTGAACACGGCGTGCTCTAGACACCGCGAGCTTATCTTCTTCTGAAAGCTCTTCCATACCTAAGATGGCAATAATGTCTTGGAGTTCTTTGTAACGCTGTAAAAGCTCTTTAACACGTTGGGCACAATTGTAATGCTCGTCTCCTAAGATATCGGCAGTCAAAATTCTTGATGTTGAATCTAAAGGATCTACAGCTGGATAAATACCAAGTTCTGCAATTTTTCTAGACAGTACAGTCGTCGCATCCAAGTGAGCAAATGTTGTTGCTGGTGCTGGATCAGTTAAATCATCTGCAGGAACATAAACGGCCTGTACAGATGTAATAGAACCTTTTTTAGTTGAGGTAATACGCTCTTGCATCACACCCATTTCTGTTGCCAATGTAGGTTGGTATCCTACGGCTGATGGCATACGTCCAAGAAGAGCTGACACTTCCGATCCCGCTTGAGTAAATCTAAAAATGTTGTCAACGAAAAACAGAACGTCTTTTCCTTGACCGTCACCAGCACCATCACGGAAATACTCTGCAATAGTCAAACCTGACAGGGCAACACGTGCGCGTGCTCCTGGTGGCTCATTCATCTGACCAAAAACAAAAGTTGCTTTTGATTCTTTCATGGCTGCTTTATCAACCTTTTTAAGGTCCCATCCACCTTCTTCCATCGAATGCATGAAGTCTTCACCGTATTTGATTATCCCAGATTCAAGCATTTCGCGAAGTAAATCGTTCCCTTCACGCGTACGCTCTCCAACACCTGCAAATACTGAAAGACCACCATGACCTTTTGCAATATTGTTAATCAACTCTTGAATCAATACTGTTTTTCCTACACCAGCGCCACCGAACAATCCAATTTTACCACCTTTAGCATAAGGTTCAATCAGGTCGATAACTTTAATTCCAGTAAATAATACCTCAGTTGAAGTTGATAAATCTTCAAATTTTGGGGCTTGACGGTGAATTGGTAAACCGTCTTTTCCTGCTTTGGGAAGGTTTTCCATGCCATCAATGGCATCTCCAATAACATTAAATAATCGTCCGTAAACATCGTCTCCAATTGGCATCTGGATAGGCGCTTCTGTCGAAAAAACATCGGTACCACGACTTAAACCGTCGGAAGAATCCATTGCTATAGTACGAACGGTATCTTCCCCTATGTGTGATTGAACTTCGAGGACTAAAATTGAACCGTCTTTTTTACGGATTTCTAGCGCATCATAGATTTTTGGGAGGCTATCACCACTTTTAAAAGCGACATCTATAACGGGACCAACGATTTGTGAAATTTTACCAATAACTGCCATGGATATTAATTTAAATCTTTAACGATTGAGAATTGTCTGTTTCCGAGTGCAAATATAAAGATTATATCAGAGAAAAGCGATCGAAATTTTCACAGAAAAATAGTGTTGTATTTTAAAGTTAAAAACGAAAAAACCCTCAATGAAAATTGAGGGTTTTTGATAATTCTACTGAATCGTTCTATTGCAATAGTGGCGAATAGTTTGTTGGATATTCTCCTATATCAACTAGCGAACCAGATGCTTCAAAGTTTGAATCATATTTAGCATCAATGGCCTTAAGCATTTCATTAGCAATTAATGCATATCCTCTAGCTGTCATATGAACGCCATCAAGTGAAAATCCTCCACCAAGTACGAGGTTAGTACCAATTTGATTGTCACCAACAGCCAGATCGGTATAATTTCCAGCAACTAAATTATTAAAAATTGTGTGAGCATCCATAAACGCTAATCCTGCTGCATTTACTGCACTCGCAATGATGCCATTATAGGTAGTTACAACACCATTGATGGTTCCCTGTTCTGCAGTAGTTAAAACATTGGCGTCGCCAAGCGGAACAGCAACACCTAGAACGGATGCTGGGTTGTTTGGATCTGCTAAAGTGCCCAGTACTGAGCCTGTAGTCAAGGTCACCAAGTCAGTTGGTTTAGTTTGACGTAAACTTGGAATCATTAAACCAGTAAGGTCAGTAAGTTCGTCGTCAGTAATTACAAAGGCATTGGTTTCTGAGCCTTCAAAAGAGATGGTTCTAAACGCGGCTTCTTCAGCTGTGATTAAACCAACACTTGCAGCATATAAAAGCCCATTATTGTATGCGTCATAATTTGAATTCACATAGGCTGCTGTACCCGCATCCATCGGAACAGGATTGTAAGCAATGGTATGGAAAAAAGGAATACTTAAAACATCTGGGATGTTTGCAACGACTCCTTGAGCACCACCAGCAGTCATTGCACCAATGATATTGCCATAAACGAATTCGAAAAAAGCAGGGTCTGTATAAGTCGTCCCATTTACCCCATTGAACGGAGATCCATCAGGAGCGCCTTGAGTGGCATACCCAAGAATATCGTTATTCCCAATCCACAAAGTGAAAAATGACGGGTTTTGAGCCAAAGCGTCTCCTAACACTGTCGCATTAGGGTCACTTGCCATACGAATGAAATATGGATTAGCTGCCCCCAAAGATAGATTGGCGATATTTCCATAACCTGGTGCTAATAAATGAAATGTAGCAGCACCTGGCACTCCCATATTATTAAAAGGCCCTGCAGGACTGTTTAATAAATCAGTAGTTGGCATGGCGTCAAGAACCGCAGGACGCAGGGTAGACATATTTAAATAAAGCCTTGGTCCTGCTATAGGCGATCCGCCAATTGTCAGGCCTCCAATATTGTCTGCCATTAAAGGTTGTCTAAAATCTCCACCGCCTACTAATGCCATTTTCTGAGACATGATATTTGGAAATGAATTCTCTTGAGCAGCGATAAACAGCGCATTATCTGTATATCCTGAAGTTAGCGAATTTCCGACAGAAACAAAAGTTGAGAAGTCAGCTGAACCCGCATCAAGTGATGGAGCCATAGAGACTACTTCGTTATCTTCTGAACAAGATGTCGCTATAATTCCAAGGGCTAGGAACCATCCTAATCCTTTAAAACTGAAATTTTTAATTGTCATCATTTTTAAATTTTAATAATTAAAGATTGTTGATGGTCCATGAAACATAATACTGAGAACCGATATAACCCGTTCCGAATGCTGTAAAGTATTCATCACCCAAAAGGTTGCTTGCACCAAGTTTGAAAGTTGATTTCCACTCTGGCATTCTCAAGTTAACTTGAGCATCTACCACTTGATAGCTGGGTACTACACCATCTCCAAATGTTTGTTCCCAGAAGAATTCTTCACTCCATTTCCAAGCCAAGTTGAAGCCAAAGTTTTTAAATAATTCAGTGTTTCCAAAACTAACTTTAGCCCGGTGTTCAGGTGTGTTAAAGTTGGTTTCAAAACTCGGATTAGCTTCTTTGTCAAAGTCTTGTTTGGCATAGGTATAGTTGGCGTTCAAATCGAAATCACCAAACACCTTTGATGACAATCCAAGAGTGGCACCATAGGAGTTGATGTCGACAGATGAGTTTGTGTATGTTTGGTATACTTTATAGTCTCCATTAACAAGAGCACCGATAGACAGTAAATCTCCATCAACCGCACCGTCACCGTTTCCGTCAACTGTTCCATAAAGTGGTGCGATTACCGTTTCACCAGATATAAAGTTTTTGTAAATACTGTAATAGGCGCTAAAATCAGCTGTGATTCTGCCTAACTTTCCACGGTATCCTACTTCAAATGACGTAACTTCTTCTGGTTTTACCAAATCAGAATTACCGACCTGAAGAGTTGCTGGGTTAGCATATCCAGGATTGTTAACATCAGCGAAAGCTGCTACTGAAGACGCTAAAAATGAATTGGTGTAAGCTGCACCACCAGTTTGAGTGACTGTTGCTGGCGCACCGATTGCTTGTCCTGCAGCACTTACCGCATAATCACGAGAGTAGCGGTCTAAGTTGTCTGGAGAACCACCTACTAGGATCGCACGACCAGCGTCCAATCCAATGAACAAATCTTGAGTCGTTGGGTTTCTAAAACCTGTTTGAACAGAAGCACGAATGTTTTGGTTGCGATTTTGACCTAAAGTCATGTTCATCCCCAAACGTGGTGAGAAAAAGCCATCAAAAAATTCAGATTTGTCATAACGAACAGAGGCAGTAATTTTTAAACGATCATCCATCATTTTTTTCTGCATCTGTGTGTAAAGACCAAATTCTGAATAATCGATTGGTCCGTCATAATCGGTAAAAATAGTTCCTGATGAATTCAAGCTATATTGACGGTATGATCCACCAACTTGAATTTCGGCAAAACTGATTTTATCTTTAAAATTATAGTTACCATCTGCATGGTAAAACTTTGACTTGTCTTGGAATTTAGACCCAGTAGTCAAGTCAGGGTCAGAAATGCTTCTATTAAAGGCTTCGACAAAACCAGCAGAACCTGGTTCAAGACGTCCCGTATCTGCAACTGTTCTAGCAGCAGCGTGAGATTGAGACTCATTCAATCCACCTAAAGAAGCACCTACAAAAGTATTGATATAGTCCCCAAACCATTCGGCATCTGATTTCCATGCACGGTTGATGTTTATACCTGTAAAAATCATATCATAAGAATCTCCCGCATCATCCGAAGTAACATAGCCACGAAGAAAGAAATTATCATCTTTAATCTCCAATTTATGTTGTTGCATGCCAAAATTATTGATGGCATAGCGGTTTGTTCCTTGATAGATAGTATTTCCTGTTCCAAACTTTCCAACATATGACAGTTCTAAATCAGAGCCGTCAATTGGACGATAATATAATCCCCAATCTGTTTTAAGGCTTAAGGCGTTGTGGTTGGTCAATTCGTTTTCGGCATACCCCGTTCTACTAACCACGACATTAGGAACAATTCCTAAACCACCAGCTGCAGCACGTATGTTTGTCGAAACTTCGTCACCGTAAATATTTACCCCGTCATAATCATAATCTGCACGAGTTAATCCTCTGTAAAACTTATCTGTTCTGTTATCTCCAGCCCAATCTGTTCCTTCAAGATATCCGAAATTGATTTTGGCTGCGAATTTATCGCTAAAGGCATGTGCTACACGTACACCAAGATCGATGTAAGTGTTGTCACCAGCTGCTTCTTGAGAAGTGATACCTCTTTTAACATAAGCGCTGATGCCTTGGTGGTCAAAAGCACTCTTGCTAGTCATGAATAAAATGCCGTTAAAGGCATTTGCACCGTAAAGCGCAGAAGATGCACCAGGAAGAATTTCAACGCTTTGGATGTCAGTCTCGATCATACCAAGAAGGTTTCCAAGTGGGAAATTCAAGGCTGGCGCAGCGTTGTCCATTCCGTCAACCAGTTGCATGAATCGGGTGTTTGCAAAGGTTGCAAATCCACGTGTGTTAATCGATTTAAACGTTAAACTGTTGGTATTGATATCAACACCTTTCAAGTTTTCAAGACCATCGTAAAAATCAGCTGAAGCGGTGTTTTTGACATCAGCTACTCCGAATCGTTCAACAGTTACAGGTGATTCAAAAACACGCTCTGGTGTTCTCGAAGCCGATACAATTACCTCATCAAGCGAATTTCCTTCGAGCAATTCTATTGAAAGAGAATCACTAAGATTAGTTACTTCAATCGTTTTCGTTTCAAACCCTACACTACTAACCTGTAATGAGAAAGGTGGCTGAGTTGAAACATTAATACTGAATTTACCGTCAAAGTCAGAAACAGCACCTTGAGAGGTTCCTACCACGACAACGTTGGCACCAGGTAACGGCTGTCCTGTGTTGTCAGTTACAGTTCCCATCACACTAGATTGAGCAAAACTGAAGGTAAACCCTAACAAAAAAAGAAATTGAAAAAATGTTTTCATTATTTGGTCTTTTGATTATTTGAAGTGCAAATTACGTCTTTTTTAATAAATAAGTAAAACTGGCAATTACTTTTTAACGATGAGATATAAATTGATTGATGTAAGAAGATATTACAATTGGTTTATTGATATGGTTTAAATTTTTTGAGTTTGAAGAAATTTCGTTCTTAGTTGGAAGAACTCCTGATTCAATAAAAACAAATATATAGGTAATACTTGCTTAAACTACAGGCAACGGCTTTTGATATATCTTACAATTCCCATATTTTGGGAATAAAATTAATATATGATTATTAAGACATTCTTCCTCTGGATGACGTTAGTTTATTGATCTTACTCCACAATAAGACATTGGTCTAATTCGTCAAATGCTTCTGAAGGAGATGCTCAGTTGCGCCGAGATGTAATGACAAAGTCTAGCCTAGATCGAATCGTCAAATGGATCGAAAAAATGAATCCAACTTGGAAGGATTTGCCAAAATATTGGTTAACTTAGAGCTTAGTTCCCAAGCTGTCCAATTGTTTGCCATGACCGTCCCTACATACTCCATTTACCGCGCTAGATGTCAATATATTGATCTAAGTGAATCTCTTTTGACTTCAAATTTCCCAGGCCAGTCTATGAATTATCTATCTTTAAAAGATCCTACAAAGCCATGAAAGAGGCTTGTCAAAGCGACGACACCTCTTCCATGAGCGAGCTCTAAAAACTTAGCCCATAGGACAAAGCCAATGAACTTCCTGGTTGTCTTTGAGAAAACAATTGACTCTGCGCTCCAAAGGATTGATAAACACTTTCTCTTTTCTCATTGAGCAAGTTGGTTATTTTTAAACTGATCTTAGAGTTGTTTTTGGATCCAAAAGTTTTACTCGCTGTGGCATTAAGTCCCATGAATGGCTGAGTATAAACATCAGGTACTATGCCAGTTCCTACCACTTCTAGTGATTCTCCCTGAACGTTGAAAAAAACACCGATTTGAACGCCATTGTCAGGGTTAGAATAGTCCAATCCAGAATTGATTAGGAACGGCGCTTGACCCTGTAACTGTCTGTTTTTCTCAATGGTTTCTCCATTTCGAGCGGCAAGCAGACGCCGTTGGTATTCACTTTCGGACATGTTCAATTGAGACTCAATAAGAGATACATTTAAATTGAATTGAAGGTGTTTGAACTCCTCGATAATAAAACCAAGGTTTTTCCTAAACTCTGCTTCGATACCGAATGCCATTGAATTGCCCAAATTCTGCGGTGTAAGTTGATCTGGCGCTGTTTTGAAAAAGGTGAGCTCGATAGGATCTCTAAAATTCTTGTAAAATGCACTCACTGCATACATTTGACCTTGCTCTCCAAAATTTTCATAGCGCAAATCGACATTGGTGATGTAGGAGGGTTTAAGGTTGAGATTGCCTATAAACAGACGATTGGTGATGGGATCAAAAACTTGAGCGCTAGAGGCTTCCTTAAAAGAAGGGCGAGCTGTGGTTTGGGACACAGAGCCTCGGATATTAGTCTCGTCCGACAGATTGTAGATCAAATTGAGCGATGGAAAAAGATTCACCTTTTCAATGACCTTGGCGCGATCCAAATAATCATAAACATTGGTGTCTTGATTTTTGTCAAGTCCAGAGTATAACGATTGGAAAGATTCCAGTCTCAGTCCAGCCACAACATTGAAACGGTCTGACAGTTTAAATTCTGCCGAACTGTATACACTTCCAATAATTTGTTCTCCGTCATAACTGTTTGCTGGATCGTAGCTGTCTCCATAGACTAGAAATGTTCCAGACTGATTCGTTGTTGTCCAAAGATTGTTTTCTGCTAGTAAGTTGTTCGAATTGCCATCTTCTACTATTTGAGTAGTAGAATTGAAAGTGAAATCATCGGTTTTGAATTCTCGTTTTTTGTATGTTAGGCCAGCACCAAACTTCAACTTGGCAGGACGTTCAAATAGTTTTGTTTTGCTTAGGAAATCGATTTTGGAAGCGCCGTTGAACTCCATTAATTCGCGCCAAATTCTGATAGGAAAACTCGAAGCACTCGGACTGATGACATAACTGCCTTCTTGAGTGTATCTTAGAGGCGTGATTCGATGGTCCTTGTCCAATACTACGTTTAATGTGGGGGCTATCTTCCACTCGATAACCCAATCGCTCGCTCCAGAATGTTTTCCTCCCAAAAGAGCACTCGTCACAGACCGTTGAGTGTAGAGCAATGCATCTTTGAAGATAGTCTCAAAACCACCTCCTCCTACACCGTCTTGCGACAAGGCTTGCTCAAAATAACCCGCCGAAGATTCGCCGTTTTGGATGTGAATGAGGTTCAATTTGTACTTGGATTTTTGACCCTTGTATACCAGCCCTGCCATAGAGTTCCAGAGCACGGATTTAATGCCTTCATTTCCAACTGTAGTGCGCGTGGCAATAGGTTCAAGTACGCTCGAATCGGGATCTTTTTGATAAGTTCCGTCAATTCTATTGCGGTAATATACAGTTTCGTGATTGTAAGATGATGCCAATTGATAGCCCCACTGTTTATCATTCTTGAGATTGAATTGATTGCCAGTGGTAAACCCAAAACTAAAATCATTCGAACTGGTTCCTCTGTCGGCTGCCAATTGCTTGTCGAATAAATTGGTCAGCGTAGTGAGGGCTGAATTGATTTCAAAGGTCCCAGGAATGGGTTGATAACGGCTAATTGGTCGATTGCGTTGTCCGTTGTCGAATCCCAACGCGTCCGTAGAAGATCCTTTGTAGCTTAAAAAATTGTCTTGGAAATGCATGATAGAATTATAACCCGTTCCAAATGAAATACTATGGGAGGCTTTTGACGGAAAATCTTTGGTTACAATGTCAACGATTCCTCCTGTAAAGTCTGAAGGATATTCAGCTGATGCGGATTTTACCACCAATAAATTGTCCAAAATATTTGTAGGAAAAATGTCCAATTGTAGGCTGTTTCGGTCTGGATCCAATCCTGGAACGTCCATACCGTTGAGCATTGTTTTAGTATAGCGATCTCCAAGTCCTCTGACATAAACATACTTGCCGCCTTCAACCGATACTCCAGGCACGTTTTTTATTGCCCCAGCTACATCGCCAGCCCCAGTTTTCTTGATACTTTCAATGGACAAGCCGTCGAGTAAAGTGACAGATTCTTTTTGTAAACTCAGTATGGCAGTGGCCGTGTTTTGACGAGCAGTTGTTGAAATTATAACCGTTTCGAGAGAATTTGGAAACAAAGTAGTGTTGACAATAGTTTCTTGTCCTGCTTCCACGTTGACCTCTGTAATTTCTACAACGGAGTACCCCACGTAGGAAAAAATTAAGGTATAAATTCCCTCGTCTAGCTCCAGAACATAGTTGCCATCAAAGTCTGACGAAACACCTGTAGTGGTGTTTTTGACCAGCACAGAGGCAAACGCCATGGCCTCGTTGAATTCCCCGTCGTTAATTTGACCTATGACCCGGCCCGTTTGTGACGCAACACTTAAAGTAGTGAGAAGCAATATTCCAAAAAAGGCTTTTTTCATGTTCAAGTTATTATATGCTAAAACAACCGCCTGTTGAGGCGGTTGCTTCGACACTGTTGATGTTTGACTAATTAATGATATTACAATTCAAATCCACCCGTGAGGGAAGCAAAAGACCAGCTAAATAGACCACGATTGGCTCCTGTGGTCTGACTTCCAATGACTACTGAAGCACCTTCGGTTCCGAAAGTTGGGGTCGAAACAGTAGCAGCTTTATTAGCGAAAATATTTGATATGGTTGTCCCTTCTGGAACTGCTATTTGAAAGTTTTCAAACAAAAGCAAGCCGTTATTATAGTTATTAGCAACCCCGTCGTTGTCTAACTCTATGTCTGAGCTCGATTTAAACCCATAGGCGTAAACATTTCTGGTGATGCCCATAGCGTTCGAACGGTAATCGGCGTATTCTCCGTCGGGAGTGGTCAGGTTGCCGATAAGGGTAGCATTTTCAAGTGTGAATGATCCAGTCATTGAACCCTCAGGACCGTCAATTTCTAAAGCATGATCAGATACATCTCCTAGAATTACTAAGGCGTTAGAAATTGTTCCTGAATAGGCCTGGTCAATGTCTAAACCGTCGTCTCCTGCTCCCCAAACTAGAGCGTTGGTGACGTTTACAGAACCCCCGAAAAATTCAATGCCATCATCGACATTTCCTACGACTTCAATGTGGTCAATGGTAGTTCCAGAACCAACGGAACCTAAAGTTAAACCATTGATTTCATTGCCTTCACCAATCAAAGCTCCACCGTGTCTGATAGAGACATATTTAAGGATGCCCGAGTTGTCAGCACTGTCAGTTCCGCCGTATCTTCCAAAAGTGTCATCGGCAGGCAGTCCTTCAATTTGCAATTCTGTCACATCGTTGGAAAATGATCCTGGAGCATTGCCAAGGATGATAAGTCCGCCCCATAGACCACGGTTGTTAACTGTTAAGTTGGTTCCAGCAGTTTGTCCAACAGCAATGTTGTCACTCTCTGAAGTGAAGATAATAGGTTGAGCAGCAGTTCCAACTGCGTTGATTTTACCATCACGAGCCACGATCAATGCTGACGCCAACGAACCTTGCCCAGGCTTGCCTTTTACGATTGTTCCAGCTTGAATTGTCAAAGTAGCGCCGTTGGTGACGACTACTTTCTGATTTAAAACATAAATATTGTTGCTTGTCCAAGTGGCATCCGAACTGATGGCACCCGATACATTGACAATATTTGAATTGGGATCTGTAGGCTCCAAAGGAATATAGGGAGCGTCGTCGGTCGTGCAAGAAATTGTAACCGAGGTTATAAATGCAATTGCTAAAAATCTTTCCATTTTATTCTTTTTTATTTGGTACAAATTACTTTCATCAATGTTAACTGAACATATCTTAAAAATTATCAAAACATCAATTTAATGTTAAATTAATGTTATGCCGATTTCTGAAAGTGATCAATCGCTTTACATTAAAGAAACATTGGCTCTGCAATAATTGAATTTTATGTCTAGGACAGTTGATTGATTATTAGTAAATTCGGATCAAATTTTTGATATGAATTGTGAAGATCTTTCATCACTCAAGCGCTATGGAGACACGCATAAAAGAATTCAGAAGCTTGCAAGACAAAACCCAGGTGATGACTTTGTCACGTCGAGACTTTGTCCACCCCCGATTGACCCATAGTCTCGAAGAAAGTGTAGTAGGTCGTTCTTTAGGATGTCAAGTTGGCCAAAGAATATTGGAACGTCACCCGCACCTACAGAATATTCATGGATTTCAAATCCACGAAATCGTCGTGAAAGATTATGATGATTCAACAAAGGAACATCACATTGAAATTCACTTCAGGATTCCTATCATAAATGACAAAATTCATTTAGAAAAGAACAAAGATGGTAGTATTTCGAGGGATAAGAAGGGATCTCGGAAATATAAAGTTTTAGAGGGAGAGGGGAGTTTGAACAACCCTCTCACCCACCAGAAATTATTCGACGGTAACAGAATGGGTTAAAAGGGAAGTTTCATACGATTCCATCATGATGACATTCACCATTTGTATTAAAACATCCACTCTTACCAAAACTACACACTACACAGGATACCAACAAAAACTTTTTGATGAAATAAAAAGACTCAAAGAGGTTGAAGGGTATGGATACAAAAGAATTAGTTACATACTTTATGATAAGGGATATAGGTCTATAAGAACAGATTCTATTTTAAGACATAATTATGTTTATTCTATTTACAAGAAGGGAAAAATTAGAGAAGAAAGAATAAATCGATATTTTAAACCTATTATAAAAGATATTAAGGTTTATGAGTCATTATGATTGTATCTAATAAAAAAAAACTATAATTGGAACTCTAAAAACATATATTATAAAATAAATTGATATATTTTATATGTTAAACACAAATACATTATGATTCAAACTAAGGTTTGTAAAAATTGTAAATCAACTATTTCTAGAAATAATTTACCTGATTTCCATTGGAATCAAAAAGAGTTCTGTTCAAGAAGATGTAAATCTAACTATAAAGATTACCCATGTATTTGTAGAGAATGTAATAAAGAATTTTTTATAAGGAAAAGAGATATTAAATCAGGTAGAGGACAATTTTGTAGTAGAAAGTGTTCTTTTACTTGGGGAGGTAGGGAAAATACAAAATTAAATACCCAGTTAGTAAACTGTAATAATTGTGGGAAAGAAGTTAGAATGAAAAATTCTCATATTAAGAGAAAAAAAGATTATCATAATTTTTATTGTTCCCAAAAATGTGAAACTGAAAAAAGAACTGAACACAATTCAAATTGTCCTGTTTGTAATAAGAGTTTTAGAAGGATGAAATCTGAAATTATAAATAATAAACATATTTATTGTTCTTTTGAATGTTCTAAAATTGGTCAACAAAATGGAGAATATAGAAGTTGTAAAAGATGTAATAAGGAATTTTACATAAGACCATCTGAAATAAAAAAATCATCTTCAATTTATTGTTCTTGGAAATGTGTTCATCCTGATTCTGAACTATTATCTATTCCATGTTATAATTGTGGAACAGAATTTAAGAGATATAAAAGTAGATTAAGAAAATAT
>Ga0115570_10000043_pt1 | contig 88814 bp, 94 predicted proteins | sample COGITO_mtgs_1205_3_FD_87294 | JGI IMG/M metagenome (GOLD analysis project Ga0115570, IMG submission 87294) | Pelagic marine microbial communities from North Sea - COGITO_mtgs_120524 | ecosystem: Environmental > Aquatic > Marine > Epipelagic | place: Germany:Helgoland, sampling site Kabeltonne... | reverse complement strand
CAGATCGTTCAGATCGCCCAGATCGTACGGAACGTCAAGACCGCCGTCACTATGAATTCGAAGGCATTATCCCGACGGAAGGTGTCGTCGAAATGATGCCCGACAATTTCGCCTTTTTGCGTTCCTCCGATTACAACTACCTCAACTCGCCGGACGACGTGTACATCTCCGTCCAGCAGGTCAAGCAATTTGGACTGAAAACAGGGGACACGGTTCGCGGAGAAGTGCGTCCACCCCGAGAAGGAGAGAAATTCTTCCCTCTGACGAAAGTCATCAGTATTAATGGCCGAGAGCCCGACTTTATTCGGGATCGCGTCAGCTTTGAACACTTGACTCCCCTCTTTCCAGAGGAGAAATTCATCCTCACAGGTCGTCGCAGCACCCTTTCCACGCGCGTCATTGACCTATTCTCACCCATCGGCAAAGGACAACGCGGCTTAATTGTGGCCCAACCCAAAACGGGTAAAACCACCCTGCTCAAGGAAGTAGCCAATGCCATCGCAGCCAACCACCCCGAGGCCTATATGATTATTCTTCTGGTCGACGAACGTCCCGAAGAGGTGACCGACATGGCTCGTAGTGTGAACGCCGAAGTGGTAGCTTCCACCTTTGACGAACCCGCAGAACGCCACGTTCGAGTCGCCAACATTGTCCTCGAAAAAGCCAAGCGTCTGGTCGAATGTGGTCATGACGTCATCATCTTGCTAGACTCTATCACGCGTCTGGCCCGCGCCTACAACACGGTGAGCCCAGCCTCTGGCAAGGTCCTTTCTGGAGGTGTGGATGCCAACGCATTGCACCGTCCCAAACGTTTCTTTGGCGCTGCACGAAACATAGAAAACGGCGGATCCTTGACCATTCTGGCCACGGCCCTAATTGATACGGGCTCCAAAATGGATGAGGTCATCTTTGAAGAATTCAAGGGCACCGGCAATATGGAAATGCAGTTAGATCGCAAGATTGCCAATCGACGCGTATGGCCCGCCTTGGATCTGATGTCCTCGGGGACTCGAAAGGAAGACCTCTTGCTCCCTCCCGACGTATTGAGCCGCATGTACATTTTGCGCCGCCATTTATCCGACATGACACCCGTGGAAGCGATGGAGTTCATGCATGACCGGATGTCCAAGACCCTCAATAATGAGGAGTTCTTGATTTCCATGAACGGCTAAATAACCGCAAAATATTCTGCCAACATGTTCACCCCTTTTGAGGGTTCGAGGAATTGCGCCGTATTCGAAGGTAAAAAAGTACCTTTGTGCCTAACATGGCCACCAAAACGCTTCTGGACGCTCGGGACTGCGCATTGACGCTCAACCGACTTTGTTGCCAGCTGAACGAGGTTCACTTTCCCTGGAATAACTCCGTAATCATAGGATTGCAGCCGCGCGGAACGCGCCTAGCCGAGGCTATTGTCGCGCGCTTGCAGACCGAGCACGGCGTGGGCGATGTACCCTTTGGCGCTTTAGACATCACTTTTCACCGGGACGATTTCCGGCGCCGAGAGGAGCCTTTGGCAGCGAGTCCCAACGAAATGAACGTTCTCATCGAAGGAAAGCGTGTCATTCTCGTTGATGATGTCTTGTATACAGGCCGAAGCGTGCGCGCCGGCATGGATGCCTTACAGGATTACGGACGCCCCCTTCGAGTGGAGCTCTGTGTCCTCATTGACCGCCGATTTTCTCGTGAACTCCCCATCCAGCCCGACTATTCTGGGCGTCGCGTCGATGCGATTGCCGAAGAACGCGTGCGCCTTGATTGGGCTGAAGATCTTCCTTCTGTTTTGATTGAATCCACCCCACATGCCGCACAGCGCTAAACTGAGCACCCGCCACCTCCTGGGCATCAAGGGACTAAGTCCTGAAGACATTCATTTGATTTTGCACTGGACGGCCCAGTTTAAAGAAGTCATCAACCGCCCCATCAAGAAGGTTCCCTCTCTTCGAGACATCACGATTGCCAACTTGTTTTTTGAAAATTCGACGCGAACACGTTTGAGCTTTGAATTGGCCGAAAAGCGCTTAAGCGCCGACGTCATCAACTTTGCCGCCTCTAATTCTTCCGTCAAAAAAGGCGAAACCCTCGTCGATACGGTCAACAACATCCTCGCCATGAAGGTGGATATGATTGTGATGCGTCATGCCGAACCGGGTGCCGCAGAATTCCTCAGCAAGCATGTGGATGCGCACATTGTGAACGCGGGCGACGGAACGCACGAACACCCCACACAGGCCCTTTTAGATGCCTTCTCCATGTCCGAAAAACTCGGTGACTTGAGCGGAAAACGGGTCGTCATCGTGGGCGATATCACCCACTCCCGTGTGGCTTTGAGCAATATCTACTGCCTCCAAAAACTCGGTGCGGAAGTCGCCGTGTGCGGGCCTGCCACCTTAATCCCCCGGCATATCTACTCTCTGGGCGTCCAAGTGATTCCACGATTAGAAGATGCCTTGGAATGGGCCGATGTAGCCAACATGCTCCGGGTCCAGCACGAACGCATGGACCGCGCCTACTTCCCCAGTATTCGAGAATACCACATGCGCTACGGCGTCACCATGGACAAACTGCGTGCCCTGTCTTCGATTCCGGTCATCCTCCATCCGGGGCCCATTAACCGCGGGGTAGAAATCACCTCGGAAGTCGCGGATTCGGAGCATGCCATCATTTTGGATCAAGTCCAAAACGGTGTAGCAGTTCGCATGGCTGTGTTGTATCTTCTCGCCTCCCAAGGAAAGAACATTGCTTAACGACCATGTCTTTTAAAGTAGAAACGAAATCCGCCTTCTTGCACATCAAGTTCGGGGAAGACCTTTTTGCCCCATCGGATGTCGCCGAATTGCTCACCCTCATGGCGAAGCATTCCTCTTCCCATGTGATGCTCAACTTGACCATGGTGGAGGAGTTTGAAGACACGGAAGCCCTTCAAGACTTCCAGGTGGAACGCCTCGACGAGAACTACAGTTTCATTATCATAGTCCGCGAAAGCCTGCTTCACCTCTTCGACGAGGATTTGCCTGTCGTACCCACCTACCAAGAAGCTGAAGACTTCTTTGAAATGGATGAGATGCAACGCAAATTGATGGAAGAATGAGAGGCTTTTTTGCCGTTTTGGGCCTCCTGCCCGGTCTCGCCTTGGGGCAAGTAGCGAATTCCTCTATCCAAACCCTACCTGACACAGCTCAAGGGGACATGGTCTGGGTAGATCTGCATGAATTATCTGTTCAGCAGATTCTCTACATGCCTTTTGCGGCACATTTTGAAAGTGGACCCTACCAACTCTTCTCCCCCAACACAGCCGCGGCGAATAGCATTTCCGGCAATTTGAGCGGAGTTTGTGTGAGTGCTTGGGTGCATCCCCATTTCACGGTAGAACTTGGGCTTCAGGACGCACAGAGTCAAGCCCTTACGGAAACGGGCGAATTGCTGTACTTGGATCAGATGCGCTGGGCAGGGCTCATGACAACGGGCTATCTCGTCGGCCTCCAAGGCGGGTGGGACCTAAGTGCCAGTGTCGGATGGGGCTATGCACGCAGTTCCTTCACGGAAACCCCGGGGGTTCCACTGGTCTACCAGCAGACCGGCTATCCCTGGGTGCTTCGTGTCCAGGGCCACTATCGGAACCGAATGAGCCCATTTGTGCTCAATCATTGCGTGATACTTCCTGTAGAAATCGCCTTTGGGCCTCAGACCACCTTGGACATGCGCACCGATAAACTGCGCACCACCTGGCTGTGGAGTTTGACCTGGCCGTTAAACGGGGGGCTTCAAACTGGCGGCTGCGGCTGAGGCAGGGATCAGACCCACGAAGGAGCCCAAGTGCGGACATCGATGCCGCCCATATTTCCAGACGACATGATGAGCAAATGGCAGGCGGCTGGCAAAGCCTCCAAGGCAGCCTGCACCTCTTCTTGGCGCGTAAATACTTGGACGCCGGGACCAAAGGTTTCCTGTACCCAGGCCGGATCCAGGGCCGGGAGCTTCTTGTGCGCTACGGCAGCTGGATCAAAGTAGACCATGGCTTGGCCCAACCCCTCCATGGTACCCGCATAGCCCGGGATAAAGGCGGGGTTCAAGGAACTAAACGTGTGCAATTCCAATAGACCCGCGGTCTGCTCATAGGTCTCCACGTACGCGGCCACCGTCGCTTTCACCTTGCTCGGCGCATGCGCAAAGTCCAGGTGCACGCAGCGCGCGTCCGACTCCGCAAGCACCTCCAATCGGCGTTGTGCCCCCTCAAAGGTGATCATGGCATCATAGAAATCCTCTTCCTGTATGCCCATTTCCTGGGCCAACCATCGAGCACCCTCGGCATTACTCAGATTGTGGCGGCCCATGATGCGCAGGGGAAGGTCACCATGGGGCGTTTCCCAAATCCATTGGTTGTTCTCCACGCGGTAGGCCGGGGTGCGATAAGGAATCTTGCGAATGGGGCTTTGATCTGCGAGAACGACGGCGGTCAAGGCCTCATCTTCCTCGTTGTAAATCAAGGTGCCTCCGGGTTCCATGCTCACTAGGAAGCCGCTAAACGCGCGCTCATAGTCGGCCATCGTCGGAAACACGTTCACGTGGTCCCAGGCCATCCCGGTCAAGATGGCCACATTGGCCCGGTAGAGGTGAAATTTGGGGCGTAAATCAATGGGCGAGGACAAGTACTCGTCCCCCTCAAAAACGGCCCATTCGGCCGAATTGGACAAGCGCACCATCGTCTGGTAGCCTGCCAACTGGGCACCTACCATATAGTCGCTGTCCAGACCATCGATTCGCAAGGCATGCAAGAGCATAGAAGTCGTGCTGGTCTTTCCATGGCTTCCACCCACGACGACACGTGTTTTGCCCTTGGTGGCTTCGTAGAGGTATTCGGGATAGGAAAAAATAGGCAAACCTAGTTCTTGAGCGCGCAGCAACTCGGGATTGTCAGCCCGCGCGTGCATGCCTAAGATCACGGCATCCAAATCGGCACCAATCTTTTCGGGAAACCACCCTTCCGTTTCTGGAAGGATACCGGCCGCGGCGAGGCGACTGCGTGAAGGCTCAAAAATGGCGTCGTCACTGCCTGTGATGGTCGTATCGCCCCGTTCGGCCAGGGCCAATGCCAAATTGTGCATCGCCGAGCCGCCGATGGCAATGAAGTGCGCCTTCATGCGAAAAGGTTAAAGCTGAATCTGGTAGGAGGCCTCCATGTTGGCCTTGATACTTGGCCACAATCCTGCCGCAATCGGATTGCTGGGGTCCACATCCAAGTCATCCACAAGTAAAGGATCCGTTCCCAAGAGGAGTTTATCGATGTCCCACACGATGTTGATATTGACATCTCGGTTCGGAACCACGTTGAAGGACATAGACTTGAACCAGTCCATTTGCATCAAATTGTTGGATACGCGGTACACAAAGGGCTTATCGGGCGCCAACACCGTCGTGTCGCTGGCGTCTTTATACAAACCCTTGATGTACAGAATGTTGTATCCCTCTCCAGTTCCACGGTACAAGCCCGGATGGCGCAGTGTGTGCTTCTCATCTAAGGCACTGGGAGCTGTGGCATTGGCCGCAGAGTCCAGCCCCATTCGGAAGTGATGCGTCCCTGAATAGACACCTTTAGACAAGCGGTAAAGACGTGCTTCCGTATTGTAGCGCAGTGAGGCGGCTACCGGATCAAACACATAGGGGTTGACCGTATCCTTAAAATTGGGGGTCAAAGTGTCATCCAGATGGTCCGTGAAGTAGTATTCACCAAATACGAGCTCAATATCTTGGAAGCGCACTTCGGCATTCCCCAACAGGAATACCTTGTTGGTGTCCATGGTTGCCCCGTCATAGTAAAAGAAATGGCGAAGCACCACGTTGCGTTGGTCGTAGCTGGCGTCTTCGGGCAATATGCTCTTTTCGCAGGCAGCAACCAGGGCCATGACGGCCAAAACGGAGAAGAGGATGCGTTTCATGTTCAAGCGTTTGCAGGACGATTAGTGGGCTCCAAGGTACGAATTCCCTGATGCATTGGCGATTGTTCGATTGCGTCCATGATTTCATCTAGAACTTCTTGGGGGCTTGCATCGGGCGAAAAAGTCATGGGCTCCTTAAACCTCATTCGGAGTTCACTCCCTCGCTTCTTGGTTCGAAGCCCTTTTTTATCAAATGCGCGCCGATAGCCATCGATCACAACAGGCACCACCACCGGGTTTAACTGCTTGATAATATGTGCGGTTCCCCGTCTTCCTGGCACATAGGGCTTGGTGGTTCCTTGCGGGAAGGTGATAACCCATCCATTCTGAATAGCCTTCTTGATGTTTTCCAAATCACGGGGATCCACATTGCGAGACACCGACTTGCCGGCTTCCCGCCATGTGCGCTTGATGCTGACGGAGCCGGCTAAGGCGAGGGCGCGGGGCAATAGGCCTGACTTCATCGTCTCCTTGGCGGCGATGAAAAAGAGATTGATTTTGGGATTGACGAAGGGCCAAAAGCGATCCGCGCGATCATAAATGCGGTGTTTGGCATGGCTGAAAACGAGGTACATACTCGCCACATCCATAAAATAGGTCTGGTGGTTGCTGACGAAGAGTACATTTTGGTCGGGCAAGGCCTTCAAATGCTCTCCACCGAGGACCACCAACTTGTTTATGCGGTTGCAGCGGTACCACGTAATCATTCCAAACCAAAAAATGACCGTACGCTTGGCCCAGATGGGATAACCGAAGGGGTCGCGATAAGGCAGTACTTTTTTCTTCATGAGAATCCCACAAAAGTACATAACCTTGTACCATGCGACCTCGCCCATGGCTTCATTCGAGTATGCAGGATCTAGACCCGCACACGGAAACGCTTTGGGACGCCTTTCGGCGCAAACATGTCAAGGCCACTCCGGAAGAATGGGTACGTCAAGATGCCCTTCGTCGCGTGATCCTAGATGCCGGCTATCCCCCCGCCTCGGTCGCCGTGGAGCGGGCTATTCAAGTTAACGGCATGCTCCGGCGATTCGACATTGCGATATTTTTCGAGGGGAAACTTTGGATGTTGATTGAGTGCAAAGCCGACCACATTCCCTTAAACGATTCCGTGAGCGACCAATGGATGCGCTATAATTTAAGTACCCGAGCCCCGTGGGGCGCCATCACGAATGGGCGTGAATGGCAGATATTTCAGGCAGACGGCCCAAAATCTGTGCCGATGCTACCGCCATTTGGTACCTTTGTGCTTTAGTACTAGGAATGGAATTTGCCTTACACGCTTTGTCGCCGCTTGATGGCCGATATGCTCGGACCACTCAACCTCTTTCGCCGTATTTCTCCGAATTTGGACTCATCACCTACCGCGTTCGCGTGGAAGTGGAGTATTTCATTGCCCTGGCCGAACTCCCGCTCCCTGCCCTCTCGGGGATCCACGACGAGCACAAACAGGCTTTGAGACAGATTTACACCCAGTTTTCGGAAGCGGATGCGCTCGAGATCAAGCGAATCGAAAAAACAACCAACCACGACGTCAAAGCGGTCGAGTACTTTTTAAAAGATCAATTGACCAAGCTTGGTTTGGAATCCCAAGCGGAGTATGTGCATTTTGGCCTGACTTCCCAAGACATAAACAATACGGCCATTCCCCTCTCTATCAAGGAGTACCACGAAGAGATTTTTTTGCCAGCCCTCGAAGACCTGCTAGACCAACTTCGGGATCAATCGATTGCATGGGCTGATTTGCCCATGTTGGCCCGAACCCACGGACAACCGGCCTCCCCGACACGCTTGGGCAAAGAATGGCAGGTTTTTATCGTTCGACTTGAGCAGCAACGGAACATGCTGAACAGCATTCCATTTGCGGCCAAATTTGGAGGTGCCACCGGGGCCTTTAATGCTCACTTTGCAGCATATCCCGCCACGGACTGGCATGCTTTTGCCTTCCATTTCTGCGAGGAAACACTGGGACTGAAGCGCTCTTACCCAACCACGCAGATCGAACACTACGACTATCTGGCGGCCTATCTCGATGGCGTCAAGCGTATCCACACGATCCTCATCGATTTATCCAAAGATGTTTGGCAATACATCAGCATGGAGTACTTCAAACAGCGCATTATCGCGGGTGAGGTAGGCTCTTCGGCCATGCCCCACAAGGTGAATCCAATCGATTTTGAAAATGCGGAGGGCAACCTAGGCATCGCCAATGCCTTGCTCGAGCATTTGTCTGCAAAGCTCCCCATTTCCCGCCTTCAGCGAGATTTGACAGACAGTACGGTCTTGCGAAATGTGGGTGTTCCGTTTGGGCACGGCTTGCTTGCGATGCAAAATCTCCAAAAAGGCTTGGGTAAGCTCATTGTAAATGAGCACGCCATGGATGCCGATTTGGAATCCAACTGGGCCGTGGTCGCCGAGGGTATTCAAACGATCCTCCGCCGCGAAGCCTACCCTCAGCCCTATGAGGCGCTCAAAGCTTTGACACGGACGAATGAGGGCATTACTCAGCGCACGATTTCGGCCTTTATTGAGGGGCTGGGCGTGTCCGAATCGGTCAAAGACGAGCTGCGTGCTCTGCGTCCACAAACCTACACTGGACAGTAAATGACCACCGATGACGTCTTGGTCATTGACGACATCGTCATACCTCCAGGGAGCTATAAAACCGTTGAAATTCAGGTCGCCAGACTTTTATCTGGAACCCTGATTCATATGCCCGTGCACGTGTTTCGGAGCGCGACTCCGGGACCAACCTTACTGTTGAGCGGAGGCCTTCACGGGGATGAAGTCAATGGCATCGAAGTGGTTCGCCGCATGATTTCCCTCGGGATTTTTGAGGAGATCACATGCGGAACGGTCGTCGCCCTGCCAATCATCAACGTCTACGGATTCTTGTTCTTTAGTCGGGAAGTGCCCGATGGAAAGGATGTCAACCGCAGTTTTCCAGGTTCTTCCAATGGCTCCCTTGCCGCCCAGGTGGCCCACACCTTGGCGACCAAAATCCTTCCCGTAGTCGACATGGGTATCGATTTTCATACGGGCGGTGCGAGCCGCACCAACTACCCCCAGATTCGCTACGATCCGCTCGATCCGCTGGCTATCGATATGGCCAAGGCGTTTCAAGCGCCAATTTCACTGGGATCGGGGTTAATAGCCGGATCCTTGCGGGCATGCGGTCAGATGAATGGGGTGCCCATTATCGTGTACGAGGGTGGGGAATCCCTGCGGCTCGAAGAGCAAGCGATCAAAGAAGCTATACGCGGCACTAAACGGTACATGTATCATATTGGTATGCTTGCCAAGTCTCCCAAAGTACATGGTATCCGAGGCCGCGAAAAAGGGAGCCCCGCGACTCCCCGCCACATTGCAGGAAACACCTGGGTGCGTGCCGAAGCATCCGGCCTTTTTTCCTTTGAACGCGGTAGTGGCCAAGCGGTGCGGGAAGGCGAGTTAATTGGCCGAATTCGAAACCCCTACGACTCGTACACGGTGAAGATTTTGAGTCCTATGGATGGATTCATCATTGGGCACAACAACATTCCGTTAGTGCACCGGGGCGACGCCCTGTTCCATATCGGCAAGGAAAGCCCTTGGCCCGAGGCAGAAGGACAGAAGTAAGCGTTAGGACTGCGCTACGCGCTCTAGAATCTCTTCCGCAATAGCTAAGCTCGCCGTCGCGGCGGGCGAGGGGGCATTGATGACATGCACGGCTGCCTCCCCACGCTCGATTACAAAATCATCGACCAATTGGCCCTGCTGGTCCAGTGCCTGAGCGCGAATTCCCGCTCGACCCGGAATAATGTCTTCCATCGCCAAGCTGGGCATCATTTTTTGCAGGGCCGTGAGGAATTTCTTTTTTGAAAAAGCCCGCTCATATTCTCCGAGTCCGTAGCGCCAATGCTTCGCGAAGAGGCGCCACGTCCCACCGAAGCCTAGAGCACTCGCGCTATCCTCGGCATCAAAGGCCGTCTTGGCGTAGCCTTCTCGTGCAAAGCTGAAAACGGCATTGGGGCCACATTCAACCCCGCCTTCCACCATGCGCGTAAAGTGGACGCCCAGGAAGGGAAATTCGGGATCGGGCACGGGGTAGACAAGGTTTCTCACCTTGTGGGCTGCCTCGGGCGTCAAGTCGTAGTAATCGCCCCGAAAGGGGACGATGCGAATGCCATTTCGAACGCCGTCCTTCGCCGCCATTCGGTCGCTTTGCAATCCCGCGCAGACCACCACATGGGGCGCTTCAAACGTTCCCTCCGAGGTTTCTACTCGACGGATGGAGCCCGATCGCTTGAGTCCATGAACGCGGCAATTCAAACGCACCGAACCTTGGCCGTCTGTGGCCCGCTCAAGCAATTTTTGCGTCATGCCCACATAGTCCACGATGCCCGTCTGCGGTACCCAAAGCGCTTCGTAGGCTTCGATATGGGGTTCGATCTCACGGGCTTGGTCGGCATCCAGGAAGCCTAGGCCTTGCAACCCGTTTTGGGAACCACGATCCGCAAGGCCGCGCAAGCGCGCAGCCTCCTGGGCATCCGTCGCAACCACGATTTTTCCGCAGACCTCATGCGCCACGGCGTTTTCCGCACAGAAATCGAGTAATTGCGCATAACCGCTGAGGCACGTTCGTGCCTTGAGCGACCCGGGCTTGTAATAGAGTCCGGAGTGAATCACGCCCGAATTCCGTCCTGTTTGATGGGCGGCGGCGCGGGGTTCTTTTTCCAACACAGCAATACGTGCACGGGGATGCCGTTGCCGGTATTGATAGGCCGTGGCCGCACCAACGATGCCGCCGCCCACGACGATGAGGTCAAATGTGTGATTCACTAGGGAGGAAGTTACCGCCCGAAGTTACTGCGGTGTATTGGCATGAGAGTGTGATCGCCCTGCCAAAAAGAACAATTTTTACCGGAATTCGGGTGCTTTATGGGTAAATACGCGGGTAATATTAAAGCCCAGAAATATGTCCCCTTTGGACCAGGATCCTGGGGTTTGCATCATCCACTGCGGATCGGCCATGGATCGGGCATTGGTCAAGTGGAATTGAAACACGTGTCCGCCCGTCTCGATGTCAATGCCGAGACTCAAGGGATTTCTGGTCTGATCCAAGGGATTCGCGCGAAGTAGGTACTCCGCCGTCAAAGCCATGCGCTGGGTGAGCTTGTAGCGTCCCCCAAAGGCGACCCCCCATTGATCATTGGACTCATCCATTGTTTGGACCAAGTTGAAATGCACCAGCGTGGGCACGACTTGGAGAGAAAGGGCCTCATTCATCTTGCGAGCCATGAGGAACTGGTGGGTATAGGCCAGTCGATCGGAAAAGAAATGCTCAAATCCATCTGTAAAAGGCGTCGTGACGACCGTCGCGTTGGTGTAGTACGCGGTGGTCACGGGCCAGTTGAAACCTGGGCCACGCGATTGTCGAGTGAAACGCACTTTAGCAAACGCGTCGTAGGTTTTGGATCCCGAAGATCTACCCGCCCCGTAATTGAGCCAAGCGACGGGAGAATAGCTGTATTCAAATCGGATTTGCGCAACGTCCAATCCAAAAAGATTGTATAATGGGCGGTCGTTGAGTGCTCCAAAGCGGTGGCCAATGACAAACTGCCCAACCCCTGCAGCAGGTAATTCTACGGACTGCTGATTGATGATACGCGTACCCTTAAACGTGGCAAAGGCATAGGCCTTTGGAGCGGGAGGAGCGATCGCGTCCAATTCTGCCAATAGGTCGTCTTGGGCCCAGGCACTTGCAGCAAGTCCTAGGCTCAGCGCCAGAAGAATGCGCTTCATCTTAGTTGGCGCGAAGAGTGGACTTCACCTTGACTTCGATCTCCTTGGCGATTTTGGTGACCACCAAACTGGGGATTTCGACATCGTGGTCCGTCGGCTTGATGATAAATGTCGACTCCAAGACGACCAAACCTTCTTTGGATACGGCGATGGTTGCGGGAATCGTCATGGCGCGATCCTTACCGTGGATATTCATGGTACCCACCAGCTTCACGTTGTACGTTCCCGCCTTTGCGAAGGCGACATCCCCCGAAATTTTGCCCTTGAACAAGCCCTTGGGATACTTGGTAGACTCCATGTAGTTCTCATTGAAATGCTCCTGCATGAGGGCTTTCTCAAAGGTGAAGGACTGGATATTCACTTGAAAGACAAATTCCTTGGTTTCCGTGTTGACCAGGCCGACCCCATCCTTCAGCGAAGCTTCAATATCCTCCACGGGGGTTTCGGAAAAGAAGTGGACATAGGTATCGCGGCTAACCAGTTTTTGGGCCATCGCCGAGTAGGATACACAGAGGGTAACCAATAAAAGAAGGGACTTTTTCATAGGGATTTTAGTTTTGGGGCGCCCCGGCAGCAACCCAGGCGTCCATTTTGGTGAGAGAACAGGTAGAAAGTTTTCCGCTCGGAGGCATGAGCAGGGGGTCTCCCACCGGCTTGTTCATGCGCCCCACCGCGCTATTGAGGGAGGCCTTTACCGAAGTGTAGGTAGAGAAGTCTTTACCCGCAGACGCAGAGGCCCCCGAATGGCAGGAAACGCATTGGGTTTGAAGTAAGGGTTGAATATCGGACGTCCACGTCACGGCACTGGCATCGCAGGGGGTGGTTCCGTACAGCTCCTCCGCATTGTCATAATAGCATGCCGAGATCATGCTCGTCAAGGCTAGGACGGAAAGAATCGCTTTTTTCATTGGGAGCCAAACTACAATTTTTGTGCCGTCCTCACCCCAAACCACGAGGCAACCGCCAACAAGAAAAATCCGGACAAGAGGAGGGCCGAAAATCGAAGGTCTCCCGTGACCGTTTCCATCCAACCGACAGCCACCATGCCCAACACCGTCGCCAACTTTTCGGCGATGTCAAAAAAACTAAAGTAGGTGACGTGCTCCCCTTCTGAGGGAAGCAACTTGGAAAAGGTAGACCGCGCCAACGATTGTATGCCCCCGAGCACCAATCCCACCGCGGCCCCCAAGAGATAGAACTGCGTTTCGCTGTTCACCACATAAGCCAGAGCACAAATGCAAACCCAGAGCAGTCCCGCAACAATGAGAGCTCGAATATTGCCCCACACATCACTGAGGCGGCTGAAAATATAGGAACCCGCTATCCCCACAAATTGGATGAGTAGGATGGTGGTGATCAGGGCCGAGGTCTCCAGTCCTAACACTTGCGTTCCGAACAAGGAGGCAATCAAAATGATGGTTTGGACCCCCGCCGAAGCAAAAAAGAAGCCCACTAAAAATCGCTCTACCCCAGGCATAGCCCGAAATTCCGCCACGACATCAAACACGCGCTGGTAGGCCGCCCGAATCCAGCCCTTTTCTTTCACCCCGCCCTCAATTTGATGGCCTGACGGCAGGCGATAGAGGGAAAATTCTCCCCAACCTAGCCACCAAAGGCCCACGGTTACGAAGCTCATCCGGGTAATCCAACCCACCCCCTCTTGGTTGAACCAATCGGGGTTCTGAATACAGGCCAAGGCGGCAATCAACACCAAACTACTGCCCAAGTAGCCTAGGGCAAATCCCCGAGCGGACAAGGCATCTTGGCGGTCTGGCGGGGCAATTTCCGGCAAGTACGAATTGTAGAATACCAAACTCCCCGAAAAGCAGAGCGAAGCCAAATACGGAGCGAGGAGCCCCCACCACAAGGTCTCTTCCGTGAAAAAGTACATCCCCATGCACGCGGCCGACCCCGTGTAGATGAAGCTTCGCATGAATTGCTTCTTGTTCCCTCCTAGTTCGGCCAGGGCGCTCAGGTAGGGCGTCATGAGGCTTACGGTCAAAAATGAGGCGGCGACTGCAAAGGTGTAAGCGGCGGTGGTGCTGATGTGCCCACCTAAAAAGGCAAACCCTTCCTTGCCTGCCCCTTCCATCACCGCGGCGTAATAAATGGGATAGATGGCCGTCCCAATGACTAAACTGTAGGACGAGTTGGCCCAATCGTACATGGCCCAGCCCCATTGGGTTCGCTTTGAATACTCCATGCTTGGAAGGTAAAAAAAAGCCGCAGCCTTTTGGGGATGCGGCTTGGAGAACTTATCAACCTACGGTTTACAAACCTTGTTCTTGTTTGATGAGGTTGAGAGCAGAGCCCGCCTTAAACCAGGCGATCTGCTGTTCATTGTAGGTATGCTGCGCTACCACGCGGTCTTCGCTGCCATCGGCATGGCGGAAAACCAACGTTAAGGGCTTGCCCGGAGCGAAGTCCTTCAGGTCCACAAAGTCGATGGCATCGTGCTCTTGAATGCGGTTGTAATCCGCCTCATTGGCAAAGGTCAAGGCCAGCATGCCTTGCTTCTTGAGGTTGGTTTCGTGGATCCGTGCAAAGCTCTTCACCAAAACGGCCCGAACACCGAGGTGACGGGGCTGCATGGCAGCGTGCTCACGAGAAGACCCCTCGCCATAGTTCTGATCGCCGACCACCAAGGTGGGAATGCCCGCCGCTTTGTATTCGCGCTGGACGGCTGGAACCTCGCCGTACTCCCCGGTCAAGGCATTCAGAACGGAATTCGTCGCCCCATTAAAGGCGTTCACGGCGCCCGTCAAGGTGTTGTTGGCGATGTTGTCCAAGTGACCGCGGTAGCGCAACCAGGGACCGGCCATCGAAATGTGGTCGGTGGTACACTTGCCCTGGGCTTTGATGAGCAACTTGGCGCCTGTGATGTTTTGGCCATCCCATGCGGCGAAAGAATCAAGCAATTGGAGGCGCTGGCTCTCTGGATTGACCGCTACGACCACGTGGCTGCCGTCTTCTGCGGGCGCTTGGTAGCCGGCATCTTCCACCGCATAACCGCGTGCTGGGAGCTCTTCGCCCACGGGGGCATCGAGCTTCACCGCCTCACCGTCTTGGTTGGTGAGGGTGTCCGTCAAGGGATTGAAGTCCAATCGACCGGCAATAGCCAAGGCCGTAACCAGTTCAGGAGACGCTACAAAGGCGTGCGTGTTGGGATTGCCGTCGGCACGCTTGGCGAAATTCCGGTTGAAGGAGTGAACGATGGTGTTCTTCTCTCCCTTGTCCGCGCCCTCACGTGCCCATTGACCGATACAGGGTCCACAGGCATTGGCGAACACTTTGCCGCCAATCGCTTCAAACTCGTCGAGCAAACCGTCGCGCTCGGCGGTGTAACGCACTTGCTCTGAGCCGGGGGTTACCGAATACTCGGCATTGACCGTTAATTTCTTGGCCGCGGCTTGCTTGGCTATGGAGGCGGCACGCGTCAGGTCTTCGTACGAAGAGTTGGTACAGGAGCCGATCAAACCGACTTCGATGTCCATGGGCCAACCGTTGGCTTTGGCGACTTCGCCCAGCTTGGAAATCGGGGTGGCCAAATCCGGCGTGAATGGACCGTTGACATGGGGCTCCAATTCAGACAGGTTGATTTCGATCACTTGATCAAAGTACTTCTCGGGGTTTGCGTAGACCTCGGGGTCGGCCGTCAATTCCGAGGCCACGGTGTTGGCCAAATCCGCTACGTCCGCGCGACCCGTGGCGCGCAGATAGCGCTCCATGGAGGCATCGTAGGCGAAGGTGGAGGTGGTGGCGCCAATTTCAGCCCCCATGTTGCAAATGGTGCCCTTGCCCGTACAGGAGAGTGATTGAGCGCCTTCGCCGAAGTACTCGACGATGCAGCCCGTTCCGCCTTTGACGGTCAAGATACCCGCTACTTTGAGGATGACGTCTTTGGCGGAAGTCCATCCATTGAGTTCTCCCGTCAATTTGACGCCGATGAGTTTGGGGAACTTCAACTCCCACGCCATGCCGGCCATCACGTCGACGGCGTCCGCACCGCCAACCCCAATCGCCACCATGCCCAGACCGCCGGCGTTCACCGTGTGAGAGTCCGTGCCGATCATCATCCCACCAGGGAATGCATAGTTTTCTAGGACCACTTGGTGGATGATTCCCGCACCAGGCTTCCAAAAACCAATACCATATTTATTGGAGACCGAGGCCAAAAAGTTGAATACCTCATTACTCTTGTTTACCGCATCTTGCAAATCTGCGGTCGCACCGACACGCGCTTGAATCAAATGATCGCAATGCACCGTGGAGGGAACAGCTGCTTGCTTCCGACCCGCCTGCATGAACTGGAGAAGGGCCATCTGAGCTGTGGCATCCTGCATAGCCACTCGGTCCGGGGCAAAGTCCACGTACGAAGCACCACGTTGGTGGGCTTCCGTGGCATCGCCTTGCCACAAGTGCGCATACAAGATTTTCTCCGACAAGGTCAAAGGTTGACCAACGACCGTACGGGCAGCAGCGACGCGACCGGGGAAGCGCTCGTAGAAACCGCGAATCATCTCAATATCAAAAGCCATAGATAGGGGTATTTAATGCGAAATTACTTCGGATTTCGCCGAAATCATTGCAGATTTTCTTCCCATATGCGGGAATAATTGAAAAATTTTTGAAACCCTAGCGCAAGGGAATGCGCTGAATCCAGGTGCCCTCGGGGGATTGCACCACCACAAGGATCATGGAATCCCGTGTGAGGGAAGACGGAATCGCCCATTCAGCATCCGTCCAGGCTCCTTGAAGCAGCAATTGGCCGGTCATGGCATAAACCGAGACCTGGGTCGAGGGATGGTTCTGAGGGCGTTGCAAGTAAATCGCTTCATGCTGACGGGCCCAGCGGTAGCCCTCCAACACCCGGTCGTCCAGGCTAATCCATAGGTGACCCGCTTCGATCGTGCTGTCTGCTTTTTGTTGGTAGGCACAATCCTTCAAGGTGAACGACTTGCCATCCGCCGCGAGCTCTAGGCGAATCCAGCCGTAGATGTAGGCGCCATCCTTTTCAATCCGAGCTCCTAAGAATCCGTCCGTATAGGGAGCCTGCCATTGAGAATAGGGGTCGTGCACGCTATCAAAGCGGTAATCAATGGTTCCGTATTCATCGGTTGGAGACATCCCCTGCCACGACGAGGCCGTCGCAGAAATGAGGTCACCCACCTCCAAGCGGTCGGCATAGTGGAACAGTCCGCGCTGCTGACCGAAAATGCCCGAGGTTACTGAATCAAAAGGCGAGACAATGGCCGCATCAATTAAGTTCGTCGTCGTCCCCGTGTCGCGCAACAGCGTGAAGCGAAAGTCGTAGGCCGTATCATTGTTCAGGTCAATGTCGACAAAGTGGCCGTTTTGGGACACCGTGGTATCTTGGAAATCCAGATAAACGTATTGCGCTTGGAGAGTCATCGACCCCAGAACCAAGGCGAGTGCGGCATGTAATTTGTTCAGCTTCATGAGACTGCAAAGTTAGAGAGCCAAGCCATCCACCCACTACCTTTACCTGAATATGCGCAAAATACCGATTTCCGTCCTAACTGAAGCTGTGAAGATTGCCATCCAAGCCCTTAGGGCTCAGCTACTTCGGGCGATACTTACCGCGCTCATCATCGCCATAGGAATCACCGCCCTCGTGGGCATGCTCACGGCCACAAGCGTCATGGAAAGCAGTATTTCGGGCCAGTTTAACTCCATGGGAGCAAATACCTTCACCATCCAGCAAGGCGGAATGAACATCCAAATTGGTCGTAATGGTATCCGGGAGAAGGAACAACCCAAAATCCCTTTGCGCACCGCCATCAAGCTCCGGGAGAATCTAGAGAAAAAGGGCATCCTCTCGAGTGTAAGTGATTACGCCACCAATACGGCCACTATTTTTTTTGAGGGTACAGAAACCAATCCCAATGTAGGCATCTTGGTGGCTGACAAGAATTACCCTACAGTCAGCGCCATTGAGCTGGCCGAAGGGCGCTACTTCTCCCCCATCGAACTCAATGAAGCGCGCGCAGTCGCCGTCATTGGCCCGGACGTCGCCTCCAAACTCTTTCCCAAGGGGGATGCGGTCGGAAAGCGCATTCGAATTAACGGAACGAAGCCCTACACGATCATAGGCATGTCTGCCCCGAAGGGCAATACCGGATTTATGAACAATGATAATGTCGTCTTTTTACCCTTGATGACGGGCCATCATGATTTTGGAACGATGAATTCCTCTTATGTGACGAGCGTGATGGCCTCTGACCCACTCAAGTTGGATGAAACGATTGATGCCTCTATCGCGAGCATGCGCGCCATCCGCAAACTGCGCCCCGGAGAAGAAAATAATTTCAACATCCGCCGCAGCGACAGTCTGTCGGCCATGCTCATTGAATCATTGAGCTCAGTCGGTATGGGCGCGGCCTTAATTGGCTTCATTACACTTCTCGGCGCCTCCGTGGCCCTCATGAACATTATGCTCGTTTCTGTGACGGAAAGAACCCGAGAGATCGGCACGCGTAAAGCGCTGGGTGCGAACCAGCAAATCATTGTCCTTCAATTCTTGGCAGAGGCGATTCTCGTTAGCCTCATCGGGGGCCTCATGGGGACCATCCTGGGTCTGGCCGTTGGCAACGGAATGGCCGTCATCATGAATTCCCCGGCTGTCTTTCCGATTCAATGGATGATCTTAGCTTTGGTTGTTTCGGTCTTGGTGGGCATCCTCTCCGGATGGTATCCAGCCCGACAAGCCGCTAAACTGGATCCGATTGAAGCGCTCCGCTATGAGTAAACCCCTGACGACCGTGCACGCAAAAGACCCGCTGTGGCGCAGAAGCGCTGCGGAGATGCGACGTGCACGGAGCGTCGCCTGGGCTTTTGCGCGTCGCGACCTACAACTGCGCTACGCCCAAACGCGCATGGGTTGGCTGTGGTCTCTTGGACAGCCGCTTTTGGCCGCCGCCATCGTCCTGATCGTCTTTTCGTGGATCGTGAAGGTGGAGGCGCCCCAGGGCCTCTCCTATCCCCTCTATGCCTTTGCCGCTCTGCCCGCTTGGCTGATGGCTCAGCACATTCTTTTGCAAGGCGCGCCGAGCTTGGTGCATAACCAGCACATCGTCAGCAAGATCTTCTTTCCCCGAACGGCCCTCCCTCTGAGCAAGGCGGGAGTAGCCCTGGTGGATTTTTCGGTAGCCACCCTGATGTTTTGGGTCTACCGGGGTTGGACCACCGGGATATGGCTGGAGGGACTGCACTGGGTCCTTCTCTTTGGCGGAGTCGGGCTCTGCGCAGCTTTGGGGCTAGCCTATTGGATTGCGGCCCTTTCGGTGCGGTACCGCGACGGTTTGGCGCTGCTTCCCTTTTTGGTGCAAGGCCTATTCTTGCTGACCCCGATCGCCTATCCGACTGAACGCTTCGCCAGCGCCCTGGGCGACCAGTCCTGGCTCCTCTACCTGAATCCCTTCGTGGGGATGGCGGATGGCATGCGCTTTGGCTGGCTGGGGCTGGGCAATTGGAACGACTACCACCTGATTTCTTTTGGCGTGGCCTTTGGCCTATTTGTCACGGGCACCTGGGCCCTGAAAGCCGTTGAACGCACCTTGATCGACGACCTATGAGCCTGCCCTCTCACCTCGCACTTCAAACCCAGGGGCTCGCCAAACGCTATTTTGGCCGGGGCTCCTTCCAAGGCACCCACTACTGGGCCTTGAAGCCCTTGGATTTGGAGGTGGCCGCGGGGTCCGCGTTGGGGCTCATGGGGCCGAACGGCGCGGGCAAGTCCACGTTGCTGAAGCTGCTGTCGGGCCTGACGCATCCGAGTGCGGGGGGCTACCAGTACCGCGGCCAAATGACCAGCCTGCTCGAGGTCGGCACCGGATTCCATCCGGATTTGTCGGGCCGCGAAAACGTCTACCTCAGCGGCGCCTTGCACGGCATGTCACGTCCAGAGATGGCGCAGCGCATGGAAGCCATTCAAGAATTTGCTGGTCTGCACGACCAGTACATGGATCACCCAATCAAGCACTATTCGAGCGGGATGAAAGTGCGTTTGGGCTTTTCCGTAGCCGCGCATTTGCATGCCGATATTTTGGTGGTGGATGAAGTTTTGGCCGTGGGCGACGCCAGTTTCCAGGCCAAATGCCTGCAGAGCATGGAGGCCCAAATGAGCGAAAAGGGCCGAACCGTGCTCTTCGTCTCGCACAACCTCTACGCCCTACAGTCCCTCTGTCCCCAAACACTTTGGTTGGACCGCGGCGAAAAGGTGCGGTATGGCAATTCAGCCGATCTAATCACCGACTACCTCCAGCAGGCACATGGCCCCAAAGAAGCTTTTGCCTCCGGACATGGGGTGGCTTCAGGCAGTGGTAAACTGCGCTTGACCGATATGGAGTGGATGGCCGGACCTCCGCAAACCGGGGTGGCCAATACCCTGCGCATTGCCTACGAAGGCGATGGCGATCAGCACGATGTGGACATTCGCTTGAACATCCACGGAAATGACGGTCGATTTATTGCACCCCTAGCGATGCACGCGCATGGGTTTGCGCCCTCTGTATTGCCTGCTTCGGGTGAGGTCTATGTGCATTTTGAGGCCATGCCCTTCATGGAGGGCTGGTACAGTGTTCAGGCCCGTGTGACCGAACGTGGGGTCGTCGCCTACGAGCACAAAAACGTGTGGGGCTTCCAAGTGGCCTCCGGAGGCTTCCTATCGCAGGCCCCCGCCTACCCCTCAGGCAAGAATGGGGTGCATATTCCCCAAGATTGGCGTTTGGAGCCTTAAGCCCGTCCTAAAAGACGTTTCAGGAATTTTTTTAGCCGCGCCTTCCAAGGCAAGGGCAACGCATGCGGGCCATTGGGGTGGTGAAAGAGGCGGTGCATGTAGCCGGATCCTTCCGCCGCGGGAAGTTCCTTCACCGCTTCCAACTGCCAATCTTCGGCATCGTAGCCCTGGGCCTGCAAGAAGGGGCCAAAAACCGGCTTAAAGAAGGCCTCGTCATCAGGGGTAAACCAGCGGCGCCAGTTGCTGTGGCTGTTCGTTCGGCTCACGTGCTTGAAACTGGGACGAATGCCGTGGTCCGCCGCCAATTGAAAGCCCAAATAGGCCTCTAAGGCCGCCCAATTTTTGTCGACCAGGTCCTCGTAGTGCAAGATGAACCAGCCGTCCTGAGCCAGGCCCGTCAAGAAATCGGACAGGGCATCCAAGCCCTCTTTGTAGCCGTTCGCCCAAGTCTGAAGTACCTCCGGGTCGCTGCTGTGCAGTTGGTGAAAGGGTACCTCGTCGGGGTGTTTTTCCTTGTGCTCTGTCAGACGGAGGGCCCGATAAAAGGCTTCCGGATCGGGGTTGTGCAGGTGGAACCAGCGGTAGAAAAAGCCGGAAATCCAGCGGTCGCGCGGGTCCCGAACCAAGAAGATCTTTTTGTCAAAGCCGGCAAAGGCTGCCTGCGCCTCGGGGCCATTCCAACCCGACTTTTGGTTGGCGTCGGCGTAGAGGATTTTGGCGAGTTGGTGCGCCGCCGGCGGCCAGGCCATGCCGTCGCCGCGGCGCAAAGTGCCGTCTGGGTCGATCGTTTTGGGTTCAAAGCACTCCACAAGGGGCGTTTGCGCTGTCATGGCTTCAGCCAAGAGCGAAAAGAGGTAAGTCGTGCCACTTTTGGGCAATCCATAAATCACAGCGCGCATGGGGCCGGAAGGTAGTGTAAATTCGGGGTATGAAGGAGTCCCGGCCGCGCGTGAGCGTCATCGTCCCCAACTACATGCATGCCCCCTATTTGGAAGAGCGGCTGCGCAGTATTGCGGCCCAGACTTTTTCAGACTTTGAGGTGCTGCTGTTGGACGATGCTTCGACGGACCATTCGGTCGAGATTTTAAAAGACTGGGAAGCCAAGGATACCCGCTTCCGATTCACCCCCAATGCGGCCAATAGCGGCAGCACCTTTGCGCAATGGAACAAGGGGGCTGGCATGGCGAAAGGCGACTACCTCTGGATTGCCGAGAGTGACGATGTGGCCGATCCTCAGCTTCTCGAGAAACTCGTGGCGTTGCTTGATGCGCATCCTCGCGCCGTCATCGCCTATGGACAGTCTATGCTCATCGACGAGCAAAGTCAGCCCCTCCACAGCTTTGACGTGCACTACCAGTACATTTTTGGGGGCGATCGCTGGTCCAAACCCTACGTGAATACTGGATTGAACGAGATTGAGCACTACATGATTTTGCACAATGTCGTACCAAACGCTTCCGGCGCCTTGCTTCGGGCTGAACGCTTCCATGCCATCGGCGGCGCCGACCCGACAGCCAAATTGAACGGCGACTGGATGTTCTACATCCGCATGCTCGAGGATGGCGACATCGTCTACACCCCAGAAATCCTCAATTACTTCCGCCTGCACGCCGTCACCCAGCGGCAGCGTGCCAATGCCAACGGTCAGGTCTACCGGGAGCTACTCGCCATTGTGGACTACATCCGAGGCGCGCACCATCCCGAACGTTGGATCGTCCGCAAAGCATACCGAAATGTGGCTGCCTGGTGGACGCATTCCTTATACCGACAAACCTGGCGCGGTCCAGGGTTCCGACAGAATATCCAAGTGAATCGTCAGCTCTTCCTGCGCTTCTTTCGGCTGCATCCCTTGGTCCTGCTGCACATCCCTTATGAAGGAGTCGTTCGTCTCGCCGTGGTGGTGCTGGAGACGCTCGGCCTCAAGGAACCTCTGCGCCGCGTGCTGCACCGCTTTTTTCCCCGCCACTTTATGCCCCGCGCCACATGAGCACCGGGCCTTCCTTCACTGTCGTACTCCCCTGCTTTCAGGCGGCCGCTTTTCTCCCGGAAACGCTGGCCTGCTTGCCCCAGGGCGTTACGGCCATTGCCGTGGATGACGCCTCTTCGGACGGAACCACGGCCTTGCTTCAGGCTTGGCAAGCCGAAGATCCTTCCTACCGCACCCTGCTCAGCCATGCGGTCAACCAAGGGCTGGGTGCCACGCGGAACACGGGTTGGCGAGCGGCACAATCCGAATGGATTCTCTTCTTAGATGCCGACGATGTCCTGGAAACGGGCTGGCATTCCGCTTTGGGGCAGGCCTTAGCCCAGCAACCGGCGGAGCACAGCTGGCTTTGGCATCCCTATACGGAATGGGACGGCCGCCAAAAACGCTTGCGCCAAGCTGACCCCCTGCTTCAGGCGACCGACTTGGTGACCAAACGCCTTCCCCTGTCCCCTTCGGGCAGTTTGATTCGGCAAAGCGTCCTAGAGGCGGTGGGCGGATGGAGCGAATCTCGCGATCTCGTCGAAGACATCGACCTGTGGATGCGCCTTTGGCAAGCGGGGCATCGTCCTCACCAGTGGTCCACCACCCCCTGGACCCGCTACCGAACCAATGTGGGCTTGACCAAGGACGTCGAGGCGCATGCGGCCAAAGTGCTGGGTCGCCTCGATGAATTTGTGACGCGCGGCTGGCTTCAAGCCCATGACCGCCAAGAAGCGGAAGCGGAGATTTGGCGCCAAGTGGGGCGAACCCACCACAAAGCCCGCCGCTGGGCCTCCGCGCGCATGGCCTACAGCCAAGCCCAACCTTCGCTTAAAACAGTCCTTCTACGTGGCCTCACTTATTTACGCATTCCGCTATGAAGCCCTTTTCCCCAATTTCTCACGGGTATCGGCTTCAGTGCGCAGCACGTGCTTTCTAGCCACAGCGCGCAGCGCGTGCTCTCTAGCCACCTAGCTCCCCGGCCCCTAAACAAAAGAAAGCCCGCTTCGCAGCGGGCTTTCTTCTTCTTCGGGTAGGGTGTTCTAGTTCAAACGCGCCTGCAACTCTTGGTTAATCGCCTCCAAGAATTCCTGCGTGTAGAGGTAATGGGTTCCGTGCTGAACGTGGTTGCCGTGCACACAGATGGCCAAATCCTTGGTCATCTTGCCAGACTCCACGACATCCACACATACTGTTTCTAGGGTGTTGGCAAAGTGCACCAGGGCATCGTTGCCATCCAACTTGCCGCGGTGTGCGAGCCCCCGCGTCCACGCGAAGATGGAAGCAATGGGGTTCGTACTGGTTTGCTTGCCCTGCTGGTGCTGGCGGTAGTGACGCGTCACGGTACCGTGAGCCGCTTCGGCCTCCAGTGTTTTGCCATCGGGCGTGACCAATACGGAGGTCATGAGACCCAATGACCCAAAGCCTTGGGCCACCGTATCCGACTGCACATCACCATCGTAGTTCTTACAAGCCCAGATGAAGCCTCCTTCCCACTTCAAGGCAGAAGCGACCATGTCATCTATCAACCGGTGTTCGTAGGTGATGCCGGCCGCCTGGAAGGCTTCCGCGAACTCGGCATCGTACACCTCTTGGAAGATATCCTTGAATCGGCCGTCGTATTTCTTCAAGATGGTGTTCTTCGTAGACAAGTAAAGGGGCCATTTTTTCTGGATAGCCAAATTCATGCACGATCGCGCAAAGCCATAGATCGACTCATCTGTATTGTACATGCTCATGGCGACACCGCCGCCTTCGAAGTTGTAGACCTCAAAGGTTTGGGCTTCGGAACCATCTTCCGGCGTGAAAGTCATGGTTAACTTGCCTTTGCCGGTGATCACCGTGTCGGTCGCGCGGTATTGATCGCCAAAGGCATGGCGTCCAATCACGATGGGCTTATTCCAAGTGGTAACCAAGCGGGGGACGTTTTGGCAAATAATGGGCTCGCGAAAAACGGTTCCACCCAAGATGTTGCGGATCGTACCGTTGGGGCTCTTCCACATTTTCTTTAACCCAAATTCCTCCACACGGCCCTCGTCTGGGGTGATGGTCGCACACTTAATGCCGACATGGTATTTCTTGATGGCTTCTGCGGCATCGATGGTGACTTGGTCGTTGGTCGCATCGCGGTGCTCCATGCCCAAATCGTAGTATTTGATGTCCAAATCCACATAGGGAAGGATCAACTTGTCTTTGATAAAGGACCAAATGATCCGAGTCATTTCATCGCCGTCGAGCTCAACGACGGGGTTCGCAACAGAAATCTTATTCATATGTCGGTATTAGCGGCTTTTTCGCCGAAATTTTGAAAGATTAACAAATTTACTCCAAATCGAGCTTAAATTCTCTTCTGAATTCCACCAAATGGGGGTTTTTTTCTAACAGAAACTGAAATCGCTCTTCGGGAGTATAAACAATTTTGGCATTGCTCGCCCCCTCTTCCACCACAGCTAAGAGCCGAACTGCATCATTGTCCAACATACTCCTCAGGGCGCCGACCAATTCGTCGCGAACACCCTCGAGATAATCCGCCTGAACGCGATTTTCGACTGAAATGCGTACTCGGAAATCATCTTCTAAAATGGGAATCGTCTTGGCAATGACAGAGTGTATGACGGGGCGATCTTCCATGATTTTCACCGTGTCCAACCAAGCCGTTTCGAGCGAGTTTTGGCTAAAGGGGGTAAGCCGCTTTACCTCTGTCTCCACGGGCTCCTCCGAGACCTCATCCCCAGATGAAATAGCACTCGCGGGCCGAAGTTGGGCCTTCAGAGAAAACGAAGAGCGCGGTCTACGAGATCCATCCGATGTCACCTTTGGAGGCACTTCGGCGGCAGGCGCCGGGTCAGCAGGCAAAGCTTGGATGGATGCTGCATCGGTGACCGGAAGGGCTTCCCCAGGCATCTTCACTTCGGCGGCATCCTCCGGGGCATCGAAAGCCTCTGCCAAAGATGCCGGAGTCACGTGCCTTTCGCCTTGCTCTTTGAGTGTCCCAGATGCGGGCGGTGAGGCATTCGGAACAGATTCTGAATCTGCGGGCTCGTCTACAAGAGACGGGGGCTTTGGGGATACTGAGACCTCCACCAAGGGGTCAATTTCCACCTCTTTCACCGGCTCTTGGCCTTCAGAATTGGAGTCCGACGGAGTGAATTGGTTTGAAGTGGAATCGGATGGTGATTTGGGGGAATCAGCGGGGCTTACCTCGGCGGAACTAGGCTTTTTTTTTTCAGCGAGTTCCTCCCCCTGCCCGTAGCCCGCGACTTCGAGGAGGGCAATTTCGACCAGAAGTCGAGGATTGGAACTCGCCCGGTACGACAAGTCGCACTGAGAAAGAGCCTTCAGGGCCTGAGCCAAAAATCCCGGGGAGGTAGCCGCAGCCTGCTCTCTGTACTGCGCCTTTAAGGTGTCCGGAACATCCATTAGGGCCACGGTAGCATCGTGTTTGGCTAACAAGACATCCCGAACGTGGCTCGCTAAACCGCCAATGTAGCGATGCAAATCAAATCCTTGATCAGATACATCGTTGATCTGAAGCATTAGGGCCGTTGAGTCCCCGGCCAACATATGTTGAACGCTGAGGAAATAGACAGAATGGTCCAGGAGTTGGAGATTCTCTCGGACCATCTCATAGGTCATCACTCCCCCTTGGGCAAAGGCAGTGACCCGGTCGAAAATAGACAAGGAATCACGCAAGGCCCCATCCGCTTTCTCCGCGATGGCATGCAAGGCCTCTTCTTCGGCTTGAATGCCCTCCTTATCTGCGACAAAACGCAAATGGTGGGCAATATCCTGGAGTCCAATGCGCTTGAAGTCAAAAATTTGGCAGCGCGAAAGAATCGTTGGGAGCACCTTGTGCTTCTCGGTCGTCGCCAAGATAAAAATCGCATGCGCGGGCGGCTCTTCCAAGGTCTTCAAGAAGGCATTGAACGCCGCTTGCGAAAGCATATGTACCTCATCGATGATGTAGACTTTGAACCGACCTACTTGCGGGGCAAAGCGCACCTGATCTATGAGCTGACGGATGTCATCGACCGAGTTGTTGGAGGCGGCATCCAACTCAAAAATATTCAGGCTGTAGTCCTGATCAGGACCCGTATGCACTTCGTTAATGCGCCGGGCCAAAATCCGCGCGCACGTCGTTTTTCCAACCCCCCGAGGCCCCGTAAACAAAAGAGCTTGGGCGAGGTGTCCACTCGCGACCTCATGCTCTAAAGTCTCCGTGACATGGCTTTGGCCAACCACCGCCTCAAAGTCTTTGGGGCGGTACTTTCTAGCCGAAACGATGTAGGGAGTCGCATCCATAGGTCAAATCTACGCCACAAGGAATTAGGCCACAGGCCAAAGGTGGAATCCCGCGAAGAAAATCGCCTGGCATAGGAGCAGCACGCCCGCAAGGGCGTTAGGACGCTCGACGGTGTCGCCGAGCACGGCCTGCATACCCCATGCCGTCACAAACCAGCCGAGGTAATTCATCCATCCTGCGGTGCCCGCGAAAAGCCACAGTCGAAGGCTCGGAGCGACAGGTTCAAAGAGGAAGTCGAGGAGCACAAGAAGGCTTGCTGCGATGAGATGGCGTTGCCAACGCGGTAATTCGGCCACATACCCATAGACCCATTGGCCCGCCGCGAGACTCAACATGGCCCAATTGACGCCAATCATCCATGGTGTATCCCAGATGGCCGGTCCGAGGCCCTCCAAGTAGACGTAGGTTCCGAAGGGATACCCTGTGTGGACTCCAAGAATTTCGACACCCAAGCCCAAGAGGTACACCATCAGGAGGCGGAACTTCAAGGTTTGGCCCCCACCCGCAAACCACACGAGCAGCCAAAATGAAATGAGCAAGTGAATGGGCGTGAGCAAGGATACCCAGCTCGCCCAGCTCGTGTGCCAGCTGATGAAGCCCACCGCATGCAGGAGAATGAGCAACCCCATGGCGCCCCATGTTTTTTGTTTTTCAGTCCACATGACCGTTTAGCTTAACCATTTTTCAAGGAGGTCTCCAGCCGCATAAGCCAAGACGGCGGCCAAGGCACCCAAAAGGACGGTTTCGGCGACGCTCCGCCACAGTGAACGGTTATTGACGCGGGCTTTCAATACTCCGATGCCCACAAAGGCTAAGCCCGTCAGAATGGCAGACCACGTGAAGAGCTTTTCGTTGCTGAACGAATTCATCCACGGCATATAATGGAAGACGTATACCGCCAAGGGGACGAAACCAACGAGATTAAAACTAAGGAAGGTCATCCAGGCAGTGGTCAACGGCTTCTTCTCCTCCGGAAAGAGCTCGAGCTCCGACTTCATCATTTCATCGACCCAACGGTCCTTGTCGGCACAAATGACTTCGACCACTTGTTCAAGGAGTTCTCCTTCGAATCCTTTGGCGGCGTAGATCTCGCGGATTTCTTCGCGCTCAACATCCGGGAGGTGATCGACTTCCCAATACTCTTGGGCCAGTGCGCGGTCGTAGGTTTCCTCATCGGTCTTGGAAGACAGGTAGGCGCCCACCGCCATCGAGAAGCCGTCGGCAATCAGGTTGGCAAATCCTAGGATCAGGGTTGTGGTGGTTTCCAAGCCAGCACCCGCGGCACCAGCCACAACTGCAAACGTCGTCACCGCCCCATCAATCCCGCCGTAAACAAATTCTGTAATGTAAATCTGAAATCGCCCGAACCACCCCGATGGACTCGCATGAAAACGAGACTCGTCATGCGGATGATGCTTCAAAGGGTGATCAATGTGTGCCATAAGTCAAAGGTAGCCCCTAGTCTGCTTGTACTTGCTTCCAGCGCTCGAGTTTAAACGCTTGAAATGCATCAAACAAGGCCGGATCATGGAAGGTGTCGCGCATCGAAATAAAGCGCTGAAGCCCCTGGTGTTTGGTGGTAGGCGGCATCCCCCGAAGGGCTTCGACCACCGCGCGCTGATAGTCCGGGTTGCTGTAGTATTCGGGGGTCAAGAATGCCGCAATCAGCACGCGCGCTGCCGCTTCGTACTGCCCGGTAGCGGTGAGGGTGGCGGCATAGTGCATCTGCCCCCCCGGATGGCGGGGCGAAATGGCCAGCAACTGCTCATAAGTCGATTGAGCCTGCGCAAATTCCCGCCGGTAGCGGTGCAGATTGGCCTTCTGGTAGAGGGTAACTACGTGGTAGGGATGCACGGTCAAGGCTTCATTGAAGTAGGCCTCCGCTTGTCTGAAATTGGTGGCAGTAAACGTGGGATTTGGGCCCATGGCCTGCGCCTCTCCAAATAGACTTCCCATTCCCGCAAAGTAGATCAATGGATTGCTAAATCGATCCAATTCATTCCAGCTCGACACCGCTTCCGTGGCCGATTGCACGATGCCGCGCGCATCCTTTCGACTATTTTGCTCCAAAACAATTTGATTGGCTTTATCTGCTTGAATGGCTTGCCACGAAATGCGGCCCGATAGCCCAAGCAGGACCACCGCTATGCCGAGGTAGATCCTTTTCGGAATCGAAATGCCCCCGCGGCTGTGCCACCCTACCAGACCCATAAAAGGCACCCAGAAGGCTGCGCGCTCCAAAGGGAATTCAAACAGGGCATACACCACCGTGAGCACCAAGATGGCCATCCAGGCAGCATGAGCGAGATCGGTCTTGTCTTGGCGGTAGGCCCGGACAGCATATGCGGCCACGGTGAGGAAGAACGCGAGAAAGAGGGCAAGGCCTACATAGCCCAGCTCGGAGAGCACCCAAATAAAGTCGTTATGTGGGCGTACTTCCGAGGTGACTCCTTCGGCAACACTCGGATTCATGCCCTCCAAGCCATATTTTGGGAAGTGGATGCGCCATTGACCCGGACCCACGCCCGCGAGGGGATGTTCGTCGGTCATTTGGAAGGAATGGTCCCAGAAAATCTGACGAATCTGCAAATTGGCTGGATCCATCAATCGCTTTTGAACGGGGCCCGACATCGCCAGTAAACCGGCCAGGGCCAGGGCGCCCAGGAGGGCATAGCGGACATTCTTAGCGGGCCGCCATCCTAGCGCAATCCCCACCCCAAGGGCCAGGGCGCCCCCGAGCCAGATGCTACGCGTCTGCGCCAAAAGGACCGCCAGAACGCCCAGCCAAAGGGCTGCATCCGCCAACCACGAAGGCCATTGCTGACGGGCGCGACCGAGCACCACGATGGGCAAGGTCAGCGCAATCGCACTCACCGTAAAATTCTTGTGGCCCATCAAACCGGGCACGAGATAAGGATCCTCCAGCGCTTCCGCGCCTTGGGCTAAAAAGGTGAAGACATAATGCAGGCTCAGCATGGCGCCAAATCCAAGAATGAAGGTGGTGAACGCACTTTGATCCGAAGAACGACCTTGGGCCCACAGCCCCCCTAAGAGTAGAAATCCCCCATAACCGGCGAGGCGGCCTGCGCTGTACTTCCATTCGGCCATCGAGTAGAGGTCCGTCATCCACGGGGCCACCCAGGCCCAAAGCGCCAAGCCTAGCCACAACAGGACGGGCCAGGCAAGCGGGTAGGATGCCGACGAAGGGCTGGACCACGCTTTGAGAAGCAGGGCGATTCCCAGGCCAGCAAAGCCCAGATGCACCGGCCAATGACCGGGGTCCCCGAGCTTTGAAAAAAGACTTACGGCCGGCAAAACCGCTACCAGGGCACCAAGCCCTAAGGCCAAATAGTTGATCGCTGTTCTGGGACCACGTTCCTTCATTTCCTAAAAGTAAAAAACCCCGTCGGAAGGACGGGGTTTTCTTTAATGTTGCAGGGAGAAATTAATTCTCGTCGCCGATCACTTCAAAGTGGAAGTCAACCACGACCTCGCGGTGCAAACGAACCTTCGCTGTGTACTTGCCAGCAGCTTTGATGGTTCCACCCGCAATTTGGATGAACTTCTTATCTACCACGTGACCCATCGTCGCCAATTCCTCTGCCACGTTGGCATTGGTCACGGCTCCGAATAGTTTTCCACCCTTGCCAGCTTTGGCTGTGAGCTTCAACTCGACGCGATGCAAGGCCTCCGCTGTCTTGTTGGCAGCTTCGACCATCTTCGCCTCTTTGTGGGCACGCTGACGGAGGTCTTCCGCCAACATTTTCTTTGCCGAAGGCGTCGCCAAAATAGCAAACCCCTTTGGGATCAAGTAGTTGAGGCCATAACCGTTCTTAACGGTGACCATATCGTCCTTGTAGCCAAGGTTTTCAACGTCAGATTTCAAGATAACTTCCATGGCGCTGATTATTTAAGGTTGTCGGCTACGTAAGGCATGAGTCCCAAGTGGCGTGCGCGCTTGATGGCTTGCGCCAATTTGCGCTGGTACTTCAAAGAGGTACCCGTGAGGCGGCGGGGCAAAATTTTGCCTTGCTCATTCACAAAACGCAACAAGAAATCAGGATCCTTGTGGTCGATGTGCTTAATGCCGTATTTCTTGAAGCGGCAATACTTCTTGGTGTTGGTTGCGTCAATAGCGATCGGCTGGAGATAGCGGATCTCTGATTGATTGCCAGCGTTGGATTCCAAAGTGCTCATTTCTGTATAGGATTAAGCGTTTTTGACTTTGGCGCGACGCTTGGCAGCATACTCAACGCCGTGTTTGTCCAGGGTCACGGTGAGGAAGCGCAAGATGCGCTCGTCACGCTTCATTTCTACCTCGAGGGTAGCAATGACGGGAGCTGGAGCTTTGAACTCGAGGAGGTTATAGAACCCACTCTTCTTTTTGTCGATGGGGTAAGCCAACTTGCGGAGGCCCCACTTTTCGACGTTGATAAGCTCGGCACCATTCGATTGTAGGTAGCCGGTGTACTTATCAACCGCTTCCCTTGTCTGCTCTTCAGACAAGACGGGATTTAGAATGAAAACGGTTTCGTACTGATTCATAGTTTATGAAATTAGGGGTGCAAAGATAGGAAAAAGACGTAGACGAAATAGCTTATTCTTGAAGGTTTGAAGGGTTCCATAACAGAAATAGGCCCAGGGCTCAAGAGTGAACGCAAACCAGCCAACCACCTTCCCCCTTTTACGCTTGAACTCTTCAACGCTTTTCCCTTAAACCCGTAAAGCCCTCTAGCTTTCTAGCGCGCCACAGGCGCTCCCTAGCCCTCTAGCTTTCTAGCGCGCCGCAGGCGCTCCCTAGCCCTCTAGCTCTAGTAGCACCGGACAGTGGTCGCTGCCATACTCTTCGGTCAGGATATCCGTCCGGGTCACCTTGGGCATGAGCCGCTCGGACACCACGTGGTAGTCCAAACGCCATCCGATGTTCTTCGCACGGGCACCCGAACGCATACTCCACCAGGAAAACTTCACCTCTTCGGGGTGCTGGGCGCGCCAAGAATCCACAAAGCCTTTGCTGAGCAAATAGTCCATACCGTCAATTTCCGCTTGGGTGTAGCCGGGCGTCTTGTTGTAGTTGGATTTTGGATTGGACAGGTCGATTTCTTGGTGGGCGACATTAAGATCGCCGCAGTATACGATGGGCTTTTTCTGGTCGTAGTCCGCGAGCAGGTCAGCGATATCGCGGTCCCAGGCTTGGCGGTTAGGGATTCGGCTCAAGTCGCCCTTGGAATTGGGCACATAGGCGGTTGCCACGTAGTAGTGGGGAAACTCGGCCACAATGAGGCGGCCTTCGCCGTCGTGTTCGGGCAGGCCTACCCCCACTTTCACGCTCAAGGGGGCTTCTTTCGAAATCAAAGCGGTGCCGCTGTAGCCCTTCTTTTCGGCCGAATGCGCATACACGTGGTAGCCGGCGCCAAAAAGCACTTCCGCGACCTGCTCTTCGGTGGCCTTGGTCTCTTGAAAACACACCACTTCCGCATCCCATGCGGCCAATTGATCCAGGAGGCCTTTGGTCGCGGCCGCCCGAATTCCATTCACATTCCAGGAAATAATTTTCATGCCTTAAAGGTACCGAGCCCGCACAGAATTGCCGAACTTTCCGCCATGGGAGTTATCCACAAATGCCTTTTGGGAGCCGCTGCAGTCCTGGCCCTAAGTTGCCAACCGCGCTGGGTGTATTCGGCCAGTTACCGGTTTGCCAACAACGCCCAGTTGGTGCAAAAGGATGCACTGACTGTTCTGAAATACAAGGCTGAAACCTCGATGGGTCAATATGGCCAAATTTTAACCTTCAACGACCAAGCTGAGGGAATGGGACATCTGGCCCTTTTCTCCTTGGAGGACGGGCATATTGAATTCTACCAGTTTATTAGTTCGTCGAGTCCTTCCTATTCCGTCAACTTTCAAGACGGACTCATGGAGGTGTTTCAGGGCATCATATCGAGTGAAGCGACCGAAACCCACTCCCTCCCCGCTGGCCCGCTCTACCACCCCGTGATGGCCACCCAATACCCCTTGGTGGTGGATGCCATTTGGCAGCTAAAAGTGGGCGAAGAACACCTGCTGAGCATGGTGCAGCCCCCCAAGGGGAATATTAGTGTGGCGAGTTACTATTTGGCCCAAAAGACGCATACGGAGCGCGTTTACCTCTTCCGAAACGATAGCAATGTGGGCACACTGACCTTCCAAAAACACCAAGGCCAATGGGCCCTACAGAAGGCGGACCTGATGAACCAAGATGTGCCGTACGTTTGGGAACGCATCGATTAATACGAGGCCCCTCCCCTACATGTTCCGACGGTACTGACCGCCCACTTCGAACATAGCATGGGTAAGTTGACCTAAAGAGCAAACCTTGGCCGCTTCCATGATGGCCTCAAAGACATTCCCGCCGGAAAGCGCCGCTGCTTGAATTGCCGAGAGCGCCTCTGAAGCTTTGGCGCCCGACGCTTCCTGCAAGGCCACCACCGTGGCAATTTGATCCTCTTTTTCACCTTCGGTGGCACGGATCACCTCCCCAGGAATCAAGGTGGGCGATCCTTTCGAGCTCAAGAAGGTGTTCACGCCGATGATGGGGTATTCGCCCGTGTGCTTGAGCATTTCGTAGTGCATGGATTCCTCTTGAATCTTGCCTCGTTGGTACATCGTTTCCATCGCGCCGAGAACGCCGCCTCGTTCTGTGATACGGTCAAATTCGTCCATCACGGCTTCTTCGACCAAATCGGTCAATTCTTCGATGATGAAAGAGCCCTGAATGGGGTTTTCGTTCTTCGCGAGACCCAATTCCTTGTTGATAATCAACTGGATGGCCATGGCGCGGCGCACAGACTCCTCGGTGGGCGTCGTGATGGCCTCGTCGTAGGCGTTGGTATGCAGCGAGTTGCAGTTGTCGTAGATGGCATAAAGAGCTTGAAGCGTGGTCCGAATGTCATTGAAGTCGATCTCCTGGGCATGCAAGGAACGGCCCGAGGTCTGAATGTGGTACTTCAACATTTGGGCCCGGGGGTCGGCGCCGTACTTGGTCTTCATGGCTTTGGCCCACACGCGGCGTGCCACGCGGCCGATCACCGCATATTCGGGATCAATGCCATTGGAAAAGAAGAAGCTCAAGTTGGGGCCGAAGGCATTGATGTCCATGCCACGACTCAAGTAATACTCCACGTAGGTGAAGCCATTCGCCAACGTAAACGCGAGTTGCGTGATGGGGTTCGCGCCCGCCTCGGCAATGTGGTAGCCCGAAATCGACACCGAATAGAAGTTGCGCACTTTCTGCTCGATGAAGTAGGCTTGCACGTCGCCCATTAGGCGAAGGGCGTATTCGGTCGAGAAAATACAGGTGTTTTGGGCCTGATCCTCCTTGAGGATGTCCGCCTGGACGGTGCCGCGCGTGGTGCTCAAGGCCTCCGCTTTGATCTTCGCGTAGACCTCGGCAGGCAGCACTTCGTCGCCAGTCACGCCTAAAAGCATCAAACCGAGGCCGCTGTTGCCTTCTGGCAAGGTGCCATGGTAGGCAGGACGGGGCAAGCCCTGGTCGTCGTACTTGGCCTTTTTGACCGCTTCCACCTTCGATTCCAGCTTATTGGCCGTGATATACTTTTCGCATTGCTGATCCACCGCGGCATTCAAGAAAAAGCCGAGGAGCATGGGCGCCGGACCGTTGATCGTCATGGACACCGAGGTCGTCGGATCGCAAAGGTCAAAGCCACTGTAGAGTTTCTTCGCGTCGTCCAGGCAGCAAATGCTCACCCCGGCGTTACCAATCTTGCCATAAATGTCGGGGCGACGTCCGGGGTCGTGTCCGTACAAGGTGACCGAATCAAAGGCCGTGCTCAATCGCTTGGCCGGCATGCCGAGCGATACGTAGTGGAAGCGCTTGTTGGTGCGTTCGGGACCGCCCTCCCCAGCAAACATGCGGGTCGGGTCTTCGGCCATGCGCTTGAACGGATAAATACCCGCCGTGTACGGGAAGGACCCAGGGACATTTTCTTCGAGCAACCAGCGCAGAATGTCCCCCCACGATCGGTAGCTCGGGGTCACCACCTTGGGAATCTTTTTTCCACTTAAAGACAAGGAATAGGTGGGAACCTTAATGTCCTTGCCGCGGACTTGGTAGACATATTCCTCCCCCATGTAGCGCTCGCGAAGGGCTGGCCATCCTTCGATCATGTCCCAGTTGTAGGGATCCAAGTCGCGTTTTTTGGCAGCGAAGACTTCTTGAAGTCCTTTGATCAGTCGATCGCGGTCCTCCAAGGTGGATTGAGCCAAGGATTCCATGCTGCGTTGCAGGCTGTACAAGCTATCGGCTACCTCCGCTTGCTGATGCACCCAGGCCTTGTATCCGCGGATGCCCTCTGAAATTTCACTCAAGTAGCGCGTGCGGGCGGGCGGGATGATGTACATCTTTTCGCTCTGACCCTCGGCACGATCTGATTGGGCTTGCAGATGGGTGGCCCCAGCCTTGGTGACCATGGCCTCCATGACGGCTCGGAAGAGACGGTTGGTACCTGGATCGTTGAATTGCGAAGCCATGGTCCCAAACACAGGCATGTCTTCCACGGAGTCTTCCCAACGATTATGATTGCGTTGGACCTGCTTTTTTACATCGCGCAATGCATCGAGCGCCCCGCGCTTGTCAAACTTGTTCAAAGCAATCAAGTCCGCGAAGTCCAACATGTCAATTTTTTCCAGCTGAGTTGCCGCCCCATATTCCGGGGTCATGACGTAGAGCGACACGTCGCTATGGTCCAGGATTTCGGTATCGGATTGACCAATGCCACTCGTCTCTAGGATAATGAGGTCAAAAGACGCAGATTGAAGGATAAACAGGGCCTCCGCGACATGCTTGCTGAGTGCTAGATTGCTCTGACGCGTTGCCAACGAGCGCATGTAGATGTTGGGATGCTGAATGGCATTCATCCGGATGCGGTCTCCTAAGAGGGCTCCCCCAGTTTTGCGCTTGGAGGGATCGACCGAAATGATGCCCAGACGAAGGGATGGAAAATCCATGTGGAAGCGCCGCACCAATTCATCGACGAGGGAACTCTTTCCGGCACCCCCAGTCCCTGTGATGCCTAGGACGGGTGTTTGGCTTCGCCCTTCCATGGCTTTTTCCAAGGCAGGGCGCTGCAGTGCATAGAGGTCCGGAAAATTTTCGGCACAGGAAATCAGCCGAGCCATGTGCCGTGCTTCCCCTTTCAATGCGCCCTCTACCGCGCCGTCCAGCTGATCTCCGACGGGGAAGTCGCATTTCTCCAATAAGTCGTTAATCATGCCTTGAAGGCCCATGGAGCGGCCGTCGTCCGGATGGTAGATACGGGCGATGCCGTAGTCTTGAAGTTCGGCGATTTCAGAGGGCAGGATGGTTCCGCCGCCGCCGCCGAATATGCGAATGTGGCCGGCCCCTTTTTCTCGGAGCAGGTCATGCATGTACTTAAAATACTCCATGTGTCCCCCTTGGTAGGAGGTCATAGCAATGGCATTGGCGTCCTCTTGAATCGCCGTATTGACAACTTCCTCTACGCTGCGGTCGTGGCCGAGGTGAATGACTTCCGCTCCGCTAGACTGCAGAATGCGCCGCATAATATTTATACTCGCGTCGTGGCCATCAAATAGTGAGGCAGCCGTAACGATGCGAAGTGCATTTTTTGGAACGTAAGGGGTCGCGTTCGCCATAAATTGAGCCTTAGGCCACAAAGATACGGGCGGAGGCCTGCCGTCGGTCGCCTCACTCGGCCTTTCCTGACGCCAAGAAAGTCGGGCTGTCTCCGGGTCCACAGCCAATGGCTTCCAGGGCAGACGCCAAGCGGCCATAGTCTGAAAACTGCCCGTCCGCGGTGCCTTCCGCGTCGGGAGGCAAGGCATCGGAGGCCTGAAACCATAGCGTTTTCATCCCCGCTTCTCGTCCCCCTCGAATATCCCGTAGGATGGAATCGCCAATCATCACAGACTGTTCGGGCGCGCACAGCGCTCGGCGCATAGCGTAGCGAAAAATAGCCCGATCGGGCTTATACGCTTGGGCTTCATCCGACGTGGTCAACGTCGAGAACATCGATGTCAAGCCGAGGGCCGCCACTTTCCTTGACTGCGATTCGGTCACCCCATTGGTCAGGATATGCAATACATAGCCCGCCTCGTGCAGGGATTGCAACGCGGGAATCATACCGGGATAGTGGTGCGCGCGGTCGGGGGTGCGGTCCGTAAAGGCTTTTTCCAAGGTGCTTGCGAGCTCGCGCTTCTCCTGGGCGCTGGCCGAGTGAATGACCGCTTCGAGGAGCTGGGGGAAGCGTCGCTTCCGCACGTAATCCACCGAATATCCCGCCGATTGAATCACCGACCACAAGGCATCGTTGATCTCTTGGTATTTCTGGGCAAAAGTTTGGGGTGACACCCCCTTCAAAAGGATGAACTCTTCGCAAAATTCCTCCAGAACCTCCTCCGCATTGCGCTCGTGGTGCCACAGGGTCCGATCTAGGTCAAAAAACAGGTGCCAATTCATGGGTCGGCAAAGGTAGAGTCGGGGAATCCGATCAAATACACGTACTCCTGGCCTCGCGTGAAGGCCGTGTACATCCACCGGATGAATTCGGCATCGTGTACGTCGGGCACATAAGGCCATTCGATGAAGACGTCGCGCCACTGCCCCCCTTGCGCTTTATGGGCCGTCAAGGCATACCCAAATTTGAGCTGAAGCGCCTGCAAATAGGGGTGTTCGCGCAAAAAGGCGGGACGCTGGGCCTTGGGGAGATGCTGGGCTTCTTCGCGGGCCCCCTGCATGAGGGCTTTCATGCTCGCCTCCGACAGCCTCGCGGATTCCGAATCCAGGGCATCCAGTAAAATTTTGGCTTCGATGTTCGGGGCATCCTCCCGGTCGAGCCAGCGAAGACTCGCATCCGCAAAGCGCAGACCAAAGCGCTCCTCTTCATTTCGCCAACTGAGGATTTCAAACATATCCCCATTCGCAATGAAGCCCGCCGAGTCCTCTGGGTCCATCCATCGCTCGTTATTTTGGACGACCATCACCACATCCCCCGCATTGAGTATGTCCTCCCGCCAGAGTAGGCGCGATCGAATTTGGCGGTTGTAAGCGACGGCTCGCTTGTTGGACCGGGTCAATACCACGGCGTCCGGCTCTGCCGAGGTATACGCCGACTCGAGGGCCTCGAACACCTCGTGGGCATCGCGAAGACGGCGAACCTCCGCCCCAATATGCAAGGCAGGAAACCGCACTTCAGGCGCCAAAAGGCCTTGACGCATCGCGGTGGCATTCGCCAGAATTTGAGAATCCGCCGCCTGGCGCATCACCTCAAAAAGGGCCGCCCCTCGAATTTTCCAGTTATAGTGGTCGCGCACATGCCGTGGGATCAAGGCCGGGGAAAAGGACTGACCCACCGGGGGTAGCTGTGCCTCGTCGCCGACCAGGATGAGACGACACTCCTCGCCTTGGGCCACAAAGAGCAACAAATCTTGAAAGAGTTCACGGGCCTCGCCGAGATCCCCCAACATCGACGCCTCATCGACGATAAATACTTGCAACGTTCCCTTATTTGGTCGCCGAATGCGCGAAAAACCACCCGAGGGATCGCGAACCGTCAAGTAAAGCAGACGATGGAGGGTGAAGGCTCGGCGTTTCATCTGGCCTTGGAGCACCTTGGCCGCTCGGCCCGTCGGAGCGGCAAGAACCGGGCGCATCTGCACGTGGCGTAGGATGCTCGCCAAGGTTCGCATCAAGGTGGTCTTGCCCGTTCCCGCGTAACCTTTGAGGATAAAAAGGCTTTCCTCCGCCGGCTCGAGGAGGTAACGCACCATGGCGTGCATCGCCGCTTCCTGGTCCGCCGTGGGGGTCCCCGGAAATCGGTCGCGAAAGGTTTCAAAAAGGGTTGGAGAATTCACAGGGCTGCTTGCAAGGGCACAAGGTAAAATTTCATAGTTTTGGCACGCAAACTTTTTATCATGACTGCACGTACTATACTTTATTTGCGCATTGCCTTAGGCGTGATCACGTTGATCCTCTCCTACCGTATCTACCGCATCATTATGGAGCCCATTGAATTCAGCGCCATCAAGGAAAAGCGCTATGCGGAGGTGACCCACCGACTGGAGCAATTGCGCGAGGCCCAGCTGACGTTTAAGACGGAGTACGGCAAGTACGCAGCCACCTTTGACGAGTTGATTCCCTTCTTGGAATATGCCCAAGTCAACATTATCGAGCGGAAAGACTCCTCTTTTATGGCCTACAACAAAGTGTACCAGACCGATATGTTGAAGGACACCATTATTTACCGCATTATCGGTCAGACGAGCGCCAAAGAGAAACTCATTAACAAGAACCCAGAGCTGTTTGAAGCAGATTTCGACGCCACGGAACTTCGTTTCATCCCTTTCACCAATGACACGGCGGAATTTAAGATGGCCACCGGTTTTGTCGACCGAAACGGGGTTCGCGTGCAAGTTTTTGAAATCATCGCTCCCAATACACGCTTCTTCGCGGACATTTATCAAGACTACAAGGCGTTCATCAAAAACTTGCGCATCGACGCCTTGATCGTAGGCTCCTTGACTGAACCCACCTTGAGTGGCAACTGGAAATAATATGTGGCCCTCGACCTGGGCTTTTTTCCCAAATACAGAATCCTCTCCGGAGGATTCTGTCGTTTTACTCAGCTACGGTTCCGTAGGCGTATTGGTTTGCATCGTTCGGGCATCTGACGGACGGCCTTTAGGATCCACCCTGGCACTTTCCGTGGACGAGGTGAATTCATGGATGGAACAATACGCGAAAGAATTCGCCGCATGGCACGCCTTTGGACAGGAAGAATTTGCCGCCTGGTATCCCAAAGACTGGGTCGAAAATGTGGAAACCTGGCTCAAGCCCTTAGATCCCCATGGGACCCAGTGGGAGTGCTACCCCTTGGATCGCGGCATGGATTTGTACTACCGTTTCCCCAGCGGCGTTCCCGGGCATTGTACCCCGACGATGGCCGCCAATGCGCAACGCTGGCTGAGCCCCCTCGCCAAGCGAGACGCAGTTCGCGTTCACCGACAAGGCCCCCGTCTTGAATTGGCCGCCATCCAGCAAGGTCGTTTGCTGAGCCACACCGTCTTCCAGGTGGAAACCCCTCAAGACGCCGCGTACGCTTGCATGGTGCTCTACGACCAATGTGGACTTCCTGCCCAACACGTCCCCCTCATCTGGGAAGGAGATGCGGACGAAGTCTGTTGGGAAAACCTACGTCCATTCATTGAAAAACTTGACACCACCGCTTCCCATCCTTGGTCATCTTTGACCGTCTTATTCCCACGACCTTAATGCGCATCATTCGCGGAAAAAACCGCGGCAAAATCCTTGCTGCTCCCAAAAACCTCCCCGTTCGACCCACCACGGACATGGCGAAGGAGGGACTCTTTAACATTGTGGAGAACTATTTAGATTGGTCGGAAGTTCGTGCCCTGGACCTCTTTGCTGGAACGGGAAATATTAGCTTCGAAATGGCGAGCCGAGGATGTGAAGACATTACGTCCGTCGATAGCTTCCGAGACTGTATACGCTTTATTGACAAGACGGCGGATATGCTTCAGTACAGTGCCATCAAAACTTCATTCAGTGATGCTGAGCGCTTCCTCAAAAAGACCATGCACCGGTGGGATTTCATTTTTGCTGACCCGCCGTATGACTATCCTGACTACACCGGATTGATTGCGTTGGCTCTTGACCGGCTGCCCGAAGACGGTTTATTCGTGCTCGAACACGGCGTAGACCACAACTTTACGGACCATCCCGCCTGCTTTGATCAACGGCGGTACGGATCTGTGCATATGAGCTTCTTTAGTTTGGAAACCCAACTCAGTCCTAACGCGGAATAATCTCGCCGTCCAAGGCGGCCATCCACGCTCGCAACGCACGGCCTCGATGGCTCATGGCCTTTTTCTCTTCCAAAGCCATCTCCGCAAAGGTTCGACCATCACCGTCTTCCGGAACAAATAGGGCATCGTAGCCGAATCCCCCCTCTCCACGTTCGGATTCGAGGATTATTCCTTCGACTTCTCCTTCAAAGGTGGTCATCCCCGTGGGCGTTGCCCATGCAATCACCGTTCGAAAGCGGGCCGTCCGATTCGTCACCCCCTCCATGGCATGTAATAGCGCGGCCCGGTTGACCGCATCATCTTTCTCGGGTCCACCGAAGCGCGCCGAGTAGACTCCGGGGGCCCCTTCGAGCGCATCTACCTCGAGTCCCGAATCATCGGACAGAGCAAATCCCCCCAACTTTGTCTGTAAGTAGGCCGCTTTTTCGCGAGCGTTGGCATCCAAAGTCGTGCCTGTTTCAGGTAACTCCTCTGTGATTCCTGCATCCCTGGCCGTGGTGACAGACCATTCCGCCGGCAAGGCAGCTTGAATTTCCTTTACTTTGTTGGGATTCTGCGTAGCTAAGACCAATTTCATGACCCCAAATATCCGAAAGACCTTGGTCCTCCTGGCCGGACCACTCTTCTTTTTCTGTTCGACATTACTTGGGGGCCATTGGGGATGGACGAGCCAACAGTGCGTGGTGGTGGGAAGCACCCTGTGGATGCTTCTATGGTGGTTCACTGAGATTATCCCCCTGGCCGCGACCGCTCTCCTTCCACTATTGACCTTCGGGGGATTTGGAGTTCTCGATGCCTCCGCGCTGGCCAACGCCTACTCACATCCTTTGATCTTTCTTTTTTTGGCGGGATTTATGCTCGCCCGAGGGGTGGAGCGACACCAACTTCATCGCCGCTTTGCACTATCTATTCTGCGTCGTTTTGGGAGTCAGTCCCACCGAGTCCTCGCGGGGGTCATGGTGGCGACCTTCCTCTTGAGTTTATGGATGAGCAACACGGCTACGGCGGTAATGATGCTTCCCCTTACTCTCTCGTTGATTCGGCACCTCCCTAGCCACGATGATCTATTGGAGCGCAACATCCTTCTAGGGATGGCGTGGGGGGCAAATTTGGGCGGGATTGGGACCCTCATTGGCACTCCCCCTAATTTGGTCTATGCAGCTTTTCGTCAGCAAAACCTGGGGGAGGAAATGTACTTCTTAGACTGGTCAACCCACATTTTTCCCATTGCTGTACTCCTCTTAGTCGGGGCCTACCTCTTGTTGCGTCGAAACCTCCCAAAAGTGGCTTTGACGGAGGTGGAATGGCCTGTACCAGAACCATGGACTTCCGGCGAAAAACGGGTTGCCATAATTTTTGCCCTGACCGCAACGGCCTGGATGACCCGGCCTTGGCTCCAAGCATTATTTCCCTCCTTGCTCCTAACGGATACCTGGGTGGGCATGCTGGGCGCATTGATGCTATTTGTGCTTCGCGACCGTTCCCATGAACCCTTGCTTTCATGGCAGGACGCCCAAAAAATTGAGTGGGGCATTCTTCTCCTCTTTGGGGGAGGCATGTCGCTGGCCGCGGGCATGCAGGCTTCCGGATGGCTCGAATCGCTGGCTGCCTCCAGCCATCAAGGCTGGCCTCCCACCCTGTGGATTTTAGTCTTCACCCTGCTTGGCGTTTGGACCACAGAACTTTTTTCGAACATGGCATTAGTCAGTGGCATGCTGCCCATTGCTCTAGCTGTTTCCATAGCGCAAGGGATGCCCTTCGATCAATTAGCCATTCCGCTGACCGTCGGCGCATCCTGTGCCTTTATGCTTCCCATGGCAACCCCTCCAAATGCGATCGTCTTCGCTTCCGGAAAAATCCGCATTCCAGATATGGCTCGGGCGGGATTTTCGATGAATGTGCTGGCGACCCTTGTCATTTGGCTCGCCGTGGTATACCTCTACTGAGTGGGGCGTAGCGACGATGGAAGGCGATCTTTCAACGCCGCTCGAACACGCGTATAGACCTCCGTAGGGGCGGTATGAATGCCCTGAACCCAAGCGAGAACACGCGAAGGACCTCCCCATAATTGTGCTCGCTTTTGCGCTTCCGGAGGAAGGAGGGCTAATTCTGATTCAGCGAGTAATACCCACAAATCTCCCCGGACTGCCAAATTAGCACGCCCATAGAGTGACGTGAGGTGGACCTGAGCATTCTTTGACGCCTTCCACCCCTGGGATATCGCATAGCGGGTGGTGGCCTCCTCTTCGGGACCCATTAACCAAGCCTCCGAATGGGTCAATACTGGGGGTTTGCCTCCCACTTGCGGAGCCAGGGCCCACCATGATTCCTCAAATAGGGGGTGTACCGAACCGGGGGCGTTCCATCCCTCCAATTGCACAATGGCGGCATCCAACTCCGCTTGGGCGAGCTTCTTTTGGAGACTATGTGCCGGAGCCTCCTCCATCTGAAGGGAAATTTGCGGACAGGCTTGGCTTAGCACCCCTTGCCAAAAAGCCCCATGGATGCTTCCCAATGGGGCCAAGATGCCCAATCGAAGTTCGCCCACGACAGGATGCTCAAATTGATCTACGAGGGTCCGAATAGCCGATGCGCTCTCCACTGTGTATTTGGCTTGCTCTATGAGCGCATTACCCATCGGGGTTAACGCCATAGGTTTAGATTTTCGATCCAAAAGAGGATGTCCGAGCTCTTCTTCCAATTTTTGAAATTGGGCACTCAAGGTGGGCTGGGTTACGCCGCACTCCTTGGCAGCACGGCTGAAGCTACGGTGCTCCACCACCGCAAGGAAGTATTCTAATTGCGTGAGCGTCATAGTAGCGCCCAACGTTGATAGCGGAGGTACGGCTGATTTTCGGCTCCGAAACTCCCATAAAATCGAGCCAATCCTGGGGCCGAACTCCCTTCAAAATCGAAATACGTCCAGCGACCGGCGGCAAAAACGAAGAACTCATTGAGTAGATAAGACATGGCATGCGTCGATCGTCCCTCATCGGAAATGGCAGAAAAGAGAAGTACAGCCCGATTCCCGGCGAAGGCAAAAAAGGCCCCAGCCAAAAAGCGGTTTCCCTCGCCATAAACAGACCAAACGGCCCCCTGACCTTGGTGAAGCAGGTGGTACATCGCCTGCCGAATGGCTGTTCCAAAGCCTTCGGGTATTCGATACCGTTCTCCTTGGTAGCGTTTAAATGCCAAAAACAAGGTCTCTGGAGTATCGTGTTCAAAGAGGGTCATCGTGTGTTGCTTCGCCTTCTCCAAATTGCGGAGCAATTGTTTATGAAAGCCCGCGTGAATTTGTTGGTAGGAATCCGAAATATCCAAGACGAAGTTTGGACGCTCACTCCAACGCTCCAACCTTCCTCGTCGAATCGACCATTGGCTCGAGCGCGCCGTCCAATCTAGTGGTTTGTGTACGCACAGATCTACTTTGGTCCACTTCCCCGGAATGGCTCGAGCGGCGGAAAGGAGGCGTTCCGTATGCTTCGCCTCTGCCCCTACTGGACCCCATTGCTGCACTCCAAAAGGTATATAGGCCGTCCAAAAAAGTCCCTTTCGGCGATATGCCATGGGCCAGGCAAAATCTGCCCCAACGATTGCTCCCCAGGTCTTCCCAAGTGCATCCGCATAACCTTCCCGGTCGTAGGGAAAATCCCAGGGACTTTCTCTCACCCATTGAGCCCATTCTTCCGATGTCCATGTTCCTGCTAGCCACTTCATCATGCTCCATGCATTAAAAAATCGTGTAGTCCTTCTCTCCATGCCCGATACTTGGCCGTTTCTGGAAAGAGATCTGCGCCAGGTCCAAAGAAGCGCCAATGCGTAGCCAAAACGAGGCTGGCCCCATAGCGCCGTGAAGACTCTTCCCAGCGAATCAACCATGCAGACACTTCATCGCGACGTAATTCGAACGCATTTTGATCCATGAATGCCACAGGTACATACGTCAAATAGGGGATGCCATCCTCGTCCAAAGCCGCACCTTGTGGACCGACTCCCCAGGCTGGAATTGGGACGGCAACTCCAGCACGATATCCTGGTTGCTTCGCATACTCCATGCTCCAATCCTCGGTCATTCCCGCGGCATGAAGCTGGCGCTGGGCTGTGGGTAACGTCATGCGCAAATAATGATACCGAGAACGCTGCAATACGCGCTGAGTCGCTCGATTCCACGCCAAAACTTCTCCCATTAAGGCATTCGGTCCATTATCGTGGTGGGCATAGGTCGGGTGCACGCCTGTACTCGGGTATCGCTTCGCCCAGTTTGCATGGGCCTTGGCTACCCGCGGCTGATCAATGCTGGGGCCTTTATCTTGAGGACCTCGGATAGGCCCTATCCAAGCAAAAAATTGCCAACGAACCTGGGATGTTTCCGCCATCCACCTTTCAAAGTACGCGGAAGCGTCGAAGGGGTCCACGCCCTTCAAATGGCTGGTCACCAAGCGCCACGGTCCAATCACCACAGCGCGAAGCAGGGCTGCCACGCGATGGCTCCAAGAAAAACCACGCAAGGCATAGCGGTGATCGATGTCTACCACAACGGTGGGTGCTGGGCTTCGGCGGTCGGCCAAACGAAATTTGGGGCGAAAGCGCTGGACAAATGCCTCCAACCATACGTGTCCCATGGGGATTTCGGGATGCCTTTGGAGGTCCGACCATTGGCTCGACGCCTCCGGATCAAAGCGCCCATGTTCATCCACCCTTTCGGCCTGAAACTCCTCGGCACGGGAAGCCAAGTAGGCGGCTTTGGCCCACAAATCATCGCCTAAGTCCTGCGGATCCCAGGAAAGAAAAGGAGCATCCCAATACGAGCATGGATTCCAATCCGCCCCCGTCGGGGAAAAATGAACGCCGATGCCCGTTACCCTGCGCAAAACTTCCGCAGCAAAAACCATTTGTGGATTTTGGGCGTCGCCCTTCAGCTGTAGGACATTGGGACCTACCGGGCCTTCTTGCCAGAGCGACGCAGCCATTTTGTGGGCGGCATCTCCTTGGCCATATATGGGAGGAAACTCTGCGGGTGTTTGGGTCTGAAGCACTTGCCTAAGCATTAGACTGAGTGCTCCCGCATCTTCCATCGCCTCAGGATTAACCAAAAAGGAATGGCCTGTCTCTAGTAATTCCACCCACTCCGTTTCATTGCGCAATACAATGCAATTTCGCTGACTGTAATAGGCTTCCTTTTGCACCCCCCCGGAGTCCGTAATTACCCATTCTGCGGCCTCCAACTGTGCCAAAATAGCCTCTCTACCCAAGGGTGGATGCCAATGGATATTCTTGGGCATTTCCGTTTGCTCCAAATGGGCGCGTAGGCGGGGATGTATGGGCCAATGGACCTCATGTGTTTGGGCTAAGGCCTCCAAAGCGGAAACAATTCGGGTTCGAACATCCGAGTCATCGACATTCGTGTTTCGGTGCAACGTGACCAAGATCCGACCCGTCTCATAAGAACCTGGATTTCGCTGCATCCAGGCATCTGCCATAATGTCCCCGGTCATCACCGTGTGTTCGTGGCCCCGATCCAAACCTTCGCGCTGAAGCTGCACCAAGGCTCTTTCCGAAGGCGCAAAATGCCAATCGCTCAAAATATCCGTCTTCACTCGGGCTTCTTCTTCTGGCATGGCCGCATTAAAACTCCGAAGACCCGCCTCCACATGCGCCAGGGGAAGGCCCAGGCGATTGGACGCACGAGCGGCACACCATGTCGAAAAGGTATCACCGTATACCACGACGGTGCTCGGCGTCCATTCCTTCAGCCAAGTCATGATCGCCTCCGTATTGACATCATGCGATGGGTTCCAAGCGAGAATATGATCAGGATGTAGGCCAAACTCTTGAAAAAAGACTTCACTCATCCCCGACTCCCAATGTTGCCCGGTATGCAAAATTCGTTGGGGGGCGCCACGCTCAGCCAATGCCTGGTGGAGAGGCAACAACTTAATGAATTGGGGGCGGGCGCCAACGATGTGTACAATCATACTTTTTCTGGACTTGGGCTCAGCCAACCCCTATCCGCAAAACTAACGTAATCCCTTCGGCCAATGATTAAATGATCTAATAGAACAATGTCTAAGAACTTCCCCGCATGAACCATTCGATTGGTCAACTCGCGATCTTCTGCACTGGGTACTAAGCGACCACTGGGGTGATTGTGGGCTACGACTATGGCGGGTGCGCGCCAAATCAACGCGCGCTGAAACAGGACGCGCAAATCAGCGACTGTCCCCGTCCATCCCCCCTTCCCAATGCATTCGCAAGCCAATACGTGATGCGCTCGGCTCAAATACATCACCCAAAATTCCTCGTGATCTAAGGCCTCTAATTTTGGCCGCAACACATCAAATGCATCCGCACTACCTCGTATAGTTTGCCGAGAGCCGCCTTCCCCTTCGCGCATTCGACGACCCAATTCAAAGGCGGCGGCCAGAGCAGCCGCCTTGGCGGGCCCGACGCCAAAACTGTGCATCCACACTTCAGGACTGGCCTCGATTAAAGTCTGTAAGTCTTCCCCATGGGCCCGCCAGAGTCCCTGTGCCAAACTCAATGCGGTACCATCTCGATGGCCCGTTCGCAGCAACAATGCGAGGCATTCCGTCGTGGTGAGAGAACGGGAGCCTTGAGACAGGCACTTTTCGCGGGGGCGGTCCTCTGAGGACCACTGGGGAATCGATAACATACCCGCAAGTTCCCCCTCGCTCTCGGTCGATTCGTCCGAACACGCGTATAAACGTGGGCCAAGATATCGGAACTCGACAAAACCCATTTTGAGCACAAAAAAAGCCGCCCGAGGGCGGCTTTTCTTGACCAAATCAGATGTCTAATTAAGACAATCCGTTTACGTGCTTCGCCAAGCTTGACTTCAAGTTAGAAGCCTTGTTCTTGTGAATGATGTTGCGTTTCGCTAGTTTGTCCAACATAGCGCTCACCAATGGAAGTTGAGTCACTGCTTCTTTCGCGTCCGTAAGGGTGCGCAGAATTCGAACGGCATTCCGAGTCGTTTTGTGGTAGAAACGATTGTGCAAACGCTTTTTCTGCGTCTGGCGGATGCGCTTGAGGGAGGATTTATGATTCGCCATAATAACTTAAATCAATATTTTTTTTCTTTTGTTCAAAATTTGTGACCCGTACGGGATTCGAACCCGTGATCTTCTCCGTGAAAGGGAGATGTCCTAAACCGCTAGACGAACGGGCCAATAGGTTTTGGGAGTGCAAATGTATGACAATTTTCCAATTCTTCATTCGTCAAAAAGGATAATTTTCTCATAAATTCAAGGGCTAACGGCCTCCCGTAGGGCGGTATCCCAAGCGCTTACTTGTGCGTTGACGAAGCTCCTCCCGGAGTCCTTCAAGTTCCATAACCGAGATCTCATGAATTTCATTGAAGGGCGCGACCACCAGATCCATATCCATCGCTTGGAGCATGGCGTGCTCCACCCAAGTTTGCATGACTTCGGGGGTGATGGGAGTTTCCGTCAAGGGCATTCCTAAACGACCTAGCCCTTCCGCCATATAATGCCCCTCGCCATTGACAAAAAAGCGGCTGAGTAACATCCCTGCGTCATTCATTCGGCGCATCTTGAAGGAGTCCGATAGGAAGTTGTACACATGAATCAAACCAAAGAAGGCTCGCTTCTCATCGGCTTGAACGTAGGGGGTTTGGCGCAATGGATGCTTTTCAGGCAAGGCAAAGGCGTTGGAGTGGACCTGAAAGATGAGGGAATCCCCGGAAAAGCGGATTTCCACTTCATACTCGCCGCGGTCCACAAATTCGACGACCACGGAATGGTCGATCGCGCAAATCTGGCTGTTTAGTTCCGCCGCGGTCTCACGAAGCAAAACTTTCAAATCCGCAAAGACGGCCAGTGCATTTCGATGCACCAGCTGCTTGTTGCTGGACTTGGTCGCCAGCACGTGCAGAATTTCTCCCTTACGGCTCATGGCTTAGTAGGCGCGAGCAAATAAAACACGCTGCGTCGAAGGGCGTCCTGTCAGGATGCATTGGCCATCTTCTTGCGGGTTGTCCAAGGGAATGCAACGAATCGTCGCTTTGGTCTTGTCCTTAATCTGGTCCTCTGTTTCGGGGGTGCCGTCCCAATGCGCCGAAACAAAGCCTCCACGATCCAGCGCGGCCGTAAACTCGTCCCAGCTATTCGGGAGATGGATGTTGCGGTCTCGGTGCGCTTTCGCGCGCTCAAAGAGTTCAACTTGGACGGTGTCCAACATGTTCTCCACCGCTTGGACCAGGCCTTCCATGGGGAGGAAGGACTTGGTTAAGGTGTCGCGGCGCGCTACCTCAGCCGTGCCTTTCTCGAGGTCTTTGGGCCCGATGGCGATGCGCACTGGCACACCTTTGAGCTCATATTCATTGAACTTCCATCCGGGCTTGTAGGTATCCCGGTTGTCATACTTCACGCGGATCCCGCGCTTTTTGAAGTCTGCGACCAGCTCCTGGGCCACAGCATTGATGGCCTCCAGCTCCTCTTCACCCCGGTAGATGGGCACAATGACCACTTGGATCGGAGCCAATTTGGGAGGAAGCACCAGTCCATGGTCGTCCGAATGCGTCATGATGAGTGCGCCCATGAGGCGGGTGGAAACCCCCCAGGACGTGGCCCAAACGTACTTGACTTCCCCGTCCTTGTCTTGGAATTTGACATCGAATGCTTTGGCAAAGTTCTGCCCCAGGAAATGCGAAGTGCCTGCTTGAAGGGCCTTGCCGTCTTGCATGAGAGCCTCAATGCAATACGTTTCTAGAGCCCCAGCAAAGCGTTCATTCGCAGACTTTACGCCCCGAATGACCGGAATAGCCATGTGCTCTTCGACAAAATCGCCGTACACATGGAGCATTTGAACCGCTTCGGCCACGGCTTCCGCTTCTGTTGCATGGGCCGTATGGCCCTCTTGCCAGAGGAACTCCGTGGTTCGAAGAAACAAGCGCGTCCGCATCTCCCAGCGAACCACATTGGCCCATTGATTCACCAAGATGGGCAAATCGCGGTAGGACTGCACCCAATTTCGGTAGGTATCCCAAATAATGGTTTCGGAGGTAGGGCGGACGATTAATTCTTCTTCGAGCTTGGCATCTTCATCCACAATGATGCCGGGGCCGTCGGGATTATTCTTGAGGCGGTAGTGGGTTACCACCGCACATTCTTTCGCAAAGCCGTCTACGTGAGCGGCTTCCTTAGAGAAATAGCTTTTGGGAATAAAGAGGGGGAAGTACGCATTTACGTGGCCCGTTTCCTTGAAGCGAAAATCCAGTTCCGCTTGAATTTTTTCCCAAATAGCATAGCCATGAGGCTTGATAACCATACAACCGCGAACACCGGAATTATCGGCCAAATCGGCCTGAACAACAAGATCATTGTACCAGCGGCTGTAGTCCTTTTCGCGCGTCGTAAGATTCTTGGCCATAGAGAATGGTATGGGATTTGTACTTTGATACCGAGTATAACCCCAAAGGTACTTCGGAATGCGCTACTCCTTTTTATCCCTTTTTGCTTTGGTCGCCCTAGGTGCATGCACCTCCATCGACCGACGCAGCCTCGCCGAGTATGATGATGGCATCTACTCTTGGGACCCCTATCCCGAGTCCGGTGGATATGGGTATTCCAACGGGGGTTCACGCGCTTCGTCTCAAGGGTACGCCTACTACGGGGACGACGGATACAACGATGGCTACGAAGACGGATACGAGGATGCCTTCTATACGTTTAACGGCCCCTATGCGAGTCCCTACTTCTCGTATCGCCCACGGTATCGTCGGTGGAACTACCCGCAATTTCAGTACTACCCCTCCTTCTACTATGGCTACAACAGCCCCTACATGTGTCCCCCGGGATTCATGCCTTTTGGTGGATTTGGCTCTCCCTACAACAGCCCTTGGAACGACCCATTTTACAACCCCTACGCCATGGGTGGTTGGGGATACCCGGGGTACGGGTACGGAAACCCCTATGGATTTGGAAGTCCATATGGGTATGGGGGATATGGGTATAATGGATACGGCTACGGAGGATTCAATCCATGGGGTGGTATGACCGGAACAACCCCGACCACGGGAGGAAGCGCCCCAAATCCAGTGAACAGCAATATTTCCATGCGGCGGATGAACATCAGCGGGGGACCCCACACACGCCGCCCACGTGTGGAAAACGTCGCAGGTCGTACGAGCGAGCGCCCAGGCACCTTGGAAGAGGGTCGTGGCGATCACATGACCCCGGAGCAGATTCGGAGTATGCCCATTCGCAGCGTAGAAACCCATGGCAGCAACGCAAGCCGCGATGAAGTCGGCCGGACCACTACCGGCACGATTCACAAGCCCAATCATCATCAGCGCGTGGAACCTCGTCAACCGGAAGGTCGCCAGCCTGAAGCACAGCGCCCGACTACGCGCCGTCCCGAAACGGAGACGCGCCGAACCGCCCCACGTTCGGAACCCGCTCAGCGCAGCTACAGCCCTCCCCAGCGCCAAGAACCCCAACGTTCCAGCGAGCGTAGCTTCTCGGAGCCCAGCCGAGCCACTCCGAGCCGCAGCTTTTCGGCGCCGGTTCGATCCAGCAGTCCCGCTCCGAGTCGTTCCACCGGAGGACGCGGCGGGCGATGAGGGCAGTTGGACTTTGGTTGGCCTGCCTGACCACATGGGCCCTCCAAGGTCAGAGCCTCTGGCATTTCAGCAGTGCCATGACTAGTCCCTGGGCAGGGAGTGCACGCTACATGGCCACGGGAGGCGCCTTGTCGTCCTTGGGCAATGACCCTTCGGCCATCCTCGACAACCCGGCTACCGCGGCAACATACCGCGCGGCAGAAATGAGCCTCACCGGATTGCTCGGGGTGGACCAATCTGGATTCATATCCCAAGCGCAGCTACCTGCTTTTCACTGGGGGACGGTGTTGCAAATCACGGATGAATCGGTTTTGGCCTTTAGCCTAGACAGTCGAACAAGTCGTTTTCAACCGAACGCTTGGTTCCATGAAACATTCCAGCCGGCGGTATCCCAAGTGGATGGCTGGCTGGCCGAAGCCGGAAATTTGAGCCCTACTGAATGCTTCCAGCAAGGCCTATTTGGGGCGTATGCAGCCTACCAAGCCTATGTCCTCGAGTACGATGGGGTCTCCCTGTACCCCTTGATGGTGGGCACCCCCGAGACCCAGTACCTCTACATGGAGCGCGACCAAAAAATCAGCCAAACCCAAGGCAGCGTGGCGGTGCGAACGGACCGCATATCGCTGGGTGCCGGGGTCGAATACCTCCAACTGCGCAGTAGCGAGCGTTTGAGCATCTTCGAGTATCCCTATGCCCAAGATGGCTACCTACTCAATATTTACACCCGCCAACTGGACAGCTTGCGAAGTGGGGGCCTGCGCTTCCGCCTGGGCATGCTGGCCAAAGTGGGGGAAGGCACACGTATATCGGCGTTCTGGACTGGAACCTCCCTGTTGCGTTCCAGTTGGTATTACCGCTACCGTATTTATGACAACCCCGCCAATCCAGCCAACGTGGGCGTCGATGCCTTTGAACTCTACCAAGACGAGTCCTTCCAAACGGTTCAGCCTTCGACCGCCGGGATAGGGATTGCCCAGGTGATCGATAACCAAGGTTTTGTTTCGGCCGAATACCGCTACACGGGGGCGGTCCAAAATCCCATCCACTCCCCCGTCGAATTCCTGGTCATTGGCCAAGAAATTGGCCGCGAGCTGCAGGGAAGCCACGATGTGCGGCTCGGCACAGAATGGCGACGCGATGCCCAATCGTTTCGTGCTGGGTACCGCTTGACCACGAAAGCGAGTCCATTCAAGGAGCATTCGGGCTATCAACAACTGTCTACGGGTTGGGGCCTGCGCGGCAACGAATGGTTTTTTGACCTCGCCTTGGTGGGGCAATTCCGTCGGGGGCAAATCCTCCACCCTCTGAGTCGCGAGGTGATTCCTTTGCCGAGCGCCACCGCCATGTTGGTGGCGACGTATTCCGTTCGTCTGAGGTAAGCCCTTCTGCCCTATTTTAGGGTCATGAAGAACATGACTTGGACGGCCCTCCTACTTTTTACGGCCGTAACCCTTTTTGGGCAGAGTACGAGCGCATTGAAATGGCGCTCCATTGGACCCGCGGTGACCTCGGGCCGAATTGCTGATTTTGCCGTTGATCCGAGCAATCCCGACCGCTGGGTCATCGCCACGGCCTCAGGCGGGGTGTGGCTCACGGAAAACCACGGCTTGTCCTTTGAACCCGTTTTTGACGGCGAGGGCTCCTATTCGATTGGCTGCGTCACGATGGATCCCAGCAACCCCAACACAGTTTGGGTCGGTTCAGGTGAGAACAATAACCAACGCTCGGTAGCCTATGGCGATGGCATTTACCGCTCGCAAGACGGTGGCCATTCATGGACCAACATGGGCCTCAAGAATTCCGAACACATTGGCATGATTGCCGTGCACCCCACGAATTCCAACATTGTGTGGGTCGCAGCCTACGGTCCTGTGTGGAGTCCGGGTGGCGACCGCGGCATCTACAAGACGACGGACGGCGGCCAAAACTGGCGCCGGGTCCTTCATGTTTCGGACCACACGGGCTTCAACGAAGTGCATGTGGATCCTCGTAACTCTAAAGTGCTTTACGCGACGGCCCACCAACGCCGACGCCATGTGTGGACCTATATATCGGGCGGTCCCGAAAGCGGCCTGTACAAATCGGAAGACGGAGGCGAGACGTGGAATGAATTGAAAAACGGTCTCCCCAATGGCGATAAAGGCCGATTCGCCCTCGCCATTTCTCCCGTGAACCCCGATGTGATCTATTGCATGGTCGAGGGACACGGCTTGTATCGGAGTTCGGACCGCGGCGCCAGCTTTAAGAAGCAAAGCGACCACGCCACCAGCGGTAACTACTATGTGGAACTCTTCGCGAGCCCCCATGACGTCGATGTCGTCTACTCCATGGACACCTATGCCCAATGGTCTGAAGACGGCGGCAAGACCTTCAAAGGCCTGGGCGAGCGCGGCAAGCACGTGGACAACCACGTCGCTTGGATCGACCCCACCAACCCCAAGCACTTGGTGCTCGGCTGTGACGGTGGACTTTATGAGACCTGGGACCACGCGAGTAGCTGGCACTTCAAGTCCAATCTGCCCGTCACGCAGTTCTACCGCGTGGCGGTGGACAATGCCACACCGTTCTACAACGTCTACGGGGGCACCCAAGATAACTTCTCTTTGGGCGGCCCGAGCCGAACCATCAACGACCGCGGCATCGTCAACAGCGACTGGTACGTCACACAAACCGGCGACGGATTTGAGTCCCAAGTGGACCCCATCAACCCCAACATCGTGTACGCGCAGGCCCAGTATGGCTGGCTGCAGCGCTTCGACCGTCAGAGCGGCGAAGGGGTGCCCATCAAGCCCATCGAAGGCCCGGGCGAAAAGGCCTACCGCTGGAACTGGGATGCGCCTCTGCTCATCAGCCCCCACGACAACAAGACGCTGTATTTCGCGGCGAACAAGCTCTTCAAGAGCACGGACCGCGGCAACAACTGGACGGCTATATCGGGCGATCTGACGCGCCAAATCGACCGCAACGCCCTGCCCGTGATGGGCAAAGTCTGGAGCATGGACGCCATTGCGAAGAACCAGAGCACCACGATCTACGGCAACATTGTCGCCCTGCACGAATCCCCTGTGGCCAAAGGCCTGCTCTATGTGGGTACGGATGACGGCTTGGTCCAAATCAGCGAAAATGACGGCGGGGCTTGGCGCAAAGTGGACAAGTTCCCCGGTGTTCCCGCCAACACCTATGTCAATGACCTCAAGGCCTCCCTTCACGACGGCAATGTGGTCTACGCGGCGTTCAACAACCACAAGAATGGGGACTTCAAGCCCTATGTATTGGTTTCGAAGAACAAGGGCAAAACGTGGGAGAGCATTACGGGTGATTTGCCCGAGCGCGGTTCCGTCTACAGCATCGCTCAGGACCATGTCGACCCAAATTTGCTCTTTGTAGGCACCGAGTTTGGCATCTATTACTCCACTACAGGGGGTAGCACTTGGAAGAAACTGGGTAGCGGTTTACCGACCATCGCCGTCCGGGATATTGATGTTCAACGTCGCGAAAATGACTTAGTCATTGCCACCTTCGGTCGTGGTTTCTATGTTTTGGACGACTACAGCCCCTTGCGCGAGTTTAGCGGGAAAGTCACGGACAAGGATGCCCACATGTTTAACGTGAAACCGGGGCTTCTCTACCACGAAGCCAGCCCGATCGGCTATGGCCCTCCTGGATTTATGGGTGCAGAATACTTCATGGCAAGCAATCCCGATGTCGGCGTCGCCCTAACGTACCATATCAAGGACGCCCCGAAGAGCCTCAAGGCAAAGCGTCAAGCCGAGGAAAAGAAGAACCCTGATGCAATTAAGTATCCAAGTGCTGAGGAAATACGTGCCGAGGATAACGAGATTGAGTCCTATCTGCTTGTGGTGATTCGAGATGCATCCGGCACGCCCTTGCGCCGAATCGTCCGCTCCTACAGCAGTGGTATCGCCCGGTTTACTTGGGACGGGAAAGTGGCGCGCCAAGACGCTCCGAAGCGTGCCGCCCACTTCGTGGCACCGGGCACCTACAGCGCGCAGCTCGTGGGCTTCTCCCATGGCCGATTCGACACCTTGACCTCGCCGACCTCTTTCGAAGTGAAGCATCTCAATAACCTCACTCTCCCGGCGACAAACGCCGACTTGCTCGCTTTCCAGCAGCGTGTCAACCAAGTGAGCCGCCGCTATGACCGTTTTGAAATGACCTACCGCGAGACCGTTTCTCTGGCCAAAGACCTCTTTGAGGCCCTGAAGTACAGCCCTGGGGCCAGTCCTGTGGACCTTCAAAGCGTCCTTGAGGCACAATCTTCCCTCCAGGCCATGGACATCGTGCTCAATGGCGATGCTTCCTTGAGCAAGCGTGAGTTTGAAACCCTCCCTGGATTGGGAAGTCGACTATCCACGGCTACCTGGGGCTCCTATGGCATGCGTAGCGAGGTCACAGGCACCATGAGGGCCCAACTGAACTATGTCGAGGCGGAATTGCCCAAGCTGGAGAAGTCCCTCGAGGCGCTCCAAGCTAAGCTGAAGGCACTGGAAACCCAGAGCATCAAAGACGGTGCCCCCTATGTGCGTGGGGGCTTGGAAAAGCCTCTCCCCTGAGGAGCTTGAGCCTCTGCAGCACGGAACAAAAGAAAAAAGGCGCCCTGAGGGCGCCTTTTTTGTAGCCATAGGTGGCTGTATTCGTACGATTCACCGACTAAACGCGGTAGACAAAGGCATTGATGTTCATACCGGCCCCCACGGAAGCAAAAAGGACGATGTCGCCGGGAACCACTTCATGCCCTTGGTATTGCTCATGGCGAACCATGTCAAACAACGTTGGTACGGTCGCGACCGAGGAATTGCCCATCCATTGGATCGACATAGGCATGACCGAATCCAAATCCACTTCCAAACCATAAAGTTTGTATAAACGCTCTCCGACCGCATGATCTAGCTTGGCGTTGGCCTGGTGCATAAATATTTTCTTGACTTCCGAAAGATCAACGCCAGCATTGTCGAGGGCCGCTTTCATCGCATCGGGAACATTGCGTATGGCAAATTCGTAAATCTTGCGCCCCTTCATTTTAATCAATCGTTCTTGGCGTTCCCGTGTCGGATTATTCGAGGGATTGGATTTTAAAAAGTACACCTCATTTTTGGTGTACGATACCGCCGCACGACCCATGATGCCGGATCCTCCTTCTTGGACATCCTGCAATTCCAAACAAGCCGCCCCAGCTCCATCCGAGAAAATCATAGAATCTCGGTCGTGCACATCTATGATACGGGACAAGGTTTCACAGCCGATAACCAGGGCGCGCTTGGCCAAACCTCCACGCAAATATGCCTCGGAGACCAAAACACCCTGAATCCATCCTGGGCAGCCAGCCAGCACATCAAACGCGACAACATTTGGGTTTTCAATGCCCAATTCATGTTTGACACGGGAGGCGATGCTCGGCATTTGCTCCATGACGCGTGAGCCGTATTCAATGTCGCCGAAGTTTTGGGCTACGATGAGCAAGTCAATATCTTCTCCGCTCCATCCCGCATCATCGAGGGCACGCTGTCCCGCAATGGCTCCCAAATCTTTGGAAGTTTGGTCCGGGCGGGCATAGCGCCGTTCGGCAATTTCAGTAATACTCTGAAACTTTTCAATGATCACTTCGTTTGAATTGGGGAACAGGCTTCCGTCCTCATCCATGAAGGTGCGGTCCAAGAAAGCGCTATTGGGGATGACCATGTCCGGGACCACAGAGCCCGTTCCGGTAATAACAATGGCTGGTTTCATGGGCGCAAAAATACCCCTTTTTGATGAGATGGGCCGTACTTTTGCCGCCATGAATTCACAAGACCTTATGGACGATTTGGACCATCACTCGAGCACCTTCGATACACCCTTGCGTTCCGATGCCTTTTCAATTTCGGATGAAATGAAGATTGAGCGCATAGAAGCGCATGTCAAGGGTATTCTCGAAACCCTCGGTATGGATCTGACCAATGATAGCCTTTCGGGCACACCGCGCCGAGTAGCCAAGATGTACGTCAAGGAGGCTTTTGGGGGCTTAAATCCGGATAAAAAACCGACTCTAGGCACCTTTGACAACAGCTATAAATACGGCGAAATGCTGGTGGAAAAGAACATTGTCGTCTATTCGACGTGCGAACACCACTTGCTACCCATCGTCGGGCGTGCCCATGTGGCCTACCTCTCACAGGACCGCGTCATCGGCTTGAGTAAAATGAACCGTATTGTGGATTTCTTCGCACGGCGACCTCAGGTTCAGGAGCGCTTGACCCGGCAAATCACCGCCGCCCTCCAAGAGGCCCTAGGAACCTTGGACGTCGCGGTCCTGATTGATGCCAAGCACTTGTGTGTCAATGCCCGCGGTATCCGCGACATCGATTCCAGCACCGTCACCGCCGAATATGGCGGCCGATTTGCGACAGAAGAGCAATTAAAGCAGGATTTTCTTTCCTACGTCCAATTAAAAACCGAATTTGGGGACTAGAACTATGAGCGGTATCCAGATTTACGACAGCCTTGAAGGCCGACTTCGCCCGTTTGAACCCCTGCAAGCCGGCCGAGTCGGTATGTACGTTTGTGGCCCCACGGTGTACAGCCATGTGCATTTGGGCAATGTGCGGACCTTCTTGTCGTTTGATTTGATTTTCCGCTACCTGCAATACCGCGACTTTAAAGTGCGCTATGTCCGCAACATTACCGATGCGGGCCATTTGGTGGACGATGCGGATGAAGGAGAAGACAAAGTCGGCAAGCGGGCCAAGCTGGAGCAACTGGAGCCTATGGAGATTGTCCAGAAATACACGGTGAATTTCCACGAGGTGATGCAGGCCTTCAACGCCCTTCCTCCCTCCATTGAACCCACCGCCACCGGGCATATTATTGAGCAAATCGCCATGACCCAACAGTTGCTTGCCAACGGATGGGCCTATGAATCCAATGGATCGGTCTATTTCGATGTGGAAACCTACCACGCTAAGCAGCCCTATGGAATCCTCTCGGGCCGAGATATCGACGAGATGCGTTCAGGCAGCCGAGATTTGGATGGCCAAACGGACAAGCGCTCCCCACTAGATTTTGCCCTCTGGAAAAAGGCCTCGGAAGACCACATTATGCGCTGGGCCAGTCCCTGGGGCGAAGGATTCCCAGGCTGGCACTTGGAGTGCTCGGCTATGAGCACCAAGTACCTCGGCGAATCCTTTGACATTCACGGCGGCGGTATGGATCTCAAGTTCCCCCACCATGAGTGTGAAATCGCGCAAAATCAAGGCGCGCACGCTACGGGCGGCGCACGCTACTGGATGCACGCCAACATGCTGACCCTCAACGGAAAACGCATGTCTAAATCCACCGGTAACACCCTGCTCCCCGGCGAATTACTGACCGGCGACTCCCCCCATTTGAGCAAAGGATATTCCGCTTCCGTCGCTCGCTTCTTCATCCACCAGGCCCACTACCGCTCCGTCCTGGACTTCTCCGACGAAGCCCTTCAAGCGGCGGAAAAAGGCTTCCAACGCCTGACCCACGCCCTGAATAGCTTGGAAAAGCGTCCTTCAGGAGGGCCTGAAAAGGGATCTTTTGACGTGGATGCCTGGCAACAGCGCTGTATGGATGCTATGAACAACGATTTCAGCAGCCCCATCCTCATTGCCCACCTCTTTGATGCGGTGAAAGCCATTCAGGCGGACGCCCAAGACCCAAAACATCTCGGTTCGGCGGGTGCGAGCACCTTGCTTGAGCACATGCGCTCTTGGATAGTTGAGGTCCTGGGGTTGCAAGTGGATGCCGCAAACGGGGCCGCTGGGGCCTCCTCGCAAAAAGCGCTGGATGCCGCGATGGCCATTGTGCTGGATGCGCGCCGAAAGGCCCGCGAGCAAAAGGATTGGGCGACTAGCGATGCCATCCGCGACCAATTGGCAGCCGGCGGCATTCAAGTCAAGGATGGCGAGGATGGAAGCACCTACCGCGTGCAGGAATGAAGCTTCTGCACTGGATCTTCGCCCTGCCTTTTCTGCTCCTGATCGGGATCTACAAATACCTCATCTCCCCTTTTACGCCACCCTCATGCCGGCACACCCCGACCTGTTCGGCCTATGCGTCCGAAGCGGTTCGCGAATGGGGGCCTCTACATGGGGGCTGGATGGCCGTCAAGCGCATTGGGCGCTGTCATCCCTGGGGCAGCCATGGCTGGGATCCCGTGCCCAAAAAGTCGCCTCGGAGCGAGAAATAAGCGACGCAAATCACCAAGAGGTTCAATGGACTTCGGTATCTTCGTTTCATGCTACTAACCCTTACGTGGGCCGCGGAACGCGGACTGGAACTCGGCCCCCTCTTCTTGCGCTACTACCAAGTGCTCTTCTTTGCTGGATTCTTGGCGGGATTTTACCTAATGCGCCGCTATTTCACCAAAGAAGGTGTTTCGGCAGAAGTCTTAGACAATTTGCTCATTTACACGGTGGTAGCCACCATTATTGGCGCGCGATTGGGCCATGTATTCTTCTACGACTGGGCCTATTACAAGCAGCACGTCGCGGAAATCTTTATGCCCTGGAAGGGCGGCCTTGCTTCTCATGGTGCCGCGGTGGTCATCCCACTGACCCTCTATTATTTCAGCCAGAAGTTTAAAAAGGACCTCGGCCATTCGTTTTTGTGGCTGATGGACCGCGTCGTCATCACGGTAGCGCTCGCGGGAGCCTTAATTCGCCTAGGCAACTTTACCAACTCAGAGATTTACGGCGAACCGGCCAACAGCACCGTGGAAACGGTGTACTTCCGCCCCGTTTTGGACTACATGGATCAGTATTTTTCGGACCAAGTGACCGACCTAGAATTCGTCCCCATGGGGCGCGCCCTCGAGACGGACAGCCTCTTGCTGCCCCAGTACGACCTGGTCATTACCCCAGCGGAAAACGTAGAAATCGGCGCCCTTCAGTCCATGCTGGAAGTGCATCTTATTCCGCTCTTCAATCTGCAGAAAAAAGACAACCGCCACCTGTACATCCCCGAAGATGCCTACGTGCAGCCCATGGATGGCGGAACCTACCATGTCACCGTCTACGGCATACCTCGCCTGCCCTCCCAGCTGTTTGAATCGCTAGGCTACCTGCTCATCTTCGTCCTCCTCTTCTTCCTGGGCGAGAAAGGCCATTTGAAGGCGGAGGGCCGAATTTTTGGCCTCTTTATGCTCCTGGTTTTTGGCTTCCGAATTGCCATCGAATTTCTCAAAGCAAACCAAAAAGCCTTTGAAGCCAGCATGACCCTTAACATGGGCCAATGGCTCAGCATCCCGCTGGTTTTGGCGGGCCTCTACCTCTTGATCAACTCGTTCCGAACGTCCAAATCATGAAGTCCTCCTTCATCCGCAAAGCGGGCTCCTTTCTGCTTATTTTGGCCCTTTTAGGCTTCCTATACGTCCAAATTGCGCCCGCCTTTACGGGCGGCGGCACGTCCTCCAAACCCCAAGCGCAAAACATCGCCGAAACCTACGAACCGCCCTTCGTCCACGAAGGCCACGGGGCCTTTGTCAACGGTTCGGACACGGTCGCTACCTACCGCTTGGAATTGGCGGAATCGGAGCGCGAAGTCCAGCAAGGCATGATGTGGCGCAAACATATGGACGCCGATATGGGCATGCTCTTCCTCATGCCGGAAGAGCGCATGCAAAGCTTTTGGATGAAGAACACCTACGTCGCCCTGGACATCGTCTACATTTCTTCTGCCGGCCAAGTGGTCAGCATTCAAGCCAACGCCCAACCATTTAGTGAGACGCCGCTCCCCTCGGAAGGTCCCGCTCAACTCGTCTTAGAACTTCCCGCAGGCACCTGTGCCCAAGTGGGCATCATCCCCGGAATGAACTGGACCTGGAATCGACTATGAAAAAACAACTCGCCCTCACGCTCCTCTTCGCAAGCGCGACCTTGAGCGCTCAAAACACCTTCGCCCACAAGGTTGAGGTGATCAGCACCCAAAACCGCCCGCACGAATGGGCCTGCGAACCCAGCGTTGCCGCAGATCCCAACAGCTATCATATCGTGGCAGGTTCTGTCTTGGACCAGGTGCATGCCAACGATTTTCCTTTGGCGTCTGACTGGACGCATTCCACCTTGACCTCGACCTATGGGGTGTATGGGGACCCCATTTTGCAGTACGACAACGCCGGGCGTGTCTACTTCTTGCATTTGGCCAACCCCAGCGGAAAAGCCCACCAAGAAGGGGATTGGCTGGACCGCATTGTCATCCAATGGAGCGACGACCATGGAAAAACCTGGAGCGATGGAAGCGGTATAGGATTCAATCCTCCTAAGGACCAAGACAAGGAGGGAATCTCCGTGGATCCCAATACCAACACCTTGCACGTCTCCTGGACCGAATTTGACAAATACGGCGAAGCGGACCGAAGCCAATACCGCTCACGCATCCGCTATTCCCAATCTGAAGACCGCGGCGTCACCTGGTCGCCTGCCGTCACCATTTCCGCCCATGAAGGGGATTGCATCGACGACGACGAAACGACTGAAGGAGCCGTTCCGGCGGTGGACCCACTGGGCGGCGTCTCCGTCATCTGGAGCGTCAACGACACCTTGTGGTTCAACCGTTCGGACGACGACGGCGCGGCCACGTGGTTTGAACACGAGGTTGCTTTTGCCTCTCAACGCGGGGGCTGGGCCCATGAAATTCCGGGCTTTGGCCGCGCCAATGGCATGCCCGTTTCGATGTACGATCGAAGCGGTCGCTTGCACCTGGTTTTTGGCGAACAGGACGGCGATAGCACCTGGGTGGCCTACCAATACTCGGACAACCGTGGCCGCTACTGGTCCCGCAAGCACATTCTGCCCCGCCCCGAAGGCGTGGTGCACCACTTTATGCCCTGGTTTACCGTCGATACCGCTCGAGGCAACACCCTCCACGTGATTGCCTATGGCCAACAGGACACGGTGAATTGGACCACACAGGCCTACCACAGCGTGAGTACGGACGGCGGCGAAACCTGGGAACACCACGCCTTGGCCGAGGCCTTTACCCCCACGCCTGCCTCCTTCTTTGGCGACTACAACGGCATTTCTGCGGGTCTCATGGGCGTGCACATGGTTTGGACCCAGCAGGTGGACGGCGTGAATTCTGTCTACAGCGGGCTCTACCTTGAAGTGGAGCGCACACGTGATCCCATTGCTGCGGAAAAATCCGTCTCCAACGAAGCCAAAAAGCGCAAAAAGTCCAAGCGATGAGCCTGAACCTCTTGCTGGCCTCCACCTCCACCGTGCACGGCCATCCCTATTTGAGCTACTACAAAGACGCTTGGACCGCGCATTTTGCCGAGGGCTCTGGCCCCGTGCTGTTTGTGCCCTATGCACGCCCGGGCGGCATGAGCTGGGAGGACTACACCGCCCATGCCACACAGGCCTTTGAAGCCGAAGGTATCCCCATGCGCGGCATGCATACCTATGCCTCTCCCGCTGAAGCCCTAGCCGATGCGCGCGGCGTATTTATAGGCGGTGGGAACACCTTTGTCCTGCTGAAAACCTTGCTGGAATCCGGCGCCTTTGCCGCCATCGATGAGGCGGTCAGAGCAGGCATGCCCTACATGGGTTCAAGTGCGGGAAGCAACGTCGCTGGACGCACCGTGGGCACCACCAACGACATGCCCATTGTGTATCCGCCGCAATTTGAGGCCTTTGGGTGGATACCCATTAACCTCAATCCGCACTACTTGGACCCGATCGAAGGGTCCAACCACATGGGCGAAACGCGGGAAACCCGGATTCGAGAATTCCACCATTTCAACGCCCAACCCGTGATTGGACTACGAGAGGGTTCATGGTTGGAGATTCGGGGCGCAAGCGTCTCCTTGCGTGGCTCTTTGACGGCACGGCTCTTTGAAGCGGGAAAGGCGCCCGTAGAGGTGGCTTCCGGCCCCCTCCACCTCTGACAAAGCGAAGCAAATAAAGTACCTTTGCGTTGTGACTCATCCCACCCGCAAATCTGTACTGATGATCCTCGATGGATGGGGCATTGCCGCGAATCCTGCTGTTTCCGCTATCGACCAAGGCCGCACCCCGTTCGTAGATAGCCTTTCGGCCTACCCTACTTCCCAATTGCAGGCTTCGGGGCGTTCCGTAGGACTACCGGATGGCCAAATGGGTAATTCCGAAGTCGGCCACATGAATTTGGGCGCGGGGCGCATCGTTTATCAGGATTTGGTGAAGATCGACTTGGCCATCGAGGAACGCCGTTTGCTCCAAAACCCCGTATTCCAAAACCTCCTTCAGACCGCCCAGGGAAAGAAACTCCATGTGCTGGGCCTCGTCAGCGACGGGGGCGTCCACAGCCATATGGCCCACCTCAAGGGCTTACTGAGCTTATTTCATGAGGCGGGCCTCGACAATGTGGTCCTGCACGCCTTCACAGACGGCCGGGACTGCGATCCCCAAAGCGGTGCCGGCTTCCTTGCCGACGTAGAGGCGCACATGGCCCAGACGACGGGCCGAATCGCCAGCATCACCGGCCGCTACTTCGCCATGGACCGCGACAAGCGCTGGGAACGCGTGAAGAAAGCCTACGATGCTTTGGTGCACGGAAATGGCCAGGCGTGGACTGGTTCCGCTTCCGATGCCCTGAAATCCTCCTACGCAGCGGGAGTAACCGATGAGTTTTTGGAACCCGTCATTCTCACGGACGATCGCATTCAAAACGGCGATGTCATCCTCTTCTTCAATTACCGAACGGACCGTGGCCGCGAATTGACCCAAGTGCTCAGCCAAGAGGCCTTCCCGGAGTTCCAGATGGCACCGCTGACCACGCACTACTACACGCTGACGAACTACGATCGCACGTTCCAAGGAGTCCAAGCCATCTTCGAGAAGGACAACTTGCGCGACACCCTAGGCGAGGTTTTGGAGCGCGCGGGAAGGCGTCAAATTCGCATTGCCGAGACCGAGAAATACCCGCACGTAACCTTCTTCTTCAGCGGCGGACGCGAGGAACCCTTCCAAGGGGAAAAGCGCCTGCTCTGCCCCTCCCCCAAGGTGGCCACCTACGATTTGCAGCCGGAGATGTCGGCGTTTGATATCCGGGACGCTATCCTGCCCGAATTGGAAGCCGAATCCGCCGATTTTATCTGCCTCAACTTCGCCAACCCCGACATGGTGGGACACACGGGAAGCATGGAAGCCGCTATCATCGCGGTGGAAACCGTGGACCAGTGCACGCGGGCCATCGTCGAAAAAGGCCTGGAGCACGGCTACAGCTTTTTCATTCTAGCCGACCACGGCAATGCCGACTGCATGAAGAATCCAGACGGAAGCCCCCATACCGCCCATACTACCCAGCCCGTGCCCTTCCACCTGGTGAGCCCTGAAGGCCATCAAGCGGCGACATTGGCTGACGGGGTACTGGGCGACGTGGCCCCAACGATATTGGCTTGGATGGGCGTAGAACAACCCGAAGCCATGACCGGCAAAAGTTTACTCGGATGATCGTACTCAAGAACGCGGAAGAAATTGAGCGCATGCGCGTCAGTGCCTTGATGGTCTCCAAGACCCTGGGCATGCTGGCCGCTGAGGTCAAACCTGGCGTGACCCCCTTGCACTTGGACCAACTAGCCGAGGCATTTATCCGCGACATGGGTGGTGTGCCAGGATTCTTGGGCATGTATGGCTTCCCCAACAGTCTCTGCACCTCCATCAACGAGCAGGTCGTCCACGGCATCCCCAACGACCGACCCTTGGAAGAAGGTGACATCATATCCATCGATTGCGGGGTGCTCTATGACGAATACTACGGCGACCACGCCTACACCTTTGAAGTGGGCGAAGTGGCCCCGGAGACGAAGCAGCTCCTCGAGGTCACCAAAGCCTCCCTGTACGTCGGCATTGAAGCCATGAAGCGCGGAAACCGGGTGGGCGATATTGGCTACGCCATTCAGCGTCATTGTGAAAGCCATGGCTACGGGGTAGTGCGCGAACTCGTGGGCCATGGCCTAGGCAAGAAGCTCCACGAGGAGCCTCAAGTGCCGAACTACGGCAAGCGCGGCAGCGGCAAACTCCTTCAGGACGGCATGGTGCTCGCGATTGAGCCCATGATCAACTTAGGTACGCACCGGGTGCGCCAGCTCAACGACGGATGGTCGATCATCACCGGTGACAAGAAACCCTCCGCCCACTTTGAGCATGACGTAGCTTTGGTGGATGGCCGGCCTGTGGTCTTGAGCACCTTTGACTATATCTATGACGCCTTGGGCCTGCCCAAGAATGATCCGGTATTTGCATGATACGTTGGGCCCTCCGCCGCATACCGCGGCCCTGGTTAATTCGCTTGAGTGCCTTGGTGCGCCTCGTTGGTCCAATCCTCTATGCGGGTACGCGCTTTACCGATCCTATTGATGGCCGGAGTTACCGCAAGTTCTTGCCCTACGGCTACGGAGGTCGGATACGTGAAAACGCCCTCAGCCCCGGAACCAACTCCTTGGAGCGCCACCGTCTGCTCTACCTCTACTTACAGCGCTACACGGATTTCTTTACCGCGCCCTTGTCGGTGCTCCACATTGCCCCCGAGCAGTGTTTCCACCAACGCTTTAAGGCCCAAGGGAACTTGACCGTGCTGACCGCGGACATCGAGTCCCCCCTAGCGGACATGCACTTTGACCTGCATCATATCCCTCTCGAGGACAACCGCTTTGATGTCATTTTCTGCAACCATGTCTTGGAGCACGTCACCGATGATGCCCAATGCCTGCGAGAGCTCTATCGCGTCATGAAACCAGGAGGCTGGGGCATCTTCCAAGTGCCCTGGGTACCCGGCATTCAAGTGACTGATGAAGATCCCAGCATCACAGATCCGGCCGAACGCGAGCGCCGGTTCCTGCAATACGACCACGTGCGGCTCTACGGGGAAGATTACCCAGATCGTTTAGCGGCGGCAGGATTTAAGGTCGAGACTGTTGAGCTATTTCGCACGCTACCCGCTGTGGAAGTCAACCGATACTGTTTACCGAGCAATGAGCCCTTGTACGTTTGCTACAAGCCCGCTTAAAGCCGTTACCCGTTCACGCTTTAGCGTGAATTCCTTTCAAGCGTTTAGATACGCACTGAACCAATAAAAAAGCCGCCCCGAAAGGGCGGCTTGGTAGTTCTAAGCATTGGAGGCGTTTACCCAATAGTGGCTAATTCGGCCGCCATCTTCTCTTCTTCTTCACGCGCGAGCGTCGGATCCACGAGGATACGACCAGAATGCTCGTCAATGATAATCTTCTTTCGCTGTGCGATTTCCATTTGACGCTGCGGAGGAATAGTAAAATACGATCCGGCAGATGCTCCACGCTCAATGCTCACCACGGCGAGACCATTATTTACTTTGCCACGTATGCGCTGATAGGCCCCAAGTAATCTGGTGTCATCCAAATTTTCGGAGAGCGAAGCTGAGCGCTTTAACAAAACAGCCTCCTCCTTTTCCGTCTCTTTGATAATTGATTCAAGCTCGCCTTGTTTAAACTCCAAGTGACTCTTGCGCTCCGCCAACTTTTCTTCGACCGTGGCCAACACCGTTCCACGGGTTTCGACGGTCGCTTCAAATTCGCGAATGTGCTTTTCGGCCAACTGAATCTCCAACTCTTGGAATTCGATTTCCTTGGCGATCGCATCAAACTCCCGGTTGTTTCGGACGTTCTTCTGCTGCTCTTCGTACTTGCTGATTTTCTCTTGGCAGCCTTTAATCAATTGCTTGTGGCCCTTGATTTCCGTTTTCGCTGAAGTCACCTCTTCCTGAATACGCGCAAAACGTGTTTCCAGACCGGCGATTTCATCCTCTAAATCTTGGACTTCCAAAGGCAATTCACCGCGCAAATTGCGGATCTCGTCGATGCGACGATCTACGATTTGAAGATTGTACAAAGCGCGAAGCTTTTCTTCTACGGTCGCGGGTACCGCTATGCTAGTCTTTTTAGCCATATCAAACAGTGATCATGGGATTGGTTGACGACGTGGTCGTAAGGACGGCAAAATTAGGGAATTTCCGCCGAATGTAATCGGCTAATAATTCGATGGTATACTGTTCGCTTTCCCAGTGTCCCACATCCATCATCACGAGCGCATTTTTGGCCTCGAAATAGCGGTGGTACGTGATGTCTGCGGTGATGTAGACATCGGCTTTCGCGGCGATGGCCCGAGGAAGTAAATCCACCCCCGCCCCGCCGCACAGAGCGATGCGCTGAACGGTGGCTTTGACAAGAGGGCTATGACGAAGGGCTTTGACTCCCAAGGCCCCCTTCACGTGGGCAACAAAATGGTCCCATGGCATAGGTTGTGCCATCTGCCCGATCACCCCATATCCGACATCTGAACGCTCATTCTCCAGGGAAATCCAGCTGTGGGCCACCACTTCATAGGGATGTGCCTCTTCCAAAGCGCGCTGCACGGCGCCACGACATTCTTTGGAAACGACGAAACTTTGCTGTACTTCTGGCACAGCGCTGCGCTCCCCAACGACCCCTTCACTTGGTTGCGCACCCTCCAAAGGCCGAAATGTACCCGTTCCGGGTACAGAAAAATGGCACTCATCATAGGCCCCGATACGCCCGGCACCTGCGGCAAAGAGGGCCTCAGACACCTGATCCGCTGCCTCGACAGGTGTGTGGACATTGAGCGTATACAAGAGGGCTGCACGGGGCGCCAATATGCGCTCTGGCTGGACGCCGAGCGCCCCGGCAAGCGCATGACTCACCCCTCCCTCAATACTATCCAAATTCGTATGGGCTGCGTACAATGCAACACCTAGCTCCATCGCCAGCATCACGCAACGTTCCACCTCCGTTCGGCCCGTCAAGCGCTTGATGCCTTTGAACAGAATAGGATGATGCGTTACTACGAGATTGCATCCCCGGGTTTTGGCCTCACGAATCACTTCTTCCGTTACATCGAGGGCAACCAAAACTCCCGTCAGTTCCTTGGTCGGATCCCCGACGAGCAGCCCGGAATTGTCATATTCGGCTTGAAATGCGAGCGGCGCCCAAGATTCGAGAGCGTCACCTATGCTTTGACATGTAATCATGGCTTGAAGATAAAAAAAGGGCCACCCTTTCGGGGCAGCCCTTTTGATTTAAACCAAAAACAGAGTCGATTACTCGTTGTTCTCCATTTCTTCTTTTAGACGAGCCAAGCTGTCCAAATCACCAAGAGTAGTTTTTTCAACGGCTGAATTCACGGCGTTCATCGCAGATGATCCACCTTTATTTCCACCGCCTTTTCCTTTCTTGGATCCACCTTCATTGCTGTCGGCGACTTGCTTGAACGTTTGGGTGTGCGAAACGAGGATCCGGCGATTGTCGCGATTGAATTCAATGACGACGAATTCCATCTGCTCTCCAACGGCCATGTTTGAGCCGTCTTCTTTCGCAGCGTGGCGGGCTGGGCAGTACGCCTCGAGCTCTTGGTCTGCAAACCACACATTGAAGCCTTTGTCAGCCGCAGCCTTCACCTCACCGGTGTGGGTGCTGCCCTCTTCAAAGACGGATGCATAGCTATCCCAAGGATTCTCAGAAACCTGCTTGTGGCCCAAGCTCAAACGGCGATTATCCACATCGATGTCCAACACTTGCACTTCGAGCTCTGCGCCCACCGAAGTAAACTCCGAAGGATGCTTCACTTTCTTCGTCCAAGAGAGATCGGAGATGTGCACGAGGCCGTCGATGCCTTCTTCCAACTCGAGGAATACCCCGAAGTTGGTAAAGTTGCGCACCTTACCTGTATGGGTAGAGCCCACAGGGTATTTGGAGGTGATCTCGGACCAGGGGTCTGGAGTCATTTGCTTCACACCGAGAGACATCTTGCGCTCTTCGCGGTCGATGCTCAATACGACGGCTTCTACGGCATCACCTGCCTTGTAGAAATCGTTGGCAGAACGGAGGTGCGAACCCCAGCTCATTTCGGAAACGTGAATCAAACCTTCTACGCCGGGAGCAACTTCCACAAAGGCACCGTAATCCGCCAAAACGGCCACTTTACCTTTGATTTTGTCACCCGCTGCAATGTTGGCGTCCAAAGCGTCCCATGGATGGGGGAACAATTGCTTGAGACCCAATTGGATACGTGTCTTGGCCTCATCAAAGTCCAAAATAACAACATTGATCTTCTGATCGAGCTCCACCACCTCAGAAGGATGGTTGATGCGGCTCCACGACAAGTCGGTGATGTGCACCAAACCGTCGACGCCACCCAAGTCGATGAACACCCCGTAGCTGGTGATGTTCTTGACCACGCCCTCGAGGACTTGGCCTTTTTCGAGTTGACCGATGATCTTGCGCTTCTGCTCTTCCAGATCGGCTTCGATCAATGCTTTGTGCGAAACAACGACGTTCTTGAACTCGTGGTTGATCTTGACAATCTTGAATTCCATGGTCTTGTCGACATAAATGTCATAGTCACGGATAGGCTTCACGTCAATTTGTGATCCGGGCAAGAAGGCTTCCAAACCGAATACGTCCACGATCATACCGCCTTTGGTGCGGCACTTCACATAGCCTTGAACGATTTCTTCTGCTTCGAATGCCTCGTTCACCCGATCCCATGCCTTGATAGAACGTGCCTTGCGGTGAGACAGGACCAATTGGCCCAATTTGTCCTCCTGCTTGTCTACCAATACCTCGACGGAGTCACCCGCCTTGAGGTCCGGGTTGTAACGGAATTCATTCAATGAAACGACGCCTTCAGACTTTGAACCGATGTCGATAATCACATCGCGGTCTGACATGCTGATGACCTTGCCGGTCACGACTTGGTGCTCCACGGACGTGACGAGGGTATCCTCGTACATTTTCTCCATGGCCAAGGCCGATTCAGATTTTTCTTTGTTGCCTGACTCGTAGGCCTCCCAATCAAAGGGTGCCTCTTCCTCTTCGGCTTCTAGAACCAACTCTTCATCGTCTCCCTCTTCGTCTTCAGACATTTGAGCGACCACTTCTTTCTTCGTGGTACGCTTAGAGGCCTTCTTCTCGGTAGCGGGAGCTTCTTCCGCCACTGCAACTTCTTCTACAGCGGCTTCCGCCTCTACTGCAGGGGTTTCAATGACTTCAGGAGCGGTTTCGGGGGTGTTCAGCTCTTCGGCTTGAACTTCTGGCTTGGTCGATTTGGCCATGCGCTAGGTTTACTTGTATCTCGTTGGTTTTGCAGGCTTCAGCGCCCAACGAAAGGGATCAAAAAAGCAATCCTTTTGGGCGCCTGCAACAAACGCTTTCCCAAAAGGACTGCAAAAATAAGGTAAAATCTTGATTTACAAAGGAAATATCCTATGCCTCAAAGCGCTTTTTGAGCAATCCTGTGGTAGTCGACCCGGGGCGCTCCAATGGCATAGCCAAAGCACGGTCCCAAATCAAGTTGGTCAAGGTCCCGATCGCTCGGGAAACACCAAATAAGACCGTGTAGAAATCGTATTCTACCAGACCGTAATGCATCAGGAGCTGGCCGGAATGCGCATCCACATTCGGCCAGGGATTCTTCACCTTGCCCGTCGCCTCCAAAATGCCTGGCACGACATCGTAAATATTGGAAATCACTTGGAACAAGGGGTCCTCGGGCATGTGCTTCATGGCAAACTCACGCTGGGCCGTGTAGCGGGGATCCGTCTTGCGCAAAACGGCGTGCCCAAAACCTGGAATCACCTTGCCACCTGCCAAGGTTTCCTGGCAGTACTGCGCAATCTCCTCTTTGGTGGGGGTTTCGGAGCCGATGGCTTCCTTCATCTCCAAGGTCCATTTGATCACCTCTTGGTTGGCCAAACCGTGCAAGGGGCCCGCCAAGCCGTTCATGCCCGCGGCAAAACTTTGGTAGGCATCCGACAGGGCCGAACCCACCAGGTGAACCGTGTGGGCGGAGACATTGCCTCCTTCGTGGTCCGAGTGGATCGTCATGTACAAACGCATGAGCTCACGGAACTCCTCGTTGTCGTACCCGAGCATGTGAGCAAAGTTGCCCGCCCAGTCCAACTTGGTATCCGGCTCAATGTGCTCGCCATTCTTGTACGCGCGGCGGTAGATATACGCGGCAACACGAGGAAGACGAGCGATTAAGTTCATTGCATCTTCATAGGTCGTCTCCCAATATTCAGACTTGGGTACCCCGTTTGCATACGCTTTGGCAAATTCGCTTTCGGTGCGAAGGGCCATGATGCCCACCACAAACTGCGTCATCGGATGCGTGTGACTCGGCAAGGCATCGATGGTCTTGAATACGTGGGGCGGAACAATGGCTCGACGTGCCCAGTTATTGCTTACACGACGAACATCGTCATCGGTCGGCAACTCATTCATTAAAATGAGGTAAAATAGGCCTTCGGGAAGAGGCTCCTGACAGCCCGGGTAGGCTGGGAGAAGCTTCTGCAATTCCGGAATGCTATAGCCACGGAAGCGAATGCCCTCTTCGGGATCTAGCTTACTCGTTTCACAAATCAGAGCAGGCATACCACGCATGCCTTGGTATATCTGGCTCACTTTAATCTCGCCTATGACCTTTTCGCCATGCTCGGCGAGGAAGGTCTTGATTTCGGCTTGCGCAGCAGGAATTTTCGAAGCAAAATGCTCTTGAATACGATCCATCAGAGGGGTTATTTGAAGTTCTTTCCGTTAAAAACGGCGGTGTCACCCAGCATCTCTTCGATGCGGAGCAATTGATTGTACTTGGCCATGCGATCCGAGCGCGATGCGGAACCCGTTTTGATTTGGCCCGTGTTCAGTGCAACCGCCAAGTCCGCAATCGTGGAATCTTCGGTTTCACCAGAGCGGTGGCTCATAATGCAGGTCATGCCATTTCGCTGGGCTTTCTGGACCGTGGTGACAGTCTCGGTCAAGGTGCCAATTTGGTTGACTTTAATCAAAATGGAGTTGGCCGACCCTTCGCGGATGCCGCGCTCTACGCGCTTGACATTGGTCACGAACAAATCGTCGCCCACCAGCTGCGTGGTGTGCCCGATGGAGGCGTTCAAAGCCGCCCAGCCCGCCCAATCGTCCTCGGCCAAACCGTCTTCGATGGACAAAATAGGATACTTCTTGGACCAATCCGTCCAATACGCCACTACCTCGTCCGTGGTCATAGATTTATTGGAGCTCTTGTGGAAGGTGTACAAGCCGGTTTTCTCGTCATAGAGTTCCGTCATCGCCGCGTCCATCGCAATGTAGACATCCTCGCCTGGAGTGTAGCCCGCCTTCTCGATAGACTTCAAAACAATTTCAATCGCCTCCTCATTGCTTTGGATATTGGGGGCAAAGCCACCCTCATCGCCGACGTTGGTGCTGTATCCTTTGCTCTTCAACACCGACTTGAGGTGGTGGAAGATTTCGGTTCCCATGCGCAAGGACTCACTGAAGGTCTCGGCACCCACGGGCATCACCATGAATTCTTGAAAATCGATGGCGTTGTCCGCGTGTGCACCCCCATTGAGGATGTTCATCATCGGAACGGGCATGGTGCGCGCGGTGACGCCGCCCACATATTGAAAGAGGGGCAAGTTGGTCGCCTGAGCTGCGGCACGTGCGCCGGCCAAGCTCACCGCAAGGATGGCATTCGCTCCAAGTTTTGCTTTGTTGTGCGTACCATCCGCTTCCAGCATGGCGGCATCGAGCTCGGCTTGGTCTGTAACCTCCAGTCCCACGACGGCTTCCGCCAGAATAGTATTCACATTGTCGACGGCCTGAAGCACGCCTTTACCGAGATATACCTCGGGGTCCCCATCACGCAACTCCACCGCCTCGTGTGCGCCCGTCGAGGCGCCGGAGGGAACGGCAGCACGGCCGAAGGAGCCATCTTCACAATAGACTTCCGCTTCGACGGTAGGGTTACCGCGTGAGTCAAGAATTTGACGAGCATGGATGGAGGTAATAATGGGCATAGGGCAAAAATTAGGCGTTCATTAATGCAACAAATTCATCAAAGAGGTAGCGTGAGTCATGGGGACCCGGAGAAGCTTCTGGGTGGTATTGCACACTAAATACAGGTGCATCGGTGCGGCGAATACCCGCTACGGTGCCATCATTCAAGTGTACATGCGTCAATTCAACTTGGGGATGGGATTCTACGTCTTCCAAAGACACAGCAAACCCGTGGTTCTGTGACGTGATCTCCCCTTTTCCCGTTTTCAGATTCTTCACGGGGTGGTTGATGCCTCGGTGTCCATTGTGCATCTTATAGGTCCTCATTCCTGAGGCCAGAGCGATCATCTGATGGCCGAGACAGATTCCAAAGGTGGGTTTACCGGAATCAATCATTTTTTTAGCTACCTCAATTACTGAAGGAGAGGCGGCGGGATCTCCGGGGCCATTCGACAGGAAATAGCCATCTGCCCCGGAAGCGGCGAGTGTTTCAAAAGGCGTGTTGTACGGGAAGACCGTGACCTCACAGCCGGCGTTCGCCAAACAGCGCAGGATGTTCTTTTTGATTCCGAGATCCAACGCAGCCACTTTTTTCGGGGCGTCTGCCGCTCCAAACGTATATGATTTGGTTGTACTCACCACGGAGCAGAGCTCGAGGCCCTCCATCGATGGGGTAGATTGCAATGCCGCTTGTAGTTCTTCCATCCGGTCGACTTCCGTACTGATAACGGCATTCATGGCCCCATTGTCTCGGATGTGACGAACCAAGGCGCGCGTATCCACATCTGCGATGGCCACGATTTTTTGTTCGGCAAAGAAGTCCTTGAGGGTCTTGCCTTTGGCGCGGGGACGCGTTTGAATCTCACTGAAATTCCGCACGACCAAACCCGCGATTTGAACCTGCGCATTCTCGGATTCCTCCTCCGTCACCCCGTAGTTTCCAATGTGGGCAGTGGCGGCAACCATGATTTGTCCCTTATAACTCGGGTCAGTAAAAATCTCTTGATACCCCGTCATCCCGGTATTGAAGCAAATTTCACCGGTAGCGGTGCCCTCTAAACCGGTAGAACGACCGTGGAATAAGGTGCCATCTTGCAGTAGGACAAATGCTTTCGAACTCATTTACAAAGGCTTATTACTAAACATAAAAAAAGGATAAGGGAAACCCTTATCCTTTGCAAGTTAGCAGAGATTTCACGCGTATGCTTGATTATTCTGCTTCGTTTTCGTTGCTCTCCGCCGAAGCTTCAGGCGCCGCATCGACGACCTCTTCTGTGACTGCCTCGGATGCAGCGACCTCCGCAACAGGTGCAGCGGCTTTCTTGCTACGACGGGTGGTCTTCTTCACTTCCTTCTTCTCGTTTCCGTAGATGTCGTTGAAGTCAACCAATTCGATCATGCACATTTCTGCATTGTCACCCAGACGGTTGCCCGTCTTGATGATCCGCGTGTAGCCACCCGGGCGATCGCCTACTTTGACTGCGACCTCACGGAAAAGTTCCGTAACGGCCACTTTGTCCTGCAGATAGCTGAACACCATACGACGATTGTGTGTACTATCCACTTTGGAGCGCGTCACCAAAGGCTCAACGTATTTCTTCAATTCTTTCGCCTTAGCCACCGTGGTGTTAATGCGCTTATGGGTAATCAAAGAGCTCGCCATATTGCTAAGCATCGCTTTACGATGCGAAGCCGTGCGGCCCAAATGATTAAATTTCTTGCCGTGTCTCATTGCAAATTATTCCTTATCCAGTTTGTATTTGGCAGTATCCATGCCGAAGGATAGACCCAAGTGCGCGACCAAGTCTTCCAATTCCGTCAATGACTTCTTACCAAAGTTGCGGAACTTCATGAGGTCTGCCTTCGTGTAGGACACGAGGTCAGCCACTGTCTCTACTTCTGCTGCTTTGAGGCAGTTCAGAGCGCGGACGCTGAGTTCCAATTCAGTCAATGGCTTCAGGAGGAGCTTGCGCATCTCCATCACCTCTTCGTCATAGCTTTCCACTTCTTGCACAGGCTCCGAATCGGGAATCATGCGCTCGTCCGTAAAGAGCAGGAAGTGCTGAATCAAAATTTGTGCAGCATCAGTCAACGCATCTTGGGGTGCGATGCTACCGTCCGTTTGGATTTCCATGATCAACTTTTCAAAGTCGGTCTTCTGCTCCACACGGAAGTTCTCGATGCTATAGTTTACGTTTTTGATGGGCGTATAGATGGCGTCCAAGGCAATGGTACCCAATATGGCATCCATTTTCTTGTTCTCCTCCGCAGGCACATACCCACGCCCCTTCTCGATGGTCAACTCCATCTCAAACTTCACGGAAGCGTCCATGTGGCAGATCAATAGATCCGGGTTCAACACTTGGTAGTTTGCCATAAAGGCACCCAAGTCGCCCGCAGTCAATTGGTCCTTGCCCGTAAAGCTCACCTTAACTGTTTCGGCATCGGCCGAATCAATTTGGCGCTTCAAGCGAACCTGCTTGAGGTTGAGTACAATCTCCGTGACGTCTTCGACGACCCCTTTCATGGTAGAAAATTCGTGCTCCACGCCAACGATGCGCACCGAGGTAAAGGCGAAACCCTCTAAGGAGTTCAACAATACACGGCGCAGGGCGTTTCCTACCGTTAAACCATACCCTGGCTCCAAAGGCCGGAACTCAAAATGTCCGTGGATATCGGTGGTAGTGTTTACGATGACCTTTTCAGGCTTTTGAAATTGAAGGATGGCCATAGCTTATTTCGAGTAGAGTTCGACAATCAGTTGCTCCTTAATGTTCTCAGGAATCATGTCACGTGAAGGCACGCTCATGAAGGTTCCTGTCATAGTCGCATCGTTCCAGGTGACCCAACCGTATTGGCTAGATCCGCCACCAGACAACGCTGCTGTGATAACCTCGAGGGTTTTGGACTTCTCACGCACAGAGACCACATCTCCGGGCTTGACTTGATAAGAAGGGATATTCAGTACATCGCCATTCACCGTGATGTGGCGGTGAGAAACCAACTGGCGTGCACCACGGCGCGTGGGCGCAATGCCCATGCGGTAGACCACATTGTCCAAGCGGCTCTCGCACAACTGAAGCAATACCTCACCGGTGACACCCTTTGAACGCGAGGCGCGGTCAAACAAGTTCCGGAACTGACGCTCCAAAATTCCGTAGGTGTACTTTGCCTTCTGCTTTTCAGCGAGTTGAACAGAGTATTCAGATTTCTTTCCGCGCTTGCGCTGGAAGCCGTGTTGTCCGGGGGGATAGTTGCGCTTTTCTAATGCGCGATCCGGGCCAAAAATAGGCTCACCAAAGCGGCGTGCAATCTTCGTAAGGGGACCTCTATAACGTGCCATTTCTTTCTGTCAATTAAAAATTATACGCGACGGCGTTTGGGGGGACGGCAACCGTTGTGGGGAATCGGAGTGATATCCACAATTTCCGTGACTTCGATGCCCGAGTTATTCAAGCTACGGATCGCGCTCTCGCGGCCGTTACCTGGACCCTTGACATAGACTTTCACTTTGCGAAGGCCCGCTTCTACCGCTACTCCTGCAGCGTTTTCTGCTGCCATTTGAGCCGCGTAGGGCGTGTTCTTCTTGGAACCACGGAAGCCCATCTTGCCCGCAGAGGACCAAGAAATGACTTGACCCTGGGTGTTGGTCAGTGCAATGATGATGTTGTTAAAGGTGGAGGTTACGTGAGCTTCTCCCACGGCTTCCACTTTAACCTTGCGCTTTTTCGTCGTCTTCGTCGACTTGGTAGACTTAGCCATCAGTTATGGATTATTTCGTTGCCTTCTTCTTGTTTGCAACCGTCTTACGCTTACCCTTACGAGTACGCGAGTTGTTCTTGGTACGTTGACCACGAAGGGGCAGTCCCAGACGGTGGCGGATACCGCGCTGGCATCCGATATCCATCAATCGCTTGATGTTCATTTGTGTTTCGGAGCGGAGTTCCCCTTCCACTTTTACATTGTCGGTGATCCAATTACGGATTTCCTGCAGTTGATCATCGGTCCAGTCTTGGACTTTGATGTTATAATCAACTCCAGCCGCCGTGAGGATTTCACGCGAACGGGAACGACCAATTCCGTAGATATAGGTCAGACCAATTTCTCCACGCTTGTTTTTCGGGAGGTCTATGCCAGCAATTCTCGCCATTTCTTTCGTCTAATGGGTTTAACCTTGTCGTTGCTTCAACTTCGGATTCTTCTTGTTGATGATATACAAGCGGCCCTTGCGACGGACAATCTTGCAATCAGCGCTACGCTTTTTAAGTGATGCTCGAACTTTCATGGTGTGTTTCTAAACAAATCTTTTAATAACGGTAGGTAATACGTGCTTTGGACAAATCGTACGGAGACAACTCCAGTTTGACACGATCCCCAGGGAGAAGCTTGATGTAGTGCATACGCATCTTTCCTGAGATGTGTGCCGTCACCACGTGGCCGTTTTCCAACTCCACACGAAACATCGCGTTAGAGAGGTTTTCGGTGATGGTGCCGTCTTGAGTTATTCCGCCTTGTTTTGCCATATCAAAACGCGTTGTTTCTGCCCGACAAACGACCTCCGTCCATGAGGCCGTCGTAGTGGCTATTCAACAAATAACTTTCAACTTGCATCAAGGTGTCGAGAACGACGCCTACGATAATCAACAGAGAGGTACCTCCGTAGAACTGGGCCCACTGCATGTTCATTCCTGCGGTCATCGCGATCGAAGGAAGAATGGCAATCGCCGCGAGGAGGATCGCCCCAGGAAGGGTGATCTTGGCCAACACATCATCGATGTAGCTGCCCGTTGCCTCGCCGGGTTTGATGCCGGGGATGAATCCACCATTGCGCTTCAAATCATCCGCAATTTGCGTGGTGTTGATTTGAATGGCGGTGTAGAAGTACGTGAAGACCAGGATGAGCATGGCAAACACGAAGTTGTACCAGAAGCCTTGGATGTTGCCAAAAACGTCTACCATCCAGGTTGCCCCAGCTCCTTCCAATCCCGTGTACTGAACCACGGTCAGAGGAATAAACATCAAGGCCTGGGCGAAGATGATCGGCATCACACCGGAGGCATTCACTCGGATAGGCAGATAGCTTCGGCCGATGGTCTTACTGCTTCCTCCCGCCACACGCTTGGCATACTCCAAAGGAATTTGGCGCACAGCTTGGGTGATGGCAATGGCGAACAAGAACACGAGGTAAATCGCGACAATCTCCAAGAGGAACTTAATCCAGCCACCGCCTGCGGGGCTCAATTGCGTCACCAACTCTTGGAAGAACGCTTGGGGCAAGGTGGCGACGATACCGATCATGATGAGCAAGGAAATACCGTTGCCGATACCCTTTTCGGTGATGCGCTCGCCCAACCACATGGCGAAGATGGTTCCCGCGATGATGACCGTCCACGATGCAAACCAGAAGGTGGGCATAGGCATCGTTACTGTCACCCCTTGCATGAGCAAGTTGGTGATGTACCCGGGAGCCTGGGCTGCGACGATCAGAATCGTGAGGTAGCGGGTGATTTGGTTCAACTTGCGGCGGCCAGACTCTCCTTCCTTCTGCATCTTTTGGATGCTGGGGACTGCCAAACCTGCCAACTGAATGACAATAGAGGCTGAGATGTAGGGCATGATACCCAAGGCCAGAACGGAGGCGTTGGCAAACGCACCTCCGGAGAAGGCGTTAATCAAGCCAACCAATCCCTCGGACGCTTGGTTTTGCAACTGACCCAAAGATTCGGGATCAATACCCGGAAGGACCACATTCGAACCCAAACGGTACACCAAGAGTAATCCTGCTGTCACGAGAAGCTTCTCACGCAGCTCGGCAATGCGCCAGATATTTTGGATGGTTTGGATAAAACGCTTCATAGGTAGATCCTTAGAGGGTTTCGACTGAACCACCTGCTGCCTCGATGGCGGCAGATGCCGTTGCACTGAATTTGTGAGCGGAAACTTTGATGGATGCCGTCAAGGTGCCTCGGCCCAACACTTTGACCAAGTCGTGCTTCCCGGCCAAGCCGTTCTGCATCAGAACATCGAGATTGATCTCGGTGACCTTCTTCTCGTCGATCAAGGCTTGGATGATGTCCAAGTTGATGGCGCGGTATTCCACACGATTCGGATTCGTGAAACCAAACTTGGGCACACGACGCTGAAGGGGCATTTGACCTCCTTCAAAACCGATTTTCTTGCTGTAGCCAGAGCGAGACTTTTGTCCCTTGTGACCACGGCCTGCGGTTCCTGCAGAACCACTACCCTCACCACGGCCAAGGCGCTTCTTGGTGAACGTAGACCCTGCGGCCGGTTTGATATTGTGAAGTGACATAGCTTCTAGTTATTTAACTTCTTCAACTTGTACGAGGTGGTTCACTGTGCGCACCATGCCCGCAATCTGGGGGGTGTTCTCGTGCTCCACAGAGTGGTTCATTTTGCGCAAGCCCAAAGCGACCATGGTGGCACGCTGGTTGGGAGGGCGGTTGATGACGCTGCGAACTTGGGTAATTTTAATACGTGCCATGATAGATGGATCAGCCGTTAAATACTTTCGAAACTTCTACCCCACGGGTACGAGCAACTTGCTTCGCATCGCGCAACTGATGGAGCGCCATGAAGGTCGCCTTCACCAAGTTGTGAGGGTTGGATGACCCTTTGGACTTGGCCAAAACGTCGTGTACACCGACACTCTCCAAAACGTGGCGCATGGCACCACCGGCGATGACACCGGTACCTGAAGAGGCAGGGCGCAAGAAGACACGGGCGCCACCGAACTTACCATCCTGCTCGTGGGGGATAGAACCCTTCACAATGGGGAAACGGTACAAGTTCTTTTTGGCATCTTCAATACCCTTGGTCACTGCCTCGGATACTTCCTTGCTCTTGCCCAAACCGTAGCCGCCGATCCCGTGCTCGTCACCTACAACCACAATGGCTGTAAATCCGAAGGCACGACCACCTTTGGTTACCTTGGTTACACGCTGGACGCCTACGAGGCGATCCACCAACTCCAAGCCGCTTGGCTTGACTTTCTTTGAGGTAATCTCTTTCATCTTTTCAATCAGAATTTCAGTCCACCTTCGCGTGCTCCTTCAGCCAACGCCTTCACACGTCCGTGGTAGAGGAATCCTCCACGGTCAAAAGCGACACAATCAATGCCTTTTGCCAAAGCAACTTCGGCCATTTTCTTTCCAACTTGAGCCGCTTGCTCAGACTTGGTTCCAGAAAGCGCCTCGCCATTCTTGGACAAGGACGATACCATTGCGATAGTCGTACCGTTGTCATCGTTGACCAACTGCGCATAAATTTCTTTGCTGCTGCGGTATACGGCCAAACGTGGGCAAGTTGCGGTGCCTTTCACCACTTTGCGGATGCGCAAGTGGATTCGGTCTCTACGGGTTATTTCTTTCGATGCCATGATCTCTTAACGATTATTTGACGCCTGACTTACCAGCCTTCTTGCGAACGATTTCACCAACATACCGAACACCTTTTCCTTTGTAAGGCTCAGGCTTGCGGAAGGCACGAATCTTCGAAGCGACCATACCTACCAACTGCTTGTCAAATGAAGACAACTCGATGATCGGATTTTTACCCTTCTCACTGATCGTATTGACCGCTACCTCCGTAGGAAGCTGCATCATGATGTTGTGAGAGAAGCCCAAAGACAAGTCTAACACTTGACCCTGGTGACTGGCGCGGTAACCGACACCAACCAATTCCAATCGCTTGGTGAAGCCTTGCGAAACGCCTTCAACCATGTTGTTGATCAATGAGCGATACAAGCCATGCGCTGCGCGGTGGGGCTTGGAATCCGAAGGACGGGTCACCGTCAACACATTGTCTTCGATTTCGATTCCGATCTCGGCGGGAACAACTTGGATCAACGTGCCCTTGCTGCCTTTTACCGTGACCACAGAGTTCTCCACGGTGATGGTTACACCGGCAGGAATCGTGATGGGGGATTTACCTATACGTGACATATCGTCGATTTAGTATACGTAGCAAATCACTTCTCCACCGATCTTCTTGGCACGAGCATCCTTGTCCGTCATCATGCCTTGCGACGTGCTGACCAACGCGACACCCAAACCGTTCTTCACACGGGGGAGAGTTGTTGCTGATTTATAGTTGCGCAAACCCGGACGTGAAGCACGGTCGATACCGCGAATCACAGGGCGCTTGGAGGACTTTTCATACTTCAAAGCCACCTTCAACGTGCCCTGGGGGCCGTCTTGGTCTACTTTGTAGCTCGCGATATACCCTTGGTCTTGCAAGAGACGGGCGATTTCCACCTTCATGTTGGATGAAGGAACTTCGATGACCGCATGACCGGCTTTAGCGCCGTTGCGAATGCGAGTCAGGAAATCTGCAATAGGATCTGTATTCATGTTCTTTACAATTCAGAGATTACCAGCTGCTCTTTTTCACCCCTGGAATCATTCCATTCAAGGCCATTTCACGGAACGTGACACGAGACAGGCCAAATTGGCGCATGTACCCACGAGGACGTCCAGTTAATTTGCAACGGTTGTGCAAACGCACGGGCGATGCATTCTTAGGAAGCTTCTGCAGACCAGCGTAGTCGCCCGCTTCTTTTAAAGCTTCACGCTTGGCGGCATACTTGGCTACCAGCGCTTCACGTTTGCGCTCACGCGCCTTCATTGATTCTTTGGCCATGACTTATTTTTTGAAAGGCATTCCGAATTCTTGGAGAAGCGCTTTGCACTCCTTATCCGTATTCGCAGAAGTAACGAACGTGATGTCCATACCCGCGATGCGGTTTACTTTGTCGATTTCAATCTCAGGAAAGATGATTTGTTCGGTGATACCCATGGTGAAATTACCGCGGCCATCGAATCCCTCTTTCACTCCTTGGAAGTCGCGAATACGGGGCAAGGCAGACACCAACAGGCGCTCCAAGAAATCGTACATCCGATCTCCACGCAGCGTAACACGTGCTCCAACGGGCATGCCTTTACGCAACTTAAAGTTTGAAATATCTTTCTTCGACTTGGTGGGGACGGCACGCTGACCGGCGATGATGGTCATCTCTTCCACCGCATTGTCCACCAACTTCTTGTCTGCCACGGCTGCACCAATTCCTTGGCTCAACACGATTTTCTGCAGACGGGGAACTTGCAAGTCGTTCGTGTATGCAAACTGCTCCTTCAACGCAGGAACAACCTTGCTATGGAAGTCTGTCTTCAGTTTCGGTTCCATTATTTCGCGAGGGGTTTACCAGATTTAACGGAAATGCGAACAGTCTGACCATTCTCGCCAACCTCAAAGCGCGTACGTGTCGGGGTGCCCGATGCGTCCATCACCATCAAGTTGGAAACGTGAATAGGTGCTTCCATTTTTTCGATACCTCCTTGAGGATTGCTCGCCGAGGGCTTGAGATGCTTGGTGATCATATTGACTCCTTCCACCACAGCGCGTTGCTGCTTGGGGATCATGCGGACCACGCGGCCCGATTTCCCTTTGGAAGTACCGGCAATGACCATCACCGTGTCTCCTGTTTTGATATGAAACTTTGCCATTGTATTCAGATTCTTAAAGCACTTCAGGTGCCAAGGAAACAATCTTCATGTACTGCTTGTCGCGAAGCTCTCGTGCTACAGGACCGAAAACACGCGTACCGCGCATTTCGCCGTTAGCATTGAGCAACACACAAGCGTTGTCATCAAAGCGGATGTAGGAGCCGTCTGGACGGCGCACTTCTTTCTTGGTGCGAACGACGACCGCTTTCGAGACGGTGCCTTTCTTCGCGGTACCTGCTGGCGCTGCTTCTTTGATGGTGACAACAATCTTGTCTCCCACAGAGGCATAACGACGACGCGTACCACCCAGTACACGAATGACCAAAACTTCTTTGGCACCCGTATTGTCCGCAACGCGGAGGCGTGATTCTGTTTGTAACATCTTTACTTAGCTCTTTCGATAATTTCTACGACGCGCCAAACTTTGGTCTTGCTCATGGGACGAGTCTCCATGATGCGAACCGTGTCGCCATTGTTGCAGTCGTTGGTTTCATCATGGGCGTGAAACTTCTTCGAAAACGTGATAAACTTGCCGTACTTGGCGTGCTTCACGCGACGAGAAACGCTCACAGTGACCGTTTTTTCCATCGCTGAACTGGTGACTACACCAATTCGCTCTTTGCGGAGGTTGCGTTGATTTTCCATCGACCTCAATTATTTGGCTTGACGATTAGTGACTTCCGTGGACAAGCGTGCCACGATTTTGCGCTTTGCCTGGATCACCATCGGGTTTTCCATAGGGCTGATACGGTGCTTGCGCTGCATATCGGCCAATTCCTTCTTAACAGATGACAATTGGTTCATCAGCTCTTCCTGAGACAGGTTGTTGATTTCTTTCATTTTCATGGCGCTCAGGAATTAGTAGTTAACCAAATCACGACGGGTAACCAACTTGGTCTTCACCGGAAGCTTTTGCGCAGCAAGGCGCAATGCTTCGATGGCGACATTCTCGGGGACTCCATCCAATTCAAACAACATGCGACCTGGGCGAATGACTGCCGCGTAGTATTCTACGGCACCTTTACCCTTACCCATACGTACTTCCAACGGCTTCTTGGTGATAGGCTTGTCTGGGAACACACGGATCCACAACTGGCCTTCACGCTTCATGTAACGCGTTGCAGCAATACGAGCGGCTTCAATTTGACGAGCGGTCATCCAAACCTCTTCCAGAGATTTGATGCCATACGAACCGAAGGCCAAGGTGGCGCCACGCTGGGCAACGCCCTTCATTTTGCCCTTAAAAGTCTTGCGGTATTTCGTTCTTTTCGGCTGTAACATGATCTAACTCCGAATTAAGCTTTGCGATTGTTAGGACGGCGACGTGCGGGACCACGATTCGGAGCAGGTGCTCCAGGACCTGTTGCATTAGGACGCTTGCTGGCACCCAATACATTGGTCAAATCACGCTTGCCATAGACCTCACCCTTCATAATCCAAACCTTGATGCCAATACGGCCATAAGTCGTGTGGGCTTCTGAGATGTGGTAATCGATGTCGGCGCGGAACGTGTGCAGGGGCGTGCGGCCTTCTTTGAACTTCTCAGAACGCGCGATCTCCGCACCGTTCAAACGTCCGCTCAATTGAACCTTAATGCCTTCAGCACCCATGCGCATGGTGGAACCCATGGACATTTTCACGGCGCGACGGAAAGAGATACGACCTTCGATTTGACGGGCGATCGAATCAGCCACCAACTTGGCATCCAATTCAGGACGCTTGATTTCGTGGATGTTGATTTGAACGTCCTTCTGGGTCAATTTCTTGAGCTCCTCGCGCAATTTGTCGACTTCCGTTCCGCCTTTACCGATGATGACACCCGGGCGAGCCGTGGCGATGGTCACCGTCACCAACTTGAGCGTACGCTCGATGATGATGCGCGAAACGTTCGCACGAGACAAACGTGCGTAGAGGTATTTACGGATAGCTGCATCTTCCGCGATTTTGTCACCATAGTTGCGGCCACCGTACCACTGTGAGTCCCAACCGCGGATGAAACCGAGGCGATTGCCGATAGGATTTGCTTTTTGTCCCATTATTTAGCTTCGTTTACTTCGGTTACTTCAGCGACCTGCGCCTCGCCTACCACGATCGTTACGTGGTTAGAGCGCTTCCGCACACGGTGAGCACGACCTTGAGGAGCAGGTTGAACACGCTTGAGCATGCGACCACCATCCACATTGATCGTTTGGACCACTAGGTTCGCCTCATCCAAGGAGACTCCTTCGTTTTTGGTTTGCCAGTTACTCAAAGCAGAAACAAGCAATTTCTCCAAACGGATCGATGCTTCCTTGCTGCTATGCTTTAAAACATAGAGCGCTTTGGTTACTTCCATGCCACGAATCATGTCTGCTACCAGACGCATTTTGCGGGGAGAGGTGGGGCAATTATTCAATTTGGCCATGGCCACGCTTTTGCGGGCTTCTTTGATGGCGACTGCCGAAAGTTGTTTACGTTTTCCCATGGCTTCTTATCGTTTTCCCTTGTCTTTCTTTCCAGCGTGACCGCGGAAAGTACGAGTGGGGGCGAATTCTCCAAGCTTGTGTCCGACCATGTTTTCTGTGACGAAAACAGGAATGAATGTCTTACCGTTGTGCACGGCAATCGTCTGGCCGACAAAGTCGGGGCTAATCATCGAAGCACGAGACCATGTCTTCACCACGGTCTTCTTTCCAGCTTCCACATTTTCCATGACACGCTTCTCAAGCTTGTAATGGATATAGGGTCCTTTTTTTAGTGAACGTGCCATCGCTTATTTCTTGCGTTTTTCAATGATGTAGCGGTTACTTGCCTTCTTCGGCGTACGCGTCTTGTAACCCTTCGCAGGAATACCGTTGCGTGAACGAGGGTGACCTCCAGATGCGCGGCCCTCACCACCACCCATCGGGTGATCGACTGGGTTCATCGCGACACCACGAGTACGGGGACGACGACCCAACCAACGGCTGCGTCCGGCCTTACCGCTTTCAACTTGCTGGTGGTCGCTGTTGGAAACAACACCCACCGTCGCCATACACTCGACCAGGATCATACGCGTCTCCCCAGAAGGCATCTTCAAGGTGGCGTACTTGCCATCACGTGCGGCCAATTGAGCAAAAGCACCAGCACTACGTGCGATGATTCCACCTTGACCAGGACGCAATTCGATGTTATGAATGATGGTACCCAAAGGAAGTTCAGATAACTTCATGCAATTGCCTACCTCAGGCGCCGAACCCGTGCCCGAAACGATGGTTTGATCCACCTTCAAGCCATTCGGAGCGATGATGTAGCGCTTCTCGCCGTCCGCGTACACCACCAAAGCGATGAATGCAGAACGGTTGGGATCGTATTCAATGGTTTTCACCGTTGCGGGGATACCAAACTTCTCGCGCTTGAAATCCACAATACGATAGCGCTGCTTGGCACCGCCACCCATGTATCGCATGGTCATTTTACCGGTATTGTTGCGACCGCCGCTGCGCTTCTTGGGAGAAGTCAATGACTTCTCAGGAGCTGAGGCTGTGATCGCAGCATAATCATTCACGGCGCGAAAACGCTGACCCGGAGTGATTGCTTTTAGTTTACGTACGCCCATGATGCTTAGAGATTTCCGTAGATGTCGATAGATTCGCCAGAACGCACATCCACAATCGCCTTTTTGAAGGAAGACTTCTTGCCTTCCAACATACCTGCCTTCGTGTAGCGCACAATGTGCTTAGCAGGGACGATAATGGTGCGAACGTTTTCGACGTTCACATTGTACGCAGCCTCTACGGCCTTTTTAATTTCAACCTTGTTGGCTTTTTTATCTACGACGAAGGTGTAGCGATTCCGCTCCTCAGCATTGGCAGAGGCCTTCTCCGTGATGACGGGACGTATCAGAATGCTATCCATTATTTCGTAGTTAATGCCGTTTGAATTTTCTCAATTGAGCCCTCTGTCAGGATCAGTGTGCCGCCGTTCAAAATTGAATAAGTATTTAATTCTGAAGCAGTTACAACATTTGACCCCTCAAAATTGCGGGAGGACAAATATACATTTTTATCCTGCTCAGCCAACACCACTGTGGATTTCTTTCCGTTCAGTCCTAGAGCCTGCAACACCTGGTGGTACTGCTTAGTCTTGGGGGCCTCGAAGCTAAAATTCTCAACCACAATCACTTGCTCCTCTTTAACCATCGAGGAGAAGGCGGATTTACGGGCCAAAGTCTTCAGCTTTTTATTTAGTTTGAAACCATATTCGTGGGGTACTGGTCCGAAGACACGTCCACCACCGCGGTACAAAGGAGATTTCATGCTACCGTGACGTGCACCGCCCGTTCCTTTCTGCTTGTGCAGCTTCTTGGTCGTGCGGGAAATCTCGGCGCGTTCCTTCGCTTTGTGCGTACCCTGACGTTGATTCGCCAAGTACTGCTTCACGTCCAAATACATGGCGTGTTCATTGGGCTCGATGCCGAAAACGTCATCATTCAGGTTCGCCTTGCGACCTGTATCCTCGCCCAGTTGATTGACAATGCGCAATTCCATTATTTCTCAACAATTACGAGCGACTGCTTAGCGCCAGGTACAGAACCCTTCACGACCAGCAAGTTTTGCTCAGTGTCTATTCTCAATACTTGTAGGTTTTGGATCTTCACGCGATCAACCCCCATACGACCACCCATGCGCGTTCCTTTGAATACGCGTGAGGGATCTGAACCGGCACCGATCGAACCGGGAGCGCGGAGACGGTTGTGCTGACCGTGGGTACTTTGTCCTACGCCCGCAAAACCGTGACGGCGAACAACCCCTTGGAAGCCTTTACCTTTTGTCGTTCCAACGATGTCCACAAACTCACCTTCTTCAAACATGCCGACGGTCAAGACATCCCCGAGGCTCACTGCGCCGTCGGCAAAATCTTTGAACTCCACATATTTCTTCTTGGCGGTGGTATTCGCCTTCTTGGCATGGCCGGCGGCAGCTTGGACAGGGTTTTTCTTCTCCCCAAATCCGATCTGCACGGCTGCGTAACCATCGACATCTTCTGTTTTGACTTGGGTGACCACACAGGGGCCCAATTCGATGACCGTACACGGCTGGTTTTTACCCTCCGCGTCGAAGATGCTGGTCATTCCGATTTTCTTGCCAATTAGTCCAGGCATGATTTCAATTGGAATTGATTAAACTTTGATTTCTACTTCCACACCGCTAGGCAGCTCCAACTTCATCAGCGCGTCAATCGTCTTGCTAGATGAAGAGTAGATGTCCAACAAACGCTTGTAGCTGGATAGCTCAAACTGCTCGCGGGCTTTCTTGTTGACGTGAGGGGAACGCAGTACCGTGTAGATACGCTTGTTCGTGGGAAGGGGGATAGGGCCGTTAACGACAGCACCCGTGCTCTTCACCGTTTTCACGATTTTCTCTGCACTCTTGTCTACGAGCATATGGTCGTACGACTTGAGTTTAATGCGAATTTTCTGGCTCATAGGATGGGAAAAGACTTATTTGCTTCCTTTTACTTTTTCGATTACCGCCTCAGCAATGCTGGTGGGGGTTTCGGCATAGTGGCTAAATTCCATAGAGGAGCTTCCACGACCCGACGTAATCGTACGCAAAGTGGTTACGTATCCAAACATTTCACTCAAAGGCACTTTGGCTCGAACGACGGCATCGCCTTCTTTCGAATCCATACCCTCCACGATACCGCGGCGCTTGTTCAAGTCACCGACGACGTCACCCATAGAGGACTCAGGCATAACCACCTCAATCTTCATCATCGGCTCAAGAATCACGGGACGTGCTTTCTTTCCGGCGTCACGGAAACCAATTTTGGCGGCTAATTCAAAAGACAAGGAGTCCGAATCCACCGGGTGGAATGAACCATCCGTCAAAGTGATTTTCATCGTGTCGATCGCATAGCCCGCTAAGGGACCGTTGTTCATGGCGTCCTTGAAACCTTTTTCGACCGCGGGGATAAATTCACGAGGAATATTACCTCCCTTGATCTGGTTGTCAAATTGGAGCTGACCGACGAAATCTTCATCTGCGGGACCAATGGTAAAGACGATGTCCGCGAACTTACCGCGACCACCCGTTTGCTTCTTGTAAACCTCACGGTGGTTGAAATTGGCGGTCAAAGCCTCCTTGTACTGAACCTGGGGGGCACCCTGGTTACATTCCACCTTGAACTCGCGCTTGAGGCGGTCCACAATGATTTCCAAGTGTAATTCACCCATACCCGAGATGACCGTCTGGCCCGTCTCTTCGTCTGTGTGCACGCGGAAGGTG